>Ga0116227_10002056_pt1 | contig 45885 bp, 37 predicted proteins | sample S1TSphgellanicum_FD_89693 | JGI IMG/M metagenome (GOLD analysis project Ga0116227, IMG submission 89693) | Host-associated microbial communities from peat moss isolated from Minnesota, USA - S1T2_Fb - Sphagnum magellanicum MG | ecosystem: Host-associated > Plants > Peat moss > Unclassified...
CCCCTTCCCCCTCCCCTTTTTTTTTTTTTTTTTTTAAACTCCCCCCCCCCCCACACCCACATACTCTCTCGCCTACCTATCCCACTCACCCCCACCTACCAACTCACCAATACATTTAAATTTAAAATTGACTCTCTCCCACCTACCTACTCACCTATATATTTAAAATATGATACTTTTCTCCCCACCTACTTTACCCCCCCACCCATCTATTTACCTACCTACCCACCCATATACCTACTTGCCTACCCTTCCATTTTTCTACATACTAGCCCTTGAGGTAGGTACCTACTAGACCCCACCTACTTGGTTGCACCTACCTACAACTACCACTCCAATAGAACCCACAACTATCGAAAATGATGAAAAATAAATAAAACAAAGATATTGCATAAAGCTTGGACTTGTTCATTCAAGCAATATTTCAAGTCATGATTAAAATATTTATCATCGCTTGAATAAGGGTATTGTAGATATGAATTGGTTTGAAAAATTATGTTTTAGAATGTTTTGAAGGTATTGTATAAAGTTATAAAAGTTCAAATCATGTGAAATACCCTCATTAGGGTATTGCATTAAATTGTCAAAAGATGTTTTTCATTATGATGAAGTTATTGCAAACTTAACATAGATGTCCAAGGAATATAAAACTTCACGTCAACTTTGACACATTTGTTGCATGTTGTATTTAGTTTAATTAAGTAATTAAATATAGATTTAATAATTTAATTTGCTTATTTTAATGGTGTATTGTAAACAATATAGATTAGATTTACAAATATTATTTTCATATAATTATTTATGTTGTTTAACTTTATAGTCAACATGATGAAGGTATTGCCTACACAGTAAACCCTTAGTGTTGGAAATAGAATCAATGTCAACATGACAAAAGGTATGACACAAAATTATTAAACTTTTGGTGGATATTAATGAGGGTATTACTTGTACATTAGACCCTTGGTATTGAAATGAGAACAATGTTCAACATGATGAAAGTTGGGAAGATTAATATGAAAATATTTTCTACACACCAATGGCTAGGAACATGGGTGTATGAAGGTATAATTAATTCAAAAATTAAAATCCCAACCAATTGGGGTATTGCACTCAAAAATATTGAAAAAAAACTTCACCAACTTTTTTGGGAAGGTGGGGAAAGGTTTGAAAAGGAAATAGTTAAATTGATCACCTTAAGGAAGAACAAATAGTACAACTAATTATAATTGCTTATCTATAATGTTCAGATTGGAGCAATTTTTTCTATGAACCAACACTTGATTCAACTCGATCCTTTAACATATATGCCATTGGTTCATTTGTTGCATCATGCACCAATCCATCAACTGTCACCAAAACTATCCCGTCCATGGTTGGTGAAGGTTGAGTTTTTTCCAACTTTGTGTGAGGTGCCATTCTAATCAATTTAACAACAACCATAACAAAAAAAATCCATTGCAATCCTAATCACAATGCATTACAAACAAAATATAAAGTTTAGTTTCCAATTTATGATTTATAGTTGAAGAGGACAATAGAAGCAAAGGAGGACATGGAATAACAAAATAAACACAAAAAATCAAAATAATAAAACCACAAATAAACATAGAAACAAAAATATTAATTAAAAAATACTAAAAAAACACACATGAAAATAAAAAAACACAAAAGTGAAATAAATAAATAAACAAAATAGAGTTTAAAATGATAAAAACCCTTTAAAAAGGCAAAACCCCCAAAAATAATAATGAAAAAAACAAAAAACCAAAAACCAAATACAAAAACAAAGAAATGAAAAAAAAACCAAGAATTTGATGTGCATGCAATACCCTCATCATGTTGACATTGATTTCCTCTCTACTACTTGTTGAGTCCACACACATTTGTTTGTTCCTCTACACTATCCCCCACACACACACAATTCACACTTCTACAAGCTAACAACCTTTGCTATTGTTAAGCTTTTCTTCCTTTACGACCTACTGACATTAAAAACATTATACAATGTAAGAAGCTCTTGTTGTTGTACAACTCCTCTTTCACACACACAAAGAGCAAACAGAAAAAGAAAGAAAGAAAACACAAGAACAAACATAGAACAAACACAAAAAGAAACGAAAAAAGAAATAAAGAAAAAAAACACAAGAGACATAGAAACAAACACAAAAAGAAACATACAAAGGAAAAACCAAAAAAAGGGGAAAAAGAAAGGAAGAAAACAAGAGAGTGAGGAGAAAATGGTGAGTGAGAAGTGAGAAGCACAGAGGAGGGAGGTAGGTAGGAAGGGAGTTTAGGGGATGTAATTTTTTTAATTAAAAGTATATATTTTTAGAAACTAACTGTTGGGGTTAGGGACATGGCAAAAAAATCGCAACTGCATCCCAGGACCCTGTCGTAAGGTTAGGTTCGGTTTCATCCATCCAAAAAATCTCTAAACAGAATATTTTGGATGGTGCGCTGGTGGGTGCTGGGTCACTCAGGCCATGAGGGCCCATTTTTTTGCCTTTTTGGGTTTAGGGGTGGGCGGCAGCGAGGTAGGGATGTTTCCTGCTCCCAATGAGTTGGCCAAAGTTGAACTTTCATATGTATAAACTATATAAAGGGGGGCCACAGGGAAACACCTTTGTGCTTCTATGGGGGAGTGCCCAGTGTTTCAAAAACAAATTGTGATGGGCCAATCAAAGTGGTTCCTTCCACACACAAAAAACTCTGTCATGCCCCTCAACTAATTAATAAGAAGAATGAATATATATACCTCAATATCTTTACAGATCCCCTGGGTTGTGGCCTTTCATGCCTTATTTGTGAACAAGCCAACTTGTTATGAGAGCCGCTTAGCTCTTGGGACTACACATTGTATACTTTTTGCAAGGGGCACGGAACAAGGATGCCCCCTCAAATTAGTTTGGGCCTGACAATTTGTTCCCATCAGTTTAGACAAATTATGATTCAGGGTCAATTTGCAGGCATGGAGCATGTGTCCTGACTCCTTAGGTGTCACCATACAAGGACGGCTTGCACCAAAACCACTTGCAAATATACAAATTATATATCCACTTTCTGTTTTTCCCATTTTTCGTTTCTCTACTATAAACCTTTAGGTTAACATCCACGGTGAATGATTATGCCACTTTTTGGTCCCAAAAACCTAGTATGCTGGGTAATGTTGGTGCTCTTCAACCTGCCATATGTCACTTGGATGACAGTTTGCAATCTTCTAGACAAGAAGATTATGCTCCATAATCTCTCAGGATAGGACATTTATTGTATAATCTTACAAACTAGAAGATTACAATTTTTAAAAAGGTTCAGATGTCTAGTTTCCGTGTCCCATGTTTCAATGAAATTCCCATTTTGTTCCCAAGTGGTTCCCATGTGCTCACTATCTGCCCAAAGGGCAATTTAGTATTTGCCCAACCAAATTAGCATGGTTTAAAAATTCTATGATCATTGGGCGGGGGGATGTATACTTTTTGCCCCTCACCAAAAATAAAATTGGCCAATTTGAGTGTAAGAACTCATTTCTTTCACGTTTTGATTGCGTGTAAAACGTAATCCACCGTGGTTTCACGGCCCATGGGCCTTTAAGGCTTACTTGGGGGCCTGCAGTCTGCAGCGTCAAAACCATTGCTCACTTGCACTATTTCCTGTGTTTATTCCAGCATTGTTAGTGTATCAGAGGTTTTTGTTTTTCAACTCTGTAATATCAAAATTTTGGGAAAAAAATCCAAAAATTAGCCAAATTAGTTGCAGGTACACTAGTTAAACTAATTTTTTTTCCTGAATTTTACCCTTTTTGTCAAAAAAATCAACAAATTTTGTTGAAAAAAATCATTAGCATGTATGTGGTTTAGGATACAGGTTGTGTAATTGAAATTGGGGAACTTACTTGCACAGTTATATATGAGTATTTACACCCCTGTTATGCTTATACACACAATGCTGGTTTGTTCCTTTCTGCATTTTTGTCCAATGACAAATGCATTGTCAATAATGATCCTCTATTTTTAAATTTTAAAAATGTTCTGATGTACTCAGCCTTTTTTTTCTGGCTATGTATAGCCAAATAGCTACATTATAAATTTAAAATGCTAAAATCAAGTGGTTTTTGAGGTTCTTAAGAGTCAGAATTTGACCAAAACTTAAGAAAAATCAACAGATTTTTATACATGGTTCAAGTGAGTAGCCAAAATATAGAAGGATATTTTAAATTTTTACTTTCATATTTAGCTTGTAGTCAAATTTGGCTAAATGTTCCTGTGGATCATGGCCACCTTGGCTACATCACACAATTCACAAAAAAAAACATTGCATGTACTGGATATGAAGCTTGCTTTGTTCACACAGATACTTGTGACATGAATTTGGTGCCTGTCCTCTCTTAAGTTCATTTGTGACTTTGCAATTTCGATCTGTCAATTTTCTTGCCGGTTACTTTAGTGGCTCTCTTGATCCCAGCTTGCTGTCTAGCGTTTGTTTCTGTTGAAATTTCCAACTATTTTCCCAAACTTGTTCCTGTTGGTGTTTTAAAAACCCCACACAATTTTTACATAGGTAGTATCTTTGAAGTTCCCGATCGTCTTCCAGAGCTATTCCTGTTGGCTTTACAAAATTCCAGAAACACTTCCCATGTGTTCTCGTTGCTTTGTGCTTCTTGTTCCCCCACCACAAGGAAAAAAAACAGTTTCAAAAGTTTCAATATTTGTGTTCTTGAAGCTCGCAAATGTTTTCATCATGTTTCCTTTGACCCTGTCTGCCCCTTTCCGTCCCCTGATCAAAACTAAAAAATTGAAAAGAAGTTACTGATGCTCACCCTGTTCGCCCACAAGACCACAGAACCTCCCCCAAACAACGAACAAAAGGGGGAAGGCCTGTGCAATGATCCATGATGCAACGACTGGTCACTTAGGTTAGGGCTGGAAGGATGAAAGGACAGCAATATTCTTCTGTACAAAAGGTTTTGTTGGAACTGAGTGTCTTTGTTTTTCATCCTTCTTTTGGATTCATGCTTTGGTGATCACAATCATCCAACATTTTATATTGATGAATGAGTTCATTATATTAGTTTTATTAGTTTATAAGTATTGGGGTTAGAATCAGGTTAACATATGGTGATAACAATGGCAAGGGCTTGTTAGCAACAACTAAGTTATATCATGAATAGCTTAGGGTTATGCAACAGCAATTAGGGTTAGAGAAATCATGCATAAATTTACATATTGTTGTGTTGTGAGTAGCGTAGCCTAGGATCAGTTTTCACATTGACAAAATGAATAACTTTTTTTTTCAAAAAAGGAATTCATTTTTAAATTTTGAAATTATGTATTTTCTAATCATCTACTATAATATTGTGATATGAGTAATGAAAGTATTCACGTTGTAACCTATGATAATTATGATGATTTTCAACATGTCAACTTCATATTTTCACTAAATTTTATTTCATTATTTTGAGGATTATTTAATGACAAATTTGACCTTAGAACCTCCTTCACACCAAGCATTCTTAAGTGTTCAACAAGAGTCAACATTTGGTTCTTTTTTTTTACATTGTGCAAATCATAATTTTACAGTTGCATCTTGGACAACATTCTTCTTCTTTTTTTTCCTATTTATTAGTTTTGATAAATGTAAGTGTTGTTCTTGTGTTTCACAATCTTTTGTTTATTCAATGTTTCATGATAGGTGTTAGATATGTACCCATTTTATGATGATGTCAAAGAAAATATCAAATTCATCTTCCACCATGTATATGCATGTGAGTCCAAAAAGAAAAAAATTGCCTTCACCTTGGGAATAAGATTGACCAACATAATTTCACTTTGTTATTTGGTCAATAAATGTTAAGGAATTGCAACAACACATGCTCTTAATCACCATGTGTTGAACACCATTTATGAAAAAACATCTGGAACAATTTAGCTCATGAGTCACTTCTTTTGCTACAAAAAATATTAATATTGTCATGAACACAAAGTTTTTATTTAGAGTTTAAAGTTCAAAATGCCTTGTATTGTACCAATTCCATCACCAAAACCTTCCCACCCATGTGTTCTCATAGCTTTCAATGTTGAAAGCTAGCAAATCACAAAGTCAATGTTTCAAACAAAACATGATCCTTGAACTTCTCCATGTTTTGATGACATTGCAATAATAAAATTCAATAGCCTCAAAGCTTATGGCTAATGATTTCTAAATTGAACTATTGGCCTTCCAAATATTTTGATGTTAAATTCAAACCTTGGATTCAATAACAACCATCTTCATTCATGAGTGCTTTGTTGGCCAAGACAACAAATTGTGATGATGTTTGGCAGCTATAAAATCACATATGGTGATGAAAGAACTACATGAAGGACCATTAAGAGGGCATTTTGCAATTGAAATAGCAAAAAAAACAAACATTAAATGCTCAATATTGGTGGCCAACTATGTACAAAAATGTGCATGATTATTGTAGATCTTGTGATGCATGTCAAAGAATAGGAGGATTAGCAATTCAAAGTCTTGCAAAGTTGGTCACAAGTCTTCCAAAATAACCATTAATGAAATGGGGACTTGATTTTGTGGGGCCAATTAAGCTAGTAGGAAGATATGCAAGAAACAAATATATTCTTGTAGCCACAAATTATGTTACCAAGTGAGTAGAAGTAAGAACATTGAGAACTAATACTACAATAGTCATAGAATTTTTTTTGTATGAATACATATTAACCAGATTTGGATGTCGTTTGACTATAGTCACAAATCAAGGAGTTCATTTTATTAATGATGCCATCAAGTATTTGATAAATCATTTTTTATTGAAATATGTGAATTTTACAACTTATTATCCTCAAAGGAATGGCAAGTTGAGTCTACTAACAAGGTAGTTAAGACATTGTTGACCAAATTAATTAATGAGAACAAAACAAATTAGGATGAACATCTATCTATAGTGTTATTTTCATACAAAATTGCATACAAAATAACAATAGGGTATACACCATATCAATTAGTGTATGGATTGCATCCATTAATGCCCACAGACTATATAATGCCAGTTGCTAGTGGAAATGAGAGAGACAATACTCCAATGAAAGTTTTAACTAATAGAATTATAAAGATGGAGAAGTTGCAGGAAGTTAGAATGTTGGCTATAAAAACTATAGGAATTCAATAGTGTAATACAACATTATGGAATCAACAAAAAAATCTAAAAAAACAGTTCAGTTTTGGTGATTATGTTATGTGGTTTCCAAAAGGTAATAAGTCACACCTAAGGAAGTTTACTAAAAAATGGTTTAGATTGTACAAAATACAATATGTGTTGCTAAATAACATTGTGTTATTGGTGACCATTGAAAAGTTTGAAACTAACCCTACGTTGGTTAATTTGAATAAGCTCAAACCTTACAAATACATGGAATCTAAAGTTCAGAAACAAGAACAAAAAATGTTAGTATATTGGGAAAAGAGTGTAAGTGGAGTTCAAGGAGAAAATTTTAATACAAAGGAAGAAGATGAAGTGTCGCAACCCTAACCTTGGGTTCGCAACCAAAGTAAAGGCTTGTGGAGGTGTAGGCCAAGAGTGAAGCTCGGGAGTCACATTTCATGCTCCCAAAAGTGTAGGAAAGTGTGGGAATGAACCCACACACTCCCCAATGGACTCCCATTTTAGGAATTAGAGTCTCGATGGACTCTTGAATCTTCAAAGAGTGATTGCAAGGGGTCAAAACTCATTGGATTGAAAAGTTTTTTATATCATTAGAAAGATATTGAAACATAGATGTCTGAAATGGGCTTGCACGTCCATTTGAGTACTTAAAACACAAGTCATGGTCGAAAGAAAGGCAGGGAGTCAAACTACCAATTTGACTCCCAACCATTAAAGGTGTGGAATCGCCCTAATTTACTTGTGTGCAAGTGGTGTGCCACATATCTTTGGAAAGCTCTTGACAAGGGCTACAATTTTTCTTCAAATCTCAGTTCAATCAGAGGTCTTAAAAAACGTTATGAGCTTCCAAAGTCACAAAAGTCCCAATTTTGAGAAGTTTGGGACTCTCAATTTGGGAGTCCCGGGACAAAATGACATTTGGGTGCAGGCCACATGGCCAAAAACAAAAAATACTATAAGGGGGAAGGTGATGGCTTTCCCCAAGTTGGGGCCATGGTGAGTTTTGTGAATTTGTGTTTGCTCATGGCTCATCCGTGCATCAAAAATGCTCCAATTATGCACTAACCAACTTGTTGTTTGGTTTGTGCAAATGCATGTGAATATTTGACTCACTTGTCATTCTTCCTAGCCCCCATCCTGGAATTTTAGCATGTCTTTCTACCTCCAAAGTGCTATGAGTCAGGGAACGTACCCCAATTCATTATCCTTCCATTGCTTTCACCTTTAGACTTGCAGTTGAATCTATCAAGGATTTTGGGGGTGCGTCATGAAGACTATGAAATAAAAAAACCACGTATGCAGAATACTGAAGATAAAGACCAAATGGAAGATCTTGTTGTCAATACAATATTCATTTTCAATCAATAGATGATTAATAAGTCTGTGAGTAATAATTATAAAAGTGAAGGATTTGGGGTGTAGAAATTTGAAGATGATCTATCAAAGGTATCTATTGAATTAGCAGAAAATTTCACTTTGTCATCAAAGGTATTTGCATAATCATTAGATTTGTTGGCATAATTAGCAGAAAAATCGGCACAATCAGTAGATGAATCAACATAATCAATAGAAGGTGTACAAGGCAAACAAGGTAAAGTCAATATAGGTAATGTAAGGAAATTAAAGATGTGGAGTAATCGAAAGATGAAATTTACGACATTCATTCATAATGATGACGTGAAGTGCTTCCATGTGGTTGTACAAGGGACACATAAATTTATAGTGATGGGCTGTATTAATTTTGAAGATCATGTGTTAATTAAAAGATGGTGGGCAAGTAAAAAAATGAATGCAATGAACGAGAAGTTGAAGGACAAAAAAACATGGGGGTGACAATCACAAGTAATTTACGTTTGTTGCTAGAAGTTGTGTGTGTTTTTGAAGTTTTGGAGTTCACAACACCATGAGTGCAAAGAGTGCAATTGAGAAACTACAAAAAATAACAAAGGAAAAGGAAGCACATAGGAGTGAGCATAGACAAAGGTAGGAGGAGGAAGCAAAATTGTTGAAAAAAATAGAAATAAAAGAGGAGTTGAGACAATTAGAACGTGAAGGTGTGTTGAATATTTAGTCGTTGGCTGTAAGTCACCATCCCATTCATCATCATCTTTGAAATGTGCAGAAGGAAAAAACGTACAATGAGAAAATAAAATTTGCACAAATGATAATTCATGATATATATATATATATATATATATATAATTGGAACATCTGTTGTGCAGAAGTAGAAAAAGTTGGCATGCAAAATAGTAGATATGACTAGGAGCTACATTAGTAGATCCGGTGTTCATTGAAGAATCGGAGGAAGACGAAGTTGTGGAACAACACTTTGTGAAAGAAAAGACAATGCACAAGGATGCTGGGAAGAGAATGTTATTGAGGCTAAAATACAATGACCTATAGAAGTGTAGGTGGAAGTACAACAATCCACAAAGGTGTTGGTGATGGTAGAAGCACAACGAAGGGCGATGGAAATCAAGAGGCGTGAGTCAAAAGCTGTAGCAAATAGAAGACATGCCATCCTAGACAAAGCTGCACTTTTGGAAAAAGATATTAAAATTCCAGATCTTGAGCGATTCATGTGGACACAAATGAAACAAAATTATGATAAGCATGTTGAACGGATGGAAAATTGGAAGGACATTACCAAGGAAGAGGATTGGGCTTTTAAAGCCGAACTTGTTCCTTTGTTTTTGATGGATTGGGAAGTAATGATGTCCAATGTCATGTTAAAATTTCTAAACTCATTTTTTATCAAGGGTGCAAATATTTACTTTGGGCATATGGATAAGGTGTATGTCATTAGTAAATAACTGATTATAGATGTCTTTGGAATCTATGTGAAAGGGTATGTAGAAGAACTAAAAGGGCAGGTTAACAAATCACTGGCAATCCAAGCATTACAAAGTTGTAGACTTGCACCTGCAAATTTTTTTACATATCAGTGGAATACAAAGAATTTGGGTTTGCCATACTTTGTCAGATATCCTGCCATTATATCCGTCATTTATCAAAAGGAGAAGGTACAATATTTTAACAACAAGAATGTTATAACATTTATGAGAGTAGAAAAGAGGCAAAAGGTAGATTGGACATAGATTATATTCAACGATCTATGTAATGAGCTAAATCAGTGGTATAAGTATGTCAAGGACAATAAGGAAAATAAGGAAAATACCTATTAATCAACCTTGGTATTGGTAAAAATCTTTCAATATCTATTTGTGCATCAAAAGGGGAATCCACATAAACCACCAACCAAGGTTTTTTAAACTAAGGAGGAGATGCAAACAACATTGGAAAACAAAAGAAAAGGTTGCAGCAGACTCTCTAAGAAGTGCTCTTAAGAAGAAAAACAAAGTTGAAGAAGGAGGAGCCTCAAGTTCAAAAGTGAAGAGGGAACAAGAAAACATAGATGTAAGGGCACAAAAAATGATGAGGGGCAGAGTGGAACCATTTGTAGTGCCAATATTGGTACAAGCACTGCCAATAGTTGTACATGCAGCCAAGGGAATAACGATAGGAGGGACCACAAATGACATCTCCACAAAACAGAAAACTAAAGGAGAAGAGCCAAGAAATTAAGAGGGAACATGATACAAGGTTTCTAAGGGGTGAAAAGCATTTGCACTTTGATGGGGATGTATATGAAAATTGGATGGAGACCACTACAAGTCCATAACATTTTTAGCATTTACAACAACATTTGTAGTAGCAACAAAAGTAAACACAAGAAGGTTTACAGGCTATTGAACTACAAACAAAGGGAATAAAACCGCAACCTTCTTTTAAAGTGTTGAAACCATCAGAACTACATGTACTAATTAGTAGACCAAAGTTTGTAGAGGGATTTCCATTTGAATTTGAGTTGGGGAATAGAATGGTGCAAGAGATGGGATCATTTATAGAAGGATCCAAAAATCTTATGACATAGACAAGTACACAAAAATATGTGGAAGAGGTAGTTGCAGAAGTAATGCACACAAATAAGGTAACTAAATTATTTCAAACCATGGTAACTATAAATTTGAATATGGGGAATTTGACTCTAGAGGTGAACATTTTGAAGAATAGATTAATTATAGGGGAGAAGGAGAAGGCTACATGAGGAATTGAATAAAAAGAAAGACTTTCACAAGGGGTATAAACATAATGTGGAAATTTGGAGGAAGAATAGGATAGAGGCTGAGTAAAAAATAAAGTGTTCACTAAGAAATTGAAGATGAAAATGAAGAGCTCAAAGGTAAAACAACACGGTTGAAGTTGCAAGATGAAAAACTTCAAGATTTAAAGTAAAAGGTTGAGATCTAAGAAACCACAGAAAGGAAGTGGACAGAGGCATTGTTTCTTCATAAGTAACAACATGAGGCTTTAGGTAGTCATGTGAAAGTACTGATTAAAGAAAAAAAAGGAAAATGTTCTAACAAAGTTTGAATTGGTGAATCTAAAGAATGTATTTTTCTTGCAATATGAAGAGCTTAGAAGAAATACAACATAAGCAAAAAAAAAGAAGTTACTTGAAAAAGAAGTATCAAAGTAATTTGTAGCACCTACAAACACAATTGAAGATGGCACAAGAATAGAATAAGAGTTTGCACCCAACTATGTCAAGAAAATACTAGAGGATTATGAATAGATGTTGTAATACTATACCTTAATGAGGATGAAGAACAAGATGAAGGATTATGAGGCAAAATCTAAGGAATGGTGGGAGGTTGTAGAGGAATATTTTACAAAGGAGTTGGAGAAAAATCTAGGTTAGCATAGAGTTGATGAAGTAATTCTAAATATAAATTGGAAGCTTATCAAGAGAATTTTCCAAATTTTATTTAGGGCAATCCAACAAGTAGAAAGGTATGGGGCAAGATGAGTAGATTGAAGCAGGGCCAATGGAACATCTCAAAAAGAGGAAGTACAAATTGAAGAACCACAGGACCTTCGAAGTGGAGTAGCTCAGGAAACGAGGGTACAAACAAAGAAACCATAGGACGTCAAAGGAGGGGGTCAAGAAGATAATGAACCATAGAAAACTTAGGAACAAGGATAGGTGGAGATTATTTTAGTAATAGAAGAAGAGGTATTTAAGATGCAACCCTTGGAAATAAAACCACAACTAAGTTAATGGAAGAAGAGGTTAGAATTGCAGAGATGAAAATACAAGTCAGAACTACAAAGCCAAAAGTGGGTACAAAACCATTGGTTACTATACAAGTTGAGATTACAGAAACTATCATAGAAGAGATGAATGTTTAAAATAGTGCAAAATACATTCATTTCATTTTTATCATTTTCCAAGGATTTCAAGGACGAAATCCAAAATAGAAGGGGGGTAATGCTAAGGGGGTAGGATGATTACATGATTTGGATGAACAAGGCATTTAAGATAGGGACTGTTCGTGGATCATTGTAGTTTTGAATTTTGAATTTTTGTTGGTTTTGAATCATGATGATGTGATTTGGGATTGCCCAAAGAGGGAGGATCGGGGGAAGACAAGGATTATTTTTAAACACACTTTTTGGGGAAGAATGAGAAGAATTGTAGGTATTTTGTAGTTGAAAAACCACAAATTTTATTTGTTGTTTTGATTTCATTTCAACAAAACATGGGATTCTACTATAATTTTTATTCATGTTTTCAGTAATACAAAAAAAAAAACTTATGTAGTGAATTTTATGTTCATGTTGTTGTGTGAATTTTTTGTAGTATTAGAATATGATGAAATGAATTGTAATATTGTTTTTGGAGTTTTTTACAATGTATTTTGAAGTGCATATTCTTGTTATATGAAATAACCATGACTCCAGTGTTTTAATGAATGGCAGTGTTAAGTGTGTTGAGAATCAAAGCCAAAATAATGAATGTATGCATGTGAAGTGCAAATTTGTTGTTACAGTAGTGTGGAATAATTTTACATGAATTAAATTTCATCTCTACTAGTGTAGCTACTCCCATTCAAGATACACTTATGTCGACATAAACATCTAAGAAACTAGCGTAGGTACGCACAAGACGGGACGGACTAATAGGCATGAAATGTTATTATAGCTACTCCCATTTGAGATACACCTACGTCGATGTAGACATTTAATAAATTGGCATAGGCACCCATGAAACAAGAGGGACTGATAGGCTTGAAATGTTAATGTAGCCATTCCCATTTGAAATACACCCATTAGAAGAAATTTGAAAATCAACAAATGGATTTGCAACTTGTTTATAGTTGTAAGGGACACATGTGACTAAAAATAGCCTAGTCACTTAAGAAAAATGTCAAAAGACAACAGTTGCAAACAACATGACATGGCCATGGAGTTGAAAGTGTAGTCATAAACCTTACAACTAGGCCAAAAATTTTCATCCATTACCATGGATGATCCTTAGTATGATGTGAAACCCCAATTTGTGACTACATTTGGGATAATTACATGTTACCAAATGTGCCATTGATGGGTGGTTAAGATTTAACCATGTGGTATTTTTAAAAGCCAATGGCCATAAAACACGTGGCAATTTTCCATTTGTTCAAAAAAGATATATTATAATTACAATAATTAAATGTTATATTAAAATAATTAAATACTATAATTAATTCAATTCAATATTATTATTACATGAATTAATTAATTATTATTACTTAATTATAATCTATCCTAAGTTAAACTATAGTAGGCAACCTATTCTAAGATAGGCAAGGGTATAATAGGTTACCTAACATAGGCCAAGTAGGTAGGTAGGAATTATTTATTTTGTTGGGGACAAGCCCAAATGGCACATGCATTATGTTTATAGTGCATACCATGAATTTAGTCCATTCTTTCACCTACTTATATATTTTACAAGTTTGAAGTTGTAAACAAAGGACATGGGATAAATTCTAATCGAAGGGAAACACTATAATAATATCACATCCTTTGTCCCATACAAAAGCATTATCATATATGCACACAATTTTTAAAAAAATTCAAAACTATTTACTACCTATCCTACTTACTACTTACTACTTACTACCTACAAACTAACCTACCATATTAATTAATTAATTAATATAAAACACTATGACATATCCACACAATAAAATACTTATTACTTAACTTAGCTATTTACTACCTACTACCTACCCTACTTACTAATTAGGTATAATATTATTTAAGCTACATACTTACTACCTATTACCTAACCTACATTTAATAAATTAATTACCTAACCCAATGTATTATTATTATTATTATTTTAAAATCATATGTCCATGTAATAAAAATATTTACAATTTAACGTACCTACTACTACTTATCCTATTTATCACATACTACATAAGCTACATACTTACTATCTATTACCTAGCCTACCTAATAAATTAATTGTTTAACATAGCTAATTAATTAATTAAGTAATACAAAAACACTACAATGTATCCACAAAATAAAATACCTATTGCTTAATTAACTTATAACCTACCTACCTACTAGGTCGAATAGTGCCTACCCTACTTATTACATACTACTTAGGTTACATACCTATTATCTACTACCTAGCCTTCTTGATAAATTAATTACTTGTCCTACATTTATTTTTATTTTTTTAACATAGTTAACTAATTAGTCAATTATTACAAAAACACTCTAAAATATCCACAAAATAAAATACTTTTACTTAACTTATCTAACTACCTACATGTTGCCTAGCCTATTTAATTAATTGATTAAGTACCTAATATAATTAATTAATTAATATGAAAACATGATCACATATTCACACAAAAAATTAATTAACCTACATATTACCTATCTTACTTACTACCTACTACTTAGTCTACTAATTAATAACCTAACCTACCAACTACCTACCTAGTTACTCAGGCTAACTAGGTCTAACTTTCATAACCTAGCGGCCTATTAGTTACACCTAGTAAACAAGCCTACTACTACCTATAGATAATTTAAGCCATTTAATTAAGTATGCAAGGTAGGCTAGGTTATTAATGTACATAGGCCTACTTAGTTTAACGTAACTTATGAAGCTTACTTAGCTCAATTTTACCAGCTAGGTTATAATAGCCTTTTCTAGCAACCTATTAGATATTAAATATTATATCATGGAAGACCCATGGATAATTGCAAACAAGACCCATGAATGGGTACATTGAAGGAATAATAGTCCAATTGAAATAACAAAGTTTGCCATGTGTGGTCTATACTTTTTTGTACATGTGGTAGAATATACTATTGTAGTTGCAAAAACTTTCATTGTAGTTGTAAAAACAATTACATTATCATCCGTTGATGGATGTAATCAAAATTGGATGACATTGTTCACTTTTCATTTACATTTTCAATGAAAATTGTATTAGTTGTAAGTTGTAGTCACATTTATAACTAGAATTTGGTTCAACCCTTATTGTAATTACATATGCAATTACAACAAGTTGCAACTGCATGGACACATAAGAATAACACATTGTTAGTTGTAAAATAAGTTGGTTTGGACATTAGTCGCATAGTAGTCACAAAAATATGGTTAGAATGGACAACATTTCTTCTAGTGACCTACATCAACATAGATGTTTGGGAAATTAACGTACTTAACCATGATATATAAGGGACATATATGCTTGAAATGTTAGTGTAGCTACTCCCATTCAATATACAATTATGTTGACGTAGACATTTGGGAAATTAGCGTAAGTAACCACAAAATATAGGCGGTATGCCCTAATTTATGTCAAGCCATTTGTTGACAAGTAGCTAGGTATTATCAAAGGATATTGAATTGGTTTAAATTAAAGTATCCAATGGCTTTGATACTTTGCAATGTACTATTAATATATTGTTTTGGGAATTGTTGACATAGATTTTTGGCAAACTAACATAAGTTACCATGAGATATAAAGAATGGGTAGGCTTGCAATAGGTTTATGAATACTTCCAATTGAGATACACCTATGTCAATGTAGACTTTTGGGAAATTAGCATAAGTATTTATGAGCCCCAAAATTAGTGATTAGGTTATATATGTTGTAATCTAGTACTAATATCATTGGTGAATGAGATTATAAGTTAATAAATTTCCAACAAATAGGTGTTAAATAAGTTGAAGTAAATGAATGAATATTTAATTAGTTGAGATCATGGTAAGCTTGCCTTAGATATTTTTACCAATATTAAATGGAATTTTAGTCTATTTTAGGAAGATTAATTAATTGGATTAAGTTAGACAAATTAGATTAAAGATGTGGAATAATGCAAGTAGGAAATTTTGAATAATAGAAAAGGCAATGATGCCAATTTATTGAAAAGTAGACAATGATGCTAGTTAAAGCTATAATGAGCCACAAGTAGGCCTAGGGATTAAACATCTTCAACTATGGCATTACAAAATTATTACAAGTTTGATAAATGTTCTAAAAGAATATGTTCTTCTGCTTCTAAACCACTAGCATCAAAATTCAATATTATAATTGTAAAACTTTAGGGCATGGCGCATGGCGTGAACAAGACACCTTCATACATGATCTCAAGTTCATTCATTGTAGCCAATTTGACCTCCAAAACTAGCACCAAGGAGTGCATATCAACTTGCAATCGGTGGTGCCAAGGTAAGGTGATGCATTTAAATTCAACTTGAAGGCACACCTGATGTCCACTTGCTTCTTCTTTGGGCCTAGGCACTTGCATTAAATTCAACCCCAACAAAGGTTCAAAAGACTCTTCAGTGGCTTGAGCGATTTAAACTTCACGTAATTTTGAACTATGTCGTGCCATAGTGTCAATAGTGATGCTTGTGGTTTGAAAAAATCACTTGAGTACTTGAGAGGTTAGGTTAGGAAATGGTGGGTGGTTGAATTGTATTAGAGTGCAAATTATCTTCACAATTAAGATTTAGTTTTTATTTGTTATATGGATGATTAATTCTTTAGGTCATTTAACCAAGATGAAATTCATGGTTATCGTAAAAAAATAAAGGGGTCAAATATGTGAAATATGAAGGTGCATTAGAAGGAAAGGTAATTAGGTAAAAGATAGTAAAAAGAGTTTTGGGAAAAAAGAAGTTTTCATCTACATGAAAAAATTCACCTCAATCATCCAAGGATGAAGAAGTTTATCATGATCAAAATAAGATTAATCTCATTGGATGGAGGATTTTCATTTTCATGCAATTGGTGGAGGGGTTAAAGGATGGACCTCCTTCAATCTTCATTGGTTCATTAAAATCAAAGGAGCAATTGATTAGGAGAGGAACTAAGGGAAAGATTTTCCCTTGTTTTCATTGGTCAAAAAAGAAATGTTAATCATGGTATACAAGGGGAAAATGGTGTGGCCCACTTAAGATGGAAAAAGGAACTTGTTTTGATGATGAAAAATGATGACCTTTCATCCAACCTTATGGAAATAGTCCATTGATTGAAAAATGAAAGGAGATAAATCTACGTGAAAGAGGGAACAAACAATCCCGTTGCATAGGGAAATCTCCTCTTGGGTTGATTGGTGGATGAACCATCCCCTCCAATTATCATTGGATCAAAGATTGGAAGAAAGCCATTGATTGAAGGAAAGAAAACTGAACATGATTGTTGCATTTTCATTGGCCAAGGGCAAGAGGCTCACCTTGGAAGATGGAGGGGTTCCTTGAAGGGGCAAAAAATTCTTGGGCTTTTTTTTCTCACTTGCATAAGAATTATGATGTATGTGATGTGAGAACCATAGGAGAGAGGTAGCCAACAACACAAGAACCAAATGATAGAGTTAAGAGGATAAAAGAAAAGTAGGTGAGAATATGAAATGAAATGAAGAGAAAAAAATGTGATTAAACAACCATAGCAAGGTATTGGAAGTTTTAAAATTTGGATTACGTTGAAAAATTAGGCATGACTTACTAAGGAGTTTGAGGAAGTCTGTAAGCTTTATAAACCTCAATTTGAATATTTAGAGAAGGAATTATAAGAGCTAGAAGTGGACCAAGTCCAAAACTATCAGAAAATCTCTAGATTTTTAATTCTAATTATAATATATCTTTGATCCACCATTGGAACAACTTGAATTTTGGAAATAATCGTAGAATATAAAAGTCAAAAATCATTCTTCCAAGTTTCAGCAAGATCATAACATAGAGTTGGGAGAAATTGTGTAAGGAATGAGTCGAGGTCAACTTGACAACAATTCAACAAATCACCAACCACCTTAAAAAGTCACCTTCACCTTCTCCTTCTTTGTTTTGAGTTCATAATTTGTTGACAGGAGCTTAATAGGGTACAATTACGTGTAGAGTTTTAGGGTCATCAATTAAGGATTGTAGAATTGGTGCACCAAAGATTAAGAAGAGTTGAAATTAAATAACATGTCATTCTTATTCTAATTCTTTTAATCGCATTGTTAAATTCCCATCAGAATTTGGGATTAACTTTAGGTTGCAAGTCCTCAAACCCTTATGATTTTTAGATCAAACTAATGTAGAACCTAAAACTAATAATCTTTTGATCATAATGGAATTCTTATGATTGTGTGTGAACTTGATTCTTTATGTCAAATGGAAATTCTTGGTTGTAAATTTTAAATTCCATAATTAAAAACAATTAGGACCAGACGTTATTAACGAAGTCATAATTTGTGTGTCAAATTCCCAACCACCTAACACCACCTTGAACTCGTTGTGAAGTATTGTGAAACCTTAAACCTAAGGTGAAGATAATAAGTCATAGTACCCACTAAAGAGAAGGGATGGATAGGCTTGAAATGGGTATGTGGCTAACACATGGGTAGAATGATGGGTCAAATTGTAGTATCATGGGTATGTTAGGCCATTTGTTGGTGAACAACCAAATATTATCATAGGATACCAAATTTGTTGAAATAAAAGTATCCAATGGCTTGGATACCTTACAATGTATTATTCATAAATTGCAATGGAAATTGTGGTATATATGGATGTTGAATATGCACAAGAATTTACAAACATCAACAACTGATATGTATACATGTGTTGTTTGTTAAACAACTCAATGAGCATGATCATACATAACTTTTTCAAGTGTCCTTGTCTCATTTTCACAACTGCACATACTTTCAGTTATTAAAGGGGAAATCACTATTCAAGTTTGGAATGGAGAGGAATACAAATTTTAAAGGACCTTTAGTCGAGTGGCCTTTCTTCCCTACCATTGTTTGCGTGAGTTATTGCATTTCATATTTACAAATCTTTATTTTTCTTTGTGTCCAATAGGGAGGTGGAGATAGATAACCAAACATATAATGGTAACGTGTTCATATATTTCACAAATACTTCTAATGATGATGATGGGGAATTATACATATTGGAGGAAAATGGAGTAAATGGGCTACACAAAAACTTTGAAAAACATGACATTGATGTCATTGATGACCCTAATGGTGAAGTCTACGATTTCGATTGCTACAAAGAATAGTTCGTGCTTTGATGACTCTGATGTTACATCACCATTTCAATCTCCTCCCGCTTTGAAACCATTTAGCAAGTTTTTGCAAGAATTCTTTGGTGATGGAAATATTAGGGTTTAATGTTTAAGGTTTAAGGTTTTCAATTTTATGTCAATGGATGCAATTTTGTCATCCATCTGCTAGGATTTGGACCACCATATGGAAGTAAACCATTTTTTTTCTCCCTATTTGATATGGATTTTTTTGTTGTTTTGTAAGTAAATCTAGACTAGTTAGTTTGTTTTGGACGGGCTTCATAGTATTTTGCTTGGTTTGGGGGGGGGAGTTTTTTTCACTTTTGATGGTTTCTAGCCTTTTGCTTGGGGTCCCATATGAATTGGTTGGTTATGTTATTGTTCCAAAAAAATTGAATGAAATATAGTGGGAAGAAGAATATATGTGTGTGACAACAAACATGAAACTTGTTTGTAAGGATTGGGGGCTTGAATTTGCTAATTGGAAGGAGTGGAAGGAGGCAAAGGAAAAACAATCATATGCATATAAAGACAAGGAAGAAGATGACAATTTAGGTGGTCACAAGTGGGTCGACAATGGTGGCCATGTCTTTGTAGGACCTCACACTTTATGCCAGAGGCTCGAAAGCAAATAGATATATGCAAATTTTGTTGAATGTAAACATTGTCTTTTTCTAGAATGTTATGTCACTTTGGCACTTGCCATTTTATGTTATTGGAAGGACCAGAATTTGTTCACTTCCAAAAACTTTGTTTCGGTTGTGTTATTTTTGAGGAGAATGTGTATTGTATATCTTATAATACAATGATCATTTTTTGAACCCACATTCATCTCCTTTTTGGAAATGATCTAACAAGGATTGAGTGCTTGATTGTTCATAATTAACACATTTGAATCCAAAAAAATTCAGCACATGAAAATTACCCTTGAAGCAAAGTTTCTTGTTTACTAGTGTGAATTTGTGTTGGTGAAATTCTAGCCTTAAACCATAGACATAAAGTATAAACTTCTAGGTTAAACCCCAATTTTTCACAATCATATGTCGAAGGAGTAAACGTTTACATTCATTTGTAAAAATTACATTGTAAATAACAAAATGAAATGTACATTTGTATTCTATTGCATTGTTTGCATGCCAAATTTGAACCTAGGAGCATAAATCTAAATCCATTGCCCATGTACATGTAAAAAAGTTTTGGACCTAGCCCAATGTCGAGATTGTGGAAAGACCTTGTTTGTTTGGTGTGTTTTTCAATACACATTACATTCACGTGGTCAATAGTGCTTCAAAGCTACATGTGGCAAGACATTGCATAGAAGTTTTCAGGTTTGGTTGGAATCTTTTGCTAGGAATGACATTCAAGCATTGCACAAAAGTTTTCATGTTTTGTTGACACACTTGCCTTCAAAAGACATTAAAAATTTGAACAAAAGCTCTCAAGTTTGGTTTAAAGACATTAAATTATTATTTTTTGAAATTCTAACCATTTTCAAAGATATGTGGTAATCATCGGTGAATATAAGATGAAAATTCGTTGTCTACCAAACTATGAGGTTCAAGTGAACTCACCACTTGCATTATGCCCTTGTCTATGGGCTTTGTCGGATTCTTTTTGTTTTTGACACATCCCCAAGAAAGATCATAATGCTTAGCATCAACGAAATCTAACATGGGATTGTAGTGCAAGGGGTTTACTTCCAAGCCTCAAAGTCGGGGTTCGTTGGTTTTCTTGGGTATGGTGAGTTGGATTACCATCAATGGCAAAAACACCACATATATGACACAACCATGCATCACCTAAGCCTTCCAACCATCAATACACACATCTAAAAACCCCATGCTTGACCCGAATCTTTGGCAAGGTGAAAGCAATGGCATTGGCTTCCATTGTTTTGCACATCCACCAAAAACATGGAATCTTGTTACCTCTTGCCAATGGCACCCTCCCTTCAAACAAAACTACAATATATAACACAAAACCTTCACAACTACACAATACAAAACACACCTCTTCATTTGTATCGAACATAGCTTTATGCAGATTTGCCTTGCCGAACATTACTACCATCACAAACGGATTATTGCGCTTCTTGCCTAAATCTTTCATTGATGGGTTTTGACAACTTCTATGTGTTTTCTACCTAACCTTCAGAAGGATCACATTTGGTTATCATCAACAAACTCGAGCATGGGACTGTTAATTAACATGCAAAGGGTTTTATTTTCAAGCCTTGAAACCAAGGTTCGTTGGTTTCCATGGGCATGGTGAGTTGGATTACCATCAACGGTGAAAACACCACATAGACGACACAATATTATGTTGCATGGGCCTTCCAACCATCAATACACACATTTCAAAACCTCATGCTTGATTCGAATCTTTGGCAATGTGAAAGTAGTGGTGTTGGCCTCCACTGTTTTGCACATCCACCAAAAATGAGGAATCTCGTTGCCCCTTGCTAATGAAACCATTTTTCAAGATAATTGTACAAGATATAACACAAAAAAAAACACTAATTTACCACACAACACCCTTCTTCAATCATGTTTATTGTACCTTCACTACTACCAAAGTGGGGTGTAATTTACTAGCTTAAATCACTATGGGACCTTGAAAGTGAACTAACTTCATTGCATTTTATTGATTTCACCTAGTGAAAGTTATTTCACTATAATATCACTATGTAAACATCATGTTTCATTATTAGTTAACATAATTCACTATTACAATTTATTATAACAAATAGGTTTATTTATATGTTTTTAAAAATATTCTATCTATGTTAGTTTATGATATACCTTATATTATTTTAAGTTATTTTAGTTATTCTAATTTATATTTTATGTTATTTTATGTTATTATAATTTATTGTACCCTAAATTATTATATGTTGTTTTACCTTAAAGTATCTTAACTAGTTTATTATAAGCTTTTAAATTATTTTAAATTAAATTATTCAACTAACTTTAAGCTATACTTTAGGTTATTTTATTTAAAATTAATATATGTTATTTCAAGTTATATTTTATCCTAAGCATAATATTTTAAACTAATCTAAAACAAAATGTAATGACCTAAGGTAAAAATAACTTAGAATATAAAATAATAACCTATGAAAAATAATTTTAAATACCCTATAATATAATAACTACCAATAGCCTATGATATTATAACATAGAATATCAAACAATAATTTATAATATAATAATCACCAATAGTTGTAATATAACATATAATAACCAACAATAACTTATAATACAATAACCATTAATAGCCATTTTAAAAATAACCACCAACAGCCATTAATAGAATAACCACCAATAAACCATTAATAGAATAGCCACCAATAACCATTAATAAAATAACCACCAATAAACCATTAATAAAATAGCCATCAATAGCCATTAGTAAATTAATCATGAATAACCATTAATAGAATAACCATCAATAGCCATTAGTAGATTAATCACGAATAACCATTAATAGAATAACCACCAATAGCCATTAGTAGATTAATCACGAATAACCATTAATAGAATAACCACTAATAGCCATTAGTAGATTAATCACGAATAACCATTAATAGAATAACCACTAATAGCCATTAGTAGATTAATCACGAATAACCATTAATAGAATAACCACCAATAGCCATTAATAGATTAATCACGAATAACCATTAATAAAATAACCACCAATAGCCATTAATAGAATAATCACCAATAATTATTAATAGAATTATCACTAAAAAACATTGATAGCCCCAAATAAAATAGGTACCAATAGCCATTAATAACCACCAATAACACTAATAAAAGAACAACCAATAGCCATATATTATAATTGTTTAAGATTGCCAAAAATAATTTAAGGTGAAATAACTTTCAATAATCAAAAGTAATTTATAATAACTACAAGTAATCTAAATTGAAATAATTTATAATAGCCAAAAAAAACATAAAATAAAAAAATAAAACTTAAAATAGTTGAAAATAGCCTAAGGTGAAATAAGTTAAAATAACCAAAAGTAATTTATAATAACTGCAAATAGTTTAAATTGAAATAATCTACAATAACCAAAAATAACATAGAATAACCAAAAAAACTTACAATAGCTGAAAATAATCTAAGTTGAAATAAGTTAAAATAGTAAAAATAACTTAGAATAACTAAAAGTAGCCTAGGGTGAAAAAACCAAAAATAATGAGAATAGCCATAAATAGTCGTAAATAATGTAGGGTGAAATAATTTAAACTAATGAAAAATAGTCATATAATAATTGAAAGTAGCTTAACATAGGTAATATTATTATATTAACAAAAAAAATCCATTTATTAAAAAAAAATTCAAAAGAATGGTCATTGAAATGTTATTGAATAATGATATTCAACTTTTTTTTTGTTCAAATGATTTTAAACATTCAAAAGGAAATAAATGTAATTATGCATACTATTGAATTTTAGAAAAAAGTAAATTCGAATAATTTCATTTGAACAAAATCTCAATAAGATATGAATTTTTAAATTTTATGTTTTTGTAATGTTTAAAATGAAGTATTTAATAAATAAAATGTAATGTAACATATTTTCACAACAAGTGTGATGGCTTGATGGTAAGGGTGTTTGCCCCCATTCCAAGGGTTAAGGGATCAAATTCATGGGTGGTGTTATGTGTGGTCAACAATGGTATGTTGATCAAATATTCTTCTATTGAATTCTCCTATGATTACATGGCCTACTTACTTACCTAGGCTAGGTTTTTAACTTAACGTAGGTAGTGACATGTGTCAATAAATAATAGGCATTAAAAATCATGAAATTATCAATAATATTCTATATTAAATACTTAAAATTTAATTAATTTTCCATACTTATTAGTTAATTAACTAGCAAGTGAATGGTTTGGTAAATTTGTATTTCACTTGAGAATAACCTTGTTTCACTAGGTATTAGTGAAACAAATCATTGTCCGTAGCAACTGGTCCTCGTTCACTAAAGGGTTAAACAATTTCACTAGGTGAAAATGTCCAAATTCACTCAAAAATCTAATGAAACCCAAAGTGAATTAGGACACATTTCCTAGTAGTGCTTGTTCAACAACATTATTTTTTAATCACATCCAATGTACCTTGTTCAACACTACTTGCTTTTCAAATAATTTGATTATCCCAACTTTTGGAAAAGTGAAGACCTCTCCTCCTAAAATGGGGCTCCTCCACTACTACTCATATTACTCCAATTATCAACTATTAGGGAGTGAGAATATGTTGTCCTTCACATGTTGGTTTGCAAGTCACTTGTTTAGAATTCCCACAACCCTACCTTTTGAATTGTAACCCAAAAAATTTCCAAGGGTTTTTGAGACTTCTAAAATCCCTTCAAACTCTCACTATTATAATTTTTAATTTTTTGACTAGAGAAATTGTTCAAAAAAGACCCATTGTGGACAAGCATCAAGAAAACATTTCAATCATTTTAGAAAAGTCATTTTGAACCTATCCATTGTGACTAGGCCATGTACTTTTTGACTAGGCTTAGGTTGGCATATTTAACTAGTCATTTCAACTAGTACGATTAGTTATTTTGATTAGTCAATACAACAGTCAAATGATTTTTTGATTGGTCAAACACCATTTTGATTAGGCAAATGCCATGTGGCATTTAAATAGTGGCCACCCAAGATAAACCACGTGGCATCTAAACATTGGCCACCTAGTTATGCCACATGGCATTTAAACATTGGTCATCTAGCTATGCCATGTGACATTTAAACATTGGCCATTAGGTTCTACCATATGGATAGAACCTAAGCAACCTAAGTTAAAGCTAAAATTAAATACCTACTCTTAAGGTCCCTATGTTTAAGAACCTATAACCTAAGCTCCTAGGCCTAGGTCTAGGAGCTTATAACTAACGACTACATAAAGAAGCCTAAAGTAGGCTAAGGCAACCTAAGTTATGACCTTTAATAAGCTTAAATGTACATTTATTAAATGTAGGAAAATCCTATTTCATTTTGAATTTGGCCTTTAAAGTTGAGCCTTTTTAATCAGCTCATTCTAAATGGCCTTCTTTTTAAAAATATTTCTTATGTCTTGCGTGTTTGTGGTGCATCTATTTATATTGTTCATCATTTGGAAAGGATGACAAACAATATGGGACAATCTTTTGGGAGGGGAGAAACATTTTCATGTTCACACAACACTAGAGTTTTTTAGTTCACATACATTATTCTTAAATAACTATGTAAGATACATAAATTAAGTAAATAAATAAATAAATAAAGAGGTAGGTGAATATGTATGTTAATTAAGTTAAAATAAAGATTAACAATAGTTAATGTCTAGTTATTTCGTTATAATAAAAAAATTACAACCATATTATAAATCCTTGAATTGTATGAAATATCAAGATAGTTATAATGTATTATACTATTGATTGATAATTACAACCAAATTATAATTAATCCTTACAAATTTGACCTAATTCATTATATATTATCCATAATTTATTTGTAATAATTAATATTTAACAACTTAATAATAATTTCATTAGTGTATTTTAGGTAAATAACTAATTAACCAACTAGTAATTTATCATTAGTATATAAATGGCCAAACCTAAACTATATAATTATGTTACCTATAGGCTAAAGTATAAGTAAATAAGTGGAGTATGGGTGGGGTATGTATAAATAAATATACCTACATATAAGTTACTTATATTTAAGTTATTTAGCCACATACTTACATTATAGAAATTAAATAGGTGGTTAGTTTAACCTAGGAAAAATTAATTATGGCAAAATTAATGATTGATAAAATAATAATGCCTAAATTAACTACAACTAAAGTAATTATGGAAAAATTAATGATTATTAAACTAATAATGGCTAAAACAACCCAACAAAAATCATGGAAAAATAATCGTGATTAAACTAATTATGGAAAACCCAACCATGACTAAATTAGAAATGATTAAATTAACCATGAGTGAAGTAAATAAGGCCAAACAACCAATGAATAAATATTTTATGGCTAAACCAACCATGGCCAAACCAAAAATGGCTAAAACTGACCATGAGTAAAATAAATATGGTTAAACTAATCACAAGTAAAATAAATATGGCCATACTAACCAATGAATAAATATTTTATCGTTAAACCAACCATGGTTAAATTAGAAATGGCTAATTACTTAATGAATAAATATTTTATGGTTCAACCAACTATGCATAGATTAATTATGGCTAAAATCAAAATGGTTCAAATAATTATGGAAAAATTAACCATGGCTAAAATAAAAATGGTTAAACTAACCATGAGTTAATAAATTTGGCTGATTATTTGAATTAATAAATATAATTTAAATAATTATTTAGTTAGTTAATTCAGATAATTAATTATCAAAATAATTATTCAGATAATTAATTATCAAAATAATTATTTAGATAATTGATGATCTGAATTCAAATAAAAATCAATAATTATTCACCTAAATTAACAGATTTTATTATTTAAATTATGATAATTAATTAATCAAATTTAAATAATAAAATTTGTTAATTTAGGTGAATAATTAAATATATTACATATTAATTACCAATTAATAAATTATTATAAAATAATTCATTATAAATTATTAAATAATAAACATGAATTTGAGTAGAAAACATCAAGGTATATAGAGATATGTCCATATGTACACCAAGGTTTTTTCTTTCAAAATTTTCAAGTAGGTGCACTAGTTAGGATTTTAAACATTAATTAGCAATAAATGGCAATTGTCCTAGTGAGCAAGTACATTTTTTTGGGAATCTTGCTTAGTTTTAACGACCTACAGTAACACATTGTCCAAATTTGGTGACTTCTAGTTTTTTTTCCTCAAATATGGAGAATTAAAAGAAATTTCCCAAAAATTCCTTTGTTTAATTTGCCAACCTTTTTTTAATGTCACCAAGTGGCGAAAATTCACCACAAAAAAAATGTTGATGTTCACGCTTATTAAACATTTAATAAAATATACACATTGCTTTTAATTTCAATTCAAAAATAGATTTTCACCTTTCATGAAATTGTATGGTTTGATATGTATGTATGCAAACATGATATTGTGAATTGCAATATTATTAATACAATAATTGAACACCAATCACAAAAAATAGGACTATTGTATTACTATAATATTTTAAAATGAATTATTTAGTTAATTATGGAAAAAATGAATTATTTGAGTTAATTAATTCCACAAATTGTCTGAATTATATTGATTAATTTATATTAAAGGTTAATTATTTAATCTAGTTTTTAGCTCATAATAATTAAATAAATAAAACCATAAATTAATATTTAGTAGATTATTTTAGAATATTATATATTATATATGCCACAAGATGTAACCCTTGTGAATGCCAAAGAGCTATCCAACAAATAATCAATTATTATCAATTTTGCATTTGCTCGTGTAACCTAAAACAATCTAGGTGTATAAGCTTGAATACCTTGATGTACCTTCGATATAAATATTTTAAATATAGTTTATGTAGCATTTGAATCCAATTTGAAGTTTACAAATTCACATTTTATATGGATAGTGAATCAATAATATTTTATTAATGGTTAAACAATGACATTGTAATGGCCATTGAATTGAAAAGCAATGCTAATATTGTGGTCCTAAAGTGACACATATATATGGAACAACTAGTGGCATCTAGGTGGCCACATAGTGGCATAATTATGGGCAATTAGTAATACAATAATGGCCATTTAGTGGCAACATAGTGGCCAATTAATTGCACGAATAGACTTCATGGTTGAAAATCGATTACAAAGCTTATACCTCATGGACGGTGGGAATGCAGACGCATGGTGTAATCACACGTATGAAAGTTGTACGCTAATTATAGAAAAGTTGTTTAATGTGTAATTTGTTTTTAATAGTCCTAACTCTAACTGCACGTTACAATTATAATGTAACTCCTCAAAAAATCAAACATAATTGACTACATGCATAAATATGGTGCATATAAATTACTAGATACGAAATAGATTTAGATTTGTGGTGTAGCTACTGAACAATGAGTTATTTTTTGAAATGGAAATTTATTTATTAAGTCATCATATTTATAAAGTGTAACTGCATAGAAGTTGCATTTTGGAAGATGTTAGTTGTAACACAATTATATTTGAGTGGTTTTAAAACTTTAGTTGTAGGGCAATGTGGTCTCCATGGACACCATTTTTCATATTGATGGTTAATATTTTATTATATTGAAAAATAACACAACCCCAAAATGTGGTTTTTATGACTCGAACATTTTGCAACTAATGCCAAACATAATCATGTAGTCATATGTGACTTTTAATTGCTACCATCTTAATGATTATGGTCAAAATTATGATTACATAACTATACATACGACTATAATTAGGATTGGAAGTAAATATGGCTTAAAATATGATTACATAACTAGTTTATTCATATTGAAGCAATATTTGAATTTGAAATAATATAACCAAATTCAATTTAGTTTGAAATCAATAAATAATTTTTTTAATAGTCTAATTCAATTTAATTTAGCCTAATTTAGCTTAAATAACATAATTTAGTCTAATTTAACTTAATGTTGATCTAATTTAATATAATTTAAACTAATTTAAACTAATTTATTTTAGTTTCATTATCCAAATTTAGCATAGCAAAATATAAATAACTTTGATTAGCTTGGTTTAACAAATTATAATTGGTTAAAAAAAATCAAATTGAACCAAATTAACCAAATTGAAGCAAATTGAAACAAATTTAACCCAAGTTTAACCCAAGTTTAGTTAAATTTAACTTAAATGGTATAATTTAACCATGTTTTGCAATGTTTTGCCAAGTATATTCAAATTTAGCCTAAATAGCCATGTTTAACCATGTTTAGCCAATTTTAGCATCAATACCTTATTTTAACCAAAGTTACCTAAAATTTGCCAAGTCTAGACAAGTTTAATTTTAAAATAATTGTGTTTAGCCAAGTTTATCCTCAATACCCTAATTTAACTTAAAATTTCCAAGTTTTTCCAAATATAACCAAATTAAAACTAAGTAACTATTTTTAGGCAAGTTTAGTTTCAATACACTAGTTTAGTCTAATTTATTTAAAATTTCCCAAGTTTTGCCAAGTTTATCTTCAATACCTTAATTTAATCAAATTTATCAAAGTTTGCCAAATGTAGCCATGTTTAACTTAAGTAGCCAACTGTAGCCAAGTTTAACTTAAATAATCATGTTTAGCCAAATTTTGCTAAGTTTTGCTTCAATACCCTAATGTAGCCTAATTTATCTAAGTTTTGCCAAGTTTTTGCCAAATTTATCTTCAATATCCTAATTTAATTGAATTTATTTAACTTTTGCTAAATTCAACGAAGTTAAACCTAAATAGCCAAGTTTTGCCAAGTCTAGCCAAGTTTAACCCAAATAGCCATGTTTTGCTTCAATACTTAGTTTAGCTTAATTTATTTATGTTTTGCCAAGTTTATCCTTAATACCTTGATTTAACCAAATTTATTTAAGTTTTGCCAAATGTAACCAATATTAACCTAAGTTATCAAATTTTGTCAAGTTTTGCCTAAGTGTTCTAATTTAGCCTAATTTTTCCTTGTTTCATTAAATTTATCTTAAATTGTTTAATTTAGCTTAATCAATATTAGCTTTGTTAAGTTTTGCCAAATCTAGCCAAGTTTAACTTAAACAATTGTGTTTAACTTAATTTATGCCAATTTAGTCAAGTTTAGCTTATTTTAGCCTAGTTTAAGTTTACGTTAGTTTATGGTAAATAGGTCTACATTTAGGTTAGGAATGCTAAGTTAATTTAGGTTAACCTATGTTAGCCAAAGCTAGGCTACTAGTTAGCCTAAATTAGCCTATCATCTAAGTCAACTTTGGGAATTATGTTAACTTGAGCTAAAAACATTATTGTTTATAGATTAGTGGCAAGTAATAATTATTTTAAATAAATAATGTGGTGCAATGGTTAAAGACTTGTTCCACAAAGTGAAGGTGGGGGAGTTCAAGTCCTCCCACTTGCAAAACTAGACACCTAGACACCTAGACACTTAAACACTTAGATACCTAAATACTTTGATGGCTTGCCTAGCTTGAAGATTTATTATAATGTTTAGGTTAGATTGTTTAGAGTAGGCTTTCTAGGCTAGGCTTCCTAAGCTAAATCCCCTAGGTTAGGTCCCCTAGCAAGATCTTGTTGGATCCAAGACCATGTCCTTTGTGACTATAGTCATGGCGGACCGTAATCACTAACATGTTTGCAACTAATGGCATTTACAATGTGCTTGTTTGGATTAGTAGTCATATAGTCATATCTAGTCATAGATGGCACATACGATCACATTTTTATAATCCTAAATGTCATATTTTGGCATTGTGTAATAGCAAAGTGTGCCATACATGTGGTCAATGTTTTTTTTACATGTGGAAAAATATGTTCTTGCAATTCCAATAGAAACCATTATAATTGCAAAAATGATTAAATTACCATCCATTAATGGATGCCATGAAAACTCCAAATGATATATGCTCATTTTTCATCCTCATTCTCAACTAACATTTAAACAATTGTATGTGTAGTCACATACATGTACAATTGTGTGTGTATATACATAGTCACACATATGTGACTATAATTGAAACTTAGTTTCACATGTGGTATCGTTGCATATATGATTAAAACAATTTGCAACTATTGTAACACATAGGCCTAACATATTTGTAGTTGCAAAATTAGTTGATTTGGACACTAGTTGCAACATAGTCACAAATCCAAGGTTGGGATGGACAAGATTTCTTTTAGTGTGTGTTGAAATTGACAAAAAAATGAACACATCTAAATAAATGTCGACATGACAACTAAAGCAAAAATGATCCATCATGTCATTTGTGATAACATTGTTTCCAATTCAAGAATTTTTATCATTTTTTAAACACACATTAATTTGCCTCTACTCTGCAAACTAGAAATCCTTTTTCAATTTATTTTACTCCAAATGATATAAGCTTGAATTCAATTTAGGTACAACAACCATTTTAATTAGATGTGTTTTCTTTTCATAGTTCTTAAAATGCAATGATTAAATTACTAGAAGTCTTAGCATGCAATTTGATTTAGTTTATAGGATTTTAAGGCCGAATTTAAAAGATGTTCTTTTATATTTCATTGTGTTAGATTTTAGCTGTAATGTAATTGGTTATACATAGTTAAATTATATAATCTTTTATCTTGGACTACGTGGATTGATAAAACAAGCTACATGAAGGTTTTTTTGTTTAGTTGTGTGGAATGGAGATGGAACTAAACTTAATGTTAAATCAAATCAAACTTCAATTTTGTTAAGAAAAGATCAAAATTAAAAGTTTTAAAATTTCAAAAAAATAGTTAAGATTGGATCAAAGGTTTAATTCCCATAGAATTATTCCACACTATTATAACAACATATTTGCACTTCACGTGCATACATTCACTATTTATGCCTTGATTTTCAACACATTTAACATTTCCATTCATTAAAACACCATAGTCATGGTTATTTCATATAACTAGAATTTACACTTCAAAATACATTGTAAAAAATTCCAAAAACAAAATTACAATTCATTTCATCATATTTAAATACTACAAAAAATTCATACAACGATATGAACATAGAATCCATTACATAAGTTTGTGTTTCTTTATATTATTGAAAACATGAATCAAAATTACAACAGAATCCCCATGTTTTGTTGAAATGAAATCAAAACAACAAATAAAATCTATGGCGTATCAAAATAGAATCTATGGTTTTTCTACTTCAAAGTACTTATAGTTTCCTTTCACCTTTCCCCAAAATTGTGTATAAGAGTAATCTTCTTCTTCCCTAGATATTCCCTCTTTAGGCAGTCCCAAGTCACATCATCATGATTCAAAATCAGCAGGAATTAAAAATTCAAGACTACAATGTTCCATGAACAATCCTTGTCCCAAATGCCCTGTTCATCCAAATCCTATAATCATCCTACCCCCTTAACATACACTAACATTTCATGCCTATCCATCATTTATATCTCATGGTTACCTATGCCAATTTCCCAAACGTCTACATCAATGTAGGTTAGTACTTCCTATTTCGTGGGTACTTACAACAATTTCTGAAATGTTTATGTCAACATAGGTGTATCTCAAATCGGAGTAGCTACACACCCATTTCAAGCATATCAATCCCTCCCATCTTGTGGGGTACCTACGCCAATTTCCCAAATGTCTACATCGACATAGGTTCAATGGGAGTAGCTACATTAACATTTCATGCCTATCCATCCCTTATATCCCGTAGTTAATATTTTTCAAGCCTATATGTCCTTTATATATAGATAACCATGAGATCTCCTAGTTACCTACACCAATTTCCCAAACATTTATGTCAATGTAGGTGTATCTTGAACGGGAGTAGATGCACACCCATTTCAAGCCTGTCTGCCCCTCCCATCTAATGGGTACCTACACCAGCTTCCCAAATGTCTACATTTATGTAAGGGTATTTCGAATGGGAGTTGCTACGCACCCATTTCAAGCCTATCTGTCCTTTCCGTTTGGTGGGTACCTATGCCAATTTCCCAAATCTCTATGTCAACATAGGTGTATCTCAAATGGAGTAGCTACACTAACATCTCAAGCCTATCCATCCTTTATATTTCATGGTTACCTACGCCAATTTCCCAAACGCTATGTTGATGTAGGTGTATTTCAAATGGGAGTAATTACACACCCATTTCAAGCCTATCAGTCCCTCCTGTCCCATGGGTACCTATGCCGGTTTCCCAAATGTCTATGTTGACATAGGTGTATATTGAATGGGAATAACTACACAAACATTTATGAAGCCCATCTGTCCCTTATATCTCATGGTTACTTATTTGAATTTCCCAAATGTCTACATTTACGTAGGTGTATTTCAAATGGGAGTAGCTACACACCCATTTCAAGCCTATCAATCCTTCCCATCTTGTGGGTACCTATGTTAGTTTCCCAAATGTCTACATTGACATAGGTGTATCTCAAATGGGAATAGCTACACTAACATTTCTCAAGCCTATATGTCCTTTATATCTCAAGCCACTTATGCAAATTTCCAAATGTCTCCAACGATGTAGGTGTATCTCAAATAGGAATAGCTACACACCCATTTCAAGCCTATCAATCCCTCTTGTCTTGTGGGTACTTACGCTAATTTCCCAAATTTTTATGTCAATGTAGGTGTATCTCGAATGGGAGTAACTACATTAACATTTCATGCATATTTGTCCTTTATATTTCCTTGTTACCTACGACAGTTTCACAAACATCTACGTCAACGTACTTGTATTACAAATGGGAATAGTTACACACCCATTTCAAGCCTATCAATCCCTCCCGTCCCATGGGTACCTATGCTAGTTTCCCAAATGTTTACATCAACATAGGTGTAAATTGAATGGGTGTAGCGACACACCCATTTCTAGCCTATCCGTCCCTCTCGTCTGGTAGGATCCCACGTTAGTTTCCCAAATGTTTACATCAACATAAGTTATTTTGAATGGGAGTAACCACACACCCATTTCAAGCCTATCTATCCCTTATATCTGATGGTTACGTACACCCGTTAGCCACACTGATGTCCACATTAGTTTTGGTGAATCTGGCGTAGCCTGAAGCCATTTTATAGTTGACCTAATTTGTAATAGGCGCAGCCTTTATAACAAAATATGTATTATATTCTATGATTGGCTAAATCAAAATCATCAAACCATTTCATAATATCAACGAAATCCTCATTTGGGCTTATAACCATTCAATTGTATTATGCATCATTTGGGAAAAATATTGCATTTTTAGTTGAAGAGAAAAAAAGTTGGGTTGCTTTTATTGAAACTACAAGTACAACTTGTTTTGTTATCTACTAGCAATTAACTACCCTAGTTTGGGATGATCACTAAATAGATGTTAGGGGAACCCTAACCTTGGTTGTACTTAAAGACAAACTAAGCATAATACTCATCTTTCATTTCATCAATCCAATGCATCCAACGAAATGTCTTATGAACAACTTGCTTCTCTAGCTTCATTTTTAATGAATTTGCAACCCTCAAGTCTTTGTTGTTAGGCCTGAATGGAAGGTAGATATTCTTCTATCATATTTATAGACATTGTTGAAGCCATGGTAATGGCTACTTGTTCCACATAACATGTAGTCACATGAATCATGTTTCAGAATAAATATCTTTGGAAATTTGTCTCAGTTGGGGTGTTCTACCATTAATTGGTGGTAGTTAGTAAGGTGTAGATTTTACATGTGGTCAAAAAATCACAATGTTTATTCTCAAGGACTCACCATGTTCTTCGAAGGGACCCATTGTGACTTGTTGATACTCCTTGGTCGTCAATGTTTACATCAAGTCGATGGGATAGTGTCCTTGTTGTCCTCCTCCTCTTCATCAACTATTGTGGTATGCTTCTCCAAACCTATTTGGTTGACGAATGGCCTTGCCCTCATTGGAAACATTACGTCCAAAAGCAAGTCATGAATAGTTATTTATTCTTCCCATCCACATATTGACCTTCATGTTTCCAAGGCAATGAGAATACATGCACCTACATTAATCAATATAAGAAACATGATAATCACTTATGAACCTCACACAATATTAGGTACCATTGGTATAGTTCAAATATAGTGCATTTGACCTTTATTGGCCATACCTATTCTTGTCGTCAAGTCTAACACCCTTCCTCCTTGTGGGCTGCAACATTCAACAAGTTCTTGCGTAACACATGGGTTTTCTCCTTCCCACCCCTCCATGGCACACCTTGTTTTCCCCTTTTGAATGTTTTATCCATGACCACATTGTAAAGGACGTCAAGATTTACTAGATCGATGTTTGGGTCAATGTATGCCATCGAATTGTCCATCAACTTGAATCCCCACCCTAGCTATGTCCAACAAATAACTTCAAATAGCAATGTTTACATCCAACAAGCAATCACTAGTATGAATATATAGTGGATTTATTCAAATTTGATATTCTTCTCCAAAATATTATTTTTTACCTATGCTTTTGGCAGATTGAGAGGAACCGAATTCACAATTGTCCAATGTTTGAATTCCTTGTTGAATGGTGTTCCTCTCATGTGTCTTTGCATCTCCTTTTGAAGCTCATGGTCACAAGAGAGCATGAACAAGACTTTTGCATTGTCACACCCCCAATAGGTTCACTATAGACACTACTACAACAAACTAGTCCAACATTGCTCTTGTGTTTCACAATGGAATGGACTCTATCGATAGGCCATGGACCATATACCCATCTAGGACATCAACAATAATGAAGTCAAAATGTGCGATCTCCTCCTTGCCCTCTCCCCCTAGTAGATTTCAACAATCCAACTACATTTTGACAAAAATCATTTGGTAGTTCATGGGCTGCAAGTTCAAAACAATCCAAACTATAGTTTTGTTGACGATATTTTCACATGCCTTGCAAATTGAGACATGCTTGCAATCCCCAAGCTTCTAGGCATTTTTTGTTATGTAAGTATGCCATATAAATTCCTAGCCATGACTATGGGATTAGAAGCACATCTTTCTTCTCTACCACTCTACTCATATTTGTCACAATGGAGTACCTTACCATGTGTTTTTGTTTCTTTGATATACCTTGCGCTTGTGTCAATGTCACCTTTTCATCGCATTTGGGTTCTTTGCATGATCCTTCCATTTGCGCTTGTAAAAAATTTCATGTTACAAGATAGTTCACTTGGGTTCCGTTTGCAATGCCAAATGCAATGAAGTTTGATGCACTTTGTTGTGCATATGGGCTTGGTTTCAATTGTCTCTTCCCTTTGTTCGTGGTCAGATTGGGTTGACATGAATGTTTTTCAATGTTCGTGATATCTCTTCCATTGCATTTGCATCCACCTCTCAACTCTGCATCCCTCCTGCTGAATTTTCTTCTTCATGTTTACATGATCCATAAAATTCCTTTTCCTCCTCCGAGATTTGAGTGACTTGTAAGTCTAAATACCATCTCCTCGATCATAAATGTTTGATATTCCATCCCTTTAGCTATTACTTGTTGCAAAGAACGATGTTTGGTTCTTCCCATGATTCGAACCAAGTTAGAAGTTTGGTAATGAACCCCCTTGCAATTAAAACAAATTTCATGTACCTGCCATACCAAATTATCCCTATTGAAATTTGTTACTTCTTTTGGGTGCTCACAAATGAAGTTGTGTTGTTTGTACTCATCGAAACACGCATCATTGGAGAATTTGCGAGTTGTATGGTTGTTCCTCCCAAGTACTAGATCGGAAAATTGTTGTGCCTTTCTTCAAATTGTTCGAGTTGAATTCATGCAAAAATATTCCTGAAAAGTATTTCGTTGTGTATTTTGACAAGTATGAATCTATTCCACCCATCCTTCCCCGAACTTTGGCTTCTCATATATTATTTGCATGTGTTGTTGATGGTTGCTCTCTAGCTCCTCGACCTTATCCTTGCATGCTTGTAAAAGTTGCATTCAACAATGCTACAACTTTTTACGTACAAACTTGTTTCATTTCCAAACATAGTTCAAAAATAGTGTTTACATCACTCACTAGAATATTACTTTATTTGAAAGCCATGGGTCCAATGATGTGTTCCCCATGAACTTCAATGGGAATCCATGTGCTAATTTCTCCATGTCATCCTTGATCTGGATCTTCATCTAACTCACTATCTTTTTGATATTCACCGTTGTGTGTATGAAACAAGACAACTTATCAATTGTCCATTTTGGCTCCATTTGCACAAAATTCTCCTTCAAAATATTGAAGAACTCTTCGTTGTTGGATGGATCAACAATTGGCAAAAGCTTCCCAACTTTATTTTTATACTTCGAACGAACCTTTCCAAACGCCTTTTCCTCTTGCTTTTCCAAATCCTCCACCCCTTTCCTCGTGATCAGATCCTTTCAATTTTCTAACATTGCCTACTTTTTGCACCACTTGTTAATGTCTTTTTTGCATAAAGTGTTGTGAACAAATTTCCACGATTAGTTACAAAACTCATCCATATGTTCCAACCATCAACAAAAATACTAATGAAAGGAACATATGACTTCACTTGGTATGAAGCATCCACTAAGACTCTTGTGGCACATTGTACCATTTCTTCACCTTTTCCATTCGTCGTATTGATGAATAAAATTGTTCCTTTGATAACAATACTTTCTACCATTCCAAGGGGTTCCTTCCCATTGTCTGTAACCTTATGATCTCGTGGAGTAAATGTTCATGTGCATTGTCTCCAAGGACCTACATGGATGGGATGCAATTCAATTATTTCAACACAACTGACTTTTGAAAACCTCCATGGTTGTTTAAACAACGATAAATACATAATTTCTAATCCTATATTTTGGTATAAAATCTAAACTGAAATACAATAAAGGGTGCGAACAAGATACAATAAATGCCTATAGTTTTCCAAGTACATGACATGTTTTTTCTTCATCATTTTTTTAAAAAATGAATTTTTGAAAGTGCCTTGATTCCTTATAAATTCAATGTTTCATATTTTAAAATGATAATATTTTCAAATCATAACCAATTTTTATTTTTTTACATCTTTATGTTTTTTTGTATGATAAACTACAACTTTTCATAACACATCATGTACATTTTACCTCATTTATGCGTGGCAAAAGACTTTTGAAGTTCTAAAATTCTAGATAAATTTTGGAAAGTTTTTTTTAATTTGTACAATTTTAAAATTTCACATATCTTAAGGTATGTGACACACCCCCACATCCTTGAAAGATTCAAATGTGAGTTCAAAAGTGAAAAAAACAAAATAAAAAGGAGTTAGGGTATGTTCCTCAACTCACAACACTTCAAAGGGTAGAAGGGCGTGTTGGAGCTCTGGGATGGAGACTACAATGAGTGACAAGTGGGTCAATTATTCACACAGACCTACACAAACCAAATAATAAGTTGTTTAGTGCGTAATTGAAGCACTTTTGATGCATAAACGAGCCACGGGCATACACAAACTCATAAGACTCACCAAAGCCCGAACTTGGCGGAAGCCAACACCTTCCCCCTTATAGTATTCTTTGTGATTAACCACAAGGGTTGCATCCAAATGTCATTTTGTCTCGGGACTCCCAAGTTGAGAATCCTAAAACTCTCAAAATTGGGATTTCAAGCACTTTGGAGGGCCATAACTTCTTATGTAAACTCTTAATTGAAGTGAGGTCTGAAGCAAAGTTATAGCCCTTGTCAAGAGCTTTCCTATGATATATCATATGTAACTTGCACGCATGTATTTCAAAGTAATTCCTAACTTTTAATGGTCGGGAGTCAAATTGACATTTTAATTCCCAACCTTTATTTTGGCCATAACTTGTGTTTTAAGTACTCAAATGGGTCATGTAAGCCCATTTTAGACATCTAAGTTTCAAGATCTTTCCAATGCTATAAAGAGCTTTTTAATCCAATGATTTTTGACCCTTGAAATCTCCTTAAAAATTCAGGATTCCATAGGGATTTTAACTCGCAAAGTGAGAGCCCACTTGGGAGTGTGTGGGTTCATTCCTTCACACTTCTAGGAGTGAAAATGTGACTCCCAAGTTGCATTTTTAGCCCATGAGTCCATGCCTTTGCTTTGGTCATGAGCGTAAGGTTAAGGTCGTGATAGTATGAGTGTTTTTTTAATGTGGTTAATAGGTTTTCATCCTCTTAATTATTTTCCCATCAAATGTGATTGATTATATGAGTCCTTTTGATAGTCCTTTGCAAAATTGACTCATGTCCAACACATTCATGTACACTCTTTGAAGTCCTAAATCAAAACTTAAAACTTAAAAATTTCATCACATGGATTTTTGGTTTGAATTCCTTAACATTCAAATGAATGAAAAAATAATAACTTGCCATGATTACCATGGCTTTAAATGGCAAAACATAAATATTTATCAAATTTTGACTAACTTTTCTTTACGATCTGACGTTTTTTTTTGCTCGTTGGATTATGACTGCACCCTAAAATTAATACTAGATAAATATATTCATTCAAATCTACTCATATATAGTTTCAAAATCAAAATCTAACAATAAAAGTGTGGTAAAAACATTCAAAATAACAATTCTAGCTATGGAAATAAATGTTTTCTAGAAATCAAAATGTTATTATCTCATATTCCATCAAAGTTCCATGTTCTACAATGATACAATGGATCCTCATCTTCCTCTTGGCCAAAGATATTCATCAACAAAAATATATGTTCTATTCAAATTCAAATGGTAATAAAAACTATGTGATCTAACAAGTATTTCCTAAGACAATAACTTAGGTAAATAGAAATATACTAACTAACTATTACCATTAGTAACTAGAATAACTACTCCCTTAACATCACCCCACTCGTACTCTGAATTATATCTCGAAATTGTAAATGGAAAATGTGTTAAGGAAGTTAAATCTAATGTTGTTTTTGATCTTGTGATTCAAAAATTTGATCTATCTATACTATAGTATGGTCTACTTGTACTATAATGTATTGTATCTATGGTTGTTGTACTTTAGATTGAAACATTAAATAAGTCTATTGTTGCTCTTTTGATGCTTATGTTAACAATTATGTAGTCGTTTGATGATTTATTGTCCTTGTGGTTACAACTTTGGTGTCACTATGGTTGTTACTACAACTCTAGATCTAATGTGATCTAAGTCTGTTCTTATTGTTGCAACTTTGATACAAGCTCAATCTAATTGTGTTGAATCTCCTAAGTTTTTTGTTCTTCATGTTGTACTTGCTCCTCTATTTTTGTGGTTTTAAATGCATACTCTTGAGAATTGACTTCTTACAAAATAGATTTTACTTGTTTTAGAGTTTATTTTGATGTATTTGTCTTACCAACATCTACCCTCTTAGGTCCTTCCCTCCTCTAAGGTCTCTTAGTTCCTTCCTTTGTTGTTTTTGTATTTAATTGTCCTACCCCATCAATATTCCCTATGTCTTCTTCCTCATCTGAAATTTCTAGTTCTAGAGACAAAACTAAAGGCTCAAACTCAAATGATGGCATGACTTTTTCCATCTAGAAAATTTTGTGTCTATATAACCTTTCATTTCTCTCATACCTTCTACAAACCTCCCCAATATCTTTTTAAACATTATCCTAGACTACATCCCACCACATATTTGCATCTTTTTCCTCCATTATCAATGTTTTGAGTTTCACCTAAAGTAAAGTATTTTTCTTTTTGAATTCATTATTTTCTCTAAAGACACTATTTGAATTAAAGGGCTTTACTTTTCAAGTCTCTTTTAGAAGTAACTTCTCATTAAAGGCCTTTTGCTTTTCCAAATTTTTGTCTATTTATGCATGCCTCTAATCAGATTGCCTTTGTACATCACTCTTGGCTTGATATGCATTTGCATTGTCCATTTTAAGCTCCTCCAACTCCTTTTGTTGCTTTAAAAGAATCTATTCCATATTCTTGTAATTTCTTTGAAGTTTGCTATGCTTTACACTTAAAGTATCCTTCTCTACCTTTAAGTTCCAGTAATTAGCATGTCTTTTTAAAGTTATTTACAATGAATTCCTTTCTATTCTGATGTTCTTTAAACCTTTGCTCTACTTCTCCATGTTGCTAATATTTTGTCTAGTTGTTTAGAGTTCTTCCAATACTTGATTATTGTCATTGTTCCTATCTTGTAACTCTACTTTGAACTTTTACTCTTTTTCTAGAGCCCCCTACAAATTTTAGACAAATTTATCCTTCTCCTCTATGATTTGCTTATTCTTGATCTCTAGATTAGAAAATCTAAGCAAAATATTTGTCATTTGTACACTATATTCTACTACCTATTAATATTAAAAACAACTTGAAAATAAGCAAGAAATGAAACATTCAAGGTTCATGAAATGGAACAATCGTATTAACTAACAAGAAATCACAAAGGTTGTATGTTTCAAATGTTATAATCACAAAACTATGACTTGCAACTACTAACAAGGCTTGAAGGTTTACGTGCACTCAAAACCACTCCATTATATACTATCTCTTAACCCTAAAGTAGCCACCATTCAACCCTAACCTAGCTGCCACCAAACCTTAACCTTAGCCACCGCCTAACCCTAGTCACCACCAAACCCTAACCCTAGCCGCCACTAAACCCTAACCTTAACTGCTGCCAAGTCCTAAGTGGTTTCCACTTCTAAACCCTAACTACTACAAGGATGTGATACTATTCATCCTTTTGATGAATGTTTAACACATTCATCAACATTGGGAATTAGAAACGAATAATATTTCTAATACTCCCACTCTATGAAGTTTTTAATCCGAACATGTTTATCAACTTATGATGTTGTTATTTGGATAATGCCTTGGTAAGCACATTCGCCACCATGTGTTCCGTTGGACAATATTCAAATTGAATTTCTCCATTTTCAACTCGTTCTCGAACAAAATGATGTTGTAAATCAATGTGTTTTGTTCGTGCATGGTGAATGAGATTCTTGATCAATGATATCGCACCTTGATTATTGCATTGAATCACCATCATTTTCTTCTCCTCCATGTATCTTAAATCCATCATCAATTTTGTTATCCATATGGCTTCTTTGGTGGCTTGCATGTTCGCCATGTTCTGTCTCAATGGTGGACAATGCTATTGTAGATTGTCGTTTACTACTCCAAGAAATGGCTCCACCTCCGATCATGAAAACAAACCCTGTGGTGGACCTCCTATCTTCAAGATCACCACCCTAATCCACATCACAATATTCAAGCACTTCTTTGGATGGTGTTGTACCGAATTATAATTTCATTTGCAACGTACCTTGCAAATATCGAAAGATTCATTTGACGGCCATCCAATGCTCCATGTTAGGGTTCGCCATGTGTTGACTCAACACATTTATTGGGTATGCCAAGTTGGGTCGTGTGCATACATCAAGGACCTAACCGCTTGTTGATATGGAAATCCTTTTGATTCATCATTTTCATTCGCATTCCTTTGTAACTTCACTTTGGGATCAAATGGAACTCCAATGGGCTTACATTCTTCCATTTGAAAACGCTTCAATATTTGCTTGAGGTATTTGATTTAGTTGATGCGTAGGAGTCGTTCATCACGATTCCTTTCCACCTCCATCCCCAAAAAGAAATGCAACTCCCCTAGGCCCTTCATTTCAAATTTTTGACTCAGTTCTTCTTTGATTTACAAACTAACTTTTGATTCCATGCCCTTGGAGATTGTTTCAAAGCATACAAGGACTTGTGAAGCTTACACACAAGATGTTCACCTCCTTGGTGCAGTAACCATTGAGGTTGTTCCATGTAAATCTCCTCTTCAAGCTCACCATTGAGAAATGCAGTTTTCACGTCCATTTGATGGATCTCCATGTTTTCCAAGGTCGCCAATGCAAGAATACAACGAATAGATGTAAACCAAAACAGGGGGAAAAGTTTTGTTGTAATCCATTCCGTAGGTTTGGGTAAAACCTCTTGCCACTAATCTGGCCTTGTAGCGTTCCACCTCCCCATTTGCAAGAAATGGGTTTCCTACCAGTGGGAAGTGGTACCAAAGTCCATGTGTTGTTTGTCATGAGGGAATCATATTCTTCTTGCATCGCACATTTCCATTCCTTGGAATTTTCACATGTCAATGTTCTTTAATATTTTGGGGCTCCTCCAAAAATGTAACAGTAGCGCACTCCACCTCCTTGGTAGAAATCCACCAATCCCAAGGCCATTCCTTTCATTGCCTTTGAGGTCTTTCCCTTGGCACATCTTGTGAAGGTTCATTAGATGGGTTATCATTTGAAACAACAAATTTTTCTTCCGATGAAAAACTTGGTGTGGATTCACTTTGCAAACATCGTATTCTTGTTTCATTCAAAGGTGTATCTCGATTAAAGGTCAATGGTTCTTCTCCTTCAACTTCTTCATGCACAACTATATTTTTTTCTTTTTCGGGATGGAGCACACCACCTATTTCCTTTAACCCTTCAATGAACACGACATCTCTACTTTTGATTATTATCTTGGTTTCTACACACATCAAGTGATACGCTTTGGTGCCTTCATAATATCCTAAAAGCACACAATGTTACAACCCTAGCTTTGGGCTTGCGACCAAGTCAAAAAGGTTGCAAGGTTGCGAGCCAAGAGGGAGCTTGGGAGTCAAGGCAAAAAAGCCACAAGGGTGCGAGCCAAGAAGAAGCCCAAGAGTCACATCACATACTCCCGGGAGTGCAAGGGAGTGTAAGAAAGTGTGAGGGAGTGAACCTTCACATTCCCAAGGCAACTCCCACTTTGGGAGATGGAGTCCCAATAGACTTCCAAAATTTCAAAGAACTATTTCAGGGGTCAAAACTAAATGGATTGTGGAGTTTTTTATATCATTGGAAATTTTTTGGAACATAGATGTCTAAAATGGGCTCGCATTGCTCATTTGGACATGTGAAACACAAGTTACGACCAAAAGAAGGGCCGGGAATCAAACTACCAGTTTGACTCCCGACCAGAGAAAGTCGGGAATCGACCCGATTCATTCGGCTACAGAAGGCATGCAACATACCGTTGGAAAGCTTTCGACAAGAGCTATAACTTTGCTTTAGACTACATCTCAATCCGAGGTTTGCTTGCAAAGTTATGGGGTTCCAAAGTCGCGGGAGTCCCAACTGGCGCGATTTCAGGACTCCCACTTGGGAGTCCCGGGAGAGAAAAGCCATTTGGATGTAGGCTCCGTGGCCAACCACAGAGTATACTATAAGGGGGAAGGTGGTGGCTTCCCCCAAGTCTGGGCCGTGGTGAGTTTAGTGTGTTTTAGCACCAAAAGTGCTCTAACTATACACTAACCACTTCGTGTGGGTTGTGTGCAGGCCCATGTGAATGAGTGAAGGTTGTCAACTCTTCCTAGTCCCATCCTGAAGGTCTAACACGCCCCTCTACCCCTCAAAGTGTTGTGAGTTAAGGAACGTGCCCCGACTCTTCCCTCTTCCGATGTTTTCTACTTGGACTCACATTTGAGTCCTTTAAGGAATTGGGAGTGCATCACACAATGCATGGACTTGGATTCTAATTTGGTCCTCTTCTCATCAGGGACATGTGCAAAGGCTTTATAACTAAAAACTCTCAAATGAGACACATCAGGTTTTGTACCATTCCACGCTTCTTAAGGGGTCTTGGAATCAAGAGCCTTGGTTGGACATCGATTTTTGATGTACACCGCCGTGTTCATCGCTTCGCCCCAAAATTCAAATTCCAACCTTTGTGTAAAGTCATGTTTTTTGCACATTCCATGATGAATCTATTGGCACATTCCACAACACCATTTTGTTGTGGGGAATAAGGCGCACTTGTTTGTCGTTGAATTCCACATTCCGCAAGAAATGCATGTGTCAAACTTCTTAAACATAAATTCTCTTCCATTGTCAAATCGTAGCACTTTGATTTTGTGACTAATTTCGTTTCCCACCAACGCCTTGTATGGTTTGAATTTTTCAAACGCTTTTCTTTTGACCTTCAAAAGATAAACATGAGTTTTCCTTGAAAAATTGTCAATGAAAGTGAGAAAGTATCACGCTCCACCATGTGATGTAGTCTTCATTGGCTCGCACACATCAATGTGCACAATCTCCAAAAATTGTGAAGCCCTTGTTGCTTCGTCCTTGAGAAATGATGTTCTTTGATGTTTTCCTTTCACGCATCCTTCACAAATGCGATGCAACGACACTTCTTTCAAATTCATGTCATCAACCATGGCATCAAACTCCTTAAGGCTTGCCATGTTGAGATGGCCAAATCTTTCATGCCAAAGCAACACACCTTTTTCCAAAGAATTTGCAATGTGTGTTGTGTCCTTACACACATTCACATTAAGAAGGTACAAGTTCTTGTCCCTTCATGCTTCCGCCATAACAACTCCTTGAGCATCGTTGACCTTATAACCATCCTTGTTAAACTCCACTTTGAAACCTTCGAAAATGAGTTTACTCATTGAAATGAGACTATTTTTCATTTTTGGAACATGAAGAACTTGGGTTATGGTTATGTCTGTTAACTCGCCTCTCACGTGCATTGTGGCTTTTGTTAGAAATAATATTTGTTTATAATTCCCAATGTTGATGAATGTGTTAAACATTCATCAAATGGATGAATAGTATTGTCATCCTTCTAGTAGTTAGGTTAGGTTGAATAGTGGCGGCTAGGGTTTAGAAGTGAAAAGTATTTAG
>Ga0116227_10002057_pt1 | contig 45879 bp, 20 predicted proteins | sample S1TSphgellanicum_FD_89693 | JGI IMG/M metagenome (GOLD analysis project Ga0116227, IMG submission 89693) | Host-associated microbial communities from peat moss isolated from Minnesota, USA - S1T2_Fb - Sphagnum magellanicum MG | ecosystem: Host-associated > Plants > Peat moss > Unclassified...
AAATGAATTACCTACATCCATTGACCAATTGATTACACTCCAAGAGTTGGATTTGTCTCAATGTTCCAATCTAAAAGAATTACCTACATCTATTGGACAATTAAATGCACTCAAAAAGCTAAATTTATTTCAATGTTCAATGTTGAAGGAATTGCCCACATCTATTGGCCAATTGACTATACTCCAAACATTGAATTTGTCTAAATGTTCCCAACTCAAGGAATTACCCGCATCTATTAGCCAATTGATTACACTCAAAACCTTGGATTTATCTTATTGTTCCCAACTAAAGGAATTGCCCCCATCTATTGGCCAATTGACTACACTCCAAACCTTGAATTTGTTTGAATGTTCCCAGCTCAAGGAATTGCCTACATCTATTGGCCAATTGATTAAACTCCAAATGTTGGACTTGACGTATTGTTCCGAGCTCAAGGAATTGCCTACATCTATAGGCCAATTGGCTAAACTCCAAATGTTGGACTTGATGTATTGTTCCAAGCTAAAGGAATTGCCTACATCTATTGGCCAATTGACTACACTTCAAAAATTGAAATTGGATGAGTGCTCCAAACTAAAGGAATTGCCTACATCTATTGGTCAATTGATTACACTCCAAAGATTGAGTTTGTTTCATTGTTCCCAGTTAAAAGAATTGCCCCCATCTATTGGCCAATTAACTACACTCCAAACATTGAATTTGTTTAGTTGTTCCCAGTTAAAGGAATTGCCTACATCTATTGGCGAATTAATTACACTTGAAACCTTGGATTTATCTTCTTGTTTCCAATTAAAAGAATTGCCCCCATTTATTGGCCAATTGACTACACTCCAAACCTTGAATTTGTTTCATTGTACCCAACTAAAGGAATTGCACACATCTATTGGCCAATTGGCTAAACTCCAAATGTTGGACTTGATGTATTGTTCCAATCTAAAGGAATTGCCTACATCTATTGGCCAATTGCCTATACTCCAAACCTTGAGTTTGTTTCATTGTTCCCAATTAAAGGAATTGCCTACATCTATTGGCCAATTGACTACACTCAAAACCTTGGATTTATCTTATTGTTCCCAACTAAAGGAATTGCCTGCATCTATTGGCCAATTGACTACACTCCAATTCTTGAATTTGTTGGAATGTTCCCAGCTCAAGGAATTGCCTACATCTATTAGCCAATTGATTACACTCCAAACATTGAATTTGTCTCATTGTTCCCAATTAAGGGAATTGCCTGCATCTATTGGTCAATTGACTACACTCCAAAAGTTGAAATTGTTTGAATGTTCCAAACTAAAGGAATTGCCTACATCTATTGGTCAATTGATTACACTCCAAACATTGAATTTGTTTCATTGTTCCCAATTAAAGGAATTGCCTGCATCTATTGGTCAATTGACTACACTCCAAAAGTTGAAATTGTATGGATGTTCCAAACTAAAGGAATTGCCTACATCTATTAGCGAATTGACTACACTCGAAACCTTGGATTTATCTTATTGTTCCCAACTAAAGGAATTTCCTCCATCTATTGGCCAATTGACTACACTCCAAATGTTGAATTTGTCTTATTGTTCCCAACTAAAGGAATTGCCCACATCTATTAGCGAATTGACTACACTCCAAACCTTGGATTTGTCTTATTATTCCCAGTTAAAAGAAATGCCTACATCTATCGGCCAATTGATTGCACTCCAAACATTGAATTTGTCTCATTGTTCCCAACTAAAGGAATTGCCCCCATCTATTGCCCAATTGACTACACTCCAAACTTTGAATTTGTTTGAATGTTCCCAGCTCAAAGAATTACCTACATCTATTGGCCAATTGATTACACTCCAAACATTGAATTTGTCCCATTGTTCCCAATTAAAGGAATTACCTACATCTATTAGTCAATTGACTACACTCCAAAAGTTGGAATTGTATGAATGTTCCAATCTAAAGGAATTGCCTACATCTATTGGTCAATTAAGTTCATTAAAAATGCTCAATTTATCTTGGTGTTCGAATTTGAAAGAATTACCTATTTCTATAGGCCAATTGAATGTGCTTAAAATGTTGGATTGTTCTAAATGTTTCAAGTTGAAGGAATTACCTACATCTATTGGCCAATTGAATGCACTCGAAAAGCTCAATTTATCATGGTGTTCTAAATTGAAAGAGTTGCCCATATCCATTAGTGAATTGATTAAACTCCAAAAACTCAATTTGTCATGGTGTGTCAAAGTGAAGGAACTACCTATGTCTATTGGAAAGTTGAATGCACTTCAACAACTCAATTTGTCATGGTGTTCCATGTTGATTCAATTGCCTTCATCTATTGGCCAATTAAATATGCTACAAGAATTAAATATAGGATGGTGTTTTAATTTAACAAAGTTGCCACCATCTATTGGCCAATTGAGTGCACTTCAAAAATTCAAATTGCGAAGTTGTTACAAGTTAGAGGAATTACCTACATCAATTGGTCAATTAAGCACACTCCAAGAACTTGATTTGTCAAGGTGTTTTGAATTGAAGGATTTGCCTACATCTGCTAGTGAATTGATTAAACTACAAAAAATTTCTTTTTCTGAATGTTCCAAGTTGAAAGAATTGCCTAATTTTATTGGCAAAATGACTGCACATTGAAAATTCAAATTTTTTATGCTCTAAGTTGTAAAACATTATTGCATAAATTGAATGCACTTGAAAATAATTGTTTTCAAAATAGACTCTGGGTGACATGTTAATTTATTTTTTCACATTTGTTGAGCCAAATTAAATGATTGCAAAATATTTATAAAATCATTAATTGTTAATTATTGATATTTATTAGGAATAAAAATATGATTTTTTATAACCAAATTATTTTCTTTCTATATTTCCCTTTTAAGATGGTAAAAAAACCTGATTTGTGCGAATTTTCACATGAATTCAACATGGAAAATTTGTTCATGACCTACACAAATTCAGGTTTTTTCACAAAAAAAAGGCCCAAATGTATCAAATTTTTTTGAAAAGTTTCAACGTGTCCTTAAATGTATTCCAAAAGATTGTACTTATTCTATTTTCATGTTTAGAATGTACCCAAATTTTGGTTAAATTACTTTAAGGACAATTGCCACCTCGACTATATCACACAATCTTTAAAGAAAACATTCATTAGAATCAATCAACTAGAACAAGAAAATAAGTCAACTATATTTGAACACCTTCTAAATTACTATAGTCAAGTCTATAAATTAATATACAATCATGTCATTTATTACTATAGTCATATAGCCATTTGACTATGATCATTAATCATAGTAATTATTTCAAGAAAATGACTAGGCAAATATTACTCCATACTTCACTACATGACTAGAAATGGGCATTAGTAATAAATCTTTTAATCATCTAAACCATGTTTTGGCGTAGTGAAAGAAAGGTACCAATTGGTGTTTGCACCTCAATTCCACCCCACTAAGAAAATGCATATGTTCCCAAGTACAAAATTCAATTTACATGATAAATTTCACCATTTCATATATGAAGTCTCTTTTAGATAAATAACTATTGAAACCTTGTCAAATATATTATTCAAGCACATAGTACTTTCTAAAGAAATAGTTCATAATTATGAGAAAATTTGAATTTGTTGTAATCTCATTTCAAGAATGAACTAAAATATGTGGAGGTCCTCTTATCTAAGAATTTACATTTGAATTGTGGGAAAGAGAAATTATCCATTTTGGGACATATTTGCTAATGTTAAACATAACAAACACATGATTTGATAGAAATATGCTTTTGAAACATGTATTCCATAAGTAAAAAAAAGGATATGAAGAGATAGTATACTTGTCTTTGTTGTGCTAGATTATACTTCAACCCTTGTAGACCTACACTTCACATTTCAAAAAACAATGCTTACCATTCAATGGAAGAATAAAATCAATCAACTTATATCAAGGCATACGAAATAATTTTGAACATCAACATAGATCTTCTCCTTCATTTTTCTCTTCATATTTTAATGTATCCAAATCTTGTCCTTCTTTGACCCCAAACTACATGTTATTATAAAAGGCACCATGGTAACCCAAATGATGTTAAGTGATATAAAATTTTGAAGATATTTAAGCTTTGACATTGTCAATTCCAAGGTTTCTTAGTGAATAATAAGCACATAAAAACATCGTAGGATGAAGGGGCCAAAACAATGGACAATGATTCCATGGGCAAATGGCCAAGCTCACGAGTCTCAAACACTATTCTATGGTCTAGCATAGTTCTTGAAGTACTTGAACTTGATTTTCGTAGAATAATTAAGTGCTAGACACTAATGTTCACATAAGTAAATGTGGCTTTGTTGGTCTTATGTACAAATTGGTAACCATATGGTGAAATCAGTTTAAACCTTTAAATAACATAGGCAACATGGTGGGTTCAACTATTCACAAATCAATGGAATCTATTGTAGCCATTACACCCATTACAAAGTTGTCAAACTTGGTGACATGTGAAAAAATTGTCCAACAAATGGCACATTTGATTTGTAAATAAACTTTCCAACTCATGTTTAATTATATAATCCCCCACAAAATTGGCGCCATGCATCCTAGTGGGTTCAAATGCCATGGAGCACGTGTCATAAACATAGGAATGGGGGATTTATGGCATTAGATCCTACCTTGGCTTTAAACAAAACTATGTTGCCATGTTCACACAAAAAGTGTTAAGTCGGAATGTGTTAATTACAACTTATTGAGTTTGTAGTTTGTTTAGTTGATTGGTTCTTTTCAAGCTTTAGTTTAGTCACTTAGTACTTTTAAAGATATACTTGGCCTCTTTTAATAGTATAATTGTGAATTAATGAACTTTTGGCTACTCACTAATTATTCTAGTTTTATATCTAGGTTTAGGATATTGATTTAAACAACCTAAGCTTGGTTTTTCTCTAATACTATAGTTGTGAATTAATGATCAACTTTTGCCTAAAATTCACTCATATGTTTATTTTGATACTGAATTCAATACATTATTTTTGGGATAACCTTGGTGATTATCTAGTATTAAAGTTGTCCATGCAATTAGTTGTTGGTTGAGTTTCGCTTACATTCTTGTTTTGAATTTGGGTTCAGAATCAAAGGTTGACCATGCTTCTCAAAATTTGGTGAAAGTATCCTATCGTGGACCCAAAAAGGTTTTGTGGCAACATTGTGGTTCACAAGATGGCACCAATTTTAGGCCATGGTTTACCTAGCTCACTTTCCACACCAAATGATAATTGGGTGGTCATGTTGTTCACAATGTTTCTTTCCATGTTGGACACAACACACAATAGTGTTGATAATCTTGAAGGTTTCATTTGTAGGCAAATTATACATGCCCTTTGAAGGGAGATGGTCAAGCCCATCAATTCAAAAATTAACTCATGGGAAGTTGTCAAAAATGGTGTCCTTGTTGACTTCATGCACAAACATTTGTAGGCACAAGGGAACCATGCATAGACAACAAGTTCATGATTAGATGAAGTGCCATGGAGTTTGATAATGAAGACAATGATTCCCTCTATAGGACAATGGAATTGCCCATTGGGGAGTCATTGAGCCATGGTAGGAAAAGATTATCATTGAACATGAGACCTAATTCGCACGTGCCTAAACTTAAGTAAAAAATTATGATACCAAATGAGTCAACAAGCCCAACAATGCATGAAATATGGAGTTCCAAGGGCATCCACTCCCCCTATGATTGTACTTGTTAGGTGAAAAAATTACTAGTAATAGAAGGAAGCAATAAATGTTGAAGGGGTAATTTTGATTAATATTTTACAATAAATGTAAGGAATCAAAGAAAATACCTACCAAAGTAGCAAAATGGCTTACCAAGTTATTTACCAAAATTGCCTACCAAAATACCAAAATTGACTATTGGGCTTCACATTTTTGGCAATTTCAGAGGTCAATCAACTCCAATTGAGGCGATTAACATGGCATTGGAAAGATCTTTCCAAGGGCAATAAGATTGATCCTTCAAACATTCAAATTGGAATTCATTTGACAAAGTTATGAGTCATTGAAATTTTTCGACACCCAATGATGAGAATAGTTGACAAGGTAGTTATAACTATTTTTGGTTACTCAAGGATGATTAGCAGCAGTAAAGGGGGTTTTTTTTACAAAGTTTTTGAAGCAGACTTGGAGGTAGGTTGGAATGCTATCTTGTGACCGTGTGAGCATGTGAGCATAAATAAGTGAGCCCAAACAAATCTTTTCAAGAATATCCTATTAACATTGACAAATTATTTTTTGAAACATGAGATGGAATATTCGGTGATGTGGAGGAATATCCTACCACATGGCCGTGGATGATAAATATTCTACCACTTGGCCATGGATGAACAATATTCTTAGATGAACTTTTATTAAAAATGGATGCCAAACCTATGAAAAATCATGGATGACCCACTATCTCATTCATAAACGGTTGAATAATTTCATGTTGGTTTTATCTTTAAAATACAACACATGAAATGCTAGGAAATACTTCAAATTATATTACATATTTTTTTAATATGAATTTATGCAAAATCTAAACCATTTTGAATTTTAAACTAAATCCAATTCAGTGGCATATAAACCTATTGACCCACCAATAGGTATTTGCTAATCCATACACTACCCATTCACCACCAAGAGGCATGTGCCCATTAGAAATTGAGACAATACCTTACTACAAGCCTATTGACCCACCAAGAGGTATGTGTGGATCCATACACTACCCATTCACCCCGAAAAGGAATGTGCCCATTAGGAATTGAAATAATACCAAGTAGCCACTAACACTTTACATTGTTTATAACATTTCAAGCTATTTGTTATTATCATTCATAATTTCAACATATTGCATCTAGCACCATTCTTGCTACTTGTACAATCAAATTACATTTCCCCCCCTCTACTATTAATTTCTTTGATCTAACTTGCATTTGTATTTATTCCACCCTTATTATTTAGCTACATCCTTTCTACCCCTAAAATGTGTTTCCAAACATGAAACTTTTATCTAAAATGGGAAGAAGGAAATTAACACCAAATATCACACCAAACACTTTGGAATCAATGATTGAATACACATTAATCTCAATCATACTAGATAAAATATGTGAAATAACAAAAAAAATGTTGGAATATCCAAAAGATGATACTAGATTAGACCCCCTCTAGCATTTTCTCAAAATCAGAACATGGGGAACTTGGAATAAAAAGGATAATTGACAAAATAGATGAATGGGTAGCATGGCAATGGGTTAATGTGAAGATAAACAAAGAAAATCTTGCATTGCTTAAACATATTATACACATTTTTAAGGAAGATATGAAAGATTACAATTTAATGATGTTTACACATGCCATGGATTTTTTCAAAAAATGTGTGAGTTTGAAAAAATCATTTCCAAATCTTTTTTTTACAAGCCTCTTGAACAATTTGTTGATAGAGGCTTTGGTAATGCTTAGTATCTTGCTTTCAACAAAGTTCATGAAACCTTGAAAATGATTGTATGCAACTTTAAAATAGTGAGCATGGGTGCCACCCGAACTTAGGAAGAAAGTGTTAAAACAACCGATGAATTGTCAAATGATAGGGTCAACCCCAAAACCATGAGACTTGTATGATAGTAAAAAAGAAAGACATGTTGACAAATGATCTAGGAACCAAAATTTGATCATTTCCATTACATTGTGGTTCAATACATGTGATGTCAAAAGAAAATTGTTACTTTAGAAAGAAAAAAAACGAAGGTTGACAATGAACATTAAACAAATCCATAGTGACTATTAAAACAAACAGTCACATTAGAGGGAATTGACAAGCAAATACTTGCTTTTGTGGCAATTAAGACACATGTAATTGTTTTGCCATTTAATGAATAAAATGTTTTGTGTATGCATTTGTAATTGGTATTTTTCAAAATGAGAAGAAAGTAAATGTGTTTAAAGTTAAATATCTAGAAATCTATGAGAGTGGTGTCCAATTTCAAAGAGAAGAATTGGCACTAAGGCACACATTTTGAAACATTTTGTAATAATTAAAAATCAACAAGAAAATATCTGCTATGACTGATGAGTAAAATAATAATGGATCAAATAATGGAACGTTAATAATTGACTGGCATAAATGTTCAAATCCAAAACAATAAAAGGGACATTAGAAAATGTTAAAAATAAAACGAACACAAACCTTTTCAATCATTGTATATAATGAGAAATGGACATGGTGGACGCAAAAAAAATTGATTACAATTTTTCATTGCAAGTGTAGTTTTGGAGTTGTAAGAATTTCTATTAGAATTCCTCAATATTTGGATCTATATCCAACAGTGGATCAAAGACAAATGAAAGTGATAGATGTAGACTATAGTGTTAGAGTGGGATATTAGGCATCAAGAAATAACATGCAAGAATACAAAATCTATGCCACATTGATATAGACGTCCAACGAGATTTTCATGAACAATTTGCAACTAGCTTTCGATGACAATCCGTGGCCAACCGAGTTGAAAAACCACAACTACATGACCCATTTATTACACCAAGCAAAATATCTATTGGGGACAAACATAGTAGACCAATATTCATTAGTAGAAACCTCACACAAAAAAGGGCCTAAAAATGAAAGTGATCCAAATGACTATGAGTATGAGTTGCTTATTTTAAAATATGATGCAAATCAGGACAAACTAGTATAACAAAAAGGAGAAACCCCAAAAGAGGAAAAAAAAGGAATCACAATGGAGGAGGAAAAAGAGCCAAAAACACCATCGTAATTGGCATTTGAAGAAAAGAATGCTTGGAAAGCTCAAATAAGGAATGTTGTGGGTCAAATGCTGGAACCATTGTCGAATCACGACATAAAGAGGAATGCAAGTCACCATCATATAATGCGTGATTACAAGCACACTTACAAGTGAGGACCATCAACAAAACTATAAATATCCCTTTCTTGTAAGAATTTGAGAATGTCTAGCAAAACAAAACAGGACATTGTTGAGAAGCTAGAGTCAATTAAAGTTCTTTTGCAGTATTGACTTTTAGTTTGTGAAAATAATTAGCGCAGGAATGTGAGGAATATAATTGTCTTGATGCTTGTATCAAGGAGTATGCAAAACCAGGAGGGCAGGCCTAGGTCGCACAACATGACAAAAATAGAGTCTTATTCAAGTGCATGATATCCAAAGGTGCCAAGAACATGTGTAGAATGTAGGTCCGAGCTACCATATCTGGGGCCTAGTTGGATAGGTTGAAGTCAGCAATTTTAGCAACATAATCATCAAAAAGTAACATTGCTAGATTTGATATCTGTGAATTATAGGTGGTTGTGCCTTCTCATGCAGATACTTCAGCCCCCGTGCTGCACCAACTGCAATCTTGACACATTGCATCCAGTTGAGCACTGGCCCTGACTGGGCACCTTTTACACCTTTCCTACCTGCAGACCATCCAATATTGTTTCTCAGTGACCAAAAAATTTGAGGGCAGAAAGCAAGACTGAAAACAAACAACTGATGTAAATTGATGATTTTGCAACATCTGCTGGATCAGTCCAGATTGTTAAGACCTGCTTTGCAGCTTGATCTTCTCTATCAACCAAAAGCTAATTGTCTTGCAAGTTGTGTCACTTACATTGGATGTCTAAATTTCTCTCACACAATTGCAGACATTAGAGGTTTCATAACCCACAATCAAAAGATGTAAGTTACACATTGGCCCCTCTTGAGGATATGCACATGGGGCAGCTCATCTCATATAAACTAGATAAAATGTTGCAAAAGCAAAGCCATCCAAATTTTAACAATTGGTGACCAGAAAAGGTGACTTACCATGTAGAATATCACAAATCAACAGAATGTGTGACTTAGAATTATGAACCCAATGTCAGTGAAACTACAGTGATAGAAGCCGGAAATGGACCCTTTCAGTCTCACAATTTGCAGATTTTCACATGCAATTTTTTTTTCAGAGAGTGTCATCCATGCACTGATGGAGCTCCAATTCTTGAAGCAATGGACAATTTCTGGCAATGCTTGAAATCCCTACATGTGTCCATGACTTCTTTTTCATGTAAGAAAGTTACTGTGTTGCAGTCCAAGTAGCATATCTTCCAAAGAAGATTTACAATGATGTAAAATCACCAGTAGGGTCTTTGATTGTTTTAACACCTTAAATTCCATGAAAGTCAGGCTCTCAGTTTATAAGACCTGAAAAAATGCATCAATGCTTTGGCTGGAGGGTTGCTAAAATGGACATAGCACCACAAGAGAAGGACAACAACACATATCTGAATAACAAATCTGAGCACAATGATTGAGAAGGGGCAGATTCAACCTGGGGAGGGGATAAGCCACATGGAAAATTAGGGATATTCTTGAAGGCACCTTCCAATAGCAGACAACAACTCCAAGGGGGTGGAAAGTTGGGCAGGTTTAAACTTGCCCTTCTTGCACCTGTCTACAAATAATAGAAAAAAAGAGCTTACGAAGCTCCTAAGAAAGTGAAAGGATGCAAGGTAAGTCCTTACTTCATTAGAATATGTAAACTTAGAGGCAAACTCCAACCCTAATCTTTGACCCTAGCCATTCAAGGACTTGTCTATGTAGTGCAGAAAGTTACAGCGAGAACTGGGAGCCATCTATGGAATGTTCACTCAACACACATATTTCAATGCATGAAAGTAATTGTTGAACCCAATTGCCATCCAAGCTGATAAATGGTAAAAATACATCCAATTTAACCTTATTGCAATACCAGAATTAGGGTCTCACTTTCTCTTTTACTTCAGATTTGCAAGCGACGGATTTGACAGAGGAAAGACATTTGAGTGCCCAGAGTTGGAGTTGAGCATGCCATTACATGGAAACCCCTCATTCCACTTCAAGTGGTCATAACATCACAAGCTCCCTCTGCAACCTCATGTTTCACCATCTTTCCATACACACATCAATGTGCTAATGAGAGTTTAGTTCAACCTATCTGAATAGCAGTAGAAACATTCGGATCCACTTCCACGCCCTGTTGTGCATTCCATAAGCTATGACAGATTGTTCTTCCTCATAAAACGGATTTCATGATCTCAATCAAGAGAAAATGCAAACCTTGGTAATTGTTTTCAATTCCTGACATATGATAAGAGATAGACAACACTTTTCTGTATGACACCTGCACCTCACTTTTAGACTAAAGTCCTCATGATAACATTTGAGAGAAGTTTACATCCTCATGTGGCCCTATCCTTGCCAGTTCCAACAATTCCCATCTTCTTCTCCAATAAGACTTTGGACTCTTGCTTACTGTTAATTACTACATAAAAACGTCCCAAAAGCAACCACCCCAAATTTGTTGATCAAAGAACCCACAAAGCATCCTTCAAGGTGTTTGGGATAGGATATTATGCAATTGGTTCTTTCAATAATAAATAATTGGCCATGTATTGTCTAAGGTGTTACCAAGGTTCATACTCTGAGAGCAAGGTATCATTTTTGAGAAAATTGATTTTTCATTAAAAAAAATTAAAACTTTGTACTTGGGTAGGTTATATGGATAAGCCCTAGGTACGGTTCTTAAGGGTGGGTCTAAGATATAGGGAGTCTAAAAGTTAGGTCTTAAGCTACCTATGTTTAGGTTAGGCAATTGTTTAGGGTTAGGGTTTAAAGAAGGTGGCTAACATTGGAAGCATTGTTATTCTCATGTGGGGAGCAATAGATAATAAGCTCAACAACTTTGTTTTTTCATCATGTTTTTTTCTTTCTTGCTTCAGCTTATGATTAACTTCTTATTTTCTTGTTTTTTTCTTTCTTGTTAAAGAGCTTTTCTTTTTTGCTAGAGATCTTTATCTTCCTGTTTTTCTTTTCTTTGTTTTTTACAATTGTAGACAATGTTCATGTGCCAAGATCCTTTGTTTTTTTTGGCATGTTAATGCAAGTGTTCTTCTTGTGTTTTTTCATTTTTTCTTTGTTGTTTTGTTGTTTTTTGTTGTAGATTTTTTTGCTTAAGGTGGTGTTTAGGTGCTTCATGCTTTTTTTGGCACAAGTGCTCTTCAAATGCTAAATGATGAATATTTTATTTCATGGGCACCAATGTTGCTAGCATTTGGGGTTGCCTTTAGGCTCTTAGTGTTGTTTAGGGGCTTTTGGTATTGTTTGTGCATGCTACAAGTGTTGTCAACATAATTTAGGTGCTTTCAACATTACATAGGCATTGTCAAAGCTTTTTAAGGTGTTGTTGGTGTTTTTTGTGTGTTATTGATGTTTTTTGGGTGTTGATGTGTTTTATGTGCTACTAATGTGTCTTTTGGTGTGTTTTGGGTTTTCGTCAACATATAATTTTAAAAATCGCTAGTTTTTGAAGACAAATGAATGGTGTTGTAATATGTTTGTGTTATGTTGTTCATTAGCATGGAAATTACAATCCCAATTTGTGTTTTTTAGTAATGAAAAAACTAACAAAATCACAAAAAGAAAATTAATGGCTTTTTTTATGTCTTGTCCATTGTCAATGTCACTACATATGTGTATCCATTCATTCATAACAAATTATTCTTATCACCAAATCACAAAAATATTTTAATGTTTTGTCCACTATCAATATCACTAGTACATATGTGTAGGATAAATTGGTTCAAACTTGAATTTTATCTTTATGAATAATGCATGTATGTTTGAACCCTTGGTTTTTATTCAAAAATTAATAAGGAAATATTTGATTTCATCAAATTGAAATATTGATCAATATTGATTTATAAATAATTTAATTCAAGAATTTCAAGTCACATGTGAGACTTATGTAATGACACAAATTAAAGCTATGATGTTTAAGGTTTTGTTATAGTGAAGGAAAAACAAATCATGTCATGTGTGAAAGTCATGTTATGATGCAAGCTAAAACTATGAGATATAAGGTCTTGTCATAATGAAGGCCCCCAAAAAAATCTTCATTTCAATGGGTGCAAAATGTGTCATATTAGTAACAAAAACAACTTGTTACTAGTGGTAACCCTGTGCATAATGCACATGTGTGTTATTTCAAGTTAATTCCCAAAGCGTTTCGGAGAGGGAGGGAAGGTCGGTCAAGCAGCGCTTTTGGCACCTGGATTTTGGAGTCCGTTGTGTAGTAGTAATCTGTCGATTAAGATGTCAGTCAACGTTCTGGATCCCGACATGTGGTTAGTTAATCACCTTGGGTACCCATATCTTTCCCTCTACCTAATAATGACTCTACAGGAAAAGCTGCAGTTTGGGACTTGGAAATTTACCAAAAGGAAAAAAGGTCGCAGTTTTAATTGGAACTTGGAAATTTACCAAAAGGTTGAGCCGTAGTCAGTTTTAATTAGGACCTGGGAAATTTACCAAAAGGATAAGCCGCAGTCATTTTTAATTGGCACCTGGAAATGTACCAAAAGGGTGCACTTTTGGGCGACTTCACAGCAATTATTGGAGTCACTGTCACAGACAAACAAACTAACAAACTGACCAAGTGAATTAATATATAAGATGTGTCAAAAAAATTCACATCACATGTGAGACTTGAGTTTTGGTGTAATCTAAAACTATGACGTTTAGGGTCTTATCATAATGAAAAAGCAAAATCTTGTGTCATATGTGAAACTCATGTCATGACATAAGCTAAAACTATGACATTTAAGGTTTCATCACAATGAAGCCCTCCCAAAAGAGTCTTCACTTCAATGGGTGCAAAATATGTCATATTGGTATAAAAAAAAACTTGTTATACATGAATGGATACACGTATGTAAGGATGTTGATAATGGACAATAAGTGAGAAAAACCACTAGATATTTTTTGTGGTCCAAGGCCTTATGTCAAAATTTTGAATTATTGTTATTTATAAATGGATGCACACATGTAATGACCTTGATAGTAGACAAATACATATATTAATAGGTGCAAAATGTCTCATATTGATAACAAAAACAACTTGTTATGTGTGGCTAAATACACATATCTAGTGACATTGATGGTGGACAAGAGGTGAAGAAAGCCACTAAAACATTTTTTGTGGACTTGGAATGAGGCATTTGATTGGTTTTTGAATTATCAAAAAGAAATTGAAATTATAATTTCTATGCTAATGAACCACATAGTGAATATTATGACACTATTAATTTGTCTTTAAGAATGAATGGAAAATTTATTATTTGCTGAAATACATTTTGTATTATTCAAATCATAGTAAAACCAAAGATTAGTTGCATGGGATAATGATGGAAAAGGATAAGATTTCTTATTGTGTGACCACTTAACTCATTTAGTTATTTAGATGTAGCTATCAATGTTAATGAAATATTTGAGTTGATAATAAGTTGTAAACCAAACATTGACAATTCAATTAAATGACTTCATTAGTTCATAGATCAAGTTGTAATTTAAGTGTAGGTAATTACAATACATGATTTCATTGGCTTAAATTAGTTTGAAGGTGTGGTTTTAAACTCTAACTAGTTTTTTTTAATGGCATTAGTAACTAAGAGTGGGGCAATTCACACACATTACCATGTGGCTCATGAATTGGTAGTAGTTGTTGAATATTATGTTGATTTGATCAAAATGGTTGGAAAGTAATATTTTGGTAGTGGAGCTAATGTGGGAAGGTAATGAATTAGTTAACATGGTTGGAATGAAATGTAATAACTACATGTGGTAAATATGAGGTCCATATAACTAAATTGTTTTGTATTTTGTGATGTCTTTAGTGGCACAAATGATGTTATAATTAGAGAGCATATAATTTAATGGTGTGTTATCAACGACTTAATATTGAAATTGTAATCCAAATGTAGGACATTCCATGATTACTTTATTTCGTTCATTCAGAATTGAAGTTGTAATACAAGCATAAGTATTCCAACCTATTGGATTCAATGGTGTGACTTTGTCGTGTTGTTGTAATCCAGTGCAAGTAATTCAATTGACTTCTTCAATAAATTGGAAAAAAATCAATTGAAATTACAATCTAATTGTGCGAATAATTGGGTTGTATGATTTCAATGGAATGTCTTGAATTGAAGTAGCCATATGAATGCATGTAATTTTTGAACTAAATGACATCATTGACATATGGTTGAAGTAGGAATCCATGTACATGTAATTCAATTAAATAACTTCATAGGTTTATAAATGTAATCCAAATTGTAGTTAATGAACATCTTAGTGATTACATTGGTTTATAATTGAAGATGTTTTATTAGTTGAAATTTCAATAATTTAGTGGAATGACTTCATTGATTTGTAGTTGAATTTGTAATCCAAGTGCAAGTGATTTAGCAAGTGGACTTCAATGGGACAACTTTGGACAAAGTTGTAATCCAAGTGTAGTTTCTTTGTGTTAAAGGGTGATATTGGTGCCCCTGATCATTATTATCCTCCAAGGGCTAAAACCAAGTGGCAAGGTTAGCACCTTATTAATACACAAAAGAATTACCTTCACTAGCTTACTTTACTACAACTACTCAAGTAACAAATTAGATGTCATACCAAGAAGAAGGAGGTAGGTAAGGGGTTTACTGCATAAGACCAAACCTCCCCTCCTATAAGTGATCTAAACCAAGGGGTAATGGGGAGAAAATAGACAAGGGAAGTTCATGAGAAGTGATTAGAACCCGAGAGTAGCTACTCTATTTAGTTGTATAGTATTTTCAACATTCTTGGATGTTATCTAGGGGGTTTACAAACCTTCTATTACTATTGTCCCTCCTCTTTAGGCCCTACATGTCCTCCTAGTGATTCAACTTGCCATTTATAGCACCTCGGGAAGTCTTTCTTCTGTTATTTACTGTCTACAACTCATTGCCTTCCTTTATAACCCTTGTTTACCGTTTGCAAAGGTACCTTTTAATCTATAGGTGATTCTTTATTGATTTTCCCTTGCGTTGTTTTTTACATTAAGGATTAGTTGTTACCTTCTAATGGTGGCTAGTAGCTTAAGTATCCAAAGACTACCAAAGGTTAAGCCTCATTAATTTTTATCTTAAAGAAATACATAATTATTAATTTAATGAAACATCCTACTTGTATATTATTAACTACTTTAAGTGATGCACCCCCAAATTTCTTGTAAGACCAAAATGCGAGTCCAAAAATGAAAACAATGAAAAAAAAAGAGTTGGGATGCATTCTTTAGTTTGTAGCACTTTAGGGGTAAAAGGGGCATGCTAGAACTTTGAGATAGGGATTAGGACGAGTGACAAGTGGGTCAATTATTCACATGGACCTGCACAAATCAAACAACAAGTTGGTTAGTACATTATCACAAACTTGCCCCTTATAAGGTTTAATGTTTTTACAACATTTTAATAATGTGTCCAAGGTTAAGTGTTAATTAAGTGTTAATATAATCATTGATATGAGGTTGAGATTGCATTATAACACATTGTGATGATCAAACATTGTGTTACAATGTCATGATAATATTATGTCAATAATTTATCAACATTTAATTAACACTTAATTTTGAAGACATTGTTAAAGTATTGTAAATGCATAGATACATGGAGGGGGCAAATTTGTGATGTAGTTATAGCATTTTTGGTGCACGGATAAGTCATGGGCAAACACGGATTTAAAAGATTCACCATAGCTCAGACTTGGGGGAAACCACCACCTTCCCCCTCATAGTATTCTTTGTGATTAGCCACAAGGGCTACATCTAAATGTCATTTTGTCTTGGGATTCCCAAGTTGGGAGTTTCGAAATTCCCAAAATTGAGACTCTTGACATTTTGGAAGGGCATAATCTCTTGTGCAAACCTCCGATAAAGGTGAAATTTAAAGCAAAATTATAGCCTTCATCACAATCTTTCCAATGATATGTGGCACGCCATTTACTTGTACGTATTTCAGGGAGATTCCTGACTTTTAATGGTCGGGAGTCAAATTGGCAATTTGACTCCCAATATTTCTTTTAGCTATAATTTGTGCTTAAAATACTCAAATGGGTCATGTGAGCTTATTTTAAACATCTAAGTCTTAATAGCTTTTCAATGGTATAAGGAACTTTTCAATCCAGTGAGTTTTGACTCCCTAAAATTTCTTTCTGAAAATTCAGGAGTCCATCGAGACTCTAATTTCCAAAGTGGGAGCCCACTTGGGAGTGTGTGGGTTCATTCCCTCACACTTTCCAACATTCCCGTGAACATGCAATGTGACTCCCATGCTTCACTTTTAGCCCACACCTTTGCCAACCTTTACATTGGTTGTGTTCATGACAACCTTGTTCATTCAATAAAATAACAATACATCACAAGATATTCAAGTCCTTCAACCATCTTCTATTAAAATCACACACAAAGGTACATACATTTTTTTCCATTCTTAACATCCCTCTCCATGAGAGTCCTCCATTATCAAATTCCGCACACCTCCAAATATCAAATCTTTCTCCCCTCCTTTTCCACTTCCCCTAATCCTTCTTCCCCACATACCACACACAAGGCCCACATTGACCCCTAAAAAATAGGGCCCTTATCTTAATCCCTTCTTAGAAATCTCCTAGATGATTGGTTGGATTACCTACAACCACTCATTAACTTGAACTACTTAATCCCATTAACTCCACCCTTTGGGTAAGGGATGGTAAGTCTACCACCTATCACTAGTAGTTACTAGGAGGCCTATGGAATTAACTAGTCTAGAAATTTCTATTTGTTAATAGTTTGGTCAAATAATTTTAGTGGGTTATAGTTTGAAATTATAATCGAAATGCAAATATTTCAATTCAATGGTTTTAACAAAATAAATTATACAATTTGTAATTAATCCAACACATGGCAATTTAACCACTATTGATTTCAATGGCTTATAATCAATTTTGTAATCCATGTGCAAGTAATGTTCTTAATGGAAGTCTAGTGGGAATGTAAAATGTAATCATATTACATGTACTATTAACAATTGTAACCATTTTTTAATTTTTTGAATTTTGGATTGTAAATTTTTTTTTATCATACAATGTTATTATGAATACATTATGTACATATCATAAAAAATTGGAATTAATTTAATGAGTAAAAAATGTGTAATCTACATTTTGAAGGACTTGTAACCATTGCTTAAAAATAATTTTGACATTAAAAACACAATTTGAAAAAAATATTTATGACATATTTTTGGATATTTTGAAATAAACACCTTAACATAATAGTATCAAGAAATTTTTTAAAAAATTTAAAGTTGTTTTATAGGTGTATTAAATTTTTTTTAAGAATATATATTTTAAAAAACAACAAAAAAACAATGGTTTAAGGGGGGACATGTGGCTCCTTGTAGTGTGGTTGGACCCTATAACGAAAGTGTACTATCAAACAAGGGATCAACAAAAAAATTGCCATAGATTAAAGTTGACATTCAAATGCAAGTAACTTTTGAACTTAAATTGACATCATTGACATATGGTTGTTGTTGTAATCTAAATACACATAATTTAGTTGAAAAAATTAATTTGTAGGGTTACAATTGAAGTTGTAATCCAAGTGTAGGTAATTCAATTAAATGATTACGTTGATTTATAATTGATGATGTGTTAGTTTGGAAGGCTTGGTAATTTAACATAGTGACTTCATTGACTTATAATAAAAAAGTTGTAATCCAAGTGTAGGTTCATTGGTTGATTGATTTCATCGGTTTACAATTTGAAGGTGTAATCCAAGTGTAAGTAATTCAATTCAATGGTTTTAGTGGTTTACATTGATAGGATCTATAATTAATTTAACGCATGGCAATGTAACCACTCTCAATTTCATTGGCTCATAATTGATCTTGTAATTTCTGTGTAGGGAATATTCCTAGTGGGAATGTACAACCAAACAAAGAATGACAAAACAATTGCCATTCATTGAAATCAACATTGAAATGCCTAGGTAATTAGTGAACTCAACCACATTGTTGACATTCATGATTGAGTTGTAATCCAAGTACATGTAATTCAACTAAAGAACTTTGTAAGGTTTTAATTTAAGTTGTAATCCAAGTGTAGGCAATTTAGTTAAATGAAATCAACAAAGTGACTTTAATTGAATTTTTAGTCCAAGTGATTACATTGGTTTATAATTGGGGATGTATTGGTCTGAGCTAGGTTAATTCAACGAAGTGACTTCATTGACTTATAGTTGAAGTTATAATCCAAGTGTAGGTGTTTTTTGATCTCAATAATATCATGTTGCGATACATTCAAAGTTATAATCCAAACACATGTAATTCAACTAAATAACTTTGCAAGGATATAATTGAATAAATTTGTAATCCAAGTGTAGGTAATTCAATTGTGTGAAACCAACAGAATGACTTTTATGGAAGTTGTAATCCAAATGTGGGTACTTTAGCTAGGTGATTACATTGGTTTACAATTGAAGATGTATTAGTCAAAACTTTAATAATTTAGTGAAATAACTTCATTTTGAATTTCCTAGAAGAAATCTTGTTATATGTAACCTTGGTCATTTTGCAACTACATGCAACTAGTTGTCTATAACTAGATTGGTCATGTTTGCAATTACAAAATTGGCTCTATATATTTTTTGAGTTATATGGTTATGTGTGCGATTAACATTCAACTAATGGTATTCAAAATGGACATGTGTCATAAAAATAATGGCATAAGTCAATGTATACATATTTAAGTTAGTAAACCTAACCTAGGGTAAAATATTAAAGGTAAAATATTATTATATATAACCTAGGCTAAATAACGTGGACTTAATCTAAACTAGTATTTGTCCTTAATATCTGTAGCTAGCTTAGCCTAATAGCTAAAATAATATAATAGTTATTATTACCTATAACATTTAGTATAACTAACAAGTAGATTGTGTTTTGAAAAATATATGGCCAAGTAGGGCATTTGAATTTTTGTAAATTCGATTTGGCATGTCAAGTTAAATAACTTTTTGTGATTTACATATGTCTTACTTATAATTTGTATTTCTATTGGTAATGATATCATCATTTGGTTCCAAGATTCAAAACTTGGTTATTTTTAGTTCCCACGATGATTGTGCCAAAAATTAATTGTTGAAATTAAGTATGTGTACTTTGACATGAACATGTTCTTGTCATCTACTTTTTTTTCAAGTAGGGTAGATGTAGTGTCAATGGAGGTGCAATTGTGATCCAACTTTTAAAAATAAGGATCTAGACGTTCAATACAAATAATTATCATGAAAGTTTAGTGGGATTTCAATGGGAGTGTAATAGGACTTTAGTGGGAATGCAATGTTAAACATGAGATCAATTATAAAAAAACAAACAAAAAATTCAATCTAGTTAAGGCTAAAACCAATGGGTTTTGGTTGAGGATGTGAAGGGTTTCATGGAGGTTCAAAAAACATTAAGATGATTGTCATTAATAGACCTTGGGTGAGTGAAGGCCCATGACTTGAAGCTTTGGAAGCATGATGAGGCTTGTGCACATGCCATTCAAGTAGAAAGGTATTTATTTCCTTGTGGGATATGTTCAAGTTCATATGTATTCTTAAATGAAGAAAACTCTTTAAATATTTATGATATTTTGGGCAACATCCTCCCAATTGGGGTTGGACAAAGGTATGACATACATTTATTGATTAACATGGTATGTTTATGATTAGCATGGTATGGATCAAAATGGTATATTTATGATCAAGACATTATGATCAACATGGATCACTAATTAACACGGTATTTATAAAAGGCATATACATAACTTGTAATTACATGCATGTATGAAATAATGTAGGGTGATCCATATGATTCATCACATGAGGAGGGGGCAACATGCTTCCATCATCCACAATCAAACACTATAGACCATTTGGTTGAAGGACCCCACATAGATGAACATGTGGATATGGTAGGCCAAATGAACAATGCATTAATTGTGATGATAGATCAAGTTACAAAAGATGTTCACAATATTTTGATGTTGGGGGTAGCTCAAGATGGAGTTCATGCATGGGGGATATATTAGAGGTTCAATATGATTTCAATGCACCTATGAAACCACATGATGTCTAAGGAAGGACATAATCTAAGGTTAACATTAGTGGCCATGAACATGTAATGGACGAAATGTAACATGTGGATGAGGCCAATGAACAACACAATCAAGAGGACAATATGGAGCCCCATGGTGGAAACATGGGAGATGTAGGTGGGAATGAAAACATAACAACAATGTCCCACTTGAAGATGGGGTTACCATGAGCCTTGGCTGGGAGGAGTCTGAAGAAGTGGTGAGAACTTCACTATATGAAAATTCCCAATCATCAAACTTGTGTGTGTCCTATTGATATCGAATTGTTGTTAGACACATGGCACATTCGATGCATTAATATAAGCCAAATTGTTTGGTCTGTTAAAAAAAAAAAACTTATTCCTAACACCTTACCTAATTTTGAGTATGAGACTTCCATGATGTTAAAAAAATTAGGTTTAATTTACAATGTGATTGATGTTCACAAAAGAGATGTACATTGTTTTTAAAGGGATTCATGCAAGAGTTGAAAGTCATCTACATTATCAAAAACCTAGGTTCAAGTGGTGAGGAAATCAAAGGTGGCTAAGAACAATATGTTGTTCCATTTCCCACCTGGACCTCAATTATAACAAATCTATAACATTCTAACCCAAGCATAGCCGATGGTGTGGCATCATCATAAGATGGCTTGGTAAAACATGTAGCAAACTCACACCAATAGAATTGTGTTGAAGCTTGGTTTCCATAATTTGCAATGGAACTTTGAAACATACACCTGAAAATGACCATTGATGGGCTAGACCCATTTGGGGATAAAATATTTAACTGTTCAAGTTGGCTAGAGTGATTTTACTAAACTACAATGTTCCACCATGGTTGTCCACCAAGAAACATTTCATGATGTTCTCATTGATCGATCATACCATGAGGCCCATGATTGGTGACAAGTGAACACTTTGACATTTTTGAAACCTTTAGTAGAGGATCTCAAGATGTTATGGGAGGTTACAATTAACGTGTGAGATGCTGGGCAATTTAGGGTGAAAGCAACCTTTAGCATGATTGCCATTTATTATGGACAATGCATGATTTCCCTGCTTATGGGACAATTGTAAGTTACATTATAAAGGGCTCACTTAAAAAAATAAAAAACATTTAAATCCTTATATCTAGGCAAATCAATATCATTATCCAAAATCATAGTAGGAAATCCTTTTAAAGGTGTCTTTCGTGACCTTGGCATTTTGACAATATTTAGTTCACAACATGATATTTTTCACCATCGTCCTATTAAATAAAATATCAAGGGGTATTTATAACTATGAGGTGAAAATTTTGCAAGTAAGAAATAAATTGGATCCTTTAGGTTCATATGACTAAATGATTCTCTTTGTGGTTGGAATTCACTTGTGGTTAATGACAAAGGAGAGAAACATTTGAAATACCCAATTAATGAGCTTTGAAAATCAAAGAAGTTTTGCTTTAAATGTCATTTTTGTAATTGATGGTGTGCTATGACCCATTGGAATCCTTCTCTTTGGCATACAAAGGCTTGAACAATCATTTAAAAAAGTCAATGAAAATTTCAAATTCTCACATCGGTTAGTGGTGTGTGTTGGAGAGGGGTGTAGTAAATATGTTCATGAAACTAGCTCCCATGATGATGTTGTTGGGTGGGGCCATTTAAATTTGGATTTCTTGAAAGAAAATCTGAAATTCTGTTCAACAAAAGCATAAGATCCATATGCTTTAGTATAGGAGAAGGGCATGTACTCAGATCCTTTTCCTCCGTAAAGTAGAGAAGGGATTTTTTCAATTTTTAGAAATCGTGACAGGCTGGCTGGTACCTTCCACTGGTCAGAAGATCTCAGTACAGCCTGGCTGGTACCTTCCACCGCAGAAGATCCCGCTTGCTGAAAACAGGTTTCTTCAGGCAGGTGAAGGAGCTGAAAATACAAAGGAAAAATCCAGGCAGTGCTTTACATGGGGTAAAGAACATATAATACATTAGATGCATGACATGTATACGAGGTGAATTCATCAACTTGGGCTAAGAACCAAATTGTCTTGCTCAATTCTTTATCATTGAGTGGGATTTTCTAGCATTTTCAGACATGGGTTTTAATTTCATAAAATTTGGCTCTCTTGAGACGAATCACTGTTTATGCTAAGTGATGCTACTTTGTGTATCATCTCATGATTTGCCTTCTTGTGTTGACTTGTGAGTTTTGATCTGGCATCACCTTGAGGAGGGGGACACTCCACTGCTATCTCTGGATGTTCTTCTTGCTTTGGTTTCTCAAACAACTTTTTGGTTCTGAGAGACACTGGTTTGTTCAGCCTGTTGGGAAAAATTTCCAATATTTGCATAATATGAAGGAAAGAAATACAAGTGAAAGTCATTGAACTGGGTACCTTTTCTCCTCTGCTTTTTAAGTCCCATTGGAGTGTGTCTCCTGGACTTTGAGATGAAGTAATAAACTAAATAATTGCCATGACCCACTAAGATTCATGCAAGGTTTTTGCTGAACTTTATGTAGTCATCTCCAATCCTTTCACTTTCAAGATGATATAAGAACATCATCATCATCATTAGATCACATGGAAGAGAAGTAAGAGAAGGTTACTCTGTATAAATTCCATTCACATAGTCTACTAGTGAAGATCACTAAATTCCCTTGAAACACAATCTACAAGTGAAGCATTGTTTTCAATTAAACAAAAGGAAATCAGATCACTTGACAAGTCCACAAATTTCAAATGTGTTTTTGTAGTTCACATTAAAACGTAGAAACAATTGTATGATTGACCCATTTGCCATAGAGTTGTCTTGATTACTGAAATAGGACAAAAAGTTTGTGACATAAGCTTACTTGAAAGCCTCGCCACGGATGAGATAGTATCGTTTTTTGGGCATGTATAGAGAGTAAGTCTTGTGAATGTACCGCAGTCTCTTTAGCAGTTGATAGTTCTGTTTCTCAATCAGCCTCAACTTGTCTATTGCATATCAGGAACAAACCGGGGGATTTTGTTATGAGCTGCCTGACTCTTTTGAAGGATGATGATCTCCCATTTGTGAAGTGTGTGATGACACCACAAAGAATGATCATATCATATTATAATATATAGCTTGAGGACTCAGACAATTGTTTCTAACTCCTTCAAGTAACCTTGAACATTTTCAACAGGATCAGTCAGACACAAAGACCCCGCTCTTTCTAGCTTGATACTGAACCTACTATAACAATTGCAAATTCACCAGGGTGAAAATGATGCTTTGGAAAGACTTAGAGGGAAGAATCGCACCTTCTTGCATCAAATCCCTCTTCCGGATGTGGGATTGGAAGGGCCTTGGGTGATTGACAATTGTGGGAGTAGTGTGAATGCAAGGCTTCATTTTGCGCACCCTCTCTTGATGGCTTTTCAGCTCTTTCGAGTGCTCAAATTTCACCCAGGAGTTTTCCTTGGCAAATTTCCTATTCCGGTTCTCAGTGTCAACAGCTTTACTTGATTTGTTGCTTGTTCCTGTACCTGAAAGATGGTTTTACTGGGATTGTTTCTTTCAAAAGAAAAAAAGATTTTGATCAGGTTTGCTTGGGACACATGAATCATGGACAATGTTCTTTGCTAACAACTGGAGAGAGAGAGAGAGATTGAATAGAGAACGAAAAAACCACAAAAGTGTCCAAATGTATAACACAGATTCCAAAAAAACTGAAGCTAAGGATTGAAGAAGGCTTCGAGCTCCAAATTGGTGGAATTTACAAAAGATCATGCATTCTTTCCAGTTCCTCATTTGGATACCCAAGTGACCAACTCCACTCCCCCCACTTTTCTGTGTTTCATCACAGAGGGAGGGAGGTAGGAAAATGAACACAACCAAAAAAAAAGAAAGAAAGAAGAAGAAGAAGAAGAAGATGATGACGATCTTTACATACATTTACAGAGAGAAAAAAAAAGAGTGACAACAACAGAAAAAGGTTGCCTACTCACCGAATAGATCTGAAGCCACCATTGATACAGACTGATGAACTTAGAAGACAAAACTTTAATTCATTATTCCTTGCTCGGTGCGAATCATCCTCATCCTCATCATCATCATCATCATTTGTGTGTTCAGTCGCAAGAAAAAACTGGTTAGAAGAAGAAGAAGAAGAAGAAGAAGAAAAGAAAAGAAAAGGAAAAAAATCGAGCAAAAACAATGTAGTAATAGAAGTAGTGTACAGCTAATTAGGTTACTCTACTGTTGGCGCAATTTCTCTGTTTTGTTTTGCAATGAGTGTGTGTCATGTTGGAGTTTCATAGTGCTCATTTGCTCAGCTGAAGAAGTATGTATGGCTGCTGCGGCTGCGGCTGCTCCTGCTGCAGTCTATAGAGCAGATGGCAGAGGCGGCTAACTTTTTCTGTGTAAATGTAAATGGTTCTGTGGACAACACACACACTCTTTATGTACAGGAAAACTGTAACCGGTGTGCACACCCTTTCAATTCTCCATGATTTATGCATATTATTACTTACATTATAGCAAGCGCACCGTCCATGCATGCGCCTACCAGCAAATTTTTTTTTTACTGACTAACTAAACCAGGAGCAGGATCCGTAACGAACTCGTAAACACACAATAACAAAATTGAATGTCGAAGAAGAAACCAACTAACCACAAAGCAAACGAAGAAAGAACAACGCTGCTCTTCTTCTTTCCTAAAACAGAAAAACATCAGAGAAGTCAGTCTCTAAGGAAGCATTGGAATGTGCACACACGCGGCGAGCGAGCGAGAGAGACAGCGAGAGAGGAGAGAAGACCGTCCGGTTACCAATCCCATCCGGATATCAGCCAGAGGGATTGACAGCGCCCAGTTACCACTCGTGTTCGGTTACCAATTCCTCCCGGATACAAATCCGAGGGATCGTGCGAGAGAACGGAGTCCGGTTACCAACTCTGTTCGGTTGCCATCGAGGGGAAAAAGAGCGTCCGGTTACCGGTTACCAATTCGAGCGATCAAGGGAAACGGAACGCCGAAGGACGGGCAGGCGGGCAGGCGCTTCCGTCGTCTTCTTCGTAGAGCTTCAAACCCTACTCACTGGCGGGTGGTTTTGTACAGGTTTTTTGGGGGAAAGGTGCGAGTTTCTGCATTTTGGAGGTCGTTGTATCATCGGCCTTTCTCTTCTGCTGGTCAGCATTTCTTTGCGTTCAGCATTTACCGATTCCGCAACTTTTTTTGGGCGCATTTTTCAATGTGCGGAATTCAAGCTGTCTCTTCGTGGCTTCATAAACTTTTGCAATTCATTGATACATGTCTCCAGTGTTTTTGTTGGTTCAGAATTGGTTTGAAGTGTGATGCATGAGCACTGGTGCAAAACACTTGCAGTTCCTTCTTTTGCTTCAGGCAAGTTCACGCAAGTGGGCAGCAGTTGGGTCAATTTTGTGTAGTCCAGGTAATCTGCATGATTGAACCTTTTCTCACTCGTAATAATGTAATAGAAAACACACTTTGCTTTGGATCTTCACTTCACATCAGGCATTCTGTAAGCATTAACATATTAGGGGGGTGCATGGACATCTTGCAAGCAGTTGAGGTGCATGCTAGATCTTGCCTTTATAGAAATTAAGTGAAGAGATTACGTAAATTGTGTGAAAATAGTGTTGCAAGAGATTGTGTCCAGCTTATATGTCATTCTTGTACTCTGATATCACATATCTTTGACATCAGTGTTTCTCCAAGCTTCATGTCTCTTCTTGTCATCCGAATTCATTGCCGTGTTTCAGATTTCTTGTGAATCCATATATTCCTCTTATTAGCCAGTCCTTTTGTGTGTTGTTTCTGTGGTGCATTTTTATAATCCATCATCTTCCCCCAGTTTCCAATCACTGTATGTTTCTTCCATCGATTTTGCCTGATTTGCATTATGGCCTTCCCCTTCTGTCTCTTTTTATAGTTCCTCATGCATTTGCTATATTAATCAAAGTACAGAACTCAGCATGACAGAAAATTGACTTGTAATTCTCATCTTTGACATTTATTCCAGAATCAGATCTTTCTGGAGACCTTATGTCACTGAACCAAAATATTTTTCCTTCTTCCTGGAATGTGGTTCAACGTGTGTTTGCATCCTGGGTGCCTTCAGCAGCCAGGAAGGGGCATGGATGACAGTTCATACCTGACTCAAGCATCATATGGGACACCTTTGTACAAAGTAATGCCTTTCTGTAGAATTTCTGCAAGACTTCTTGTGATGGAATCTTATTAGTCTCTTGTCCAATTCAGTGGTAATGACCTGGTCCGCTGTGTCATTACTGTGTTCGTTTCGGTAGTGGAGATCCACCTGAGATTGCTTGAGTGGATTTATACTGGACCACCTACTGTATCACAAGCTCTTTGAAATCTGGGTAAAGGTCTGGTGAAGCCAAAGAGATGGGAAAGAGGGTGGGTTCAGGAAGCCTATGGGATTTGGGTATTTGGTTATTTCTTAGACTTTTGGTGCAAACAATTATTCAGGTGGGCGTCTGACTTGCCAGCTATGGACACCCTTAAGACTGCAGGCAATGATGCTTTGCACCAAGGCAACTTTGTATCAGCACTTGACTTCTACCAGCGTGCGATTGCAGCTGCTGATCCATCCCTGGAAGATGAACTTGCAACCTTACACAGCAATTGCTCCTTCACTCATCTTAAGCTTGGTCAGCCACAGGAGGTACGATCATCACTGTCTGCATGAGAGCCCTGGATATCTTGATTTTGGCATCCAGGAGTTGCTTTCTCTGTATCTTTCACCTCAGTGCTGCTTGTGTGGACTCTCAAAACTGAGTTTTAGCATCCTTATAACTAGAGATTTGGGGACTTCAGGATGGGATAGCGAGAGTGTCTGAATGGAAACTATAAGGAGTGGTGTTGTCTTTCTTACCAGGATGGACACTGGTGGGCTTCTATTGGCCTCTGTGCAGGCCCTATTTCATGCGACACAGGCCATCTCCTTCAAAAGCAACTGGAGCAAGGTGAACCTCTGATTTTGACTAATATTTTGGTCTTAGTTCATTTTTTCCCTGTTGTCTGTTATTGTATTTTAATTCCTCTTGTTGTGTGTGCTTTTCTGTCTTTTCCCCTCTACTTTTCACTACGTTTTTCCCCTGCCATGTTTATGCATTAGTTGCTAGCCAGTATCATCATTGAGTCTTCCTGTTGCTTCCAGACTTGCAACAGAAACTCAGTACACTGGTTAGTGGTGACACTGACCTATACCCATTGTAGGAGCGGATGAAGTCAGTGGGGTAGTTCTGATAGATAAGTCACTATCATACATGTCCCTGAACAAATGAGAGACTGTCACTTTTGTTTGTACTGCTTGTTTTGTTTCTCCATTCTAGTTCATCCCATGTGTGTTGTTCTTTTTTCCTGATTCTGTTGGTCCTTATCTGGAAGCTTTTCTTGGACTTTGAGGAAAACCTTGAGTGGAAAACCTCAACAGCAACTTGTATGATTGTCTTTTGGTTCTTGAAGTAGTCCAGTAGTTTGTCATGTATGAACTTATGAATAAGAAGGTGTTAGACAGTTACAATTTGAGAAAGTTGTATTTTATAGGGTCTTCTTTGGAGACAAGTGGCAATACATAGTTGGTATTGGAAGATGTGTTTCTAGATCCTCCAAGTACCATTGACAGGAGCAGGAAAGTTTGCCTGCTTTGTGTGTTGGGTGAAAATTAAAAGCTTGACAATGGAAGTTGACGCCCACACATCTATGACTGAACAGGGCCACTTCAGGCTAGGAGAAGCTCAGTTTGCATTACATGATTATCCTAGTGCTGAGAAGGCATATGCCAAGGCCTTGGAAGTGGTGAGTGGTATACTTCTCTCTTGAAGGATTTCTGGGGTCCCATTTGGCTGCAATGGAGGCATTGTCAATGGCTGTAACTTGTTTTATTTTGGCTGCAGTCACCAGAGGATGCAACAATCAAGAAACGGCTCACACTAACACATGAGGCCATTTCTGGGTTCTATTTTCGCCAGGTGATCTCAAGTGTCACGACCCCCTCATGTTATTCCATGAATCACAAACGTTCCAGCACATGTGAATGAAGATGCATAGAATTACCTCTAGTATTGACTGTTAGTGGTACCGTACTTAACACATCAGATGATTTTATTTCTAGAACTCATGAAAGTCTGCACTGTGGGAGCTATATGAGGATGCAGCTACTTGCTGGTCGAGATTTCTGCATCAACCCAACAAATGTCATTGAGAGGCAGGTTTGTAACAAAATATGCAATGTTGTCTTAAAAAGGATTTGAGTTTGAATACATATTCCTCAGCAATTATAAATCCTTCAGACAACAGGACTGCATGTAGGATGTGGGTTTGGGAGGTTGGTGGGGATTTGGGTGTGACTTTGGTTATAACATGTATATGAGGGTGTGAGCACTTGTGGACTTTTATGATCTGAAGTTCCACTAATGGAGAGGCATGAGTGCAAGGTGAATTAATGTTGGGGGTTGGAAAGGAAGCTCAAAGTTGTGAAAGGCAATCCAATGATTAAGTCAGGGTTAGGGATTAAGATTTCTTGGTTTATTGAATTTTCACCATCTTACCACTTTTAGGCATGTAGCAGGAAATGCAGTATATTCATCACCTAACTTTGTGCTTAGAACTGGAGTTATTATTTAACACTTATAGCTGAATGTCCAAATTTTGAGATGCACTTCCATCAAATTGGTTAATTGGATTTTCTGATGCTCTTTGGCAGATCTTCAGCAGTGCACAGCAAATGCAAAATTTTGTGTATTTGGTTGGTGATGCCAAAACACGGGAGGCTGTTGTTGTGGATGCTGCCTGGGATGTCAAGGTGAGTGTGTTGTTGACAGAGAGGATAGGTGAATGGTGTCATAATGCTCTTGATCATTAATATTCACTTAATTCATTTCTTGTCATAGGACAGCAAATGAGAAATACAGGTTATCCCAGCATTTTCTATACACAACTTGTAGACACATATATGTTGTTTCACAGAGGTTTGGTTTGTCATGGTTTTGTGGGTGGACTTCACAGGGCATTCGGGCTGTCTTAGCTGCAGACAACATGAATCTGGTGAGCTGAACTAGATCTGGCAAAGAAGTAGCAGGAAAGGAGAAGACAATGAGGGAAACAAAGAGAGGACAAATTAGTGTCCTGTACAGCTTAGAGAGCCATGATGCCAACATTGCCTTGCCAAACTTTTGTGGTCATGTGGTTTGTAGAAACCTTGTCTTGGGTTGTGGTAGTTTCAGACAAGAAAGGATATGTGTCAGGACGTAGATGGATGTGAAGACCATTTATGTATAAATATATTGGTCACTGCAGTGTCATGTAGGCAGTTTAAAGTAAATACTGACATAAGCTTGTAACTAACAGCAGTCCCTATATCCTTAGCCTGACATCCTATCCTATGAACTGTAAGCATGTGCACATGATTGTGTTTCCATTTGGCCACAACTAAGCAGATCAAGATTTTTCCTGTCTCCACAGGTGGGAGCTGTAGTTACTCACTATCATTTTGACCACACAGGAGGAACTCCACCCCCACCTTTTGACCAGCTAGGCATAAAGGTTCCGGGTATCAGGGAGCTTGCTATGGAAGACAAAGTCCTGGTACAAATTGCTTATCAATCCTATTGGTTCCTTGAGCTGTTAAGCAGTTGTGAATAGTTTTCAGTTCTTGACTTGCATAGGCACTCTTTGCACTCTCTTTGTGGTGGAATATACCAAGCCTATTACTTTCTTTTCTCTTGACAGGTATATATCAACAAGCATGATGCACAGATGGTAAAGAAACAAAATGGTGTCTCCTTGGATTGTATGACTTTGCTTGAGGTACCATCTGTAAAGCTAATGCCTTAACAAGGTGATGCCAGGGCATAGATACCTCTTATTAGAGCTTCTGTGTTTCTATGTAGCTGGACCAGTGATCCATAATGTATAGAATAGCAGCACCCATGATGAAATGGCTACTTTTTGGAAAAATAAGTTGTCAGCAGTCATTCAGCCCATCTATAGGTATGAGGTTGCAATTTCTGAATATGTCATACATGTGTCCACATTGACCATTATGGTGAGAGGGATTTAAAATATGCCTATGAGCTATGGATGAATGTACCTACAAAGAGCAGGCAAAACTTCTACATTTGGCAGTTTTCTGCTGGATGACCACAACTCCTAGTAATGTGGTCCTTCAGCAGTCTAATGTTCTGATACTGATCTGATGTTCATTTCTGCTCATTGTGCAGGACTCATCAGTTATCTCTATTGGCTCTGTAAAACTACACTTCATTCATACCCCAGGGCACACACCAGGCAGCCAATGCATTCATATTGAGGGGTAACACTTAATCCTCTATGTGTCTCATCCCTGGAATTTGAATTTGCAGGTTGTATCAGAACTTCCAAGGGACAGGATTATTGGTTGGTTAGATTGGTTATTAAAGTCTTGATTGGCCATGACCTCATAGGTATTAAGAGCAATAAGGCATTATAACTCGACTTATTGATGCCTGGTGTCTGTTGGATTCAGAACTGAGGACATTTTGATGTCAGGTGACACACTATTCATTGGCAGGTAATCACCCTTCTCCTGGCCCACTTTTTTGAAGAGGCAACTCCCTTAATATCATGGAACACTGCTCCATGCATAGCTGATGCTCTTATGTTGCATACTGCAGTTGTGGTAGGCTGGATTTGCCTGACTGCGATGCTCAAGCCATGTACACTAGCTTGCAGAAAAAACTTGCATCTTTACCATCCAACACCAGGTAAGTAGTCCTCATGCTCCACAACTGATTGCCCTGTCTATTGTATGGCTGCCTTGGCCTCGCCCAAGCGTCTGCACCACATTAGATCACCCCTCACAGAAAATGGGAAAACCTTTGATGTGGCAACCTACACAGCCATCTTGCTCATGCAGTTGTTTTGTTGTATTAACATGAGCCAAGGCCTACTTGTCTGTCATGGCACACTGGGTTGCTGAGTGCACTCACACAGGCTTGGTTTGATTGATTGCATGACATTTCTTGCATTGTTTTCATCAAAAGTGTGATGTCTATGCACTCTTGCCTACCCTCTCCCTGGTACTCCAAATGGCTGACCCATTTGTATGTGTACTTCATTGGTTTTGAAATGTTGGAAGCTGTTGTTTACTTGATTTTGAGTGTTTGTTATTTGAAAAAAACCCTTTTTGCAGGGTATACCCAGGTCATGATTATGGAGGGCCTTTCACGACTATTGCCCATGAAAGAAAACAAGGGTTACTAAAGCCTATGGCAGAAAAGGAGTGGCTACACAGATATCGAGTTTGAGACAGTATTCCTCCATCAAAGGAGTTGGAAACTGGGAAAATTGTGCTGCTTTGTATGGCCCCCATCTCTTGACCATGAAATGCTGCAGCATTTGGTTTTGTTGAATTGTCTTTTGGGTCATGTAATGTCAAGCTCTGCTTTCCTGCTTTCACATTTTTTGTGATTTGGACAAGACAAAATGCAAATGTTAGGACAACCTAGAGGGTCCAGGTGGTTTTCCTCTATCACTGGTGACCATACAGTCAAGGGGTATTTTTTCAAGTCTAAGAGTGCATATACCCCTTGATCAATTTGACCATATGAGCAGTGGAATAACTCCAATCTGTAAGATCTGGATGTTGTACCCTACTACTGCAAAATATCCTGAACTGTTAATCCAGATTCTGTTGTAGAGACTGGTTTGTGATCATGGGTTTGGATGTGCCCACCAACTCGTGATGCTCAAGGTATTTGGACGCAGAGTGAGGGTCTCCAGGAACCCAGTCGCCATGTTTTGGAGCAGAAAGACACCTTTGGGATCTCAATGCAGAGGGATCTTTATGCATACATTATTGGTCTATTCCTTGTGGACAGTCATTTTCCAGCTCCAATAGGGCCAATGAAGTGTGGCTAAAATCAATGACAGTATATTGTGAGTTATATATTACAGGGTACACAATGGCCATTTCTGTGTATTTTGTGCAATGGTAGTTTGTTGCATGGTGAATGGAGGGGCATGATTTATTTACAATATCTCATGGGTTTCTATTTTGTTGTGCAACAATCAATAATTGTGCAAAGTATTTAGTACTGGAATGTGTGCATCTTGGTGGATTGTTTAGTAGTCTTGCATAAGCTGCTTGGGAGTGTTTATGATGAAATCGTTTGATCAATGTCAAACAAACCGTGTTCTCTGTTCGCATTGCATTTGTATGTGATACTTTGCATAATAGTTGGAGAACGGTGTTAATTTATCACAAACCACTTTCTTACTTTACTGCTTTTGCTTGTTGTTGACGGAAACAATTGAAAACAACAACAAACTAATCACTTTATTTTATGTTTTTAACATATTTATTGAGCAGTGGAGGCGCTCGGGAAAAAAGAAATACAGGATGAGGTATTTAATGGGAACCATTTGTACACTCTACCAAGTTGGAACCATTAAAGTAAAGGATTACTCTGGCAACAAAAATTGATGATGTATTCATCTTGGTCCATGCCAAAAAAATTCTTGTACTTGCTAGCATTTGATCAATGATTATGGGTTTCTATCTTGGAGCAGTCCCAAACTCAATCAATCTACAATCGACATTCCTTTTGTGCCTTTGTATTAGTATTTGCACAAGGATTGGAATGTGGGCAAGCTTGTTGATCGCAACATGATCACAACATGCCATGATAACATGATCCACGTTATTTCTTCTAAAGCCACATATCCCTTCCATCCCATTGACAAGTTCCCACTTCGATGAAGAGTGCCTCTCCAAACCTCTACTAAGAGGTTAGCTAAAGGGTTAGCACATGAATCCCACCCTCCTTTTGGTAGTTGATCAATAATGGTTACACATAGAATTCACCACAACATCTTTTTCCTTTGTAAAAACTACATCTCTTTACTCATGTAGTGATCAATAAATCTAAATTCTGAAAACTTTAAACTTCGTGGCTCGATTCTCCACATATTCCCAAATGCCATGAAACATGATGCACCCAAGGCAAATTCAAATTCGAAAGCCTGAATTTTATCTTCTCTAATATAGAAATCTGGCAATTAAATTTTTTGCATCAGATCTGATAGCCGGAATTTTATCATCCCTAATATAGAAATCTGGCAATTAAAAATTTATGATCAAAATTTGAAAGTCTTAATTTTCTTTTCAATGCTTTTTGATGGACAAGTAGTTAGGCCAGGATATAATGAGCAGGTCAACACTTCAACACCTTGCAGCTAGAACTTTAATTTTAATTTTAATTTTTTTCTGTAATTTTGAAAACAGAAAATGTGAATTTTTTTGGGGTTTTGGGGTGGGGGTTTTGATTGCCAAATTTCTATATTAGGTTCCAGTGGGTAGCCAAAAAGTATTGAAGCACCCTCAAATATTTTTACTTTCATGTCTGATTTATATCTGGTTTATATCCATTGCCATTTTAGTTAGGTCAGAAATTTGAATTTGAAAATTTTTTTAAAAGGAAAAAAAAAAAACTGATTACTCTTCAGAGAACATGTCTTGCACTAAAGTTTTAAATACATAAGTCTAAAACATGCCATTTTTTTAGTTCCACAATGCCTTAGCTTTGGGCATTGTTAGAGTCCGAGATCATCCTTGTGCCAACTGGACAAGTAAGCTTAATTAATTTTTCACCCACAACATGCATCCAAGAGTAAACATGTATTCAAAGTATTCAAATCCTCCTGAAAAAATCCTTGCTTTAATTTCCAAATGTAGGTGACCTACTAAATTAAATAAGTAAAATAATCTACTATGTTGTGAATTTTAATATAAGATCTTTTTTTTTTCACATTTATGTGCACTACTAGAGGCTACTACTAACTCAATAAACTAATTGTTTGTATTGTGATTTTTGAATTTACAAAAGACGTGAAATTATGCGATGTGCATGATGTGATTCACGATCTAACATAGTAGTATCCATCACAATATAGCCCGATGATTCAAAACCTGATCATCGCATCTTTGGAGCAACTCATGGACATTTTACAAATGTGTCCCAACACCCATAAGCTAGGAAACATGGGAGGACTCTTATGCACAATGTTAAGCTATTACTAGAGCTTGTAGAACTTCCTTTTAATATAAATTTTGTTTGCATCTCTTTCTTTCTCCATCATACTAGAGGATTCATTTGGAAGTTGAAAGAAACCGTTGCTTTGAGTTTTTTTTTGGGTCTTGAATTTCATTTTTCACGACCTTTTTTTCTTTTTTTTGGGTGTGGAGCTTAAAGACATATCTTGGTGCTGACTCTAAATGAGGTAGAATGTTCCCAAAAAAAAACATCTTTGTTGTTGTTGTGTATTTGAAAAATAATCAATTTGTGTAGTTATTTGTAGTTATCTCATTTGGTTCACTAGTTGATAGAAGAGAGTTTTGAAGAGCTTCAGATTTACATGTTGTAAGTTGGGAGAGAAAAAAAAAATCCTTTGGTCATTTGAGAGTATCATACATGGTGTGTGTTTTAGTGAAGTAAACATATTCTTCTCGGTTTTGACAAGGTGATTTTGCAAGTTGTTGATTCAATTTGTGTGGGTTTCGTTCAATGGAGAATGGCACCAAAGTTGGGTTGCAAAATGGGAAGATCGCATTGCCAAATGGTACAAAGAAAGAGGTGATCCTAGTAACAGGGGGTTCAGGCTACCTTGGGTTACATCTTATAGAAGCTTTGGCAAAAGGATTTTCATCTCAATATGATGTGGCCTACACATACCAGTCCCATCCACCATCTCCCGAATTGCATCAAAAACTTCCCAATGTGCATTCATTCCAAGTTGATTTGCGCACGGGGCGTGGTTTGGACATCATCTCTTCAACATTGGGGCATGTTTGTGATCTTTCCCCTCTACTCACTACCCCCCCCCCCCTTTCTTTCCAAATGTTTCTTCTTTTATGTTGTAGAAGAATGCAACTATAGCAAACCAAGATTCTTGTTTAATATTATGTTTAAACATTTGATTTTGGTGTGGTTTAAAAGTGTGCATACTTCGTAGTTTGCGATTTTGTTTGGAAAATGAAGATTAATCTTGGTGAACCTTATATTAAAATAATGTATGATTTCACAATTAAAGTCAAATTTGTTAGAATTACACATAATATTACTATAACACATAGTTGATTCACAAATAGAACTTTTGATATGGTGCATCAATTGGACATGACAAAATAATATAATTTTTGGATTTTAATATTAATTTTTAGCTTCAAAACTAACTCAAAACCTAAATCTATTTTCATTGCATTGGATGATTAAAAGCTCCCCGGACTTATTAGTTCAGCTTAAGAACAAGGAAATGGAGATACAACACATGCATTGAACCTTAAACTTGCAAGATCTGGTCTTAATTAGAAAACCCAATGTTATATTCATTTACCATAGACATTATAATATTGTAATAAATAGAATGAAGCCATAGTATTTATGGGTAGTTACTAAAATAGTGGTCCTTGTTATAAGTCATATGGAATGTTCAATTAAGGTGTTCACATAGTTAATTCATCTACTTTTAAAAAATAAAATTGGTTTGAACAAACTTCCAACATTTGTGATGAATTGGAACTAATGGATGTGGAACACAATTCAATGAGTTTTTTTTTGATTTAATTCAAAATCCAAAATTCACTAATTTAAAATACTACCATCATAACCATAAGGATGATGAACGTTGCTTATGAATGAATTATTATTGGCTTATTAGGTAACCATTTAATGTTTGAAGTAGCTAATGGATTGACATTAGTTGGTGGGAGGAGATGACAGCCTCGAGTGGTGGTTAATTGTGGGGCGTTATCGGTACCTCGAATGTGTGAACAAGACCCCGAAGCGGCAATGGCCATCAACATCCCTCGGAGTGTGGTTGAGTGGTTGCTATCCCAGGACATGTCCATTCCCCCACTCCTCATCCATCTCTCTTCCGACCAAGGTAAGTTCCAATTAGCTTACAAAATGCTCCCCCGCCCCTAAAAAAATAAAATTCAACTAGAAATGAAATTCAAACTTTGAGCTCCCTTTTATTTTTCATGGTGTTTCAAGTAGAACTCCTTTTTTTTAAATAAAAAATTATTTAAAAATTCAATAAATTTTGAAATATAATTTCACAATTTTGCAATTAAAAAAGAGTCGTCTCCGCCCCCCAAGAAAAACACACTAACTTTGAAGTTATTTTGTTTGTGGGTTGTTTGTTGGGGGGGATTTGTTTAGTGTATGAGGGAGATAAGTCATTTTACAAGGAAGAGGATGAGACCAAGCCTGTAAATGTGTATGGAAAATCAAAGGTGGCTTCAGAGAACTATGTGAAATCAAATTATTCAAACTATGCAATCCTCAGAAGCAGCATCATCTATGGCCCACAACCAGTGGTGCCTGTGCCTAAATCTCTACCCCTTCAGGTTGGAATCCCAAATTCAGAAAATGTGCCCCCTCCCCAAAATAAAATAAAATAAATAAAATAAAATAAATCAGAAAATGCAATGAAATTCAATGTTAGCAATATTAAAAGAAATTTTTTAAAAATCTAATTCTTTTTCTCTCTTGAAATCATTTATGTCAGCATGGATTTAATTAATTAAAATAAAGCTTTTGTGGTTTTAATATTTTTCTGACTTATTGATTGATTCATATCCAAGTAATGGTTGTGGCTTTCCTTTGTGTGTGTGTGTGTGTTTCTCTCTCTCTCTCTCTAGTGGATAGACCGGGTGCTTTCTACAGGTGATGGAGAGGGGGAATTTTTGGTGAACGAGTTTCGATGCCCCATATTTGTAACAGATGTCGTGCGAGTCGTAGAGCTTCTCATTGCCAAACATGCAGACGGTGGAATGAAGTTGGTGTTGAACTTGGGGGGCCCAGACCGATTGTCTCGCTCCGATATGGCAGATATAGTGGCCCAAGTGCGAGGCTACAAAATGGAACTCGTCAACAGGGTTTCTACACTTTCTGTAAGCACCCTGAAACTTGTGTATTCCATTATAACACAAATTAGCATACATTAAAAGTTATCTGTGAAGTCACCCTCTCTTTCAACCCCTATCTCCTCTGCTTTCACCCCTTATCCCCTCTTTCACTGATATCTGCAAAGTGAGAAAAAATTAGTAAATCTAGATATGAAATATTGAAACTCAGTATTTTATGCACAGGGTTCGAGAATAAATATAGTACTTGTACCAATAGAGGCAGTGAAAATATATGTAGCAGCAGTGGAGGCGCTCAGGAAAAAGGAAAGAGGGGATGAAACTCAGTTTACCACCAAAATTGGTGGAAAAACTAGTTTGGGTCCCAGTTATTTCGTTTTGTAAAATTTCAGTTCAGCATTTGATGCCTTATTATGTCGAAACTCGCCGTTCTCAACCCCTAATAGCCTAACTTTACCTCTATTACAATAATATATATAATGTAGAATGGGCTAATGTTTGCATGAAACAAAGAACAAGAATAAACTTAATGTATTAGAGACGCCAAAAATGGTTATCTCTAACTTGGAATTAATCAGTTGGTCTCTTGTTTTGATGTTTGATTTCTTTTCATTTAACACAGCGAGATTGATCTGATTACATGAAGAAATAATCACACCCGCGACATGTAATGAAAATTAAGCTTTCGTTTTGAGTGTTCCAGATGGACCGTGGAGTTGTAAGCCCAGTTGACACATCAATGGATGTCACAAAGTTGGTTGCAGTCTTGGGAATTACCTTGACGGATTTTGCAACTGGAATTGCACTCACATTCAATGACAAAACAAGTGTGCTTCCTAAGAAGATAGAAACAACACAATTGACCACCACCTACAACAACAACACCAACATTACAAACTCAAATTGAACTCCCTTTTTATTTATTATGGGCATTGGAAAGCTACAATATTTGTTATGATTTCACAATATTCATGTGGATGTTTCAAGCATTGGTCACTATCCCTCCTCCAAGTTCTAACAAGTCATAAGTATAGCATATCAATTGACTCAAGTTGGATGTGGCGAAATATTGATTCTATGAACAATAATTTGTTGCACGAATTGTTAATTGTATGGACAACATGTTGTTGCAAACTAGAATTGCCATGTAGATGGAGATGTAGTGATCTATTGTCTCTTTTTTTTGCAATTTTTCAACATGTTGTATTTCTTGTTGAACAACCCAAAATAAGTGGAAAACCTCATTTTTTATAATGTTGAAAAACAAATGGAATATGACTTGTGCATACTTTTGACCATCCCTACCATTTGTAGAATAGAAATCATGTGGTTTCTTTGATGACATTGATGAGATTGGGTTTTATAACGTATAAGAATTTCATATAATTAATTGTAGATGTGCATTCAATTCATCCACCTAATTTGCTTCATGAATGTCATCCACATAGTCATTTTTGTCATGTCATTAATATTTTTTATGTTGCCCATTTCTTCTTTGTGTTCTAATTCCATGTAAAATTGCACACGGGTTGAAGGTCATGGCAAGCAATGCACATTGTCAAAGGACATAAAAATGTAAAGTTGTATGCCAACAAGGATAAAATATATATGTAAATTGTTGACATTGTGGTGAGTCTACCATAGATAATCGAAAGTATGGAAAGCATTGTATAAAACTCATGTGACATTTAAGATACAAAATAATGTACAACATGAATTTTGTCATGGTTAAGCATGAAATTAATTCAAATTCATACAAGTTACAATCATTGCAACATCATCATTCACACACTCCAAATTGTAAGAGACAACAACTCTTATGAATCATCATCATTGGAATTACAAAAACCAGGTTTAGATTTTCTTGGTAAAATGGAAGACCCTTCAATTTTGAATCTAGGGAATATATTTAAAAATTAAAACCTCTAGTTTCAAATCTAGGGAATATTTAAAAAATTAAAAGCCCAATGGTTCCAAGTCCATGTCAAAAACATTTGACCAACAATTTCAAGTTTAATGGGTCTAACCTTTATAAAAATCTTTAATTTCAGGTTTAAGCTGGGATCAGATTTGGTGTATTTTTTAGGATGGTTCCAAAGTTGATTTATGAATGATTTCGATTTTTTTGAATTTTGATGTGCCCAAAATGTTTCCATAATGTCTCATTAACTTTTAGTTTGGGGTTCCCAAAGTGTTCTTCAACATGTTCCCAAGAGCGATGACATAAGAAACATCACAACACATGTATGTAAAGGTCATTTTAATGTAACCATTTGAGATGCCTTTCTATGTTAAAATTTAGGGCAGCTAGGACCTTAGAACCTAGAACCTTAAACTTTTACCCCAACCACCTAACCTTAAAGACCCAAACCTTGGAAAAACCATTCAAAACATGTTGAATTTGGTTCTTGGTTGGGTTTGTGTCCATATAGACTTGTTGGATCTAGTTATTGGTTGTGTCAAGATCCATGTAAACCCATCCATTGTGATTTTTGATCAAGTTTAAATCCATTTAGACCCACTAAGTCCATTTCTTAAGACATATTCATATTTAAACCTAAACCTTACCAAAAACCTACCAACATTGTTTTGCACCTCAAAAAACAATTTCATATGTAATCTATAAAACTTGATACTTTAAGACTTATCTCATGGAATTATAGCAATGTTGAAAATCAAGGGTCTCAAAAAAAACCACAACAAAAACATTCCATTTAAAATGTCGATGGTCGTAAGCTTGTCCATGTAATTAGACAATTAGGTGTGCTTCTAGATAAAACCACTAAAACTTGTGCCCAAACAACATGAAGGGCAAGTGAGGTCACACATGTGATTTCGGAACAATTGAGCTTTGGATTCAACACAAGTTAGTAAGTCCCATGATAACCATTTAAGGTATGGTTAGGGGCAATTGCTATGATGTGGTGTCATCACATGGTAGTATTTTTGGATAATGGTCAAAGTTCAAGGTGTTAACAATAGAATTTTGTAAGATTTTAAATTATTTATCACCATTGGGTTTTTGCCCATTTTATTATTCCAAACACCACATGTTAGAACTTTTAATGAGCAACCTTTAATTCTAAGGATGTTATGCTACAACTACTTGTATAACTTAATCAAGATCATCTTGAATCTCCCAATTGAATTCCTACTATAGATTTACTTATAATGTTTCAAATCCCACCTCATATCCCTTTTTTCTTTGAATTATTTTATTGGTTTTTTGCCACTTGTAAGTTATCCTAGTTCATCCTATTCATTAAATGGTGTAGAATTTGTTGGTTTTTTTTCACCTTAATTCAGAAACTTTGGTTGTTTTATTTTTTCAATTGTTGCTTGGGCTACCAATAACATTGTTTCTTCCAATAATGGCTCAAGATGGCGATATTTAAACTCCTTATTTATTAATCCTAATCCCCTTCATTTATGATAATACTTGGCATTCTTTACAAAGAATTTTGTATCTTTAATATCATTCCTCACTTGATTTCACAAATCTTTCTAAGTATTAGCTTTTTTCTAAGTTTATTTTTGTTTAACATAAGCTTTTGGTAGAACTTTTTCAATTATCCTTATTAACCTTTGTATTTAATTGTTAAACTTTTACCCTACTCATATGGATTAAGTAGAGTTAATGACACCAACCCTATTTGTGATGCACAAATCAAACGTATTTTTCATTTCCTCTTGTTTTCAAAACATTACTATTATTAATGGCTCGAACTACCCATTAAGTTACTAGAATCCATTTTTTTCAACCAAAGCATTAATATTTGATTTACAAATTTTTTGTTTGTTGAGAAGAACAATTTTATGATATGTGGTAAACACCTTTTTAATTGGTAGTAGAGTGAATACACACTATATTACTAGAATGATCATATGTAAGTTCAATTGCATCAATTGTCAAAGTTTTTTTTGTTGTATACACCACACTTTGGGTGCCCCCATGTAATTTCTTCAAAATCAATTCTTGTATACTGACTACGAATTGTTTGAATCTCCAACTAGATTATTTCAATGTCTTTTTTAATGAGCTTTTTGGTTTATGTAAACATTCAATAAAAGTCCATCAATATTGATTATTAGTTTTTTATCTTCTTTTAGTTTCTTCACCAATTATGGTTTCTTTCAACCACTCATTCTCTCTTCTTATTATTGACATATTCTACCAATATTCATACCATCCCTATTATACACTACCATAGTAATCAATGAACAAAATGGTCTTATCTATTTCCTATTCATAGTGTGTGAACAAATTTGAATGAATAGTTACATGCTTACTCCCTAACATTGACATTTTGTTAGTCTTTCCACTACTCTTTTTTAATTTGTACATTCCCAATCAATCAATGGATCCACACACACATATAACGTAAATTATAGATACATGAAGGAAAAAAAATCTCACATCGATTTCATCTATTTCCACCCTTGCTTCCTTTTTCATCTTTTCCCTCAATTTTAAGGGTTAGTTGTAATAGTTCATTTAAAAAGTATTTAGCAAGTGGATAGTATTTTTTTTTCCACGAGTATTATACCTATATTGTTGTTTATGTTTATCCTAATAACATACCAAATCAAATTTATTTTATTAAAAGTTTAATATGTTTAATCTAAGGATGTAGTATACATCCTCAAGGACATAATGGTTTGGCATAACATTAATATTAATAATATTGGTAAATGTTAATAATAGGCATACAAGAATTAGTAACCATCTTTTATATTTTGTTAGTTCTTGAATGTTGATTGTTATAGTGCCCTTTTTTTATTGTCCAAACTTTGGTTTCACCGTGAAGTTTGATAAGAATGAATTCTTGCACAACTTATGGTAGTTCATGGACTTCATATACAAAAAATTCCACTTATAAATTTTTGGGTAGTTTTTTGGAACATGTATGAAATCAACCCATGCTCAACCATAGTGGCAATGTTGTCTTAACAAGTCCTCAACTTGTTCTATTATTATAATTTCTTTCAAATGTTTTATGTTGGGATCACCATTAATTTTTTGATGACATATTATTTGTGCTACTTTAAATCATTTTTCATATTTGAATAAATTCACAAAAGTTAACAACCATTATGCTCCTTGTACTTGTAATGGTGTTATTATCAAATTGGATTTTTCTAACTTATAACCTCCCATACAAAAACCCCTTTTCCCAATTCCCCTTTGTTGGGGTTTTTAAATCAATAAGTGTAACCAATGAAATCCTAAATCATACTTGTATAATCCCATCCATCATTGAATATAAATTAGACATGTCAATTTTCTCATCACAAGTTTAATGATGAAAAATTCTCTTCAAAGAATTTTTGGTTGGTTGATATATCACATTACCTTAGTTGCAAGAAAATCATATTTTTTCATTCCAATCATTCTTTAATTAAAGTAAGTCACTTAACGTTCACCATTTGACAAGTGCATTTAGATTGGTTTTTTCACACTCATCCCAATCATTTATGCAAACAAAATGATGTATTGTTAATATTCAATCAATTTTAGTGAGGGCCAACACACACACACAAGTATCAAAAGCCATTTCCTAATATTTGTTAATTGTGATACATCTATTGTCAAAGTATGATTTGTCAAAATACACACTATTGTATTATCATGGAGTTTTAAAAATATATTTTCTTGAATGCTTATGGAAAGTTCCTTAATTCAATCACCAAAATGATTCCAATAGTCATGTTTAGGTCAATTTCTCCTTTAAATGTCCAACCCTACATACAATGTTTTTGTAGTAATTCATTAGTTTCATAAAATGAAATGTTTAGTTGATCCCAAAAAGAAACAACACATGTTTAGAATAACTATTTAATCCCATGCATTTTGATTCTCCCTTTGCTTAAACCATTTTGCAACAAAATATTCTCAACAATTCTAGAAAATTTCATACAAGGTTTACACTTATATTTGTATACCCTAACCCAAACTTAACACACTCACCAAAACTTCTACCATGGAGTTGATTGATTATACAAAATCATCCCCCAATAAGTTCACTAAACAATAATGATAAAATGTATAAAATTTCTTAATTATTTATCGCCATTGGGTTCTTGCCCATTCTATTATTCCAAACATCATGCGCCAAAATAACTAAAGGCAAGTTTAACTCTAGGGATGATTTTATTACCTCTTATACTATTGTACAACTATTCATATAACATAATCAAGATCATCTTGGAACTCCCAATTAAATTCTTATTGTAGAACTAACTTTATTGCTTTTAATTACCATCACTTTAAAAACAACATCCCAATTTATAAAACATTCCTTACACCTTACCTAATATGATAATTTTCACAACCATTTAGAACTAATGAACACATTTTACACACACATGCAATGTTCTATGCATTACACACACATGTACCCTAAAACATAGAATAAGAATTAATTCATCATAATCTTAAGCTTACAAAAGATCAAGATCTATTTTGTTTTCCAATTCTACCTTCATATATCATTTTGTAATCAATTATAATTGTTCTAGGCTATTTATTTTTATTGATAGCTATTACATTCGGCTATCCATAGCATTTGGTAATCAAAGTTTGACTAGTTATTAAATTTGTTATGGGAAGAATTTGATTGTCTTCTAATTTTGACTAATCCATTGTTTAGTTCTCTCTTGAATATGTACTAAATTCAATTAATATCTTTTCCTAACACAAGGCCTTCTCCTCAAAAATTATTTTTGAAAAATGTTTTTTTGAGCTTTTTTTGGGAATTTTTTTTTGGGAACTATTCATGTTTTGGAAAATTATTTTTTTAGAAGTTCTTCTCTTTGGAGAAGAAGTTATTTTTTTGGGAAAATATGTTTCTTTATTTCTTATTTTTTAGAAAAGATGTTAATTTATCCTTTCGTCTTGGAATTGTTTTTTTCCATGGAGATGATGGGGTACTTTGAACCATGTAGGAAATTCAACAATTCACAATTATGTCTTTTGAGCTTTTCAAAGAACTTCATAAACATTGCTCGCTAATGAATACATCCCTTACATACCCTCTACACATGTCTTCTTATGTTAAGGCTTCAAGTTTCATTAAAAAAACATGCACAATTAATAGATATAAAATAAGATACATGAAGATTTAAATTTGTGAAGATTTGCCTTTTGACCTACCATGAGAACTTTATTGCTATGATTGTTCATTAGTTGAGGATTAATAGTTGCCATACTATCATGACCTCCATAAACCCACTAGGTTTTGTTGAAGAAAAACATTATGTACAAATTATTTTACATTGGTACTATTTGGTAATAAAACACAAATAGGGTGATTTGATTGAGAGTAATATTTTGAAAATTTAATGATATTAAAAAAATATTTTGAACCTTAAATTTGTTTGTGAATGTAATTAATAAGAGCATCAAAATTCAAAATATTTTTTATATCATTAAAATTTCACAATTTATATAACCTAATTAGTGATTAAAAAAAAATCTATCGAAAACCTTTCTTTAAATGTTTAACATATATTTCCAAAGTTTGATGAGTCTGAAAAAAAATGATGATATGAAATTCTATTTGGTACCACCCAATCATACTTTCACCCATTTTATACTCAAAGTTGAATCATTGGTCTATGGCCCAATTGAGTGAACATTTGGCCAAATACAAATTTCATGTATGACAAGGCCATATGAACCATGTCCTTTGATCACACTAACAATGATATTTGTTAACGTGTATTTGCTTATTGGTGTGATATAATCAAATTTCCCTTACAAACTACATATAAAACTACAAAAAACCATTACATGATATCACATGTATATTTAAGGCCTTTTCCATGTGTTGTGATAGGGGGGGGGGGGGGGGGGGGGGGGGGGGAGAGGGTATTATGACGGAGGGGGGTGGAGCGAATTTTAAGAGTAATTTTACGAGTAGGAATATCATCTAATAGAACTTACTAC
>Ga0116227_10002058_pt1 | contig 45875 bp, 25 predicted proteins | sample S1TSphgellanicum_FD_89693 | JGI IMG/M metagenome (GOLD analysis project Ga0116227, IMG submission 89693) | Host-associated microbial communities from peat moss isolated from Minnesota, USA - S1T2_Fb - Sphagnum magellanicum MG | ecosystem: Host-associated > Plants > Peat moss > Unclassified...
CCTCCATCTTTCTACTTATCACCCCCCCCCCCCCCCCCCGTGTTTTGCCGGGGCCGCAAGGGGAGGGGGGGGGGGGGGGGGGGGGGGGGGGGGGGGGGGCTCGAGCCAATCATGGATTTTTGCATCAAGCCACTGACACCCATTTCTTTATAAAAGTAAATAAGAGTTTGAACTATGGTCATCTTGAAGGGAGAATTCTAAATAACTATTCACCTAACCACTAAAATAATTTAAATAATTTAAAACATGTGTACCTTACAATAATTTTAATTATCAAAAAATTAAAAACAAAAAACCTAAGTTCTGAATCAAGAGACTTGAATTAAATTATTTATTTGACAATTAAGTGCCGAAGCCACCAAGATACTATGGTATTACGGCCTAAAGTAATATGAGCCTTGTATCAATTTTATATCAGTTTCACTATTAGGAATATGCTTGCCTCATACAAACAAAAAAATCAATCTTTGATCAAATACCAAGACAAGGTTGGTGTGAAAGTTTTCAAAAGACTCAGCCAGGGTTGTTTTCTGATGAAACCTTGCCAATAAAAAATAAACCAAAGCACCCAAAAAGGGTGGAATACAAGGAACAAAATGGAAGGACCCATGTCCAAGAAGTAAAAAAAATCTCCTAAGGGGGCGACCCACAAGGGGAACATAAGTTCCCAAACCCCCTCCTGTCACGAGAAGCATATCAAATAAGGAAAGGGAAAGACCTCTGCAAGGACACCTAGTTTAGAAGAACCTCTCACCTATTGTAACAACACGTCTCAAAATAAAGACCTTTTGCACACACTGTAACACCAGTATCATTTGCCCATGCTGTAACACCATTGACACTCACTATCTATAAAATGTGTACAAAACTGAGAAAGGAGGGCATCCATTGTTCTTTGCTCCCCATGCCATGTTGTTTTCTCAATTTTGTGAGGTCATTGGATTGGTGATCATCCCCAGGAGGGTTTAGCCAAATTTGGCTAAGGGCAGAGAGAAAAGTAAAAACAAAATTGAAGTTAGAAGGGAAGTAATTGTTTTTTTGAAGCCCTGCTATATATTATTGACATATAAAAATTTATTCTTTAAATATAGCATTTCAACTGTTTTCACCCTCAAAATATGGTAATTTTGGGCCATTTTTTTCACAAAAATCGTTTTGTACAAGTCTCATCCCTTTTTTTTTGGTTGTTGCAAGGTGAAATTTCACTACCCAAACAATTGCTTGACCCAATACCAAGACTAGGTTGGTACGACTTTTTCGAAAGTACCCAATACCATTTTTTCTGGCGAAATGGTGAAATTTTGCCACAAAACAAAAAAACTCTGGACCCAAAATAGGCCTACCAAGACCAAATTGTTATTCAATTGGTATAAACTTTTCTAAAAGCACCTAAAAATCGCATTATTTGTTGTTGTCAAGTGGTGATATTTTGCCACAAAAAAAAACACCGAACCCAATACCAAGGCCAAGTTGATATGAATTTCCTAAACAGAACCCAATAAAGTCGTCAAAAGTGTCTGCCATGGTCACTTTTCTAACCACACATGGCCATAAATTAAGGGCTACCAAAAAGGTCGTAAAATGGGGTAGGCCTACCTCTCTAGTTACTTATGGGTTACCTACCTCCCCACGGGCTACCTATCTAGGGGTTTTTACTTCATTACTTATGGGCCACCTACCTATCTACCCACCCATGGGCTATTGAGGGGTGACCTAAGGAGCTATTTGGGGCTCTCTAGGGTGCTATGTAGGGGCTACCTAAGGAGCTATATTGGGAGTTGTTTTGGGTTGAGGGTTATTTAGGAGACTGCTTAGGAACTTCCTAAATTAGGGGATATGTAGAGAATACATATGGGGTTACATAAGAGTTACCAAAGGGATATTTATGGAGTTACCTAGGGACTACCCAGGGGACTATTTTGGAGCTATTTGGGGGTTACTTAGAAGGTTATTTAGGAGACTACCTAGATATTAAAGGATATTTGGAGAACTATTTATGAGTTACATAAAGAGCTATTTAGGAGTTGCATAGAGGACTCTTTAGGAGAATAGTTAGGGACTATCTAAAGGCCTACCTTGGTTAGAGGATACTTAAGGATTATTTAAAGAGTTGCATAAGGTGTACATAAGGATTATGAATCAGCCCTAAAATAATCTCCTATGTAATCTCTAAATATCTCCTAGTTCAAAATTATAATCCCTAGCTAACCCTTCTTAGGTCCCCTAAATCCTCCTTGTGTAACCCCTTTAGCTATCCCATAACATAAGTAAGCCTTGGGTAGATGCGCAGACGCATCCAAAACACAGCATCAAATGATTCTGGGTCGAGGAGCAAACTTGAGTTTGCTCCTCTGTTATTTTCCTTTGGCCCAGTCCCATCCTGTATTTTGACTGTCCTCCTCTGTTTCAGGGAAACCCCGGGTTCTGCTCCTGAGTTTTCCAGACTTTGCAGATCCACACTAATACTGGAACTTCTGTCCTACCTTGGGAGGAGGTTGTGAGTGGCATGTACAGTGTCTTTAAAGACATGTACAAACCTATGAGATTGCACAGAAATCCCAAGAAGAATGCTTGGAAACAAGGATGCTCAACACGGATGCAGTCATAACCTTGTGAGAGATGCTCATAAAATGTCAAATCATTTTCTTCATCACAAATAACAGAGATGAGCTACCATGACTAACCTCTAACTTCATCAACTCCCCATGATGAGATGTGTTGTTAAGCATATACAGCAGCTGGCTCCAAACATGGGCAAACCTTTATTAAGAACCTACATCCTGAGTTTCTGCCACATTTCCTGAAGTAATGGGAAGGCACTTATGGTGTCAGCTAGCACTGGAGACATAACTAATTAAAAACATCAATTGTATCCCCATCAAACTGCAACAAGCTTTCGTTTCATTTAAACTTGTCCCCTGCTAAATACTGTTATGCAATTTCATGTCACAAGCCATCAAAGTCTGAGTTGAATGACACAAAGTGCTTGGGATTGTGACAACAAAGAAGAATATTGACACATTGTTAGTGCCCAGTGTATTCTGCAACACAGGGCAGGTAACACTCATGATGTCAGAGGCAGGTTGTTAGAAACTAAGACACAGAATCATGGAAAATCATAAGGCAATCACAGAAACCAGAAAGAGCAGAGAACACAAGCATCCACCCTGCTTCTCTCATGCAGTGCAAATCAGTCAACTCTTGTTGAGCAGAGTATGATACATTTTCTGTACATTGGGTTCTGATTCTCAGTTGACCCTTTTCTATGCTGCTCTTGGTTGTACTGGCACATAGCCAAAAACAAGGTGAGCTTTAGGGCTAATCACATTCTCTGATGACCGAGGAAGACTTGTCTATCAACATAGCTTTCACCTGTATTAGTCTGCTTCTTAAGGTCTTTGATAAACTCCTTCTGGATGTCAACCAAAAGAAGTGGATTTTTCATGGCAAAGTCTTCATACTCTTTTGAAAAAACAACATCCTCATAGCTTTCAAGAATCACACTGATGGCTGTTTCTTTCAGTGATGTAGCTGAGGTGAGGGTTGCTAGCTCAAGAATCTCCAACACATTGGATGGAGACACAGTGGATGAAATGAAGGCTTCACAGACCTTGCTTAGGACTGGAATGTCATACTTGTCTGCAGCTATTAAGAGAGCATGACCATGCTCAGCCATGGCATCTGCAGGAATTTCGGCACAGTACAGAAACTCAAGCAGGTATTTGAGTTGATCATGACTCAGCTCCTGAATGTGGACGGCTCCCGTGTGCACTTCCTTCATTTCATCTGCCTCAAAGATTGCTTTGAAAACAGGAGACTTTGTTGCCTTCAGTTGTAATCAAAGACAAAACACAACCAACAAATTACTAGTCAGACTCAAGCAACAAAAATGCATATAAAAAGGAAACAGAAGACATGCTACAAACTCATCCAGGATCTCTTGAACTGCACCTGCATGTTACATTCTCAAGCAACACCATCTGACAATCTGACTGACTCAGAAATACAACAACCTCATAACCTGCGGAACATACATCAGCACATACTGAAACAAAGCAGTGCACCATTTCGAGTACAAATGGACAAATTCAGCTGCATGAACTTTAGGGAGGTTTCAACCTGTTCCAACTTCATCTCTCCTCTCAGCTATGGAGCAAGATGTGGTGTGGGTAAAGGCCCACAGCTCAAGTAAATGGATCACAAAATAAAATATCTTGCCCTCAGGCTTATAAAATTTCCCGGGCTCAGCACAAATTGAAGGACAGTTTGGAAAGATGAGAACATCAAAGCCAATACTACACACTTCAACAAGATACTTGGATGTACCTCTTCATAAATCAAAGACTGGCTAGATGTGGATTAGGTGAAGTGATTTCAAGAAATTACAAGCATTCTGCCAAACCCTAGGAATATAAAATTAATAATTCAAGAAAAGAGGCAATAACACACATATCAGTCATGGAACCTAGCACAAAGCCATCAGATAGAACATGGCCATAGCCACAGGACCAATCGTGACTAATCCTGAACCATGACATGTCAAACTTGAAGGGACAAGAAGTGGAAGTGGAAGGAAGCAGACATGCCAAGAGGTGTGCAATTGCTGACCATAACGACACGGTGAGCGTGAAGGGAGAGGCCGTCGTTGGTGACAAGCTCCACATCCGAATGCATGCCTAATCGGAAGGCTTCGACCAGCGATTCAAGAAACTCGAGCTTCTCTGATGCATCTTCTTCCTTCAGCTCCAGATGCTTCATCTGCTTGAAAGCGTATCCAAGGCCCTGTGGCACCACCTGTTTGCCCTTGTCGAGCTCCCCATCGTCCCGCCACTCCTGCTCAAGCTTCCTGCAAAGATCGATAATGGACCGCGCACCTTCGTAACAGCTTACGCACACTGTATTCCGCGGCGGTCGGTACGAGTTCCCAATGGAACTACACAAACAGCAATCCATGGCATTCCCTACCGCCCTCTCCTCTTAACACCACTCTTCCGGCGCTTTTTCACCAGGACACCCCTAGTATCTTTTCTCCCTTAAAATCATCTCTTCCTACCATCATTTCTTGACTGAGGCTCCCCTCTCTCCCAACCTCCTATTGATCACAGATATCGCACGCGACGTAATTTCTGCTCGCAAGGCTCAAAGACGCCTATCCACAAAACATCCAAGATCACCAAAAATAAGCTATCTTCAAACAAATAAAGAATCGCTCTCTACACCGGTACATACAACAAGGTCAACAACCTCAATCCAACCCTCAAAACAAACGCCGTGAGCAGCAGCAACAGCACAAAGAAAAGAACAACGACGTCATAAACTCAAGTAATGGCTTACCTGCCTATTCCCGAAACGTAAGAAGAAAAAGAAAAAGAAAAAAACCTCTATCTTCAACAAAACGAGATTGACTTCCTTCGCTGCTAACAAAAACCTCCAACATCCCTACACTGGAAACAAACAGCAAGTAGAAGAAGAAGAAAAGGACCCCGGTTTGTTTGTTTGTTTCGTTTGTTTGTTTGTTTGTTTTCCTTTTTCCACCAAGAAAAGGCCGACCTTAAGGTCCCTCCCGATGACGTCCCCACCACCAACCCCGCCCTCTCGGACTCCGACTCTCCCCGCCTCGTCTCGTCGTCGTCGTCGTGGTGTTGTCGACGACCTTGTCTGAAGCACACCCAAAAACAAACACAAGCGAGGAATCTGTTCTTGGTTTACAATGCAAGTACGGACGAAAAAGGATGAAATACATCGATGTAATCGGCACCTCGACGACCAGATCTCGTCAATCTGCTTAACTCTCGTCCAACTCGTATGCAGAGGTAGGTATCAAACTCACGCAAGTGAGAGCCGACACAGATGAAATTCATCGATACCCTCGGCCACTCAACGACCAGATCTTTGTCAATCTGCTCATTGCTCATCCAACTCCTCTGCAGAGGGAGGTATCAAATTCGCATCCATCCATCGAAACTTCTCTCGTTGCGCAAGTGCGACACGGATGAAATTCATCTTTACCTTCCACCACTCCATTGTCAATCTTGACGACCGGATCTCGCTAATCTGCTAAATGCTCATCCAACTCATCTGCAAAGGTAGGCATCAAACTCGCATCCATCTTGTCCTACATCCTTTATTCATCCGAGTCCAAGCTGCATTGTTTTTCGGGATTTTTTTTTTAAAAATGCAGTCAAAGTGGCAATCATCCATAGGAAGATGTAGAAAGGAAAGTCCTTATTCAAAAAGTGAAATAAGGGTTTCAATCGCCAGAAATGAGGGAAAAAGAGATTAAAAATCGCTGTATTCTTCTTTTATTTGTTTTCCAGTATTTTAGCCAAAAATATAGAGAGATGATTAAAGATTTTTTTTTCACATCTTGGGGAAAAAAAAAAACATATTTCACTTTTTGGAGAAATTTCGCCAGTCAAAACAAGGCTGCAAGTTCCTCCTCTTAAGCAAAGCTAGAGTACCAGACTAGTGTTTCACAACCATCTTTTTAACTTCTGAAATTTCGCAGAAAACCAGAATTAAAAACTGAAATTCCCAAAATTGAAGTGATTTTTCTATGGTTTTAATCACCAGAAGTGGTATAGATATCCAGATATATAAATCTAATTTTCAGTATGTAGCCAAAAACAGAGTGATTAAATGCTTGGACTTCATATCTGATTTATAGCCACCTATAGCCACCTAGTAATGGATAATTACCACTTTGAATGCTACACCCAACTTTTTTAGCCTAAGTCTCAAATTGAAAATCAAAATGGTAAGTCCAAATTCTTTTAGAATTTGAAATTTTCATTGAATTTATTTACATTGGCAAATTGTTTCATAGACAACTTGCATTAGATAAATTTTCTTCTTTTTTTTCTTTTTTTTTTCCTTTTCCTCCTTATCTTTTTGTATTTTTAAAAATGTTTAGTTGTCCTTGTGCTTTTGTTACACATTTGTTTGTGTAGATATAATCTTTTTGTGCATTTGTTTGTGATTTTTCAAATTTTGCAAAACTTGTAGGTACTTATGTTACACACCATCACAATATTTTTGTTGATCATTGTTTTTGTTTTTTTTCATTTTTACAAAATTATGGTTTTTTAAAAGATTTTGTAGTTCATTATTCATTACCAATGTTCTGCATGTATTTTTTAAAATCCAAATATAATTGCTGGATATATCGAATATATGATATAATTCAACCTATAATTTTATTTTTTTGGAAATTGATATATTTTAAACTTGCATGTACCATTTTTCCATGTGCAAGGATTTTTATAACCTATTCATATTTGATTTGCACACATATAAATATGCATATCAAGGGACACACACACAATTGGGAATCTAAATAAATAAAGTTTAAAACACATAATAATTATATTTATATAACCCATCTACCTATTATAACCTAAGACATAACTTTACCCATAACCACCAAAACACAATAAAATATGTCTACATGCATAGTGCAAATTGCATAAATAACCCAATCTAAATATTACATCATAAATTTCATGGGTTTGTTGAGGATTCAAGCTCAATTGGTTAGGTTTCATTAATTCTTGGAGTAAAAAAAGAACTAAATTACTTTCACAAGGGTTAAATTATTTTTTTTACTTATATTAATTTGGTTATTTGTGGTTTAGTCTTTTAGTTAAATACCTTGGTGTTGATGGTTTGGGTCTTTTTTTTTCATTGCACAAGTTTATGTATTTGATGTGACAAAAACCTTAAAGAGTTTTTGATGTTATGTTCCATGTTGTGAACATCATGTTTTAGTTTCCTTTTAATAAAAATTTATGTTTGTACTTGACTAAATCTCTTATTTGTTAACATGGTATTAGAGTTTAAGTTGTTTGATGAAAAAGTTGAAAAAGATTTAAAGTTAGAAAATCTCTAGAACTAGAGCTTGAAAGTTTCTAGTAATAACATAAGAGTTTATCTAGTGCAAAAGATAAAAAAGGAAAAGAAAGAATGTGAAGAAAAAGAAAAGAAAAGAAGTGAGAGGAGATCAACACAGCAAAAGTTGTGAAAGTCAGATCTTTAAATGTAGATCTATTGTGAAAAGATATGAAACTTGGAACGTTTTTATTTTCAAAATTCCAAAAGAAAAGGATATGTTTTGTGAAAGCTATGAGCTTTTGAAAACTTTATGTCAAATCTGGTTTTTTGGTCATATCACCTTTATTTGAGCATTTTTGGATCTACACCTTTGGGATCTTAATAGATCATTAAGGACTATATATGTGAGATAAATTTCATGTCATTTGGATATGTATTAAGAAAGATCTAAATATCTAAAGTTTTAGCTTCAATTTTGAATTCAATTTCTTTTGAAAGTGATAACTCTTTGTGATTATCATCAATAAAGCTAAAATATTGGGCAGATATGAAAGACATATATTTAGTGTCTCTCCCAAGATCTCGAGGAGTTTGGACTTGTTGAGAGTGAGTTGTAAGTCATTTTGTGTTCAAGTTCTAATTTGAGGCGATTTCAATGAAGTAGCAATATCTTTCATTTTATGAACTCAAATTTTGAAAGATGATAATTCACATAATTTTTCATGTTGCACCAAAATTTCAAATATATTCAAGGTCAGTAGACATGTTGATAATATTTGTTTGGGGCATGCTCTCACATAATGGATGCATATAATTCTATGGCTATCAACAATCTAAGTTAACATTTTTGAAGGTGTTAATTTTTTCAACCATCATTATGCTCAATGTAAACTAACCATTGTGGATTGTGTTAATGGTTAGAAGTGTAACATGCATGAACAAGAAACAAATTGAATAAAACATCAACAAGAGGAGTTCAAAAAGTGGTGACAAAGAGGCCCTACAATAGTTAGCAAGCCTATATAGTATCCATTGGAGCTCAAAGAAGTGGATGGTTTGTCAAGTTGGGTGCATTTTGCAATCAAAAGGGGCACTTGAATAAGAAGATGCCAATGCAATGGTGCTCTCATTTCATCCAAAGTTCACTACATCAAGATACACAAGGATGTGGGCATATGGAAATCATTTCCGAGTGCGTGGAGACACTTAGGGCAACACAATGGCCACCTATGATTCAAGGGTCGTATTTATTTTTCGACAACAACAAAGCTTGCATGAAGGCACAACACTTGGGCCAATACAATACTTAAAAGTAGCAAGGGACATAATTTGTTTAAACTATGGACCCATGTCACAACCAATCATATTGTTCAAATGTGATTGGGTAAAAAATGCGCCTAAACAAATGGGGTAACCCCATGTACAAGCATAATGAAGATGGTTTTTTGTTGGCCAACTTTTGTTAGTTGAAAACTAAAGATGATGAACCATTTGTGTTCCCATCACAAGTGCAACAAGTGTTCTATTATGAGAACCCTAACCATTCGAAGTGGAAGGTTGTCCTCCAAAAGGAACCAAGGTCCATAAGAATGGTATCAGATAAGAATGAAAATATTGTTGCCCCATTTCATAATTTGCTTAGCAAAGAAGCCCCTCTAGAAATCCTAGAAGTACCAAGGCACATGACACTTGTTAATCAAATTGAGCTAAGCAAAATGGATGCCTTTCTAGTAGTTGAAGCGCTATAAAGGCCATTTGATAATTAGGAATATATATACAACAATTGATAAGGGGGGGGTGTTTGGGGATGATCAATAGTCGATATTGTTTGCTGGGCAATTGGAAGGTTAAATATTGTGTCGAAAGCTCCATGCCTATAGGTGTAGTTGGGTGTCAGTAGGCAATGTTAGACTCTACAACCATGATAAATTTCGTTAGTTGATAATCTATCATAGAACACCATGGCACCAATATTGAAGATGGACAATTGTTTGAACAATATGATGTTACGTCAACATTTCTTAAGTAAATCTTAATTTTATAGACAATGGTGTTTTTTTTACACTATATTTAATTGCATTTGTTTTTAATGTTGATGGTTTAGGTGCTAGCCCACATTTTACTCTAGCATTGTATGGTTATGTCAAGAAGGGAGTTGCATTTGGCTTTAATTTCCATCTATGTTATTTGAAAGGCTTGTCAAGGGCATATGAACCTTGTACATCAATGGGACCTTGGATAGATCATGTGAATCAAATGATTCAAAGGAAAAGGGATAGATTGCTACCAATTTGTCAATCATATTGTGGCAACCTAAAGATCAACCAAAAAACATTTATGAATTGCCACGTGGCAACTTAGAACTAAAATTGAGTTTTTTGGCCCAATTGTGTGTTGTCAAATGGCATTTGTTGACCTGATCAAATAATGTTAAATAACATAACCTAGAGGCCTATGTTAGGCATTTTAGCCAAAGTGATCTGAGTTAGGAGCTTGAAGGCTTAATTGAGGAAGCCTAACTAACTATATTGCTTAAGGTAAAAAATAAACTTAGATTAAGAACCTAGGTGGTTTACCTACACAAGGTTCCTTAAACAATTATGTCATTTACCTAGGTTTCAAATGTGAAAACTTGAACCCTTTTCCACCACATTGAAGGTCCAAGTTCTTCACCATTCCATCGCAACATCTTTTTGTAACAAAACAACCCACAATAAAAGTATAAACAATAATTTAATAAAATTTATGTACAAAAACCTTTGTACCTTAGTTAAGTTAAGCTTAACCTAGTTTATTTTAGGTAGACCTATATTAATTTAAATTAATTGTTAAAGGTGAAAAATCTTCCTAGGTTAGTTAACACCATGAACATCTAGTAATTAGATAGATTTACTTTCCATCTTCTATTTACCTAGGGAATAAAGTTAATAGGGTGGTTAGTTATTGAGGATAAAAATTGGTATTTGTTAACCAATCAATTAATGGGATGTGTGGAAAAGATTAAGATAAGGAGAAGAAGATAAGGAAACCCAAATGTGTGGTGGGCAACCTTCCTAAATTCCCTATTTATCCCTTGAGGAAGGAGGATTATCATTATCACTCTCAAGGTAGCATGGTAGGAGGAAATACAAAGAAGTTAGGAGAGTTGGTAGGAAAACCATGTGTTCTGTAATGGAAAATAAAGGTCGTGTGGAATTAAGTGCATTATTTATGCTTATTTGTATTGATTTTTACAACGGTAGAGAAAGTAATTCCTTCTTAATTGATATAGAATATTAGTTTCTTAGTTTGATTCTTCTTTTCTTTTGCAATGAAATTATTCTCTGTACTTGAAATTGGAGTATGAAAGTAAAGTTGTGGTAAGAGGGTAGTTACCATTAGAAAGTAGTAGCATGAAAATAGCCATTGGATTTAAGGGTTGCAAAAAATAAATTGATGTTGTAAATGGTAAGCAACAACGATAAAAGGTTTGTGAGTATTGCAGATAGTAAGGAGTATTACAAGAGGTATGTACGCACTCTAGTTGTTTTTTCAAGTCTATAGATGATGGTAGGTGCAACATGGCAATAATTGTTGAAGGATGGTAGTTATTGTAAGATGGTAGTTATTATAGGACAATAAGAAGATAGAAAATAGGTCTCATTATCATGTCTTTTCATTTTTCTTGTTATTTCTTTTCTACCCAACAACCCTTTACTTGATGGTAATTAAGTTGCTAAACCCCATGGTTTTACACTAACCTACATCAATTTAAACATATATAAATTAACCTAGGTTATGTAGGATAACCTAGGTTAACATCTAAGCTAATATAAGCTATTTAAGGTAATTTAGGGCCATATAAGTTAACTTAAAATAGCCTATAATACTTAAGTTGACCAACACTAAACCTAGTTGGCTAACCAAGGTAAAATATATAAACTAAATTCAAACTAGCCAAAATTAAATCTAGGTTAATCACAACTAAACCTAAGTTAACCAAAGTTAAATCAAGGTTAAACCAAAGGTAGATGTAGGCGAACTAGGTTAAACATAGGTTAACCAAAATTAACCTAATTTAAATCTACACATACTAAAGTTAAACTAAAGTTAAAACTAGATGAACCCATTAGTAAAAAAATCTTAATTTATGATTACAATTTGTGACTAAAAAACAATTGCAATCAACTTTGTAACTAGAAAATCCTTTAGTTGCATATGTGAAGTTGCATTGAACCTTTAGTAGCAAATGATGATTTAATGTGATGTTAGCACATTTCCCATGGATGAAATACAAGGTCAATGTATACATTTTCATCCTTTGACTAATGTATAACATTTGCAATTACTAATCATTATTTTACAACTAGTAAATAACCCTATCACTAATTTCCTTTGTTAACATAATATTTTTTGGGCAAATTTTTATTATTAAAATATTAATATAGGTCATCCATTATGGATGACCATAACCACACCTTTTAACACATTTTATAATCAGATTTTTCCATGTGGTAAAACTTGGAATATTTTTATAAATTATTTTATATAATATATAATGAGAAAAAATCAACATGGTCTAATTTAAACATTTTACATGATGAGATTTAGACAAAGGAAAATTTGACATGTGGCACAATCAAAAGTTGTCACGTGGCATATTCATTGAATTTTGGAAACAATAAATTAAAATAAAAAATTACTTACATAAGTAGGTAGGTGGGCAAAATTATGTGCATAAAAAAAACCTACCTACTAAGCATGCATATTTATCTAAACTATTTACTTACTTACCCACTTGCTTACCTAAGTAGGAAGGTAGGTAAATATTCAAAGTAAAAAGGTGGGTGAGTTAAAAAGTAACCATGTAAGTACTTTTATTTTATGTTTTGTTTTTAAGGTTAAGCTTTTTTGAGCTCATTCCAAATGGCACATGATTTTGAATGTGAAATCAAAAAAGAATGCACATATTTTATATATTTTGTAAGATGACATTAAAAGACAAAACATATCGGTTAAACCTTTTATAGTTATACCTTGGTCGCAAATTCAATTGCAACTAAAAATGATTCACCGACAAGTTTTGTGTTTGTTTTTAGTTTTGTAGATTATAAAACTAAATAGGTAAGAAATAAGTAACTAGTTAATTAACTAATACATTAGCTAATGACTAATTACCTGCCCACTTACAAGATTACTTACGACATGTTCTTATTTAGTAATTTAAAAAGTAGCATTGATCATTATTATTTCATGGTTATCAATAACTTGGTTCATAATAATAATTCAAAATTATTAATAGATTATTTAAAGAAATAAATAAATAATTATAATTAATTAATCAAATTACGAACTAATCATTAAAGTTTTTAATGTATTTAATTATTTCATAATTACTTATAAAACAATAAGCTTTTATTTATTCAATTAAAAAAATAAAACTATTATTTTTACCTATGAAAATAAACCTTTAAAAGTGCTAGTGATAAATTAATTAAATAAAAATAATTAGGTATTAATTGATTATCTAAGAAATTAAGAAATACTTGATAATTCTTGAGTATCAACTAGAATTATTAAATTTATAACTCATTAACTTAATTAGTAGATATTAAATCAGTTTTAATAAACCATTAATATTAACTAAATAATTTAACTTGTGAATCATTAATTATTAGTGTGGCATGTGTCATTGGCCCAAGTGTTACTACGTCCTCAACTGATTTTTACTTCCAAAACCTGGTTTTCTGGGAATTCTTTGAGTTTTCAATGGCAAAAATCATTAAAAAATCAATATTTGTCACATTCTAAATCCAAATCTTACCAAATAAATTCCATAAATCTTGCTCATCAAGATCTTTCCAATCCCAACTCCTCCAAAATTTTCAGCTATGATTTAATTCAATTTTCAGTGAAGAAATCAATCAATATTCAAGAACTTTTGTAGCACAAATCCAAACGTCATGGAACCAAGCCAATGCACCCCTCCTCCTCGAGAGCTTTCCAAAGAGACCAAGAATGTGATCTGAAGCATCCTGGTTCAATGGATCTCATAAGTATGAAACAAAACAAAACAAACAAACAAACAACCTTCCTTCATACATAGATGTTTTATTTTTTATCTAATAAAAGATTAACTATTCACTATTAATATTTATTAAATATTAACCATAATTCTTGATTATCAAATACTAACTATCACATAGTTCAATAAATAGTAATAAAATAATAAATAAATAACTAGTTTTTATTTAAGAAGTATTCACTAAATAAATATTAAGCATTAGATTAAAAAAAATTATTATGAATTTTTTAATTTATTAAGTAATTAATAAATCGGTTTAAATTAATAATAAATAATAACTAGATAATTTAAGTTTTGAAGAATTTATTATTTATTATTCGTTGGTTGACTAAATATTTACTAATTAATAGTCATTAGCTATTAACCATAACTTTTGATTAACTAGTTAAATCAGATTATTGAGATATTTCAGAACTAATCACTTATTTCAGAATTAATAAAATAAAGAAAAGTAAGATAATTAATATATGAATAATCACTCAATTTTTTTTAATTTATCTGACTAATTATTCATAATAATCAGTTATTTCATAGTAATTAATATGAAATAATAGTTAATAAACTATTGAAAAATCATTCATTGAAAAATATAAAATGTAGATTATTTATTTATAAAATTATTGACTTGTTGATATAAATTAAGTAATTTTTAATTAACTAACTATTATTGCACATTTTCCAATTAATAAATAAAATAATATGAATAAATCATGAACAATCATTAATTAGTGTATGAATTTATGAATTAATATCTAATTAATCAACAAAAAGTTCTGAAGTAACTAATAAATAATAATTGATTACTTAATTAACTGATATTTGGTAGTGATCAACAAAGAACCTAAAGTAGCTTTTGAAAACAAGGTGTATCCTGAAACTTACTACCATCATAGACCAAGTCATGCATACAAATAGATGAAACACCAACTACAATCAAAGTACAAGAACTACATATTATAGGGTGGACTTTAATGAAAAAACAATAATTCATGAAGATTAACTTGGGTATGGAGGACAATCCATAAATGATAAGGTCAATGCACATGTGGCCTAAAAGAACATGAGTCTGTTGAAGGAACTAATGATGGAGTACAAAAATGTCTTTGCTTTGACATATAAGAACTTAAAAGGCATAACATCGTATTGAGTTGAACACATATATTCCACATGCACATCAAGATAAGTATATAATGAATCCAAACTATGTTGTAATTGTTAAACAATACATAAATAAACTATTAACAACATGATTTATATAACCCATAGAGGAAGCCACTTGGTTGTCACCAATTGTTGTAGTACTAAAGAAGAATGGTAAGTTCATAATTTGTGTAGACTTTGGAAATTTAAATGTAACCACCAACAAATATCCATATTAATTGCCCTTTACAAATGAGGTATTAAACACAATTATAAGACATGATGAATAGTTAAAATATAATTAAATGATTAAATAATTTTTAGTTTATATTTTATATTAATTAATAAAATATTTGATAAGAATAATTTATCAAAAATGAATGTTTGTTTAAGACAATGATTATATCATATTAATATGACCTTGTTACTATGATTTAATCGTATTTTAATAAAGATGGTATATTTTTAAATGAACTATCAAAATGAAAAATGAAGAAATTTCAATCCAATATGCCCATGATATGGGCAAATATACATTTAATATACCTTGAATAAAAAATATATAATGTATTCTTAATGTAATGCACAAAACCCTAGTGTACATTAAATGTATATGCACACCATAATAAATAACCAAATTACAATTAATTTTGCAACTAAATGAACATAGGAGCCTATTTTAACATGAAAAATCCATGAAGCTAGTCAATATGCAAAGATGTGTAATTTAATAGTCGCACCATAGTCACAAAAATAGTTGTAAATTTTAAAAGATGGTGACTAGTTGTAAAAATGATAAACAAAGTTACAAATGATAGATGGTTGCATGTAGTTGTATGTAGTTGCAAATTGAATAGTTACATATTCCAAGATTTCTTGTAGTGACCAAGGTTAAACTAACATAAACTCGGGTTAACCAACATTAAACCTCGTTGGCTAACCAAGGTTAATATATAAGTTAAACCTAGGTTAATCTAAACTAAACCTAAATTAAACTTAAGCTCACCAAAGTTAAATCAAGATTAAACCAAAGGTAATTGAAAGTGAACTAAATTAAACCTAAGCTAACAAAGGTTAAACCTAGCCTAAATCTTAACTTACCAAGGCTAAATTAATATAAACTTGGGTTGACCAACACTAAACCTAGAATAATTTTAGCTAAACCTAGGTTAAGCCTAGGCTAAAATTGGGCTAACCAACATGAATCCGAAGTTATTTAATGTTAGTCAATCTAGGTTAAACATAAGTTAACCAAAGTTAAATTAAATAAAACCCAAACTAAACCTAGGTTAATTAAAATTAAACCTAGGCCAAATCAAAGTTTATCAAGGCTAAACCTAGGTTAACCTAAGTTAACCAAAGCTAACCAAGCCTAAACCTAAGTTAATTTAACATGAGCTTTGGTCTCTCAATCAAAAATTAGTAAGGCACTATTGAATCTAATTTCAAATTGAAATATTGATAAATAAATAATTAGTTCAATTTGTTTTAAAATCATGCCATGTGTGAAACTTGTGTTATGATGGTAACTAGAATTATGACATTCAAGTTTTCATCATGGCAAAAACAAATTTCACATAATGTGTGTAACTAATGTCATGATGGAAACTAGAAGAAATAATATTGGTAATAAGAATGAATTATTATGCATGAATGGATACACATATGTAGTGATGTTAATAGTGGACAAGACATGGAAAAAACCACTATAACATTTTTTGTGGTTTAGGATCAAAACTTTTGTTATTTATTTTACCAAAAAATATAAATTGGGATTATAAATTCCATTCCAATGAATAACATAATGAACATTGTGACACCATTCATTCGTTTCCAACAACTAGTGCAAATTTTACTATTTGTGGACTTGGAGCACACTTGTTTTCATTGATTAAAGTAAGAAAAACCACTACAAAGAAACAAAAAAATCCTATTATAGAAACATACGAGCCGAAACTACTGAAGGCATTCCATCCAGCGAAAACATTTGGATAATCCAAAACCCTATTTGATACATGTCAATCCCAAGTTAATTTAGTGTAATTTTTTTTTGGGTGTAATGTTTTTCCAAAATGAAAAAAAGGAAGAAATATTTTGTTGCAATATTCCAGTTTTTTCTTTAAAAAATCACCAAATTTTGAATTTTTTTTGCCACATTTGGATTCTTATTTTAGTTTGTAAGTCATGTTTTTAAAGTAGTTTTTTAATTATGTAGACATGTTTTAAACAGATGTTGCCATTTAATACTAAATCCTTCTTGGGACATTAACCTATGGTGCAACACCAAAAAATTGAAAATGTTTTAGTAAAGTCTAATGTCATGATGTCCTTTTTTTGTCAATTACTTTTGAAATCATAAATAATTACTACTTTATTAGATTTCAAACTTAAAAGAATTGAAAATAACACTACAACGCACTCATACAAGGTAGTTTTTTCATAGGTTTATCCAACTTTAATTTCAAGACATTTCAATTTTGTTGGTGGTGGTTTTTTGGCACATCTACTTAGATATACTAACAAGGAATGAAAAGGGAAAACGCTTGATCATCCAAATAAGGGATGTTGGCCAATATGGATTAAGTCACTTATTGATCATTACTTTTTTTTTTCCTATTATTTCTTGAAACATAATCCTTTTAATTCATGATACTTCATCTTTTGGTCTTTTACAAGGATATTTCAAAAAAATTGTCAATTATGCAATATCAAAATCATGCATCCATGTTATTCTTCAACTCCAATTTGAACTTCTTCAACCATTTAAAAAAAATGTTTTTTCATCCATTCTAGAGGAGACATGGAGCTTGGAAGGTAGAAAACAAATTATTCACCCACTCCAAAGGAAAAGGAGGTTGGAGGTGGGAAAAATGGTTTGCCCGTGTTCATAAAGAAAGGGTTTGGAGGAAAGACCAAAAAAAATTTCACCCATTTGAAATGAGAGGTAGGTTGAAAGCAAATACAATAAATTATTGTCCACCCATTCCAAGGGACATGGAAGTTGGAAGAAAAGCATAAAATTGTTCACCCATTTGAAAAGAGGGAGGTTAGAGGAAACAAAACAAAAATTCACCCATTTTGCAAAGCTAAGAAGGAAGTTGGAGAAAAGAAAAGGAAAAAAATTGTCTAGTCATTACAAAGGAGAAAAGGCCAAGGATAAATGATAGTTGTTCACCATTCTAAAGAAGAGGGAGGTTAGCAACCATGTAGATAAGGTTGGAAGGGAACAATAGTAGGTCTATAGGTAGTTTTGTAAGGGGATAAAATAGTTATGTAGGTTAGCATGAAGTTCTCACATAATTATACACAAATTTTACTATTATATATTTTTGACTAAGTAATAGATTCCATTTGACTCAATTGCACATGACTTCAAATTACCAACTTTCACATCACATTCATGGAATCTTAACATGAAAAAAATGACAAAAACTTCGATGAATATGACACATAGTGATGTTTGAATTTTGGTTGTTTAATTATTAAATACATTATGCATGGGCATAGGAAGGTGCATTGGGGAAATTGCCATGGTTATAACCTCAATGTAATTACAATGCAATTTCATAGTACGGGTTGGTCCCCAACACTAAATTTGAATATTGTTGAATAAATTCTTTAACTCCTTTCCTTATATAAAAAAAACTTATAACCAAAAAAATAACAATTAAAATATACTTCTAATAAAGGATAACTTTTTGAGGTCACTTGTTACATTAGTTGAAAGTAAAGGTTAGTTAAATCTTGTGACCATTATAAAACAATTAAATCCATATTCAAGATGTATATTGATTATACACTTTAACATTTATGTTGATTACCATATCAAAATATATAGGTCCGAATAACATGATTCATAAATGGTAATGAATTTACAAGCATGTTCCAAATTGAACTTAATTCACTTTCCATTTTGATGAGACCTTTAGAAATATAGCAACAATTTTTTAGTCATCTTATCACTAACTTTAAATATATCAATTGTGGCATGGAGCCTTGATATGCATCGTTTGCACCTCAATGATACTTGGGGCCAACTATGTACATACATAAATATGAAGGGCCATTTATTTGCATGATGTTGGAATTAAATACCATGGAATGAAATGTTACCCAAACAAAATGTGGCCATTGTCAAATGGTATTGGTTTTGTACAATTTTTCATAAGAAAATTTATGATAATCAAGTTGTCACAAAAGCAAATCTAGATATGTTTGTTGTGCGGGGAAAAATAATTCTTGATCATTTTAGGTTAATATCAAGCATTTGGAAAATAATTGTTTAAAATATTTATGTATGTTCAAACCCTAACAAACTATAGTTTCTAAATGCATTTAATAAGGAATATGTTAATGATTAACAATGGCAACTCGAAGTATTTTTGCAATATATATGTATATATATTCACCATAATTTTTATGAAGCAAAAAAAGTTTGAAAATGATATTGAGCTACTAGTATCAAAAGGGATTGGCAATCTAAAGTGAAAAAATTCAAATCACAAGTCAAAAATATATTCATTAACTTTTTTGACAAGTGCATTTTGTAGTCGGTTAAGAAAGGTGTGGTCTTGATGAAGGATTCTTGTATGAAAGTCAATTTCGGAGTGATGAGGATATCATTAAAATATGTATTGTAAAGTTCTAGATAAGATTCTATATGTGACTTTCTAACGTTATTTTATTGGCAAGCACAATGTTGAATGTGTTCCACACATATGCAAGTTGTGATGTCACTTTGACGTTGGTGGACCCTAACAAACTAATGACAATCATCTCCCACCACCTTATAAATACACCTTTGTTTCAATGGGTTATGTGCTTATTGCTTCAAAGGACTTCATGTTGTTTTTTCACATCTTGCTGAAAACATCATAATTTTAAGCTTATGAGAGGTCTTTGATACTTAGAAATGATATAGAACTAAAATGTTTACAAAATATATTCAAATTATCATTATCCATTAATGATGTTTTCGGGAAGATGTGAAACAAAAAACATGAAGTCTTATTATTTTATAGTCATGTTATGTGTGAAATGAGAGAAATCTTTTTAAGTTGATTGATAATTTCTAGTCATTCCTAAGATGTTTATCCATATTTAATCCGCGGTCTTCGTTTTGTCAATTGAGCTCGACTTGGGCTAGGGTCACATAAGAACTTCAAAAATTGAATCTTTTTAGGTGGAAAGCCTTTTTGAATGGGGTGATCAACCATTTAATTAGAAGCCAAAATGTTTGAAGCCAAATTGAACATTCATCCTATTGGAAGCAATACCTATGCAGGTGTTAGGAAGGAGGTAGTTTTGAGACGATCTCCACCTTGTATCAATTGTTTTTCTTCCTTTAGTCCATTTTTGTATATGTAAACACAATAATCCAAAACAATAATAAGATTCGTATTAACAATTATTCAAAATACAATGAGGTTTCATAAAAATAGCTTATTGGTTTTATGTGACTAACATGTTAAATTACATTCAATACTATTGTTACTTTTTAATGTTTGCATGCACAAGTTACAAACTTGCAAATGTCAAGAGGGCATCCATATTTAGAACAAAGAAAACATGCTCATTGAAAGTCATGAATCATGGTTATGATGATGCATGTAATATTAGTTGTTTTAAAGGGATATTGAACATTTAAAAGTAAGGGAATAGTTAAATTAGAAGCCACAATAGAATGGAAGACCCTCAAGAAGCTAGAAGTTAAAGGTTGGTTTTAAAAAAATTAGAATGAAATTTATAAAATATAGAGAATTAAAATTCATGTGATAAATAACAATGTAAAAAATGTTCAAAATTGTTGATGGACATGTAACTTTTTGTCCCACATATGATAACTATAATGGTGTGCATCTATTTGAATTGTTCATGTTGATGTGTATTGAGCCCTATTTATTTACCTCTCTTTCCTCTTATAGACCTAGCTCTATCAATATTGACATCCATCTCCTTTTTGCCCTTTTACTCTCTTGTTACTCACAAAAATGTCTTTATGATAGAATTGCAATCATGAACATATATAACTAACTTTTTTAAATGTAAAGAAAATGAAACACAATCCAAATTGCATGGGTTTTGGTTCCCATGAGGAATCCAATTTAATTTATTTTGCAAATGGGATAATTTGGAAAGTTGAAAGCTTTATTGTGATAAAGTGTTTTTTCTTATTTAAAAGATATAATAATTATGTTCCTTGTGAATTGTTTAAAACAAAGAATTATGTAGGCAAATTAAATTTTATCTCTAATTTCAATTTTGACTTCCCTCAATATTTCAAAATTTGCACAAGAGTTTGTTGATTAATGTCAAAATATTTGCAAGATAAAAGGTAGGGCACATAAAAGTAACAAGAGTTGAATAGTTAAGGTATGGAAATAGGAAAGAGAAAATACATGTACTAAGGAGTTATATTGGGTCAAGCACATCAACAATGTTGTTGTTAAGGTCTCTCTAGTGGTAAAAGTCAAGACTTGACATACTTGATTTACCCATGAACAATGTTTGGGAGTTCAATATTTGTAGGTGTATTGTTGTTGTGTGGAAACCAAAAGGTGAAAGAAAAGTGGAGGCTTGCTACTTGATATCATTCTTTTTTGTTGAAGTTTTCCCATAAGGCTTTCAACTAGGCTATGGAGGCTTGCTACTTGATATCATTCTTTTTTGTTGAAGTTTTTTCCATAAGGCTTTCAACTAGGCTATGTCCATAATCTAAATAGAAGAAAAATGTTCGAAGAGCGTTGGTGGTGATTCGTTCATAAAAACATCGTTATACACATAATCTGGGTTGCACTCTCCTTTGCAAATATTGCCAGTGGTTGTAGTGACAGATCTTCCAACAACGACAAGTCGAAGCTTTGCTCCTGCTCCCCTAGCCGACAGCCAAAGCGGATCCTGTGGCCAAGTCTCGCACGTCCAGCCCTAGACTTTGCCTCCCTTGGATGAACGAAGAAGAGGTACTTCGTGTTTAAAGGTTTAGGGTTTTGCTTTGCTGTTTGTTTTTGAGTGCTGAACATATTCTCTATTGCAAAATGTTGAATTTCTTCTTTCCTCACTATCCTAAGCTATTCAACCCTATCCTAAGCCCAACTTTGTGCTGCACATACAGTTGATTGCAAGGTTTGCGTTGCCCTAACATTAAAGCTGTAGAATAGCCGGGTGGATGGCAGAAAGAATTTAAATTCTGAGCTGTTTTGGAGATTGAGCTCAGCATGTCAGCTGCCCGATATTCTGCTGCACATACGTTTGGTTCGAAGGTTTGCATTGCCCTAACATTAAAGCTGCAGAACAGTCGGCAGATGGCAGAAGGAGTCAATTTTCGGGAATGAGTATCGTAAGTGATGCAAGTGTGCTGAGGACAAAAAGAGTTGCCACCATTTGCTTTATCACCTTGTTCTCTCTGTCCCACAAAAGGTAAGTCTAAAATCGCAGGGTGCTTTCCTGTGTTTTTTCTGGTATAGGCATGAGCAGAAGTTGAGGAAATTGCAGGGGTTAAAGCCAAATGGAACTCATCTTAAACAGAAAGTGGCTGATTTCCACCTTCAGTTGAACCCAACAGCAACATGGTGTACCGGTGGTTGATTCATCTGAATATCAACACTATGTAAAGAGCCTCCAAGCTTAGCAGTATGGCAAATCTTACTAACCCAAAATTGTCTTTCAATGATCCTCCCTATGTTTATATAGGACTTACTCTCCAAATCAAAAAACACCCAAGTGGGATGGAATTATAGGTGCAAGATTTTCCTTTTTTTTTCATCTGATTTCCGGGTAGAGAATTTTGCATTTCAGTTTGGTTACCAACTTGACAAACCAGGACCTGTTAGTTACATTGAGCGTTGATCTGGCAAAGCGCTACTTGTACCATCTTATAGATTCAGAGAGGTATTCTCCCATCCTTTCTCTGAATTATACAATAAAGGTGCATATTTCACTCTCTTGTGAGCATTACTGCCATGATTCTTATCTGTCCAAAGTCTTGCACACATCCAAAGCCCAGGAGCTATTCTAGCTTAAGTCTTCATTGGATCAATCCTTATGGTGTTAATGAGCTTGCAGATTGAAGTAGTTGCAGTTTTGGAAGCTTGTTAATTTTGGTCATGTGTATGTGTAGGCTGATGTATATTGCAGGCCAAACATGGGATGGTGCAAGTGACTTGTGGTTTCTTCCACTAGAAAAAGGGAACACCATTTGCTAAAAATCAAGAGGATTATGCCAAACTGATCAGTTGGGAGCAAGTCGACAATGGCTGCTAGCATACTTGCAACTGCAAGTTTCTGATATGTGCTTCTCTTCTCTTCCCCCTTCCTGATTTGTAAGCATGAGGATCCTCACATTTGTTATTATGTGCTGTTTTCCTACTTGCTTCCTGACTTATGTTTTAATCATGCACATGATTGAGCTTTCCCAGTAACTAAAGCAATGCTTTTCAAAGTTAGTAGTACCCTATCAAGAAAGAGCCATTTCCAGCAAAATAATCGGAGGCTTCCTATTTTTTTGTCATATTCTGTGGTTACTGGAATAATAGAGTCCAGACTGTAGTTTGAGTGTACTGTAGAGAACTATTGTGCATCTTAGGAACATTGATCAAGCGATTTGATACATCATAGTCCCATTCCTACAATGATATAATTTATAACAAGTTTTGTGCATTGTAGTCCTGGTGTTAAAACAAGGAGACATGATTCATAATGAATTTTTTTCTCTGATTGTGCATCAAAGATTTTTTCAGATGGATTATAGATTTGGCCACAAAGTTCTGGTCTATCAATGGTAGCTCAATGACACATCTTTAGGGAAGTTCTTAGAGATCCTAACACTTTAGCCAAACCCTAATTTGTGTTTGTCTCAGCACCTCTATGGCACAACTTTTTGTTCTCAAAGCAGGCAGAAACTCTGCATTGTGGTTCTGTAGATAAGAGACATGTTTTAAGGAATTCTCATTGCTTTGGTGAGCAAAAGGCCTCTGTTCACATCAATGCAAATACTTTATGTCTTCTTAAAACAAGGAGACTAGTATCCCACTTTGTCTAGATGTGTTATGGGAACTATTTAAACCATCAGCATGTTGCTGACTTTTTGGAGCTGCCATATCCAAGGATGCTGCTTGTTTCTGAGTGTAGCCAGACAAATGTTTGCTCATGACAAGGGCTTGTGAGCCTTTGTCCTTAAAATGCAGCTGCAGCAGTTGCTTCTCAAATTAATTCATCCCCAGTTTGTGGTACTTGCGGATAACTCTATTATTATTAGTATATACTTTTGTACACTCCCCATTTCGAGCTGATGAAGTCAGTGATGGGGCAATGGCAGCTAGTCACTGCTGTTGATCATGAGGGTGATGGTGTGTTACTTTGTGAGTCCAGAAATGTATGTGAGGGCTAACAAGCACCTTTGCATTACTAATAATACTTCTTAATGGCCAAAGGCATTGTACAGGTGTCAATATGGCCGCATCAATAGGGTGATTGATCATGGTGACACATAAGCTTTGCTCAATGGTAACCTTTATCAATGGAGAAGGGCCTCATGAGTTGTGATATTATATTGCCTAATGCTGGAAAATAGTCTCATCCAGTCTTGTGCAGTTACTTGATTTTTCAAAATTTAGAGAACGGTGTTTAATATATATGTAAAATGAAATCAGTTCTTTGATTTTTTGAGAATGGTGGTTATGAACTCTAAGAATGACCCTGATAACTGCTGGAGGTCTGGTCCTGTTTTTGATAACCTCCCAATACTTGTCTTGACCATACTGAACTACTTGAGCGAGCTATACAATCAGAGTCAAATTGTGGATGTATTGTTGCTTAGCTGCATTTGTCAGCACATTAGAAGATTGGACGGGGGAGATTTGTGGTGCTGATTTGTTTTGTAGTCTCGAATGCCCAACAACTAAGTCTCTTTTAATTTGGGCAAAGATGCATTAATCACATTCATAAGCTCCAGTGTTGAAGTAGCAATTGTTTGAGGACACTCCATTCTAGATTTATCTCCCTTTCACTCAGAAAGGCAAGTCTTCCAAAGAACAACTCTCTCTGGAGGTATGTATTTGGAGGATTTTTCAAGTTCAGCAATGTATCATCAATGCTTGACAGTTGCCATTTTGTATGGAGTGGTGCCAGAGAGTGTGCCAATTGTATGCATTTAAGTCCCAAGTTGATGATTCAAATGATTCCAGTGACCGTGATTTATGTCTGTTTTGATGGAGTTTATACTAGTGTTGGGTGGGTATTTGATTTTGTTAACAACCTTCTGAGTCCATTTATTTCGAAACCCTCAAAGAATTGGTGGCTGTCATGAAAGAACCAGCAATGAACCTCAGGTTTACGGAAAGATATTTGATGGTTTTTATTTTTTTGAGAACCATGGTTATATATCAGAAACTTTTAGACCTGTAGTTATGAAATTAAAAAGCCATGCCCTGAGAACAAGTGGGTGGGCTTTGTGCCATTTCTAATGATCACCAAACACTGGCTTATTCTCGTTTCTCAAGTTTTGTCATGATGTTTCTTCTGATTCTTTTGTCAATTGAGTTCTAGCACGAATATTGTGACAATGGGTTTTTGAACATGAAGGATATTTGTTTGTTGGCTCTGTCCATTAGGAGTTGGGATAAACTTTGGCTTAAACTTGGAACCATTTTGTTGGTGATACTTGGAAATGTAGCTGTACTTTCCAGATTATTTTTATTTGTTGGTTCGATGTAACTCTTTGCTCACATGTTGGTTTAGTGGTTTACAAACTAACCATTAGTAAAATAAAAAGAATAATAACATAGAAGTTAATCTTTCAAAAGGTGGCACAACTTGACCCAAGACCACTTTTGTCCATTTGACTCCTATTGTTGTAATTCACATCATTCCAATATTCAAACCCCAATTTCATCTTCAAAACCCTTTTTGTTCACATTTCAGAAGTTAATACTAGGTTCTCCCACCTTTTGTTCCATGTTTATAATAAGGTTACTTTAATGTGGATGTCCTTAAACGATATGCACTACACACATCCCATTTTTTCCTAAGTTATGTCTATCAATGAAATGAAACTTGAATTTCATCAACATATGACAACATATGATTCACAACTTAATCATCTCGATAAAAAGTTCATTGAACAATGCACATTTAAAATATGTAAACTTCATGAACTAGGTCATCTTACATTTAGATTACCTAATGATGTCAAAGAAATCCATTGGCTTTCACAATTTTCATTGAACCAATGTAGTGTGGTTGTTAGAATTTTTTAGTTCAAAATTGTGGTTTTGGGTCTCATAAAACCCATGATCCAAAGAACCTATTATCATCATAATTATTTTCCCTATTTGAATAAACTTGTCCTTTTTCAATTCTTTCATATTTTGTTCTTGAAGGTTTGTTATGGTTTAATTGGCTATGTTAACCTAAAAACCACCGATTATATGCAATAGTTTTCTTAGTCTCAAAAACTTTGCCATTTTTATGCTTTTTAATTTGTTCTTTGAATTTGATTGTGTAGATGGTGTTTAGTCAAGTCACCACAGTCAACAAGCCATATCTTTAAAGGAGGTAAAATACAAAAGATTAGTGGTGATGGTCATGTTGTGATGTTGGTATTTGCTTGTTATGTTAAATCAATGGAAAAGCAAAATTCAACTCATAAAATTTCACCAAGTCCATACTCTACTCTTAGTAGAAGAAGGGAGTAAGGTTGGCATTTGCTAAGTTTTGAGAGTGAACATTTGCAAAAAAATTCAAGTGCATGTCTTGCATTTTTTTTTTCAAATCTCAAACTTTCTTCAAAAACTTGATAGCTATTAGTACTCAAGGCGCTCATAGACAAAATGAACACAATTCATCAACAAACGAAGCAATCACCATTGCTTGCAACTTCAAAGCAAGAAGTTGAAAATGCAATTCCAACTCATAAAAAAATCCCAAATTAAAGAGTTCAATTAAGAAATAAGCCACATTTTTATGCATTTACTCACTTGGAGTAGTTATGAACACCAATACCAAAGAAGAACAACAAAAAAATGAACATGAAATTTGAAACGCACAAGACAAACAAGTACAAAATTCATCGATCCTTTCACACAACCTCTTATGCTTCAACACCACTTGAACTCTTGTACATTTTGCATGAGTACCTCCCTAAACCCATTTACCACACCCATGCCTTCCACAACTACCAAAAAGCAGGTAACTTTGAGACCAATAATACACTAAGGGTTTAGTAACCAAAAAGGATCCACTCAAATATGGAAAGATTGGTAGAGACAATGAAGGAAAAAGAAGGGAAGTGAAATAACAATAGGAAAACAACCTACCATGTTCTAGATGGAAGCAGAAGAAAGATTCAAATAAGAAAATTGCGCAAGAAATATAGAAAATTGATTGTGCAAGGTGGTCATCATTGTTATAAAATTATTGTATTAAAAAAACCTTTTCGTTCATGTTGTCTAAGTTTCAATCTCAAGTGCATAGTTGTGTTATAAGTCATAATAGGTAACTTTTAAATATTAACGATGCATTGTTCTTCCAAAATTGTTGTATCATTCCATGTTGCATCCACCGAGTTTACTAAACTCAAAACCAACACTTTTCAAACAAACCTTAACAAGAGTTCAAGTAAAAATACATAACTTACTGATTGGAGGTTTTTAAATTCACGTGGTTCTTTTGAACCTTCACCATTGTTAGAATGGAATCAACCCTTTTATTTCAAAACTTGATGGGTATGCAATAAACAATTTGTTGATTTGTACAAAATGTCAATGAATTATTTGAATAAGATGAATGAACAAATTATGGATTGGGATTGCATAGTTCAGTGAAATGGTTGTTTGCATAGAGAATTTTTGAAACTTTGAATCATCATGATGAAAATCTTGTGATAACATAATTGGGAACTTTATCAAGGGGTTTCCACTAGTATACCCAAAAATTGTGGAAACAACATAATTGTTTGATATTTGATTACATTAATAATTTCAAATTTTAACTAGGTATGTAACAATGTTCATTTGGTACATAGGGTCAAAGATCGGTATCAATAGTGGTATGAACATTAATATCAAATACTAGTCCAATTTGGTATGACCTAAGTCTAATACTAGTATTAGCTAGTCTTAACTTGAGATAATACTAATCTCATATTGGTCTTATTACCATTCTATATATTAGACATATATCTATGATATGTTAGCCCAAAATCAATATAGAACTTAATAACATACCAAGTTGGTATTGATTTTTTAAAAAATGACCAATATGAATACTAAATTGGTATCAATTTAAAAAAAAAGTGCCAATACAAGTACCAATTGGTATCAAAATAAGTTGATACCAGACCAACATTAGTATCTACCAAGTGTGATTTATTGAATTCAAATAGCTTCCATATATTACATAATACACCACCTAAGCTAGATTTTGGTCGCTAACACATCCTTCTAGGCAACCCCATTATGGTGAACATATGAGGTATGCAAAGGATCAAAATTCATTGTAGGAATGACCTATTATCTCATGTTAAAAGCTTATGGAACTCTTGGGGAACTTTTGGAAATGAAATAGAATTGATTAGCTTCCTCACATTGCCTTGGAACATGAATAGACCTCCTTTGCTTTTAATTTTGTAAGAAAAAACAACATATCAACAAAGACTTTGTAAATCCATCGTACCCATATTAAGTTCATTGTATTGCAAATATATCACTAATTTCATCACATCCAAATTTAAAGTTATTTAATGTTTTCTCTTCCCTCAACAAATAATAAAATTTGGACAATAGATATTAAAGCAACACATAAATGTCACATGTTGACCAATCAATAACAATTAATGGTTTGTTCATCATTATGGCTAGCCAACTAGACTCTTTTGTTGAAGGTCTTTTGACACCCATGGAAAATTTTGTCATATTATCTTCCTCCAACATTTGTTATATAAGTCATTTTATTATAATGGTTAGAGTTGTTCTAAGCTTGTTTGAAGTTGTAATGTTAATCCACAATTGCACGTTAAGTCTTTCTGTGGGTTGCACCTTGTTTTTGAAATTGATTCTTTAGGTTTTAAAAACCACTTTTTTTGGCAAGAGGACCCAATCTATCCAATTTTATCAAATGTCTTTGAAGAGACAAGAGTGTCCAATCTATCATGTCCACTCCACCAAGCATAGAATACTTGTAATAAGTAAGAAAATTCCACCACATGTATATGAAAGCCTTTTTGCCTTGTATTGAAGTTGTTCTAACATTCCAAACCTCAAAGGCTTTTAAGCACTTATGCTCCTTCAATGGAAAATTAAGTTGCATTGCTCTCATTACTTGTGGTTGGTAAACACCGCCTTCTACTTGTCCACCTTCACAAGCAAGGCAATGCCATTGTCCATCTTTTAAATAAATAACTTCCAATGTTTCTCCCTCCTCTTCAATCCCCACCTTTGAAAAGAAGTGAATAATGCTTTGTTGGCTATACTTTTGTGTTGAGGTTTAATAATTCATTTTGTAAATTAATTATTACAATATATCAATACCTATTGGTTTGGATATGACTTGAACATTATTGATATCTTCACTATTCTACCATTTGAGGTATAAATGTTTCATTCAATTCCTATCATCATACCATTGGTAATCACAACATAAATTACAAGCGTTTGAGAAGAACAACCAACTCATAATCATTGCATTGTATAGTGTAATTAAAAGGAACATGCAATTCTTCCTAATACACATACATACACACTCATAGGATTTTTATCAAAAATCTCCTCTCATTATTCCATTGGAGATGCACTATCTTCTCTATTTATATATTTTATTTATAGAGTTAGAACAAAAAAATTTCTCCATCAAACATTATTGGCACTAACTTCATTCAACCCTAAAACCCCCCAAATATAGGGCCAAAGGGAAAGAGTGTTTTTAAGTGTCTTTCTTTCAGTCATCATGCTTTCAAAAATGTGATTGGGCCCCAATTGCGTCATGGGATGCACAGTACACACCCACATCTTATCACTTTTTTATATTCAGGATAGACAAAATGGGATGTACGGCGCACATACACTTTGTGTTGAGGAAAACCCAAAATGGTATGCACGGCACACATGCATTTTAAATTGAGGAAAGACAAAGAAGCCTAATGAATAGACCCAGAATTGTCATATTTGCCCTAAATGCAGCATGCAGACAAAACAAAACAACACGAACAAAAAGGGTGGGCTACATCCATTTTTGAAGGGGTAATGAGTGGCCTGCCTGTGGCGTTTTCTCCTGTCCTTCCATGACCCCCTTGTTTGTGTGGAGTTGGACATCTGTGGACATCAGCTGTGGACCCTCGGGATGGACGGCTGGGCCATTTCTCTCCTCTGAGGTGTTAAAAAAAGAATCAGAGATTTGCTAAGTTTTTCCTTCAGATCTCATAAGCTCCCAATTATTCAAAAGTGTAACTAAACTTTCTTGGGCAATTTAGTCCTAAACAGCTGCAGCCCACCTTCCAATGTTGGGCAAACCCATCAAATTTCTTGAGCTCTTGCCAAGTTTCAGTGGAGGATTCTTCTCATTAAAAAAGTTTATAAAACAATTTTGTGATCTAGCCACATTTGCAGTCATCTACTGGAGGAATTAACCAAAATTTGGCTACAGGTCAGAGAGGAAAGTAGAACAGTTTAAGAATCCTCCTATATTTTGGCAACCTATTGTCCAATTATGGCCTCATCAGAAAATAATTTCCTCTCTGGCTACTTTTGCACATTATCTACACAAAAATCTTTTGTATGAGTTGCACTGGATATTATTTTGTCGCCAAGTGTCCAAAATTCGCCAAGAAATGCTGAGTTCCACAGGTATATAAATAAATTATTAAACACAAAGTGTACAACTTGTTGCCCACCAAGGTAGAGCCTTGAAAAATGGGCACACAGCCAATTACAAGAAAACACAGGATTCCTAAGCTGCACACAATTTCATGTGACTATATTTGTCACACACCTGATGACCTTGCCAAACTATGGGGTGTAATTTTGGCCAAACAAAGATTGTGAAAGGATGGAAGCTTCATCAAGAAGTAAAGCTGAAAATAAAATAGTCGAAATCCAGCCACACTTGTCCCAGAAAAGAATAAACCGTGAGCAAAGGATTGCAAAATCGTGGTCTTCCATGTGGTATAATATTATGTCAAAACAAGTGACCAGTTTCTGTTAACATTGCAAATGAAGCTCTTCTGAGTGGAGTTTGGAGAGGCCAGCACGCTTTGGGTTTGTCAATGTCTTAAGGATTAATGGTTTGTTTTAGGGCATTCTTCAAGTTGTTGGAATGGGGAGTTTTTTATCTATTGTTTTTGTTCTTCAATGGGTAGCTAGGGCACTAGGAGGCATTGTACAACAACAATGCCTACGGTTTATCAGCAAATTGGGGCCCCCAAGAAAAAGCCTGGGAATGAACAACTTTCAATAAGGTCGGAATTTTTCAGGGTTGTTGGATCCATAGCTGAAGGGTATGGAATGAAACCGACCAGCCAACCAATATTGCAGCAACTCAAAACTTTGTGGATGAAATAATTGTTGTTGATTAAAAAAGTTGGGGGAACATTGCCACCAGCTTCGATTCATGATTGGCTAATGGGTGCCGTGCTCAAAACAGAACATCAGCATCTACCTTCTTCATAGAGGCCAACAAAGTAAACCCCATACGTCCAGATCACATTTGGACTCTGGAAATGGGGACATCCTACCACTCTTTCCCCATCTCCAATTCTACAAAGCCCTTCCTTTTGTTGTTTGACAAGTGTAGATCAGGGGGGGGGGTTTTTTCAGTTTTGTGATATAAACAATTTGGCAAAGGTTTCTAGAATTTTTTTATAAAAATAAGTTGAATGTACACTAGAAAAAATATTTTTCCCAGGAATATCCCCATTTCAGACAATAAAAATTGTCAACAAAAAATCACTGGTCTAATATGTCATATATTCTAGGGCGTGAATCAATGCTCTACAAATTGGAATTTACTGTTGTCCAGAAACTGTGTTTTCTTTGTGAGAATGTGCAAGTGAGCTGCACCTAAGGTGGGTAGTGAGAAGAATAAGTACCTAACTTGCACCTTGTCTCTTCTTCCACGTTTCCCGTGCACTTGGTACTTCGTTTCCTCCCTCGCTCTGCTGGACTCCCACAAACGGTCAATTTAGAACACTATGGCCAAGCAACAGATATTCCAAGTACCTGCTCCAGTTGCAAGTGGTCACAGGTGACCCAATATGATGGGGGCCCATGGCAATAAGTTATCTTTGTTCTTGAAAACTGAAGTATCTCTAGGGTCACACTATGCTGCAACACAAAGAAGTTGTGACATGACGCTGAGCCCATGATCTGCATCTCATTGATTTAGTGACTTTTGAAGATCCAAATCTCAGGTGTCAAAGTATGTCAAATTATACAACAAAAAGTGTCCATTTGAGTACACTGTGATAAAAGAGTCCCACACAATTCTGTGGGAACAATATGGGGGAACGTTTGGCAAATCATCTATTATGAAGGAAGGTTGTTTGTTTTTTATTGTTTTGTTTGTACCGATGAGATCCACCAAACCAGGATGCTTCAGATTGCATTCTTGGTCTCTTTGGAAAGCTCTCGAGGAGAGGGGTGCATGGGCTTGGTTTCATGGCGTTTGGACTTGTGGTGCAAAAGTTCTTGAAATTGAATGATTTCTTCACTGAAAATGAAATTAAGTCTTAGCTGGAAATTTTGGAAGAATTGGAATGTTCCTTTGATGTTGTTGGAAAGATCTTGATGAGCAGGATTTAATGGAACTTATTCGATAAGACTTGGATTCAGAATGTGGGAGATATTGATTTTGAAGTGATTTCTGTCACTGAAAATTCAAATAAATTCCAAAAAACCAGGTTTTGGAAGGAAAAATCAGTTGAAAACATGGTAACACTTAGGCCAATGGCACAAGCCACACTAGATGCTTCAGATTGTGTTCTTAGTCTCTTTGGAAAGCTCTTCAGGAAGAGGGGTGCATGGGTTTGGTTTCATGGCATTTGGACTTGCGGTGCAAAAGTTCTTGAATATTGAATGATTTCTTCACTGAAAATGAAATTAAATTGTAGATGAAATTTTTTGGAGGAATTGGAATGTGCCTTTGATGTTGTTGGAAAGATCTTGATGAGCAGAATTAAATGGAATTTGTTTGGTAAGACTTGGATTCAGAATGTGGGAGATATTGAATTTGAAGTGATTTCTGCAGCTGAAAATTCAAATAAATTCCAAAAAGCCAGGTTTCAGAAGGAAAAATCAGTTGAGGACGTGGTAACACTTGGGCCAATGGCACAGGCCACACTAATAGAGAATGTAATTAAGGAACATATGTGGAGGACATGTAGGAAATGTGGGAACAACATAGGGAACATTTGGCGAGGCATTTGAGATAAGATTAAGGAACACGTGTGGGGATGGGGGCACATGGGAACTATAAGATTGAGACAAGGAACGTTGAGCAATGCATTTGTGACAAAGTTAAAGAGCGAATGGAGATCAAAGTGGGAACACCATTGGATATTACCATTGGGATCATTGTGGGTGAACAAAACCCTTAAACCCAAAAATAATCAAGTCCCCATATCCCAAACATGAAACACCAACAGACCTGTACTGTATTTGTAGGGGGCTCTTGGACCTCCACACTTAAACATAAAGGGTCATATGTATTGTGGGTATTTGATTTTCCCCACAAGACATGCAAAAAATTAGTAGTTTAGGACCACAAGAAAGCCTGGACTCAAGTTGTGCAAAATATCTTAGTGAAACATGCTACAATCAATACTTGGATGAAATGCTTTTCATTGTCACTCAAGATCATTTTATTCTCCACTTTGAAAGCAATTTGTAGGGAAGTTGCATGCACTGGACATGTCCACTAATGATGTGTACGATACATGAATCACAAGGAGAGTGGCCTTTAAGATTATATAGAGGCTTTTTTAAGGTGGATGGATACTCTAGATGCTTTGATGCAGGTCTCCTTATGCTATTGTTAAAGTGGATAACATGGACATGACGATAGGTTTTGACAACTTGACACTTCTTGTAGCATGAAGAATCACCCACTTTTTAAAGTCCAATTCGATGTAAAAAGGTTTGAACTTTCCATTTTTTTCTTTTGTAATAAAAAAGTTAAAAGTCTTTTAGAAAACTATAACAAAAAAAATCATAGTAGAAGTTGATTTTTTGAAATGCCTTCTTGGCACTGCAAAGAGAATGCATCACAAACACACTTGGCATTACTGTCATAAAACACCATTGGATGTAGGGTATAACATTTAATGATAATATTACAGGTCATGGAAAGATTATATCAATTGGTAATCTTAAAGTTTCCTTTTTCCATCTATAACATTAAAGGATAAAGCCAAAAATATACTTTTAAACTACATATGTTAATGTAAATCTTAATTGCAATAAAATATTGAGAGAAAACACTTATACAATATGCCACATTGGAATGTCAAACCTAAGAATAAAATTTCTACAATAACAACATATATCCATTTATTTTGTCTCCTCGTTCAAAAAGCTAATGTGCAAGGTTGTACTTCATATTTCTATTTAATAAATTGAAGAATTGGAAAGACTACTTTCATTTGCATCTATTTGGGAAGTTACTTCAATGAAGCTCTCATAAAAGCATAGTGTCCAAGGAACATTCTTGAACAACTTCAATATTTCTTATAGGTGAAAAATGGATGAATTTTATTCACAAAAAAATCATCAATGAATGACAAGCTAAGCTTCACGAGCTTTCATTTGAATGTTCATATATTCATATTTACAATCTTAGTATATTTTTATGGTTTTTTCATTGGGGTTGGTTGTTGGATGTCATTTATGACACCTATTGGGAGGAAATGATGCTTAAATGCAAAATATGGATTGGTGCAAACTTGAAGACGCCCATGATAAGTTTATATTTTCATACATATGCATAAAAATCTTTGAGGATATCATTACTAGAAAAAATGGTTTTTATGATTATGACATTTTGCAACTAAGATCCAAATTTAATCATGTAGTTATATAAGAACATTAGTCATTGCTATTGATTTGACTATAGTCATTTTAATGATTATGATTATGGCTACATGACTAGTAGTCATCTTATTATATATATAGCTTACATTGTTTATATAACCTATGTACACAAAGTTTAGACATTGTACATAGCCTAGATATAACCTAAATATAACCTAGGTGTAACTTTACATACTCTATATGTAACATTATGTCACAGTTTATGTATAGCCCTACATAGCTAATATATAGCACTAGGTATTCCATACATAGCCTAAGTATTGCCCTAGGAATAACCCTACATAGTTTAGGTGTAGTTTGCATATAATTTACATAGCCTATGTATAGCTTAGATATAACCTTGGGTGAATGCAAGGTTGAGTGACTCACTTTTGGACAAAAATGATCAATTATTCCTAGGTACCCTTCATTCAAATGCATATAGTGATTAATATATCCTTAGATCTACTAATTGGGACTTGGATCTAGACTAACAACATTATTATGAAAAGAACTATGTGGTTATTTATTGATAAAAAACATTTGTGAGTAGCAATGGACTTTTGAAGTTGAAAAATATGGATTGGTTGTTTGATTAAAACATCACAAAATGGAAAAAAAAATTGATTCACATTCCAAATTTGTTATTGGGACTCAATATATGATGTATTATGAGATGATAAATTCAAATAAGGAATCTTCTTTTTGAAAACCTTAACCATTTAATAGTTAGGAACTTTTGAATGGTTAAAATTGGACCATATTTTCATAAGTCCTTATGAGTTGCAATTTTTGTTTGTTTTTCAAATTTTTTGTCCCAAAAGCATATGTTTTTGAAATTTTTATTTGGGGCAATATTCATATGAATCTTGTGGGTTGTCCTTTTAGGACTTCCAAATTGAAAAATGACATCAATTTATGTTAATGTAAGTGTTGATGTAGATTTGAGGATTTTTAAATGATTGAACATTTATTAGTCAAAGATTACAATAATGACATTTAAAAAATAACAACCATGTCCATTGAACATTTTTTAATGAATTTCCCAAGCACTTGTAAGGAGTTTTAAATTGTCCAAGAGTGAGCCACCATAGCTTGCATTTACCCCTTTATATAGTTTACATATAACCCTAGGTATAACCCATGCATAACTTACATAGCCTAAATTTCACCTTACATATCTTAGTTATACTTTATATATAGCTAATTACATTGCTAAGTTATAACCTAGATATAGCTTAGGTATAACCATACAAAGTTTACATATAGCTTTTGGAAAAACCTAAGCAAAATTCACACAACCTAAGTATAACCTAGGTATAGCCCTACATAGCCTACATACAACTTACATATAACCCTACATATAACCTAGGCATAGTTTACATAGCCTAATTACATAGCTTACATGGGCCTTGTATAGCCTAAATATAGCCCTACATAGTTTAAATGTAACTTACATAGGCTATGTATAGCCCTAGGTATATCCTCCATAGCCTCCATAACCCAAGTATTAGCCTTGCATATAACCTAGTTATAACACTAGGTATAGCCCTAGTTAAGGCCTTATAGCTTAGGTATAGCTGAAATATAACCCTACATAGCCTAAGTATAACCTTAGGTATATCATCCATAGCTTAAATATTAGCCTTACATAACTTAGTTATAACACTAGGTATAACTTTAACTATAGCCTTACATAGCTTAGGTATAGTCGAACTATAGCCCTACATAGCCTAGGTATAGCCTAAATATAATTCTACATAGCTTATATAACCTACATATAGCCTTAAACATAGCCAAACTATAGCCTTATATAGCTTAAGTATAGCCTAGATATAAGCTTACATAATGTATGTATAATTTTAAAGATATAACCTAAGCATAGCCCATATAGTTTAGGGGTAGCCTACATAGTCTAATTATAACTAGTGGTATCTGTGACCTTCGGACACCCGTGGCTACGCCACTCCAGCCACCCTGAACGCGTAGTGGTTTTGACCGACGTTGTGCGAATCTCAGAACCAGCCGTGTGTACCCTCAGGTTATCAGTCCGGGTATTTACTCCCTTACCCGATGCGAGAAAACCCAAAACCCTGGTTCTGACATTTTGAACCTTGGTTTTCGAAAGTTTTGGAAATTTCCGAAAACACGCTCCTCTATATAACCGTCGGTTCTTTCGGTAGTGGGGGGGGAGGGGAAGGTTTTTATATCCGCCTCTGGTGTGGTGGGAGAGGGATGTGATTCGACCGTCATTCCTACCCTTCGGACGGCTGCAATGCTTTATGGAGACGGTTTGTACACGGAAACTGTGGTGGTCCAACCCCCGTCACAGACTGACACCGGTCGCCCATTGCTTCACCGGCCTCTCCTTCCCCCACCCCCCAAAACCCCCATCAGATAGACAGACGAACGGACGTAGTGAATTAATATATAAGATTTAGATATAGCTTACATAACTTAAGGATAGCCATATGTAGCTTTAACTATAGACCCACATATCCTAAACATAACTTATAACACATATTTACTTAATTTTGGACTTTACAAAAGTTTGAAAATACCAACACACATTTTAGTGTGTTCCAAAAAGGAGATTGTCAATTATAAATATGACTTTGTGGCCACCAAGTTGTCAACCATAGCAAAAGAATTGGAAAAATCAACAAAATGCAACTTACAACTTACACCTTTCGGTTGGTAGGTTGTTTACCACATCAAAAGATCTTGAAAATTCAACAAAATGCAACTTACAAGTTACACCTTTTGGCCACCAGGTTGTTGGCTATTAATATAGAAAAATAATAATTATTGAATATTTCAAATACAATTTAAACTTTGAGCCATGGTGGCCACCTCATTGTAAGGTAGAACAAACAACTTTTAAAAAATCAATAAATGAAAAATTCATTGTAAAAAACACTAACAACAATGCAAACCATAAGAAGAAAGTCAATTCCTCCTCTTTTTAAAACTTTTGGGATGGTCCACGGTCAAACATGCAATTAAATATACATCATCTTGAAATAAGAATCTTAGTGGATGACATTGTTTTTTCCCTTTCAAAGTTGCAAACACCGTCATGTAATTTGGGAACAAAATCACAAGCAACTACAAACAAAACTCAGTACAAAAGAATGAAACCATATTATAACATAATAATTGACATAAAAGATGTAAATTGAAATGAAATGTAATGATTTAGAGTGCATACCCAAAGGGGGCTTCACATTAAGAAGATCCCCATTAACATCATCATGCCAATTCTTGTAGATGTTTATAAACATCTCAAGATTATCCATGCCCAAGTAAAAATGTTGTTGGTTTGTGTAAATGCTTACAATGCTAAAAAATAAATTCTACCTAAATCTCAAACCCCACAATCCCCAATATTTGTGGGGCTACAAACCCAACATAGGAAAAATGCACTAAGGGTGGGTTTTCCACCATGTTAATGGATCTTTACATTCCTCTTCATTGACTTTCTTGGTCTTAAAATGGGTTAGTTGTTCTTTCACCATAGATAGTGCCATATCATCATCATCTTCCATAACATCATATTACAAACTTGCAGATTGGAAACTTTGGGATGTAGAACTACATGGGCCTTTTTCATTTGCATTATTTAGGTTCAAGATCTTATATGCACAAAGAAAGAGCAAAATTAATACCTCTTATCATATTTATCTATAACATGAAAAACCTTTTGCTTACCAACATATTGAATGACCAACCCCAACCCTTTGTAATGGGGATCTAACATTAATGCTAACATGTTATGACCTTTGTTAAGTTGAAAAAAAAACATGAATGAAAGGAAGGGTTCCAAAACTACTATCACCTATTTCTACATGCATTGTTATAGGATTTGGAACTCACCATCAAAGTCTTAAGTCTCATTGGATTTAGGTGTGTAACAATCCACTTGCATTTAAACTACTAATGAGATTGTTGAAGCAAGGGCATTAAAACTAGCCTTGATAACTTCGGTTTTGGTTCAATATACATTATTGAACCATGGGACCCAAAGTATTTGCAACAACTTGGGGTATAGACCAAATTTGAAGACTTGGCACATGGCCTTGAAATGCCAATCATTGTTGTCGTCCATAACATAAGGCAATAGTGTGCTTGAATTCAAATGTCTTTTGAAACAAAATAACTTTGGAAGCAAACTTAGTTTTGACCAAAGTCTTGAACTTTCTTGGGGGCACACCACTATACAAACATGCTTTGTGCCATTCTTGTTGACTCTTCCCATTCTTTTTGGTCCATGTGACAATCTTCTACAAAATAAATTATGCACCCTTGATGGAAATAGTGGTTAAACCAACACAAATATGCGCACTACCAGTGACGATCAAGTATTTTAATTTTTTTTTAATGCTTTCATACATTTATGTCAATGTCAAATTTAATTTAAACTAATATACATTTCATGGACATGAAAAGACACATATTGATTTTTTTTTTTTAATCCATGTTGGTGGATAGGAAAATAAAAACAGGTAGTTATAAAATGGAGGTAGTTATTATGAAAGTTAATAAGAAAATGAGTTAGTTATTTCTGAATTTTTTTTATAGTCATCCAAGGACAACCATACAACCAAAATGGTCATGTAGAAACAACATACAAAACTTTTTACAAATAACCCCATATAAACTAATTCTTATGTCATTGGAATTTAGAGATAACATGCCCCCAACATGACCCCACAAATGGTTGTGCCAAACCCAACCTTTCACATGAAACAACAAAAATCAAAGCTTGGGTCATGGTTGAAAAATTATCCCTTCATCTTTGATATGTGCAATAATCCAAACACATGTTTTGCAAGTACGTTTACTTGCAAAGCCATTGAATTCCCAAAAGTTTTTATTATTTCAAAAAACCAATTGTTACATAACAAGGCTCCTAAAACTCATTCAAAAAATGCACAATGAAGATAAATGTGTCCATTCATGTTCTAGACATCCATAGCTCAAAAGACATAGTAAAAGAATTACAAGACTCAAGGGTTGGAGAAACATATATATATTTTTAGTCTTTTTTATAATCTTATGCAAGATTTCATTGACAAAAGCTTGCTTAGATGGAAAATTAAAACAAGGATTATGTTTCAAAAGTAGCCTCCTAAAAATGGAGCTTCAATATAAGACAATGACACCAACTTTTTAATTATGAATAATGCCAATCCTTTTCAAATTATTTTTATTGAAAATTATCCTTAGTGTAAGGGGTGAAACTACCAAAAGAAGAGGAAATGGAAGATGGGGTGGGGCTAGACCTTTTTAAACAGAATTCATTGTTGTGTAACATCTTTAGTTGTAGAATTCTTTAATGGGGTGGTGCTTGCAATTACACAAAAAGTGATGCAGAATCACACAATCAACCTTCAATTTGGGTTCATTGGGGCAAATCACTTCTTTAAGGTGAACTAACAAATCATCCATGGACTTAATAAAAAAACTTAGAGCAAGACGATTATGAACAACATTACGATCAAGAATAAGATTTAGAATGAAGTAATCATAATTTATAAGAAGACCCAAAGCAAGGCCATCACAAACCACATCACAATTAATAATTAAAGGACGTAAAACAAGGCAAACATGAACATCACAATCAAAATGAGGACCAAGAATAGGGCTATCATGAACAACATCATGATTAGGAAGAGGATTAAGAGCAAAGCGATCATGACATCACGATTATGAAGATGACCAAAAGTAAGGTGATCATGAACATCATAATGAAGAAAATGACCAAAAGCATGGTGATCACAAACAACATCACAATTAAAAGGATGATCCAAAGTAGGGTGACCATGAATAGATTCATGATCAAGAAAATGACCTTGACTAAGGAAATCACGAGTAACATTGCGATTAAGAAAATGACCAAGACTAGGACGACCATGAATATCATCACAATTAAAAAGATGACCATGATTAGGGTGACCATGAATAGATTCACGATAAAAAAATGACCTTGAGTAAGGAAATCACGAATAACATTGTGATTAAAAAAAGGACCAAAACTAGGGCGACCATGAATATCATCACAATTAGGAAGATGACCATGATTAGGGTGAATCATGAATAACATTGCTATCAAGAAAAAGACCAAAATCAGGGCGATCACAAATTGCATCACAACATCAGAAAGAAGACCAAAAGTAAGGCAATCATGAACAACATCACTATCATGAACATGACCAAGAGTAGCTTATTAGAAAAAAAAACAATGGCCACAATCAAAATGATGATAAATGTAATGTTGCTAAACATGTTGCCATGACTAGTCACATGAGCACCATCATCATGACTGCTATTGCGAAACACCACAAAAGAAAAAATCAACTTTGTGGTTAGGGGCAATAACACAATCAACAAGAAGATTAAGACCAAGGTGATCATGGACAACATCACAATTAGGAAGAAGACCAAATGTCACAACCCCACTTTGAGGGAAGTGTGAGGTCGCCACTCACACTCCCGAAGATGGGATTTGGGAGTCCTCCGGGACTCCTGAAAACTCAGAATGCAATTGTAGGGGTCAAAACACCTTGCATTGATATGTTCTTTATACTGTTGGAAAGGTCTTGAAGTTTAGATGTCCAAAATGGCCTCCCATGAGCCATTTGGACATCTGCAGTACAAATTATGGTCAAAAGAAAGGTCAGGAGTCAAACTAGCAATTTGACTCCCGACCACTAAAAGTCGGGAATCGACCCGATTCCGGTGTGTGTAGGTGGAGTGCGACACACTGTTGGAAAGATCTTGAAGAGGGCTACAAGTTTGCTTTAGACCTCGTCCCAATTGGAGGTCAGAGTGAGAAGTTATGAACGCCCAAAGTCCCAGGAGTACAAACCGGGACAGTTTTGGGACTTCACTTTGGGAGTCTCGGGTAAAAGTGTCATTCAGATGCAAGTGCAATGGTGAGATGCAAATAATACTATATGGGGGAAGGTGGTGGCTTCCCTTGAATTCGGGCCGTGGTGAGTCAAGTGAGTCCGAGGTTGCTCGTGACTTGTCCTAGCACCAAAGGTGCTCCAGAATGCGAACTAACCAACTTGTTGGTTGGTTTGATGCAGGTTCGAGTGAATGAATAGCTTGTCCCTTTTCCTAGTCCAATCCCGGAGCTTCAGCACGCCCTTCTACCCCTTTTAGTGCTAAGAGCTGGGAGCGTGCCCCGAGTCCTCCTTAATTCCGTAACTTGAGTGATTTAGCCCTAACTTGGGGCTAACTAAGGACTTGGGAGCGCGTCATCAAAAGTATGGCGATCACGAACAACATCGTGACAAGGAAGAAGAGCAAGTTAGTGAACAATGTACCATGACAAAACTTGCGTATTTGTCATTATTTGCAATATCTTGAAAGCCTTTGAGTTTTGTGTACATAAAACACCTTAAACCATTGCCCTATGATGGTGGACCATTGCACCATAAACCATTTAACCTATAAGTTCTACAAATTTTGTGAATTGGTGAACATGAAACAAGCTTCAAGCCAAGAAACACCAAAAAAGAAGTCAATGAGGGATGGTGACAATGAACAAGTCAACTGCAAACTATAAACCTTAAAAGATAACCAAAACCAAAACCAATTTTTTGAAAAAATTTGGTCCGAGTTTAGTTTTGTGCTAAGGTAAATCAATTGGTGATCGAACATTTAGGCGTTCAAGGTAGGTTAGATCCAAGGGGAGGGCTCCATTGTTTTTTATGTCCAAACAAAACTTGAACCCTTCTTATTGACACATCTGATGCATTAAAAATGATAAAAAATGAAATAAAATTGAGAAAGTTACAACCCCCAAAGTAGAGAGGGTCAAGAATTCAAAAAAACAAACAATCGAACACTACAAAGGTTAGTTCTCAAACACCCAAAAAATTCCTTGTATGTTGCTCTATTGCTATTAAAGTTCAAAGATGATTTGTAAAACTTCATGTGGCACTCCTATATCACTTTAAATCGTTTAAAATGAATAATAGATAAGAAAGTTACGAGGTTTGAAAGTAGTAGGGGTCAAAATGAAGAAGAAAGAAAAAAAATGCGTATTGCAATTCGAAAAAATGTGTTTTCTTTACTGCTCTTTTTTGACTGGTTCTTTGGCTTTCCATTTCCAAGATGACTTGTAGAGCTTGAGAAGGCGCTCCTATAATATCACTCAAAATGGAGAAGAATTGAGAAAGATCTGCCAAAGTGTTCGGTCATAGGCAGGCAATCAGTTATAGGCCGGTTACCCTAGTTCTGAAGCGGATCGGGTTCCAATTCCAGTAACTGAACCCCTGCAAACCGGGGGGGGGGTCTGTCCTCCCCCCAATTATAAACCCTGCAAATACTCCCGGTTCTGGTTCTCCGTGGTTCTGGAACCTCAGTTCGGTTCCGGGTAACTGGAACCGGAACCTCCGGATAACCGCACAGCCCTGGTGTAGACCTGCCCTTCCCTTACAGATGAATCCGTGTAATAAACGGGGGCTCTACAAACGAAATGAGACATCCGGAAATCCTCATTGTCAGCACAACAATAGGCGGCTCGGCTATCATTGCAGCTCTTCATTGACTTGGTTCTATTGCAGTCACCATTGTACCGGTGGTCGATACTCACCTAACCACGTCAATGCTGCCCAAGGCGGCCCCCAGGAGAGAAGCTTTTACTTACAAAACGTACACTTACAGCTTGCGCGGGGGACCAATTTGCGGTATTTAATTCACATCCCACTTGAAATCAATTGTTGGAAAATCCACGCAAAAGATCTGGGCATATTAATAGTACCCAAGTCAAAATTTGGGAGCTGCGCTGCATTTCTGCATCGATTCGCTCTAATCTTCTTCTTTCTTTATTTGGAATTGAGGCAGAATTGCATTCATTCTAAATGATGTTCTTCTTAAGCTTTGCTGGGAGGGAGGGCGGGGTCCTCAAAACCAGCTTACCCGCAATTGAGCTTTCTGGAAGTAAGAGGAACTTAATCCTCTAAAATTAAGTTGCACTCGGAATCCGCAGCGGTGCTCAGTTTGTGATGCTGCAAAAATATTTCTCACATCCAAGTTTACGTTTTAAAAAAAAAAACCCCCACCCATAATTTTTTGTAACCCCACCCATAAAACTCAAATTTGGACTGCAAATAGGTGGGAAACTACTAATAGCAACTACCTGGACCAATCATTATGATTCACCAATCAGAAACAAGGAGGACCAGTCAGATCATATTATTACACTCTTTTCTGGCAGGTGCACACATTTGCAGCCAGCGTGAATGGACCCCCCCGCCCCCCACATTGGGATCATGGTAAAAACCGCTAAATCCATTTAGATTGCTTATATATATCCTAAATATTTATAAATATCTGGTGGGTACCTGCCAGAGACCTGCTGCGTATCAGGGAAAAATGAAAAAAGTGGTGGACCTTTAGAAAAATGAAATGCCTGCCTCTGTGGACATTACACTTTTGAAAAAGCTCGCTGGCTTTTTATGCTTTGAAAAGAGTTCCCTGGATACACTAGAAAAAACTGGGTAGGTTGTTTTAATGCAATGAAAAAGGATGAAGAAATGTGTGGGTTTCTGAGACTTGTTCTCTCTATATTGTAATTCTTCCCTTCAATGGGTTTCGTAAAGATATTTTCGATTGGGGCCTATTTATAGTAAGTTCATGAGGAGCTCCCAAAAAGTAACAGAGAAAAGAATGCCCAAAAGATTGATAGCTTTTCTTCTGCTTGTGTTGAAATCAATATGCTCTGGGTTTGGTGGGTAAAGAAAATTTCACATCTACTTCTTCTTCTGCCACCATTGTGTTCTTTCGGAAATTGATACAAAGAAGAGTGTGTCAGTATTGGGTGACAAGCAAGGATACTCTCTTTGTAGATCACCAATTATCCTGATAAAATCTTGATTCTAAGGGGGAGAGGCCATTTGTGGCCAGATAGCACAGTTTGTCTAGAGATTCAGAAAATGAAATAGCAAAGTGGGTTTTCAAAATTAAAATCATGTCAGTGAATCAAAACCTGAGTGATCTCCACGCTGTGCTGTGAATAATAGCTTATGTGTGTTTTCACAATGAACACATTTGTGGTGGAAGTGAAAGAGATGTGATTGTGGACTCGCCACTAGGAGTGTGACTTCTTATTTCCAAATTTGTAAATTTGGCATGATTGTCCATAAGACAATTTACAACCAAATTTGGCTAAAAGCACAATATGAATGTAAAAACATTTAAGCATCCTTCTGTATTGTTTGCTACCTAGTGGAACCTGATGTAAAATCTGGCTATATTTTTATAACTTTTTTGTGTATATATATTTTTGACATTTGCAAACCCCCAAAAAAAAACAAGGATCTTTAGCCATTATGAAGGGAAATTTTTTTGCCAAGATTTCAACAACACTTTGACTCCACCAGTCCAGATTCCAGACTCCACCACAGGTAAAATCGTTTAGATAAGTGGTAGTCGCAAGAACAAAGGCTCCTCCAAATGTTGGTCAACTTGTGTCTATCTCATACACCTAATTGCCAGATGAGGGAGGGATACATGCAAAAATTGAAATCATGCTTCATGAACTCATCCACAGTTTGACACCCAGTAAATAATACTTCCAATCACAGCCACACTGACAACCTCCAGTTTCCATGCTTATCTTTTAGACAGACAATAACTTACTAGGTATATTCATCATAATTAGTAGTAGAGGAGGTGGGGAGGTGGGGGGGGGGGGGGGGGGGGGGGGGAGACACAAGGGAGGTTTAGAAAAAAAAAAGGAAAACTTGAAAAAACAAAAAAATTTAAAACCATAA
>Ga0116227_10002059_pt1 | contig 45862 bp, 33 predicted proteins | sample S1TSphgellanicum_FD_89693 | JGI IMG/M metagenome (GOLD analysis project Ga0116227, IMG submission 89693) | Host-associated microbial communities from peat moss isolated from Minnesota, USA - S1T2_Fb - Sphagnum magellanicum MG | ecosystem: Host-associated > Plants > Peat moss > Unclassified...
GACAGCTATCCCAAGCAAAAAAAATTTTATAAGAGACACGTGGTGTTTCAACCAACTGTGGTTGAACAAACACCCCCCCCCCCCCCCCACACCTTTTTTTTACACCCCCCCCCCCCCCCCCCTGCAGCTAAACTCAATTTCTAAGCATAACATCTAGCATGATGTTGATCAACGAACTACAACACTTCTTGCAAGGTGGCCATAAATGCGATACAAGAACCTGACAAGCGGTCTTCATCACATCTTCTACATATCTGTACTGTACAAAAACCCTAAATCTTGAAGCTACAAATTTGGCATTGCATTGACAAGAGATGGAGATGTAGTTACTTGATGATCAGTGAAACAAAAAAATTCTTGAAAGGTGGCCATAAAATCCAAGACAAGAACCTGACAAGATGTGGGTCTTCATCACATCTTCTACAAGTCTGTCCTGTACAAAACCCTAAACCTTGAAGCTAGGAACTTGACATTGCATTGGAGACAAGAGATGGCAGATCTATTTACCTGTGAGATTGGCTCCAATGTCTGCAAAACAAACCCCCGACTCCAGTGAAAAAAAAAAATTGGCGACTTGCGATCGATAAAAAAAACAACTGCCATTAGATGGGAGCTTCACTGCTGATTAGGGCAAAAGCTTGAGACGAAATTGCATACCTATGAGCTTGAGCTGCGGCATTGCGACCCCACTGCTTAACCTCGAAATTGCAACTGCGAGCTTGTTTTGGAAGCGGTTGAAATTGACGATAGGGACGTGAACAAAAGCTCAATTGTTGCGCCTATGAATTGCAACCTAAAATCGTCATCGTATCTTTCTCATTTCTTGCTCGAATGTGCTTCTGTAAATTGCTACTTGTAGCTCACAAGCGCAGCAATGGATTGTTTTCTGCAACTTGATTATCATATCTTTCTCATTTGTTGCTCAAATGTGCTTCTGCAAATTACTACTAATATAGCTCACAAACTAAGCAATGGGTTTTCTGAGACCTAATTACCGTATCTTTCTCATTTCTTGCTCGAATGTGCTTCTGTAAATTGCTACTAGTAGCTCACAACGGCACGCAATGGATCGATATTCTGCAACCTAATCTTCATATCTGGCAATGAATTTTTTTTGTCACCAAAATCGCGTATCTTTCTGGTTTCTTGCAGCGTATGTTGTAGTTACCAAAAGTTTCTCTTTTAAAAAGGGCCACATCAAAAGGATGGATGAAACTTCACTTGGATGAAATTGGATGAAATTGATATCACCAACCAATGGTGATGTATATTTGAGCAAATTTTGATAACATGGATGAAATTTAAGTGTCTGCTGTACATCATCAGAAGTGGCTTTGGAGGAGCAGCTTTAAATTTCATTAGGGTGATGGACTTCTTGGATGACAGTTTCACCTTGATAATATCCTGTTAGAACCTTTTTCATTTTTTCCTTTTTGTATCATGATCTTTCAATGTGAAAATTGAATGTGTTTTTCTCCTCTCAAGTGGCGCACCAACACGCACTGGAGTACCTTGGTAGCTTCAACACATGGTTGTTGAATAATTAACTTGGGCTTTGTGTTGCTATGCAATATCAGTGACAATTTTATGACAAAAAGAGACTTTTGAAACTAAGTAGGCATAACTCATGACCGCCAAACAATGATTCAAAAGCTTGACGTTTCAATTCTCAATTTTTGTTTTCTTGGGTAACTCGTAGAAACATCAACAATATCATTGGAGACTGACAACTAGTGACGTTTTCGTCAAATCTCTTGTCTAATGTATTGCAAACAATAATAGGTTTTGTCACTATGATCAATGCAGGTGCTCTTACCATTGCAACAAGGATGCACACTAGCAAAAGTTTTCACTAATGTAAACAAAGATTCATTTCCAAGACTCCTCCGATAGAGGAATGATGTGTTTAGAAGCTATACATCCAAGCCATTGTGACATGTTTTGAAGTTTTATGTTGTCACAAAGAAAGGTCTAACATTAGTCCTATACAAAAACCCACATTTGATTGGCACCAAACATTTGGCATCTTCATTATAGCATCACCATAATCCTATTAGACGTTACAAATTGACAATGGTTCTATGCACTAACTATGCCATTAAGGCATATTGGAATGCAATTAACCTTGACCTTTAATATTGTATTTCATCAACTTGGAATCAAATGATGGCTCAATTACATACTTATATTGTTTTCCTTCTTTGATCGTAGCATCATGTTCTTTCATTCATTTCATTTGCTTATGTCCATCCACTTGTCTTAGGCGTTGAATAAATTTGATGTATGCAAGTATTAAATTATCGAAAGTCATACATACAATTAATTGTTGGGAGATTTAAACTAATGACAGAAAATGCAATGCAAAGATTTTTTTGATTCTTCTTTTTAATTGGGCTTATAAAAATAGAAGGAAATTGGTGTCCTTGAAAACAAACTTCTTTCTTTATAAAACCCATTTCAAGTGCTTAATGATGAAATCCTTGCATAATAAAAATGTCTAGTCATGTCGCATTAATTTGCATATTTCCTTTTTCTTTGTTCTTCAACTATTGTCCGAGTGGGACCTTTTAGTTTCACAAGTACTAGAGGTAGAACAAACATGAAAACTACTTGGAGGTATCATTGGTGGAGTAGGATCTTTGGGCATAAAACAAGTTAGAATGTTTTTCAATTAAGATTATTCCAATAGTGTTTGCAAAAATAAAACTGATCTTGATGTGCAACCACCTACATATACACACCAAAAATGAAATTAATTTTAAAACATCAAGAAGTAAGTCTTGCCAATGTCATCAACTTTCATGGAATAATATAATATAATGCAATTGACCACCAAATTTTCAAAAATGGAGGAAAAGATTTTTTTTAAATTCCATACAACTCATTTGGAAGATGTGAAAGTAAGAAACACAAGATGGGACATGGGACCTTGTAGCCTGACACACCAACTGTCATGGATGCCAATGCCATGGAATTCATTCATTTGAATGTTCATCCATGTACCGAATTTTTAGTTTAATTTCAATTCACTCTTAGTTAACTTCTAGTTAAATTTTAATTCACTTCCACTTAATGCATAATTCACTTCTAGTTGACTTTTAGTTCACCATAGTTAAGTCTTAGTTAAATTTAACTAAATCCGAGTTAACTCCCAATTAACTCCTAATCAACTTTGAGTTAAGTTCCAATTAACTCCCAGCCAAGTCGTAATTAACTTTTAGTTAAATCCTAATTAACTCTTAATTAACTTTTCGTTAAATCCTAGTTATCTCTAATTAACTCCTAGTTGGCTCATAGTTAAATCCTAGTTAAGTTTCAGCTAATTCATAGTTGACTCTCAGTTAAAAAGGTCTTCAAGAAGCTTCTTTATTCTATGCACACATAGAAGCCTCTTTGGAAGCTTTCTTGAACTAGGTCTCCAAAGGGGTATAAACAGAATTAAGACCCTTCATTTCCTTCAGTCTATTCAACAATAGTCTTGGGCACAATCTTATTCTATAGCCTTGTCATATTTTTTTCATATTTATATTTGCATATGTTAACATAATAAATATATGTTTTCATGTTTGTCTTGCACATTTCATGTTCTTGTTTTTAGTTCTTGTGATTTTGTTTTTGAATCACATAATCTTATTTTGTTCATTATTTGAAAGTTAGACTTAGACCTTTCCTTTAACCTTTGTTTTTATGGATATTCATGTCCTTAATACCAACTTTGGGGTATTTACATGGAAAGCTTTTCCTACTCTTCAACAAACATCCCTTTTAACAATATCCAACTTTTTAAAACCATGTGCAAGAGCTACAAATTTTGACATGTTTTATTTGTTGGATATGCCATTGTTGTATGAAAATGTGCACTTTGGAAAAAATCCCCAAAAAATATATATGGGGATATTTAAACCATCAAATGTTGTGGGCATGTGGTAACATCTTATATGAAACATTATCCTTCATGGACAATCCAAACCAACTCTACAAATCATGTGACACACATGGAGATTAAAAAAAAGCAACCAATCAGACTAAAATTTGAAAATGTACACAAAATATGAATTTGGCATATTCAAATCACTTCCAATATAAGAAGCATTTGAAGTGCCAACTACAAATGTTTCATCATCAAAATATCAATTGAAATAGTTTAGGAGAATGTTGATTTTATTATAAAATAAATTTCATAAAAAGTTAAACATTTGTTCCTTCATAGATGTAGATGTTTTATAGAAGGTAAACACACACCACTCCCAATTAAAATAAGCATGATCACCCAAAAACCCAATTGCAACATTTTTATCAATGTTTAAATCTCCATTAACATCAAAATTTGATCAAAGTTAAACTTCATAATTGCTTGTTTTTAAAAATAAAAATAGACAATTGTCAAGTTATTACCCCTATCCAAATGTTGGCATCAATTGTTGCTAGAGTTTTTGAATGCTACCTTATGTGCTTAATGATATTCCCAAAAATTGTTTAAGTCAACTTTGGATCAATTTTTGACCAAGAGGTCTAAGAAGAAATATTGACTTAAAAAAAAGTAAATTAATGTTTACTGAAATGCTTGATAACCATTTTTAATGGCATAATCATTACAACAAAAGGTGTCCATGTACACTAAATGATTTCATTGGATTTTGAACGAATTCACAATTCACATTGAACATGACTTAATGGGGATGTAGTGAATTCATTGGTCTAATGAATGGGGACTAGTGAACTAAACCAAGGTTATTTGCACTTACAAGTACCCATTTTAATAATGTTGGGTCATGTATGAAACCACAGTATGGTTTCCTTCATCAAAGTTGAAAGTCAAAATATTATTATGAAATGTTTTTAAAAAAATTGTCGAGGATTCCATGCTTATGGTACAAAAAGAAAAACTAGTTATAACATCCAATGCACAACACAAGCAAACATAATAAACATGTTGTAAAGGTTTACAATAGGGAGGTTGTAATCTAAACCATTAATTTTCATGGAAAATGTCCAAGGACAATTTTCAAGACACAAAATTTGGCTTAGGTGAATTTCTTAAAACAAAATAATGAAAATAAATGAAAAGAAGGGTGTTAAATTGTTCCCAAAATCAACCCCTTGATTACAAACCAACTAGGTTGACAAGTTGTGGATGTAAGAAGGATATAATGGAAGTCATGGTAGCAATAGATTTATTGTTTTTACAAATGTTGCTACCAATAATGCAACATGTGGCCATGGTGCTTCCAAAATGAATGTGTATGAATTACAAATGTTATAACTGATTCATACAAATAATGTTTTATGGCATAATTAAACGTATTCTTGGTAATCCCTTACTTTTAACCCAATCCTTTATGATAGGAAAGACATCACCTTAATAATTACTTTCCATTTTACACCTTCAACTCGCCCAAATTTACAAAGTCAAGGAGAACCCCGATGTCTCCAAACTTTAGCTTATCATGATTGATTATAGCAAAGAAAGGTGAAGTGTAATACTTGTTGAAATCTTGGGTAAATGTTTTGTCAAACATCATTGAACATCATATGAACAACCAAAAGGAGGAAGATGTAAGAAGTTTCAAAACATAGACCACATCATTTAACATCAAAAGGCACCAAAACATTATAGTGAACAAACCCATATAAGCTTGGAGTCAAGTTGGGTGGTACATGAATACTCGTAGAAGTTCCAAACACCTAGCAAATTATGGCTATGGTCCATTCTACCTTTCCAAGGGAAGGTTTTGGAACATTTTTTATTGGGGTTCCTTTCTTTGTTTGGAAGCTTGTATTACAAGTTCTTGCATGTGTCCACATCATTGGTGAAGGCTTTGTAGCAACAACAACATTTTCAACCTTTCTTTTTGTGTTTCATTTATGCCTATCAACAACCTAAAGGTGAATGGAACATGTTCCTCACCTAACATAGACACAGATGTTTATTATTCAGTGGAAATCATTTGTTCAAAACAAACAAGAAAAACTAACTAATACAAAATGATGCCACATGCCAATCAATTACATGATTCACATATCAATAAGGTATTTTGTTTACTAAAACCCCAAACCCTAATCTTAATCTTTCCTTACAAACTACAACAATTTTTGGAAGCCAAATTTTTGGAAATTTGTCCGAACATCTATAATGTGCACCACCTAACCCCAAAATTTTATCTAAAATGGATTTTAACATCAAACCTTGACTAGCCAAAATGTTTTACAACAATGCCACAAGTTCCCTAAACATCACCCTTGCATTTATGTGCAACAATAATCTAGCTTTCTTAAGAGCTTTCTTTCCTACTTCTACAACATAGGATACTCTTGATTGATGTCCCAAACCATCAAGTTGCAATTCATAAAATCAATCTCGATTCAATAATTTTAATATGCACACAATTCCCCTTGTTCTCATTCCTTGTTGAATTTTGATGTTAAATGTAAAACTATGAAAATTATGTTTACACATGTTTCCTCCTTAACTTGAGGATAGAAAAACTTAGGCTTGTCCCCAAGAATGAACAAAGCTTTTGTATAATTGGCATTCACTCCTTTCCATACAATTTCCATCACCGAATTTGAAAATGCAACAACCCAAAAACAAGATTCAACATATACAAAACCCATAATTTTCCTATTATACTTTTCAATGAAACATTTGAGCATCCTCTAATTTTTTGCAATATTTTAGTCTATGTCTTTGCATTTTTTTTCTTTCTAAAATGAAATGTCTACCTCCACAATACACATGAAGATGGGTTGACCTAGTTTACGACTTAAAACAAAGGTGCAATAACCATAGAAATCTTTACATGTGTGTGAATGGAATGAAGACTTTGGGTGAATTTATGTGATGACATTGGAACCAACAAGTCTACAATCCCAAATCACCCTAGCTATTGTCATGAACTGTGAAAACAATTCTAGTCTTGCCACTTCCACTAAAGCTTATTCATTTCGATGTTCATTCAAGTGTCCTTTCCAAATTATTTCCAATGTGTCCAATTTTAAGCTACTATTGAAAACATGTTTTTCATTTGCAAGTCATTTTCTAATGTTGTTATTACAACTTTTGCTATTATTGTTCCCCTTGTGACAAACATGATTACATCCCAAATTTGGTGTTGCTCTTGATGTAGCAATGACATTTGATGTCAATTCATGTTGCAAATCAATTAAGCATAAAATAGCTTGTTGTTATTATGTCATTCCTATGTTGCCAACTTCCCATGAAGAAATCAATGAACCCTAAATTCCTCACTTACAATGATGATGTTGTTGTGTTCATCTTAATGCAATTGGTTGTGGTGCAAATGGATCCAAATTCCATTGTGGTAAAAATTCCACATTAAAATCCTAAGGTTTCTTGCAATAACAAGGGTACACAAATCATTTTGATGTGCAAAATTCAACCAAATCTTTTTTCTTCATAAAGCAAATGGTTGAGAAATTGGCTTGACTTGATTCTGTTTGCCATCGTTTCGACCACCAAGGTACAAGTATGTTTGTGGTTCAAATTGTGTTTTTCTGTTTATACTTTGAAACAACTATGAAAGCATGTGAGAACATAAAAACAAAGAATGATGAAAAAAAAAATACAAATGCTTCAATGACCAAAATGCAATATTCAATGCATAAACCACATTTATAGTTTTTTTATTTTCATCAACAAGTATGTTGCCATACTCATTCTTCACAAACCATGAATCGACTACCACTCATCTTTCATACATTCTCAATCTATGTCATGAAGTTTTGCTACTACGCTTGATCACCATCATTTCAAATTGACAATGACATTGATATTTCTTTCTTCCCTGCCAATTACTTATCTCATTTCAAAACAATTCCATGTGGAATTGTTAAATAGATGATGTTCAAAATTGTCATAGTGATGACCACCATTGAACTTTGTATCTAGTTCACTTAAATTAGTTTCAATTATTATTGTCATTGGAATTAATTTTGAAATTTTCTTTCCAATAAATGGAATATTCTTGAAAATTCAATTATTCCTTTCACTTGTTTTTAATTTCAAAAAATATTTTTTCAAAATTTTTAGAATTTCTGAAAATAATATAATTAGTGTCAAAGTTGTCAAAGGTAGTGAGATATTTGAACTCAATTTCGGTCACATTTCATTGACTTAAAGCTTAATATTTTTAAAAAAAATTCTCTTTGAGATTATATGGTTTCATGAGTTTCTTGATTTTATTGATATATATATTTTTTAAATGTTTTCAATAGGTGAAGATTGAATTTCATGTTATAAAATTAATGAAAGTGAAAATGATTTCATGCAAAATCTAAATCATTGTGGAATTTTATTTTGATGTTGTAAAATTCAATGAACAAATGAAAACATATGAACGTTTTGACCACAACTTTTTTTTCCTGGAAGAATTTTCACCAAATGACATTTTTTTAAATGACAAAAATTTAATGTTTGGGGTCTTCTAGCCAACAAATTTCAATTTTAAAGAATCATCAGATTCTATCCTAAGTTCCAAGAGGAGGTAGCCAAAAATATTGATGGATGATTTTTTTAATACTACTTTCATAATTTTTTTTATCACCAAATCTGGTTAAACCTTCTTATGGACGATCACACTTCAGCTATACCACAAAATTGAAAAAAAAGAAAAAAAAAAGAAACCTATTCCAATTTCCAACCTTATGAATTTGATTGTGAAGCAGCGCTGAGCCCAAGTGGCGATTAAACAGGGAATAGAGGGTCAAACTAGGGACCAAAGACAGGGTGACTTCACAGATAACTCTCGAAGCGCAAACTGGAGATGGCTCCAGAGCAGAACAATCCTTTTTATATCCTCCGGGCCGGGTACTAGGGGGTAGCAAAACTTGTACCCGCGCGGTCGGCGGGTCTAGGAAAGCTCAACCGCCACAGCTGCTGCAAAGATGCACTCCGAGTATGTAACAAGGCCTCCTTGTTGATGAGGACTTTGGTGAAGCCATGGGGATCGACTTCTTCAACGGTCGTGGAGTTGGATTTGGTATGCTCGCGGTCTCGAGTGTTCGTCTCTTTTTTTCCCAAGTTCTCCTTCTTGGTCGTTGAAATACAGCAAAATTTTGCTTCGTACACATTGCTTGGGAAATTAGGGTTAGAATGTATGTCATTCATTTGTGTCTTTCAGAACTGCAATGGGTTTTGGCAACTGCTGAGGTTATGCTGCTTCATTTTCCTTTGATTATTATATCTTTGGTTTCAGCACTACTGCAGTTTGAAATGGAAGGTGGGAATAACATTAGGTGTGATAGAATCTATTTAGGGGATTGCACTATTGCCTCTCCTGATCAAATTGCCAAGTTGAAGTTTTAGGATTGTGAATGTTGTGCAACCCTATTTGTGTTTTTTCTTCCTTCCAAAAAAGTGAAGAAAAAAACTGTGATGGAACTTATTTAGGGGATTGCAATTTTGCCTCTGCTGATCAAATTGCCAAGTTGAAGTTTTAGGCTTGTGAATGTTGTGCGACACTATTTGTGTTTTTTCTTCCTTCCAAAAGAGTTATAACTCAAGACAACAATTGAGGAATTTTGCTTGCATTTTTTGTTTATTATAGTGGCTGCCTGTATGTATATATGAGTAAGGAATCATTTTTTTGTGTCTGGGGCAATGACAAGTCTGTAGGAAGAAATTACTGGTTTGCTAAGGTTCCTCTGTGGTTGGTGACAGGGTTTGGGATTGGGTGTGGCTTTGGCATTGGTTGGGGCTTTGGAGGTAAGTGAAATTTCTGTGTGGTCCCTTTCACTGTATAACAAATTGTTGAAATGATCATGAGGTGATATTTTTGCATGGGCGATGTTGAGCTTAAATGTAGCTCTAGTGTGCCAGTTGAGCTAAGAGGTTGTGCTCCAATGTTTGCAGGAACCCCTCTGCAGACCTTGGGCCTTGGTGCAGGTAAACTATCACTTTTGACCTTCCCTGTTTTTATTCTTAATCAAACTCTTCATCAATGTCAGTTATAAGCATTTTTCTTCACTGATATGTAGTAGGTAAGGAGCTAGACCATGTTGTGAAGTTTAGAGCTCCAAAGGCTGATTTGAATTACTTATTGTTTACATGGCAGGTGGAGGTTGTGGTGTGGGGTTAGGGCTTGGATGGGGTTTTGGCAGTGCTTATGGAACAAGGTACCTTGATTCTAAGCTGAAGTTCCAAGGTACTGATTTTGGGAAAGTGAAGACAGCAGCTGCTAGCCAACAGCCCCTAAATAGTCCTCAAAAGGATAGCTGAATCTTATCACGCTCATGAATGGATGTTGTTTTCAAGATTTTGTTGGTTGCAAAACCAAAATGTAACCTGTACATTCTCCTTGAAGGATTGGAAGTAGCCAAGGTAATTAATTGTTTTGTGGTGCTCAGTAGCTTTTGTAGAGAAACTGTTTGTGTTGCAAAATGCTCTTTCCTTGATTCTGGAAAATCTTGTTGAGAGCATTGGGATTTAAGATTGATGACTCTCCTTTTTCTACAATGCAGTTTGCTTCCAGAGCCTTTTGCTTCATGAATTTGTGACATGATCTTGGACATAATTCAAAATTGATAGTACATTTTTGATAGGGGAGAGGAAACCACAGATTGTTCATGTACAGCCCTCATTCAGGGTGGATATGCCTGAATGTTTATGCTGCCAGTGTGTTAGGCATTCATTGACAAGGGAATATGGTATGAATGGATCAAAGAATCTCTTCATTCAAAGCAGTTGTAAATCATTGGTTTTTTGCTGGCAGAATTTGCAGGGCATGTATGCTAAATGGAAGACTGAAAGTGCATGCTGGAGCCATAAACCCTGTCAATTTTTAGGGGTGTTCTTGACGCAGATCTAGCTGCATATCAGCACTTGAAGAGATCTAGAGCACACTTGTGCATGAAGAGATCACATTCACAATGGTCATAGTGCCCTTCTCTTCGAAAATGCAGAGTTTTGACTCCAAAGACATCCAAACTGACTCTGGCTGCATCTGCATAGCTAGGCACCCTGGCTGGAACACTGACATCATTACCATACCATTGAATGCAGCACAAATTACCCTGACATATTGAGGACTGACACATTTTGATTTTCCTAAAACCGAGTTCCACCTTCGGAGGAGGTTTGCCAAAGATACCTCACCATCCTTGTAAGTGTCTACCTTTCCTGCAAATATCCTCAATGTTGATGATGAGCCCAGAAGTGAGACTACAGTGTGCCCACCCACCTATGGGAAAGACAGACCTCCATCCAGGTTCACAATGCACAGACTCCAAAGTGTATGTGAAAGTACTTAGCACAGACTCTCCAAGACTGTGTCAACTGTAGTAATCATTTCCATTCAAGGATGCAAGCTGGGAAGGCAACATTCTCTCGTTCTGTACAACAGCTTCGATGGCACAACATCTGCAAAAATGCAGAATTTGTGTGACCTCTGTTTCTGCTTCTCTATTTTTTTTGCACTCGGCAAGAACACTCACAAATCCTGGTAGCACCCTGCAGAAAAGACGAAGGCGCGTAGGTACCGACCCTAAACCTGGGCTACTGGGTACGTGCTTTTTTCTCTCCTTGCTTTACTGTACAGATGGCTGTCAGTGTTCCACACACTTGGGTCGAAAGCTGTGAAGCTCTGTTGTTGTTTGTCTCTTTTGTATCGAAAGCTTAAAGCAAATCATAAGGAAACAGATCGTCTGCTGCAATCCAAAGGTTGCGGTGGAAGTTCTGGGGTAGCTGTGAGCTGGGTAGGCTGCTTGCTTGCAGCAGCAGGTTCCATCACTCACTCACACCTCGCCGTACTTGTGCCAGAGAATCAGCATGGTGACACAACGACGCACGATGTAGACCTTGGCTCGCTGCTTCTTGGCGAACGCCAGCGACTGCTTGGTGGCACTGGAAATGCAACTACTATGCAACAAACCAAAGGGCGAAGAAAAGCTTGTGGGCGGCGACGAGCGAGGAGTAGAGCAAGACGAAGAAGAAGAGAATCTCTTGGAAGAAGTCGAAGAGGACCGTCTGGAAGAAGAACCAGAACCAGAACCACCACAGCCGGTCTCCTTCTCTGCTTCAACTCTTGTGGACACAACATCCCTGTCAAAACACTGCCCCATTACACAGAATTGAACTCTGCAAAACCCACTTCACGGATTCTCGGGTCTCCTGCAAAACCCCCTACACGGATTTTTGGGTTTCCTGCGCAACCCACTTCACGGATTTTTGGGTTACGTGCAACTAACTGCAGCAAGAATTCACTAGAAAACTTAGGAATCCGATAACTTGCAGAAAATTCCCAAGAAACACAGACTCTCTTATCTATCTTGTTGGAATGTTGAAATAACGAATGGGATTTACCAAAGGGTTTTGGAAGGGAGAGGACGATCTGAAGGAGAGAGAGAGAGAGAGATGTCAGTGAGTAGCAACCCAAGATTTTTCTTTCTTGTGAAAGACAAAGTGAGAAAGAGAGGCTTATATTATTTTTTTCTCTTTGTGTGGAAGGAAGGAATGAAGGAAGGAAGGAAGGAAGGGTTGTTGTACAGCTGACACAAGATTCTGTGTACAAAGTGCAAGCAATTTAATAAGGCTTTTTTTGGGGACTCTACTTACGCGGAGGAGCTTACTAATTTTATTTGATTGTTTCTCTCTCTCTCTCTCTCGATATATATATATATATGACCCACCACTGAACAGCTTTTTTGTTTGTATGTTTGTTGGGTCCCCATTTTTACTGGCTCTGCCCTTCAGAGAAGAGACACTGGGATGCATTCAGGTGAGGGCCAAAATTTGGTGCCCACACATTCTAGGGTCAGTTGAAGTCCAGTATAGAAACATTTCTGGCATGCCTGAACAATCCACTTGGGTTTCACCATGTGTTTCTAATTTTAGTATGTTGGAGATTTTTCATCATTAGGGATGTTATTGAAAGGGCAGAGCCATTAGCCATTATGCTTCGAGTCACTCCTTACTCTTTCCTTCGATTGGATTTTTCTCTCTCTCTTTCACCAATCAAATAACAAGTTTGTTTCTTTTCTTTTCTTTTCCAAAGGACCATTTTATTGGATTGGATTGGATTTCTTTCTCTTTCTACAAATGACCCTTCAAACTAAACAATAAGTTTGGTTTGTATGTTACTATGTAGGGTCTTCATTTTTGCAATTAATTATCCCTGGCTCTTTAAGTGCTATGTATGAGTTCTTTAAGTGTGCAATTTCCACATTAAGGCAAGGTTCACTTTAAGTTATGGCTTATGACTAGAAGTATGCAATATGTCCATTGATCACAATTCTCAAAAAGCCAAAGAAATTATCATATAACCTCATAAAAAAAATTGCTAGTTCTTAGCTGATTCTTTCATGAACAGGGGGACTCTTTGAATCTTTTCAAAAATCCAGAACATGATGTTCCTTGATTCTGAAAATTTTCTAACCAAGCAGAAACAGAGGTTTAAGAAAGTTTAAGAAAAACCAGAGGAGCAGAAATTCAAAGAACCGCCCAACAGTTTCCGCCTTAAAGAGGTAACCCCAATCTTCCTGAAATGGTTTAGTTGGGTAACTTGTGTACAGTGGGAATCCAGTTTGAAAACCTTTAAACATGTGCACCCCAATGTAGGCCCAATAAGAAAATCATGTGTGTGAAACACCAGCTACTCAGAGAGGGGCAAACCCACCGACCACTGCTTTCTGTGAAGAAACTTCCTCTCAGTAATCTCTGGAAGTAGGCTATGCCCTTTCAGAATCTAATTTGAGCTCTGCTGTGTAAATTTGTTTCCGCATATTAGGGGCGGTGATGATCAAATGAGAAAGAATTTTTATTGTGGACCCAAAGCTTAGTTTGTACACATTGCAGGGTTGCAAGCACAATTTAGGCTTCGGTGACCCTTAGGAAAGAATATCTCTTTGGGACTGAAATTAAATTTCTCATTCATTTCCATTCTTTCCCAATGAATGTCAGATACATCACCATACATATTGGGTCTTGCTGAGTCTCAATATGCTCCAAGTATTTGTACCCAACCATGTTTTGACTATCTTCTCCACATGGCACCAATATTCCCATGTCTTCAATCAAATGTTTCATATGAAATAGTTGGACATAAATTGCATTTATTGCATTGAACATCTTGGGAGTTCAACTTCCCTATATCTTTGTAACCCAATGTCTTCAGTGTCCACATTTGAAGGGGCTTTTAGCATGTTAGCTTGGACTTAACTAAACATAAAGAAGCAACATCAACAACAACAAAATCACTATTATAAAATGTGGGTGCAAATTCACTAATCCTTGTTCACTAGATTAGTGAATTCACTAAAAATCCAGTGAAATCACTTGATACTTTTTTTTTTAAAATTATTGTAGTGATCTAAAGAAAGCTGTTAAATCATTATAAAGTATAAAAGTGCACAATTAGAAAAAAATGCATTATTCAAGCCAATATATATTTTTAAATCATGTATTTATATTAAATGAGAATTTAGAAGCAATAGCCAAGACTAATGAAGCCCACTTGTTTTTATACTTTGAAAACTCTCTTGTTGTGCTTTTGAATTGTTTTAATTAAACCCATAAGTTTGCCCAAAAATCCTCGAAACCGCACAAATGTTTCCAACTCTTGATTTTTGGAAAAACAGTGGGCAATCAAACAAAGTAAGTTTTCCCCTCCCCAAGAGTTCTATCTTTTGTGGAAATGAGTTTCAAGGCACTACTACCAAGGCCACCTTCCAAGCCAATACTGGTAGAGGGACACTCAACCAATTTTGCTTGGACAAATATTTCTCCCGCAGGCAATCACTAAGCTTGATCCCAAGTCTTTGTTCTTGGACAACAACTCTGTAGTTTGGTGGACATGCAAGACTGGTGTTTTAACGATACGTTTAAGTTCATCTTTGTAAGCAGGCAACACATACCTATGGACTAGGCTTAAACCATTGAGGGCGTGAAAGCTACCATGAGCACCAAGATTATTCAAGGTAACCAGCGTGCTTAAGATGGTTGTCAGAAATAACAGATTGTACAGGAGCACCGAGTTTACGGGTTATGGGACACACAAGAGTGTGAGTAATGAGGTTCAGCCAACCAGTGACCAGGACCGTGCAAAAAGGTAATAGGGAGGAATAGAAATGTCAAAAGGCAACAACAAGATATGTGATATATCTGGGGAGCTCTCATCCTATGGTGTGTTGCCATGTTAGCAAGATGCCATTGGACAATATCTCCCCCCCAATATGTTATGTGATTTTGGTTCCCATTATAAAGCGTTCCAGGCTTTTAAGATGCCGAAAATGAAAAACTACAACAGGTTGAGATGTAACATCTGGAAACCGGGGTGATTGCTTGGGTCAGGTTGCGAAGCTTGTAGAGGCCAAAAAGACCACATATTTGAAACATGGGGTGGGTCAAACATGATTGCAGAAACCCACAACCGAACAATTTCTCAGTTCCCACTGGAATCTCTTCATGTTTAGTTCTGACTGGGAACTTCAAAGAAAAGCTGCAAAAGAAACCGAGAAGTTGTGTATGCGGCTGTCCCAAACAGAACTTGTACTAATTCATTTGCACACTTTATGCATAGAATTCTAGTTTGAGGTATCCAGGCCCCACCAGAGAATGCAAAGAACCAACGGTTCACAGGTCAACTTTGTGATGTTGGTCATTTTATCATAAACTCATGAAGGGGCACTGGTCCTAAAGATGAGGCTAGGAGATCCACTTGGTGGAGGCAAATCTGCTCATAGGAAAAGCCATCAGATCAGATCTAACTTGTATGCTTTCAGCACTACAGATAAGATCACCACTACCTAAAATCAAATAGGGTTCAGCTTGACACTCCAGGGTAGGCATGAACTAGTGTTAGCAAGTTCTTGGATTTAGAATATTAAAGTTGGGGTTCAGATTCTTGTGACCCAGATCCGACCCAACATTTTTTTTTGATGGGACCAGCACAAGGATCAATCTGTGCAAGGAGTCTTTTGCCAGAACCACAACTGGAACTGAACCCTTGAAAAAAATCTGGAAAGTAAGTTCATGATTTTAGGATAGGCACATTGAAGGTTTTTGAAAAGTTTGTGGGCTAAATTTGTAAAGAAGATATCGGTCTCTTTTCTTTTTTGGGGGCAAAAAATTGTCAAAAGACAGTTTTCTGAGAGGGGAATATTTTATCACAAATTCCCTTTTGTAAAAAGAAAATTTTGCCAACTTGTGAAAAAAATAACTGATCTTTTTGAGGAAGGTGTTGCCAGATTCATGCCTACTCGCTACACATTTATGAGTTTTTTTGGAAAAGAGTCTCAGTTAACTTGAAATCTGCTTATGATGCTTGTCACTCTCGCTCAATCAGGGAATTGGGAAAAAAAAAACAATGGTAAGCATAATGACGTTTTTGAAAGGTCATCAAGTAGACTGAGCAAGTAGGTTGAACCTTTTAGTTAGTTTATTTGTTTCAATTTGTTGTAAAACTTGGTACCTTCACAAATTTCAATTTTAACTCGTTCTAAAGCTTCATACCTATAAAATTTTCAGCTTTGTGAAGTGTGTAATCATGTAATGTGTACATGGAACCAAAAAGTGTTCTTTAATTAGACCTGAATGTTCGTGAATTAGAAAAAATTGCCAAAACCAAACCAAAATCATAATTTTTTTTAAAAAAATAAGCTCAAACCTAGACCTAGAGAACTGGCCAAAACTGTTTTTTGTGGCAAAACCAAGATCATAGGTTCTTTCAACAAGGAAGAACCAAACAACAATGGAATGAACCAGTTTTGGGCCAATATAGCAACTTTAATATGTTTGAGCACATTCACCCACACCCAATATGTAAGCCTCTCCCCGTGTCTACCACATCCAAAATAATCTGCAACTTATTTCCCTTCATCCCTACCATAAATATATAATCTTAGACAATGTAGAGTGAAAATCCACATAGGCCAATCATTCTAATCAGCAAATTAAATCTAATGCTGAGCGTTTTTGATGATGGAACACTAAATTATGTGATTATTTACAAGTTCAAACTCCAAACTCAATTACATGGTATACAAAGTAGGGATGTTTTATTAAATGATGAAAGCCTGCCAAACTTTATAAAAAGAAAGCACCCAAGAAAGGGAGAGCAAAAGAAACAAGGGGCCTGGACCAAAGTCCAGGCAAGCAAACAGCCCAAAAGAGGTGGCCCACAAGGAGGTAAAGGAACCACTAAGTACCAAAACCTCCACCAGTTGCTTGAAGCATATAAGAAAGGGGAGGTAAACTTGATGAAACTCCAAGCCTAGATGAACCTTTCCTTACAGTGACAGCTCACCTGTTACTCACCTCAAGATGCAGACAGCATGCGCTCTTTGTAAAGGCCTCGATAATCTCTGTTTATACAAGGAATGCAAAATCAATAAAGGTAGGGACAACATGCGCTTTCTGTAAAGCCATCAATAATCTCTATTTAGACAAGGAACACAAAATTGATAAAGGAAGGCCTTCAGTGTCTTTTAGCACATCGATGAAAAAAAATTTCAGATTGCTTGTGAAGACATCCAAAAACTTTTATGGCAAGAGGAAAAAAACATCCGTTGGGTAACAGTTGTGATAAAGTCCTTCCTTCCGCTGAACCGCCACTATCGCAACCACCCCAAGAGCAAAAGCCACATGTGATACCAAGTTTGCTCAAATGGAATCAATAATAATGACATCAACCAATGTGTGAATGTCATCAACCAAATAGAACAATTGTTAATTCATTGACAAAAATATTAAAGGGAAGGCGGTGGAAAAACGTGGGTTTGCTCCCACAAGACATGAAATCATGCTTCTCTTGCAATGGATGCAAAAAAAATTTGAACGGCATCATGGGATGCAATCCTCTCCCCACCATGGGTGTAACAAAGGAGGTAGATCCCCATGGAGTCTAACAACCAAGCATAGATGCAATGTGTCAAACCAAGAGCCAAAGGATGGGGGAGACTTAACTTTTTTTGCAACATAGAGGAAAAATCATTTGAGGGTAGATGAAAGCATGGGATGACAAAATGAGCAAACAACCAAGCTCTTGCACCAAACCCTGCATAGAACCTCAAGTGTGCCTTATGTGAATCAAAAGACATGTCAAAGATGATGTTGGAAAAGGAATGACAATGCAATTTTCTGAAATAATCTCCTAAAGTTGATTTGTTCCCCTCTTTGCAAGCTACTCAAAAGGGGGTAGATATGTTGCTTCAACTAAGGGAAGAAGCTCTTGAAACAATCTTAAATGTGACTAGAAGGGGAGTGAACTCAAATTGCTTGCCCCAATAGCTTTCAAAAGGAATGAACGTGAATCCAACAAAAATCTAAAAAGAATGGCATGCATTACTAGTGCCCAACTCCCCAAGTAAGCTACAAGCACAATGGTCTTTGCAAAGATGAGACCTATCCTTCATCTTTACTTGCATCTTACATAATATTTTATTTGGACAAAGCATAATTATTCTTGTTTAGAATAATAAAATGGCTTTGGGGTTAACATATGTGTACAAAATGTTGTGCTTGTTAAAGGTATGGTGCAACATAAAAATTGCTCTTGATTTTATAGATAGAATGATTAGTCCAAGTGATTTTATTTAAGTATGTTCTCACCTTTTACTATCTAAATTTTCATCTCTATAGGTGAGACTTGCTAAATAATAAATCAACCATCTTCGATGTGAGGAGGCTCAAAAATTGAGTGTGGGTGGAACTACTAAGCCAGTATGTTATTACCAATGGACCCACTTTAAATTGATAAACAAAAAAAATCAAATATATGCCAATTATGTCACAATATTTAAATTCTAAAAAGTTTGAATCCAATAAAAGGAAGAGTGCACATGTCATGTTATGTTGTGTAGATGAGGGCCAACAAATGTACCATGTTCACAAAGTAAAGGTAAGAATAAATAATTGTCATTTATTTTGCATTTAACCCAGGCATATGAATTGGTAATTTAAGGTGCATTGCAGGTAGAGATTAAGATGTCAATATATGGGGGGAAACACATTGGTTTAACATATATACAACACATTGGCACATGACGCACCCTCAAGCTCTTTGATGGATTTAGTTGCGAGTCCAAAAAAGAAGACAACAGAAGGAGAAGGAATTGGGGCGTTCTCTTTCGCTCGCAACACTTCGGGGGTAAAAAGGCATGCTAAAACTCTGGGATGGGATTAGGAAGATTGACAAGAAAATCACTTATTCACACATACCTACACAAACCAAACAATAGGTTGGTTAGTGCGTAACTGGAACCCCTTGGTGCACGGACGAACCACATGCAAACACAAACTCACAAAACTCACCACGGCCCAAACTTTGGGGAAGCCACCACCTTCCCCTTTATAGTATACTTTGTGCTTGGCCATAAGACCAGCACCCAAATGTCATTTTGTCCCGGGACTCCCAAGTGGTAGTCCCAAAATTCCCAAAGTTAGGACTCCCACAACTTTGGGGGCCCATAACTTTGTGTGCAAACCTCTGATTGAAATGAGGTCTGAAGTAAAGTTGTAAACCTCATCAAGAGTTTTCCAAAGGTATGTGGCACATCACCTGCACGCAAGAAAATTGGGCGATTTTTGACTTTTAGTGGTCGGGAATCAAATTGTCAATTTGACTTCCAGACCTTCTTTTGGCCATAACTTGTGTTTTAAATGTCCAAATTGGTCATGAGAACTCATTTTAGACATCTACATTTCAAGAGCTTTCCAATGATATAAGGAACCCTTCAATCTAATAAGTTTTGACCCCTTTAATCGCCCTCTGAAAATTTGGGAATCCATTGGGACTCCAATTCCCAAAGTGGGAGTTCATTTAAGAGTGTGGGAGTTCATTCCCTCAACTTTCTTGCACTCCTGAGAGCATGATATGTGATTCCCGAGTTCATTTTTGGCCCACACCTTCGCAAGCCCTTGCTTTGGTTATGAGTTGAAGGCTAGGGTGGTAACATCACATGAGGAGAAACAATCGATTTAATAATAAGCATTACAAAACATTTGTTGGTGAAATGAAAAGCATTTTCAAAGGAAAATTGTCTTGTATAGAAAAAAACCATTTGATATTTTTAATGATCAATTGAGGACATTATTATAAATGGAAAATGTTAACATACTTAAAGAAAACTCCATGATGGTCTATGATGGTTACTAGAACTTTAATCCAAATATGAATTTGTTCAAATCTAGGTATGCACCAAAGCACCAAAATCCAATCTTTGGGAAAATGTTGGCCAGGTAATAATATACCTAATAGTAATTTCAACTATGTTAAGGAAGATGAAACAGATTCAAGTTTTCAATTCAACATTGGGACTTTGCCACTAATTAACATAGAAAACAAAATGGTTAATAACAACAACTTTAAAACACTAGGGATAAGAATGACCTTTTGGGGAAATGTAACCCTCCCTTCAAGCACCTGCAAGATCCACTCTAATGTTTTCTTCCCACATGAAACCTTTCTATGGAACAACCAAGAATAACAAACAAAAGGAGGAAACCCAGATGCCTTTACAAAATAAATTACATTTCAATTGAGTCTTATTTAGACTTAGTTGTTAAGCAAATCCAACCTCTCATCCAACTTGCATCGTGTGTACACCTCCAAAATGAACTTGTCATTATTTGAAGAATTTTTATAAATTATATTAACTAATATGACCTAGGGTACCAAATGGACATATATGATATACAAAACTTGATTTTATAGACCTTATGGATCTTTTGATTAAGGACCTATTTTGGACTTATGTATGGAGTAAGTGAATAATATGTTTTACTTAGTTATTTTGAGTTATGCATAAATAAATGTTAAATTACTTAGACTTTATTTGTGACAAAACATTAGATTTGAAGGGAAAAAATTTAGATAACATAAAAAAATTATCCATGGAAAAATGAAAAATATTTTTAAAAACTAACATGTGGTGTGTAATTATGTATCCCTTAAGTTAATGAATGATAAATCATTATTAGACTTAAATGAAAGGAGTGAATGATTCATCCATTTTTTCTTCAAGTATTTAAAAGGTTGTGGTTGCAATGTTAGATTTTTTTATTCTCATGTTTTCATGTTGATCAATTATTTCATTAAGACTTGTACAAGGGATTATGTAATGAAATTTAAGATGCAATAAACCAAATATTATTTTAATTTTGAAAGTGTTGTCAAAGATAAGGTTTATGCAAACTTAGTGAATGGTCCTCGTAAATCATTGTCTCTAGGCACATGTGATGAGATCCCCTTTGGGCTTAATCTTTAGATTTCAAGGAAAATCAAATGTACATTCCAAAGAAAACCACATTAGTTAAACATTGAGGGTTAATCCATATAAAGACCAAGCTTTACATGTGAGTGATCCTAACCCAAGGCATGGAAGCTTCACCACTTTAAGTTATGTGTGTTATGTGTGAATTTCTATTCCAATCTATCAATATTCTTGTTGTAAGGGCATTATCTCAATAATAACCTTCAAAATTTCAAAATCATCATAGGCTACACACACCCCTTACAATATTCACATCAAATTAATCTACTAACGTAATCCTTCAAATATGAAGTTTTTTTCTACACCCATTTACCTCCATTGGACACCTTAATTAAAATTTTGATCCAATTTATCTATCCATAAATGGGGTTTATAAAACTTACAAATTTAAAAATCTTTGGTAGATATTTCAATCAATATCCAATAGGGGTTTTAAAGTTAAATTGAGTTCATGCAATATTGGGCATGTGTTCTTTGAGGTTGGATCCAAAGTTTCACTACCCCGAAACAAAATCTAACATGACATTCATGCATGCACCATAATATGGCATTCACAATGACCAAGTTAGGTAGTCATAAAAAAATGTTAAGCCAAAGTGTGGTTCTTCCAATAAGAATGAAGCCTTGCAATTCCAAAAATGTGAATGTCTTCACAAGAACTTTGAAAATGCAAAGAACTTCAAAGAAATGTTAAGATAATCCCAATGCTAAAACTCTTAGATCAACACTTAAAACAATTTGTAAAGTTAAGCCTCAACTTCCCACTTGTAATCCCACCATCCCTTACATTCATAAATGTGAGCTCCATTAGTTTACAAATTGGGCCCAATGGATGCACTTCTACAAACACTCCAAGGTAAAATTTACATGCTACAATGGAATTTTATGGATGTCAAAATCACAATTTTGCTTATGTGTAACAAGTACTATTGTACAACAAGTGCCCGACTACATTATGAAAAATATAGTAAAGAGAATCAAATAAGACTTCAAGCTTAAATATCAATATCTTTAACTTTCAAATAATTACACCAAAATCATTAATATCCATTCAAAGGTGGACATTACAAAGTAACTACGTCTAGTCAAAGATTGTGTGTCATAATTCATAAACAAGTGGTTATGAATTTAATATTGCTTTCAATGAAATTAGAAGACGTACTTAGAACTTTGAAACATGGCACTTTGAAAGTTTATGATACTTTAGGTATAAACTATATATATATACACCTTGTTGTAAAAAAATATTTCATCATAATTTTAACATTTTGCAAAGTCCATTTAAATTTATAATTTTATGTTTTACAAAACCTATTTTTAATAAATGTTTTTTATTTAAAATTTTAGAGTCTAGGTTGCTCAAACAAACAAATCATAATTTTGGTCAAAATAGACACATATAACAAAATTTTACCACAATAAAAAATATTTCCCATGATAATTTATTTGATTGTTTGAATTGAATATGATATAAGGTAATGTGTAATAACTCTAAGGAGAAAGTACAAAATACAAGCCGAAAAAAAAGATTGCTAATGTTTTTTTAACAAACTTTGTCATTTTCAAATCAAAAATTTTTAATTGGAATTTTTTATTGTAAATTTAAGTAAAATTCTCATTTTTGGGGGAAATTGGGTCAGTTTTTTTATATCACAAAATTGGGATATATATATGGCAACAACTTTATAATAAAAAGGAATTTGGAATTTTTCTTATATGTGATCTAATCAATTTTTTAAAAAATTCCATGTAAGAATTTACATTAGTACACAAAAAGGTTATAGTCACATGTAGAGAATAGGATTATTAATCCAACTTCTTTATGGTCACATGTAAGAAATCAAATTCTCATTCATGTTTTACAATCACACATAAAATGTTACAATTAAATGTTTAAAATAAATGTATTGATTCATTTTCTTTACAATCTCATGTACATTTTTAATAATCGCATGCAAGAAATATGTTTTTGAATAATTTTTCTTGTAATTAAATGTAAGAAATGAATTTATTCTTTATGCTTGTACATAAAATGAATTCTGTTAAGGTGCATGTAGAAAATAGAGTTTTTATTTTCTAGTATATATAGGCGCATGCAAAATGGGTACAATCACATGCAAAAACATTTTATCACATTTGACATGGTTTTTAATCACATGTATGAAAGTATGGCCTTTTTTTTCTTTATTTATTTTCCCCATGATCTCAATCAAATTTATAGTTATAAACCGTCCATAATACATGTGATGATAATTACAACCACCAAAAAAGAATAATCCAAACTTGTTTTCATACAAACAATTATAACCACATTCCATGTGACAAAAAATGGAACTACAAGAAAACATAAGGAAAAAAAAAACTTTAAAGTGATTGATAATATACCATTTGATATTAACATCAAATATAAATATGAACTTTGACAACAGATTTTCAATTGTCATTTTGGGTCCACCCTAGTGTGTTTTTACCATCTAGGCATTATAATTTCATATAAATATATATATTCAAATATCAAGTTATTATTTGCATCATTAGATGCAATCTAAATGCTAGATTTTGTTTTTTTAATTTCAATCAATTTGAGTTTTCATCAAAGGTTCAATCAAGATCTGGGGGGGGGTGGGGTTGGGTTGGGTTTGGGTCCATAAGCATCCTTTTTAGGTGTTAAAGGTAAGCCTAAATAATTGGCTAAATGACCTAACCTTATTTGTGTTTGGTCATTTCTTTAGGTATCTCCTTCCCTAAAAAGATCCCTCTCAACATTTTTCCTATCATATCATCAATTCTAATGGTCCATTTAAACTTGTGCAAACTTATTGATAAGTAGTTGACATGACAGTTTGACATTAACTTTTAAAGTTAGCATGAGTTTTAAGGAAATGATGTTGAAATAAAAACCTTTCAAAATTGTAGATTGAAGTATTTAATATTCTCATTAAATTATTTGTCCAAGATTTCTATGTAATATATTATCAACCATGTTATAATTCTTACACAAGCCTCCTTCTACATCTCTAGCACCTATGCACTTAAAGTATCTTAAGATCTTGTAGATGTTTTATGAGTTCCAATAGAAAATGATCATCAAGTTTTGATGGCAAGTGCCTACATTAGTACCTTTTGAAATTAGGGGCATCATGCCCCATTGTGAATAGGTGTGCATGTGTGTGAGAACAAAATAATTGTTAATAAAATTATTTTTTACCTAGCAATAAATGTTGCAGGGAATAGTGATATTTTTTTGTTTTATTTTGTTGTGTATCGAAATGGCAATGTATCAATGCATCATATTCCATCATGCATTATGTCATCATGCATCATGTTATATCATCAACATAAACCCTATATACATATGTATCGTGTAAGGAAGGGTGAGGAAAATTTCAAAATGATTACATGGATAAAAAAATTTATAAATAAACATTTAAATATTTGGTTACTATATTATAATTATTAATGAATCAAAAAATTTAAATACATTAAAATTTCAAAATACATGGATAAGATCTTATCACATTTCCAAGTTTATGGATAAGGTAAATAATTGTTAATTTAGTACAAAACCACCAATTTACTGTTGACACATGTTGTGAACAATACATTGAATGTATTATTAATATTTCACACTTGAGAAATAAATGGTTACATATGAAAACTCAACACTTGGTATACATTTAACACTAATTTTCACTACGCCAAAACATGGTATGGATGACTAAAAGGTTTATAACTAATGTCCATTTCTAGTCATGTGGTAAAATATGAAATAATATTTGCCTAGTTAATTGTTTGTAGTAATTTTGATGATTACATGCCTAAGTCATATGGGTACATGACTATATGGCAATATAAGGACATGACCATAGTAATTTTGAAGGTGGTAAAACCTATTTGATTTATTCTCTTGATTTAATTGAAGATTTTTAACCATCAAAATGAGAAAGAAAAATTAAAATTGTGACCATAAAAATGAAACTTTAATTATTCCCCAAAACATAACAAGATAGGGGAAGAAGAAATCGTTGATACATCAATATTTAAGTTCACATTTTTATTTTAAAAATTTATCTTTGTTCATTAATTAAAATTTTTGTCATATAATTGAAAACAAATGTTATAGTGTATTTAAAATCTCATTTAATAGATTGTATCATGGAAATTTAAAAATAATAATAATAGCTATATTTTAAAATAAAATAATGATATTAAAATAAAATGTACATAATTTTTTAATAATTATGGAATTTACTTAAGTCAATAATTTATATAATGGTGATATATGTTGTACAAAATACAAATTATATGTTGAATATATTACATATTAAGAATGTAAATTAATTGAGGTACATATACTAATTAGAAATAAACATAATACAAATTTTATATTTTTTTATTAACTAAATATACGTTACACATGTGGGGAGATATGATTTGAAATTTTATATTGTCATTAGTAATAAATATTTCCAAGAAAAACTATATTGATCATAAATATCAACTAATCAAGGCAAATCAAGTAATTAACAATAAATATAATACAACTTTCGTACAATGTTTTATTAACTAAATATATGTTAAACATGTGGGGAGATATGATATTTACTTGTATGTTGTTATTAGCAATAAATGTTCCCAGAAAAAATAAATGTTGATTTTAAATATCAACTAATTAAGGAAAATAAGTAATTAAAAATAAATATAATACAATTTTTGTAAAATATATGTTAAACATATGGGGAATATATAATTTTGAGTTTTATTTTATTATTGGCAATGAAATATTTTCCACAAAAATTAAGTGTTGATTAAAAATAAGGTTTTTTAAATTATTTTTTATGAAAAATAAATAAAAATAGTTAAGACATCATTTTTGTTGAAAATGTATAAAATAACAAGATTCAAATGGATTTTCTATCAAATTACTTGATATTTGTTGATTAAAAAGTTTACAAATGTGTACAATTTGGATAAATATTTTTAATAATTTGGACAAAGTATGAGAAAGATAATAAAGGTTAAAGTTGGGACAAAAAAAGATTTGGGATATTATTGTGTTTTCATCTCATTAAATTTATCCAATATCCTTTGTCAACAAGTTTTATTTTGGAAACTATATAACTAGATGAAATAGTTACACATAATACATGAATAAAAAATATTCAAAGTGTAAATAACACTTATATGAGTTAATAGAAAAAGCTTGTGTCCCACAAACTAAATAGGATCCTACTTATTTACCTACCTACCCACCTATTTACCTCCCTCCCTCCTTAGGCCGATTTACTTACCTAGGCCTAGGCTAAGATTTTTGGGTTACCTAGGCTTAGGTAGATCAATTTTTTAGGTTAACCTAGGTTATTTGTATATATAACCTAGGCGAAGTCTATAGGCAAAACTAATAAATGTTAATTAGATCATCCATGTGGCATTATTATGTTTAGACACATGTTTCCATTTCATATGCCAATAAACATGTCTTATTATTTAATTATAAAAATCAATTGTAGTAATAAAAGTCATTGTCTTTCCTGACTATAATCATAGAAGTCACATGACTAATGCCATATATGACTAGACAAAAAAAAATACTAATGGTAATATTAAGAGTTCTATCTTATTACATAGTCATGTAATAACAAGTGACTGAAATTACAACCAATAGAATAATACGTGCAGTCATATATAACACATTTTGGTGTAATGTTTCAATTATAACTAACTATTATTAACCATATGCTATTGATACACAAAAAAATATTGATGCATTAAAGATCCATTGATACATTGAAAATCTTTTGACACATTAAGGATTTTTTAACCCATTTAAACATTGAAAAAACATGAAAATTTTCAAAATAAATGGATAAGAGGTTGCCACATTTCCACATCTATGGGCAAAATAAATCAACTGTTAATTTAATTAAAAAAACACTAATCTACTATCAACATGTGATGTGAACTATACATTGAATGTATTATTAATATATTTTCACACTTAAAAAATAAACCTTACACATGAAGATTTGACACTTAGTATACATTTACCACCACTTTTTATTATAATTAACTATTATTAACCATATGTTACTGATTTGTTTAGGATTTTTCAGTTTATTTAAACATATTTAGAGCTAGAAATTTTTCAAAATAAATGGACAAGAGGTTGTCACATTTCGAAATTTATGGGTAAGGTAAAACATGTGTTAATTTAATAAAAACCCATTAATCTACTATCAACATGTGATGTGAGCCATACATTGAGTGTATTATTAATATATTTTCACATATGAAAACCTAACACCTAATATACATTAATGATATGTTGATACATTGAGGATCATTTAATACACTTAAGATTTTTCAACATGTTTAGAGATAAAAAAAGCTCAAAAAATTTCAAAACAAATGCATAAGAAGTTACCACCTTTTGAAGAGTATGGTTAAAGGAAAAAATTAATTTAATTTAATCAAAATGCACTTACGTGCTATTAACTTGGGATGTGAATAGTACATGTATTACTAATATTTTGATACCTGAGAAAAAAATGGTTGTATAATATAGGGAGAAATCGAAACATGATATACATTTCTCGCCATTTTAAAACTATAACCAATTATTATCTGCCATGTGTTTTTTTATACATTAAGGAATTTTTCAACATGCCTACACATAGGAAAGGCATTTTTCAAAATGTGATTACAAGAAGTTGCCATAATTCCAACTGTATGGGTAAAATAAAATCAATGTTAATTTACTAAAAAAATACCAATATGTTATTAACACATGGTGTGAACAATACATTGAATGTATTACAAAATCCACAATTGGAAAATGAATAGCTAGATATTAAAAATTGACACGAATTATACATTTCCCACCACTTTTCAACTTTAAATAGTTGATATTTGCATTTTTCAACCTATTATAAATATATGTTGAACTTTCAATGAAAATTATTTTGGAAATTAGGGTCCGGGGTCACATTTTTCAAAATTTTACATATCAAGTGACATGGACTTCCTCTTCACATAATCTTCTTGTGTTATTCCAAGGGTGTTATTGGAGCACACATTTTTACAAAGTTCTCACATGTCATTGTGACCTAAATCTATGTAAGTGAAAGATTTACCATGTTTTTAACATGTATGTTGATTATCACAAATTTGAATTTGAGGTGCATATAAACTAATATCTTTTACAATGGTTTGCATGGAGGGGAATTTGTTGCACTTGTATGAACATGGCCATCAAACTAAATTGTAAGCATTGGAAAATGTAGTTCAAACACCACTAGGTGGGTCTTTTGATCGTGAAGATCTATTGTGGGAAATTGTCATTTGACACATTGGGATGCAACAAGGCCCTTGCTTTATCAAGGTTGCATTCATCCCCACAACTTGGGTATTTGATTTCATCCTTGGCAAAGAATGTCAAGATGGTGAACAATGTTGATTTCTTTGCAAAAAATGCATGATTCACCTTGACAATGATTTACAACAATCGTGAATAGATAGTGTTTTTAAGTTTTCAAAGTTCAAATTTTAACTTTTATGGCATTCCTACCCCAAGTTTTGGATATGTATCATACATGTGTAGATGTGATGTTCACCATCCAATGAATTAATTTCATTATTCTGTAAACATGAAATATTTCATTAATATTTTGTTTTATAATGCAATTTATGATCATAGTTAGCATTAAATTGGTTCACATGGTTGTTCATAAGTACCAATGTCAATATGGTCCCACTAATCTCACAAATGTTATCAAGGATATTACATAAAACCACAACGTAGTTCCAAAAAAATTGGACATCAATGGAAAAGTAATCCCATCAAGGATTGGCCACAAGGGTACATGAGATTCTAGGAGGAAATGGGGTGGTTTTATAAAGATTGCATACAACAACACCTAGTTGCTCAACTCAAAAAAATTGCATTGTAAAACTTTTTTAGAGCCTGAGGAGTATGTAGTAAAAGAAGGTGATCAACAAAGCAATTAACGTCCCAAATATCACCCTATTTCATTTTCAACCCCACCAACACAACTTCGTTCAATTAGTTGTTCCTATCATTCCTAATGTTGTTAAATCTTTTAAAAAATTCAAGAAACATTTGTTTCAATCTATCCTTTATCACCTTTATCATCATCATTGTTTTATTCCATATATAAGGAATTGGGAGGAATGAAAAAAAAAAATTACATTATGTTCAAGATGTCCAAACAAACATTGTAATCCCTTGCAAACACAAATTGAACAATGCTTTGAGGTAATGTAACTTGTTTGAAACCCCTTGATTTCACCAACTTAAATATAAGCATTACCAAAAAAAGTTTTATGTTATAACAAGTTCATGTTACACCCACAAAATAAGTTTCAAACCTTGGTTAAAATGAGAAAGACAATGTGTTAATATTTGAAAAAAAATGTAGCATGTATGTAAAGCCTAAAAAAAACATTAGATGAAAATTCCTCAAAATGTGGGATGAAACCAAAATAGGTTAAGATATTTATTTCAATAATTTCTGTCCTTCATAGATAGATAGAACCAACAAAGAGAAAACATGATAGAATAATACATAGTAAAAAAAAGGACAAAGAAAAGGATGAATTTTGTATGTGGGGACACATATTCTTGAGTTGGAAGGGATTTTAGAAGGAAAAAACTTAAGAGAAAGAATGTATGAATCTCTATGACTTTGAAACATTTCATTACACATAATCACAAGGGGTGTAAATTTCTTTTTAAAAAATCCATGTGCTTTTCTTTGTCTCTTGTTGTTGACCTTCCTTGTGACCAAAAAAAATTTCCTACTTATTGCCGATTACCCTTCATTAACCCACTTCATGACCTATAAAAAAATGACTTGGGCTTTTCAAATCATAAGCATGTGACATAAAAAAAATGTTACATATAGTAAGGGGCGTCAAGAAAATGAACTTCCATGTTGGGCTCTTCATTTCTTGTTACATCAATGCCAACCTTCAAAGCCAACTTTCCTTGTCATGTGCAAAAACAAATATTTTTCACTAATTGCCTTGTTGAATTTCCCATAAACCCATTGACCTCCTAAGCCATTATGACTATAACTCGATGTAATTAAACTATTACCTATGTAATTATTTAATGGTTAAGTTTGATGATTTACTTGTTAATTGGATTTCATAGTTTAATTATGATTTGGTCATAGTTTCAATTAATGTGCATTAACTTTCACATGATAATTTATGTGAAAGTTTTTGCCACTTTATTATGTATGTGAAATCACATGGGAGCCATGGGAAGCCATGTGATGTGTAAACTTTAGGAAATATCTTGTTTAGTTTCCTTTTGGTTAATATATAAGTAAGTGTTTGTGACCTTTGGAAACACCTTCACTAAATAAAAATAAGTTATTATATGAATGTAAAGTTTCATGGAATATAATTATGAAAAGAATTGAGATTTTTGTTTTGAAAGGTTTCGATATAATTTATGTGAAGTCCATATTAGAAAAATGGTGTGGCATACCAATTGTATATAAACAATGAAAAGGTGAAAAAATATTTATGCAAACAAAAACATAAATTTCCATAACTATGTAATAAACATACATAATTCTACTTTTTAAACCCATTTGTGATCTACATGACCAACCTTTTGAGCATGCGGAAATGTGTTGTTCCTTTTAACCATGCACCTCTAGCCTTTCGTCTTTTTCTTAAGCATGCACCTTTCATCGACTTCCCTTGTCGAACTTCCCTTAAACCCATTGACCTCTTGAGTCCTCATCATTGACTTCCCAAGCACATGTGAATGCACCATTTTTTCTAACTGTGAGCCTTTTGTCTTCTTGTCCTCCTTTTGAACATGTGTTTTTCGTCCTCCCACCTTCTTCATGAACATCTATAACATGCATTAATGCATTGATACGACACTTGCTTGTGCGTTCAATTAGCATGGAGGTGGAGAGAAGCAACTAAACAAAAGAAAAAACACATAAATGCCCCCACTACCTTAAACCCAAATTGAGATCATGAGAAGTTTTTTCCTCATTTGAAAAAAATCTAATCACATTACATTTAGAAAACAAAACCTCCATGGCTAAATTTTTTTTTTCATTAAATGATGAATTTTTAGGAATATATATATATTGATGCCAAATTTTTCTTTTGTTGTTGATTACATGTAACCAAAAAACTATGTTAAAATCAAGAATGTATTTTTTGATATTTTCAATACCAATTATTCAATCAAAATTTAAGAAAAATTTCTAGATTTTTGTACATGGTTCAAGCATGTAGCCAAAAACATTTTAATAAATTTTTAAATAAATATTTATATATTTATTTTGTAGCCAAATCTAGCAAAATTTTCATATGTATCATTGTCATTTTGACTACAACACAATTTTTTTACAAAATAAAAGATTGCATGATCATGGTCATATAAACACCCTCACCCCATGGCATATGAGGCAGTAATATCATGTTGTAAGACATAATGGAAAGGTCATGCCACCATGTATCAATTTAATTCATGATATAGTCTTCATGTAAAAAGTTACCCTATGAACCATCAAACTAGAAAACATATTTGCCCCTTCCTAACTTTTTTTTAAGGAATTTGTGTAGGGTAGGACTTGTTGTAAGCACCTACCATCAAAACTTGGTGATCATTTTATACTTGAGTTCTATGAGCACATTAATTTTCCAAGTTTCACAAGCATACCATTACAAATATCACATGTTCTTCAATTCTTGAAGTTTTGGGAACATTTCAATTTCCACAATCCACAACTTTGCATGTATGTCAATGGATAATGTATGTCATATGCAATGGACAATTATAGTTCAAGATTTCCATTAAAACTTCATCTGAAAGAAACAAAGGGAAGGGAAGAACAAGTACCTTACACCAATGTAACTCCAACTATATTATAGAATAAATGATCATTTTCATCAATTGTAAGCACAAGGTGCACATGAATAGCAAATGCAAATCATGGATTCACAATATAATATGGTTTTTATTGTACAAAAATGGAACAAGATTGCAAATATTTTTTTTAAAATAACAAAATCAAAAACACCACACAACATAAATATGTGCAAGGGCAAGTGGAATTGCATCAAGAAATATAATTCATTACTGAATTATTATAGAATTTCATTATTTTTCTCCTATGAGTTTTTGACATGTGTCATTACCAAAGTTAAATAACTAGGGAGGTAAAGAATATTTGGTCAACATTTCATTGTTGACCACCATTTTATCAATTTGTGAGGTTTGATATTTGGACCACAATGATGGAGATTAACTCCTTTACAAACAAACCACCCCACTTGCTATGAAAACATAATGGGGTGCATTTTATTTAACCCATGTTTTATTCAAAATGTTGCACAAGTGCCAACTTTAGTATTTAATATGTAATTGATGTTTTGTCCAAATGAAAACAATTTAAAAGCTCATTTAAAATTTTTTTCAACAATGTACACATTTATATTTATTTCCTTTTCAAATTGGAAACTTATTTAAACAAAAAATTAATTATTTTCTAAACATGATTTCAATGACAATTTTTAAAAAAAAACTAAAATCAATTATTTATAAATAGTAAAGATTTTATGGCTAACATAATAATAATTAAATGATATATTTATCATATCTTAAAACTTGTATTAGATTTAAAAACTATATTATATAATTTTGATCTATAATAAATAGTAATTTTTGTAGTAATTTTTTATTTTGATGTATAATATATAATTTATTCATATACAAATTTATAAATATATATTATATTTAATAAAAAAATATACCATATATTTTAATAGCAACTATATTATTTATGACGTATAATATTAGTACAATTTATAGATTTTTGTGGAAGATTCACAATTTTCATAGTACTTAACATTGGCACTAATGTGTTTTGTAAGATTTCAAGCCTTGAACATTTGGCCATTAATCCTAGAATCTCATCATTTTGAAAACCTTTTGTTAGTAGTAGTCTTCGACATCTTTTTTTGATATGTCATGGTCATCATGAAACAAAAGTTTGCTTTTTGAATTGTTGCTTGCCCCAAGTTGACAAAAGATTAGGATTAGAAATTGCCAAAAGCTACAAAAGCTTAACTTGAGGTGTTGAAAGGTCCATTGCTCCAAAATTAATTCAATTTGACATTTGATTGTTAAATTTGACCATAGGGTAGGGTAAACATACACAAGTCTTTTCACAATGCATGTGAAGGATGAAATAACATGTGAACTTGTGTTTTAAGCAATAAGATAATTGCCATAACAATTGTGAAATTTAGTGTGAAAAACCCATGCTTTAGTTTGAGCATTTGTTTGACTATAATGAAAAAGGTTGTAGACATTTTTCCTTCCACATGTGGTTGGTAATTAGTTCTTGTGTTGGAATGCAAAAATATTCGTCTTTACTCCAAGTTGAGAGTTGGATAGCTAGCCATAAGCACATTGAGGGACCCATTCTTTTATTCTTATATGTTTGGTAAATTGATTGCAAAACCATCTTGACTTGCATTTGAAACAATATGTCTAAGCACAATAGTTTAATGTAAAACACTTTCAAAATAAATAAAGCTTTTATTTAACCAATCTTACTTATAATAAATTTGTATCCATGTATTTCAAATATTAGACCATGTTGATGGGGAATTGGGTATTGTAGTAAGGTTTAGGGTTCCCTAGTTCAACTCACTCAACCATAGGAGAAGAATGTACTTTCATTTGTACTTTGACCAATACTTCTAGATATGCATGGCCAATGTTCCTATAATTATTCACATGGGACATATTCTATGCCAATGTGAATAACTAATGTGCTAAGTGATTTTTCTTCTTGCAAATTTTTGCTATTTTGCAAAACCATTGGAAAAAAAAAACCTTGGAATTATTTTTTTCCCCCAACAATAATCCCCCACTTTTGAAATTTTGTAAACAAATTTAAGAGAAAAAGAAAAATTCTCAGTGCTCAAAAATGGGGAAAAAAAAATCATAGAGCTAACTTTAAGGTTAAAGTCATTTCACATTTGTTTTAGTTGCCTTTAAGGTTCACATCAGTTAACTAACAAGTTCACCATACTACAAGGCCATTTGACCCGGGTTGGTGAGTGGCACACCTACCTTATTTCAAGTCACAAGAGGCATCTTAGAAGGATGAAGCCAAAGAGGCTTCAAATGCATGCATCACCCATTGAATCTATAGAGGTTATTTTGGCTTCAAATACATGCATCACACACATTGAATCTATAGAAGTCAAATAACCTTTTATTAGTGGTGAGAGTTCAACAATGTGAATAAACATGAAAGTTAAAGTAAAAGTCTTGAAGGTTCACGTCAAAAGTAAGTTGCACCTTTACATCATATCTTCCTCATTTTGGGTCCAATAATGTGAGTAAAATAGGAAAACCAAAAGTGGGTTGGATCCCTACTCCTATCAAAGATGGGTTGACCCAAGGCTGACTCATTGGTAAGCCATAGTTACCATGTATGGGTATGGGTGAAGGCAACCATGGAGAAAGAGCACCTACATTGAAACCTTCACCTTCTTAAATGAGGCCTTGTAATGTGAATAGGTATGTAATCCATGAGATGTCCAATTTGGAGTCTTAGACCGCAAAGTATCTCTTTGGACGGGATGTTTATTCATAGGATAAGGAACGGCTTTGAGGCTCTTCTTGCATTTGGAGGCCTAGTTGAGTGCAATAGGCGGGACCTGCACATTCAGGAAGACCTCAAAGTTATTTCTTACCCTATGTTAAGAACTTTTCAAATTTTTGAGGGACTTTATAAAAGTGGAAAACACCTTTTCTTTTGAGATCTTGCACTTTTGTAAGGTTCCCCCAAAAAGGTTGAAGTGAAATTCTGGCAGGTTTAGGAGGTGGCTTTCAAATAGAAAAACCAAATTTGAAGCATTCTTTATGGTGTTTCTAAGCAACTGAAATTTTTTGTGGGTTTTAAATTTCTACCATGATTATACTACTGTAAGGGTGTTGTTTCCCACCCAAGGTATAAGGGCCATGGGGGCTAATAAATTGGTATGTTCACATCCTTGAGTGAGGCCTCTCTTAGTGGCTATATTCAACCTGCTGGGAAATGTTAAATCTGAACTCCATGATCTTGAAATAGTCATGAGCTGGGACATTTATTAATGTTTAAAAGCAACTACAATTTTTTCTTGGGAGTTTCTAGTTTCTACCATGGTAGTAGGGGTGTGAGTGGTGTGGCTCACCCCAGGGACCACTCACCCTAGGGCTAAAGAACAAGGGATAGGAGAGTGTGGATGTGGAAAGCATGTAAATCTGATGTTTCGCCTCGTGGATTTCTCAGAGACACCCATTTAAACCCAGATCTTTTATGAAGTCATGTTCTCAATTTCAAAAGTGATTCTGTTATCAATCAATGTTGCTTTTATTTTGACAGAAAATTAAAAGTGATGTGCAACTAGATTAAGGGCGACTTTAGATGAGGGTCCAAGGTCCAGGGACCATTGAATTCAAGCAAATCTTATTAGTTGAAAGCTTTAAATTGGTCCCAAGGCCTTTAGACGTGGGTCCAAGACCCAAGAGTGGCAAATTGAGGCTAAACCTACATGGCACCTGTTTTGGAGGGAAAATCAATTGGTTCAGACCAAAAAAACAGTGCTCAAAGGAGAGTTCCTGATTTGGAGAACCAAGAATCAGGCTAGGGACCAAGGTACAGTCCAACTCAAGGATTCAATTTGCTTCAAATCAGTCAAAATTGGTTCCTAGGAAATTGGACCCCCGACTCTTATCTAAAGTAGGCCTAAGAATGGACATTGGAAAGTGATCTTGCTTTTTTCACCAAAAGTTGCCAAATTGCCAGGATGAAGGCAAGGAGGGATGCTTGATGCATTTGATAAAAAGTGGGACTAGGCTATTATAGTTCCTCCTGCAATGCACTGTGCATTTGATGCAGCATCCATTACACTAAGGGGGGCATTTATATGTCACATGTGAGCCAATCATTGTGGCTGGCCAATCAATAACAATCAATATGTGACCAATCACTGGCACTAGCTAATCAAAAGTAGTCATTTTCTTTTTGTCAATCTTTTGAATCCTCCACTAGGGGGTGTGCAAGTTTACATGATCAAGCCCATTTTCATAGCACTATGGTGCTTACCTCATCCGAAATTTGGCACAAATGTGATTTCATTGTTGGTGCTTTACCTCCTCCAAAATTTGGGGCAAATGTGATTTCATTGTTGGTGCTTACCTCCTCCAAAATTTGGGGCAAATGTGATTTCATTGTTGGTGCTTACCTCCTCCAAAATTTGGTGCAAATGTGATTTCATTGTTGCCACCATAGATCCTGTTAGGAACAACATTGAGGATACATGAGAATTTTTGGAACAAATAACCGACATTTTGGCAAAGCATCCGGGATAAAGATAAAACACACATGAAGAATACATTAGGAACAATATTAAGGACTTTATTTGGAGAATAATTGTAAGCACCTATTGGGGAGGAACAAAACACTTGTTTAGAAAAAAATATTTCAAGGCCCCCTTTGTCTCCATCCTTAAAAAAGGAAAATAATTGAGTATCAATAGGCTTATTCTCCTGACACTAGTTCATTACATCTAGAAATGTTGCAAGAGAGGAAACTTTGAAAGTAATTGTTGCAACCTAATTTTTAGATTGTGAGCTTTATTTGTATTTTGACAAATTATATTTAAATCCACCTTAAATAGTGATTTTAAAATATAAATGTAACAAACCCAAAAAAACATTTTCATATGAATCATTGAATTAGATAATATTTTAAAGTTTAATATATCAAGGCCTATTTGATGATTATTTTTCATTTATGTTGCAAAGATCATGAATTTTCTAATTTGCCATGTTTTCACACAAACACATTCATTCTACACGTATTTCCCAAGTGAAGTTGATCAATTCTCAACATGGTCAATCTATCCTTGCACAAACCAAATTTTGAACATTTTTTCTAGGTTATCTTCTAAACAAATTTGTGGAATGGAAAACATAAATAACAATATCCTATCCAAGAATTGGAAAATAAAATAACACATTAACACAAAACACACCAAGAATAAACATTAAAACAAAAATAACACTACAAAATTAGTGCATCCCTTCACATGTCCTTGAATTTTTGTGCACTCCATCACATTGTTAAAGAAATTTCATCAAGCACACCACACAAAAACAATATTTTCACATTTTTCACCATTAACAACAAAAAAACTTATCATTCACATGACAATGTTGTAATAAAACACTATATGTTAACATTTAATGTTTTGTTAAATTAACTTATGAAGATTTTTTCACTCTACCAGTGACCAACCAAATTAAGATAATGATTTTGAAAGTAACCTTAATTGAACTCTTGTCTTTTTTTTTAGTATTTTGTTCATCCTTTCAAAATTTGAAATGACCTCCTTTCACACCACACTAGATATTATTTTCATAACTTTTTATTTGGTCTTCAACATCATCACAAATGGTTGTTTTATATTCTTACTTCAAACGAATGCTTACATCATGCTTTCACTTCTTGTCTTTCCTTTTATCTTTTTGTTTTCAACATGATCATCAATGTCTTTTTTTTCTACAAACCAAAGGGTTCATTTTACACCATGGATCAAAATGAAAAACCTTGTCGAGAAGCCACGAAAGTTGGAATATGAATGGCTAGGAATAGAAAAGACTATAAGAAGATAAGTGAAATATATACCTTGTACATGTTAGTCATGCAATTTCATTATATAGGTTTGATCCTCAAAACTTTGCCCCAAAGCTTTTGGACTCCACTATATCCCATCTTCCAACATCTCTCATGTTTTTGGGAGTGTCAAAGGTTCCTTCTTTGCATTTGCACATACATTTAACTCATATTGGGACTGTTTGTGTCACGTGTTAATTGATTATCTAAATATAAATGACCATGGAATGGATATTGGTTGAATGTGCCCAAATCCTATAAGAATTAAATACAAATTGTCCTTGTGGGTGAAATGATCCAATGAGGAACATAAGCAACTGAAATAGAATATGAAAATTTAATGACTAAATCACAATGACATGATAACATCCATATTCCTTCACTTTAATGTACTCTATGACATAATTTCACTTAATGTTTAACACTTTGTATGAAATCTTATGATGAATCAAGTAAAAATCCACAAATCCACCAATTTCCCCATTGAAATGCATGGCTTGGACCATGTAATGCTACCTTAATATTTAATGCAAGGTATTGTAAGGAATTATGGGGCCTGAAATTTTTAACAACAATCTTAGTAAAGACCAATCATTTAAATCATTTTTTATTAATTCTTTAATAATCTTCATGTACACTATGCACACACATAGGTACATGACTTAATTAATGACCCAACCATGGGATTTTAGATCTAAGAACATCATCAAATGTAAAATTTAAGGTTTAAAATATTTTATGGTAATACATTAGGATCCAACCATTCAATTTTGCAACAATACCTTTACTTTCCATTGAAAAACATGATGGAACCATTATTATACATTCAAATGATGGCCATGAAGTGAAAGTAAACCAAGCTCAAAGTTCATTGAAAATTAACATTTCAAAGCTCATATTCGAATTGTTCTTTTGTAATGTACTTGTATTAAGTACCTTTGGGGATGCCTTAAAATTTTCCTCATTCTTGGGCTTTGACATGGTATGAAGCATTTAATACACGCAATTGTGTAAGGTCCTGAACCAAACATTAGCCAATTATATTTGGATGGTCATCTCTCACATCAATGTCAACATAAAATTGAAATTACATCACATTTATCCACCCAAATGTGTTAATACATAAAGTCAAACTTAAATACCAAGCTATGCATGATCAAAATAACATATTAAATACATCAAACACACATAAGGTGAAATTTGTGGATTAAATTCCATGGATTATGTCACATGACTTATTCCATCATCCTTCCCAACTTGCCTAAACTAGCTTGAGCTAAAGTAATCCACCAATTCTCCATACTTCATCACAATGACACCCTATGAGAAGGTGAACATCATGTCACAAGGGATTATTTCATTAAATTTTTCACCCAATGGTGTTTTATGTATATACATGTTACCCATATGGTTTGTGGTTTGTTCCACCCTTCATATGGTAGATAAATCACTTATTAATTTCTAGAGACTCTTGTCCTCATTCCCATACACATTGAACATAATATTAAATGTTTTATGGATTGTTCACTACGACTGTTTGTCAACTCATCACGAGGAACCAATTGGGCATGTGATTGCTTTGAATAAATAATTTAATACCCAAATATGTCGGTACGTCACAACCAATGTTGGGTGGATATATTGATGGAACCTTAATATATAAATTGAAACTAATTCTGGTATCAAATAAGTGACTTGCTTGGCAGGGATTAATGTTGGCCAAGTTTGGGTACTAATAATTCTAGGTAGGGGAAGATTTGCCATAATCTAACAACACTATTGAATAACAATATGCTTGAAACTTGGCCCGAGGCCCAAGTTGGGAAAACTTAGGGTTAAATGAATATAATGTAAAACCTAGCTTAATGGGTTTTAAGGTCATTTTGCAAGAGACAAGTTTTAAATGTAGTCTAGGGGTTTTAGGGTTAGAAATTAGTTGAACATGCTAAAAATGGTTTGTCTTTCTTCTTCTCGATTAAAATCATGCCTTAAAAAGGACACTGAATGTTAAAATTTTCCACTATTTGCATTTTTAAAAAATTCATTTAGGAGGTATTACATGAAGGAACCTTTTTCCCACCCTATTATTGTCTAATTTTTTAATATGTAAATATTTAAATCACCATAAATTGAATTATATTTTAAAAATCAAATTTTGATACCCTACATTTATTATATATTCAAGGAACCATGGGTAGTGCTTTCACCCCCCATTTAAAGTGTAAGCTTTTTCAAACCCATTCAACCATTAGTGGTGTGGATGAACCTTTCACTTCACATTCCTCCATGTTTGGTTATTTTAGTTCACTTATTAACCTACTATTGAACCTATTAATAATACTTTAATGTTTTACTACATTGTTATTTTGTCACCTGTTTTTTAATACTGGGGATTAATGCATACTCTATATTAATTATATATTGGTTTTCACAATTAACATAACCTTATTATAGAACTAATTAAAGTATAATTTTTAAGGAACAACCAATATATGCCCAACCTTATACTTTTATTCACAAATTTTGTAGAAACACAGAAAAATGTCCCCTATTGGGATTTTATATTTCATTTAAAAAATTTGATTTGCTTTAAGGTTGGAAGCTAAGACTTCACTACAACTTTCATTGGGAGTCTTAAAACCTTGGATTTCTTTGTTTCTTATATTTACTTATTGGGTTTTTCATTTGGTCTTTTTGTACTTTAAATAGACTGATAATTATTCTTTTTTATTTTCAAGAATCTTTTATATCTTTCAAGAAGATTACAAATGCCATGAGGTCTTAATTAATGTAGGTGCCATCCAATCCACAAGACAATGCAACATGGCAAGCCTTTGTTGTTAAACTTTGGACCAATTTTAAGGATTGGGCTATCAACAGTCGAATGACAAATTATTTTATCATGAGCAATTAGCTTGCCTTGCAACATGGAATCAATAGGTTTTGTAAAACTTGGAACCATTGATTCATGGAATTGACAATCTAGGAAATTTGATTTGACCGTGAAACCAATGGGTTGTATTTTTTAATAATAATGAAATAAGCCTAGAATCCATGGGTTATCCATTTTTAAAAAAACATTAAACCCAAACTTGACAATTTTCAAAACTCAGACTTGGCCAATTCATTAGTAGAAACATGAAACAATACTTGTATGAATAGTTGCATATTATGAATTAAAGATTCAATACCATCTTCATACCAAGGCCATACAAACACCAAAATCAAATGTATATTTGCCAACAATCATCTTAAACACCTTAATACCACTATTAGGTATATGAAACTTAAAAAAAGAATTCACTACCAATTTCAAATTGATATGATTTTTTTATAAAAATGTTCGAGATACCAATACCAAACTAATATGAAAAATTAGAACAAATATTTCATACTAGTACCAAGTGGCATGTTCATAAGTAGAGATGTACTTGCCCAACATTAGTAAAAATCAATGTTGGCCAGTTATGTGGAACAAGTAGGTTCGTAGCTAATTTTAAGGTACCTAGACTAAAGGTCCACAATTTTACCAAAACCAAAATGGGATCCACACTATGTAATTACCTTTTTGTAAAAACTAAATTAATTTTTTGATTAGGTCGTTGTCATGTTTTAAATAGCTCTAAGTTTCGTAATTAACTAAGTAGAACTTTTTAGAAAACACAAAAGTTGTCATATTTTGAAGTAAAGTTGTCAAATTTATTGGTTGTAAACAATGAGTGGTACACTTTGATATTTGTGCACTTATTGGACAAAAGTGATATTACACAAATGTTTTTATTTTAATCATGTGTGAGGTAGATAGACTTGGACTTGGTCTCAAATTAAACTAGCTTTCAAAATTTCAAGTAATATCTAGAATAATTGACATAGAATATTCTTGAAGATTCAATAATCTCTGCCCAAATTTTTGTTCAAGTTGATTTTTTTGGTAAAACATTTCAACATTTGTCAATAACATAATTAATGTTGAAGCTACCAAGGTACTATGGTATTGATTTCTTACATTGTCATAAGGCATTTAAAAAAAAACCTTTTGCATTTGGAGTGGGTTCATAAAATGTAACCTATTCTCTAGGCTAGTAGAGGTGATTCACAAAATGTAACCTATTTTTTAGAAAGTGGATTACCTTGGTAGGATGTAATCCACATTCCAATTTGGGCAAAGTAGGTTAATGTCTTTCTTTGTTTTGCAAAATGTTTTATGCAGACCACAAGGTAAAGGATCTTGTTTGGTGTTTCACGAATTCTTACCCCTTTTACTTAGGCTTTGTTAACTTAATAGGGGTTTAAACCTACAAAGCCTCTCAAGGTGAAACCTTACCCTACATGCAATGACCACAACTTTTTTTAGTGTATTTTTAAAATGTTAATTAGTTAGAATATTGCATGAAAAAAACTTCCAATTGTTGGAAGTTTTACTTGCCAACCAATAAGAAGGTTTTTACCTTGTGGAAGTTATTCCTTCATTTTCATGTTTAATATTTTCATTTTAAAAAAAATCTTTACAAGCTAAAATTGCACCACATGTTGTCTTTTAAATACATGACAAAATTATCAAGTCAAAAATAAAATTTTCATTTTTTGCAAAAATGGTAAAAGTTATAACATATAGCAAAAACCAAGGTTATATTTATTTCATACAAATTAATAGAATGTGAGCATTTGAATCCTATTGCTCTAAGTTCTATTTTAAATACACTCATGCAAATGGGTTTTGTTTAGAAAGAAATGTGGATAAAACATCTCAATGTTCACTTGTTTGGATTTCATTCACCCCAACTCAAAATCCCAACAACATCAAGATTAAAAACTTTTGATAAAATTACAATCCTCAAAATTTATAATTCAAAAAGATGCATGTAGATGAACTCCAAGAACCAATGCTCCTATAATTAACTTCTTGTCAACATAAATCTCACCATAACATAATAGTGCATAGCCCATCACCAAAAGTCTTGTAACCCCCCCCAACCCCCCCAAATGGCATCATTATTTTTTCAACAATTCCACCCTAGACCTTGTGTATCCTTATGAAGAAGGATGCAATGTAATAATTTGATGCCATGACAAGAATGACACAAAAAAAAAGAAGAAACAAGATGTAATGGAAATTACAAAACAACTTGACATAGAAAACAACAAACATGTGATCATGTAATATGTAAAGAATTAAAATTGAACAACACAACAACAAATGAGGAAAAAAAAAACTCAAAAATGAAAATTGTAAAATTATGTACAATGAAAATGAAATCAAAAAATGTTTGCCCAAACATGGGTGCAATATAGAGATAAGAGTCAAAAACCATGTTAAATAGTGGTGAAAACGGTGAATTTGTTTACATATGTTTTGTCTTGAAATTGTAAAGTTATGTTAATCATTCTAAGTTGTGCTAAATAATTAATATGAATGTTGAGGAATTAAAATTATAAATTAATTAAATTAAATTTTAGGTTTTGGTTTTTAAAAAGGACTTTCGAACTTGAATAAGTGTTGCATCAAATTGTGGTTGATTTTATAAAGGACTAGGTAAAGGATTATTGTAATAACATAATTTTGATGGTAAAAAAAAAAGAGGATAATAATCTATTACCCAAGTTCAAAAAAAAATCATAATAAAAAAATATGGAATTAAAAAAATTTTAAATTCAAAATATTTTTAAATTTTTAAATTTTTCCAAAGTCTTTTACCACATGTAAATGAGGTGTAATGTGCATGACATAAAAAACAAAGTTGTAATTTATGATATATATATAAACTTAAAGTGGTTAACATATTTTGGTATGATTCAAAATTATGATAAATTTTCAAGATGAAATACAAAATCTAGAAAAATTTACACATTTTGAGAAATTCATATTTATTCAACAATGGTTAACAAAAAAATGTGATCTATTGGGGTAACTATATGTATTTTTAATAACAAGTTGCAAAAGGTTTCATTCAAAAATTCTTTCATATGAAAAAGTGAAAAAAATTAAAAAAGACTCATAGTCCTTTTATAAAGTAATCCCATTGGCTCCTATCTACATACTTGCACCCACCTACATAAAATTAAACATTAAATGAAAAAAAATTACAAAAGAAAAAAAATTAGAAAAATATGAAAAAAATAAATAAAAAGATGGTCTTCCTTTTTTTTTATAACCCTTCTTTTTTTCATCTCCTTCTCCAATTATAATGTTGTTGACTACTACATAAAAAATTGTTATCAAAAGCTTTAATGTCATGATGTGTAGTGTTGTGATGTATAGTGTCGTAAGGGTGTAAATCCATAGTAAACTCTACTAAGCAAAATGAGTAAAACCAACTAAAGGTAGAAACTATTTAACCAAAAAGAGATGCATGCACATATATATATAATGCCCAAGAGGAGGATGAGACAAAAATTTTATGTATATTGAATTGTAAAGAAGGAATGAACATCTAGAGATGTAGATGGTGGCCATGCAACGGCCGTTGTGGACATTTAAAAATCCAATCTGACTATGGAGGAAACTCTCTTAACAAAGGAATTCTAGAAAAACTAAAAAAAGAAAGGAAGGGCTTGGCCTTTTATATAGCTGCCAACAAACTGAAACCTTAAGTACCTAATAACACATAGTCACCTAAGATCATACATTAACCCTAAAAGCGCACATTAACCTTAAAAAGCATGATGGGCATGCCGTAACTGGCCATCATGTATGAAGCTATGTACGCGCATGACAATTGTTGTCGCAACCCCACTTTGAGGGAAGTGTGAGGTCGCCACTCACACTCTCGAAAATGGGACTTGGGAGTCCTCTGGGACTCTCAAAAAATCAGAACGCGATTGCAAGGGTCAAAACACCTCGCCTTGAGGTGTTCTTTATACTGTTGCAAAGGTCTTGAAGTGTAGATGTCTAAAATGGCCTCGCATCAGCCATTTGGCGTTTGCAGCACAAGTTATGGTCAAAAGAAGGGCCAAGAGTCAAACTGCCAGTTTGACTCCCGACCACTAAAAGTCGGGAAACGGCCCGATCCTGGTGTATGCAGGCAAAATGCGACACACCATTGAAAAGCTCTCGAGGAAAGTTACAACTTTGTTTTAGACCTCATCCTGATCGGAAGTTAGGGCGAGAAGTTATGAGCGTCTGAAGTCCCGGGAGTGAAAACTGGGACAATTTCGGGACTCTACTTTGGGAGTCCCGGGAAAAAGAGCCATTTGGATGTAGGTGCGGTGGAGAGTCGCACATAATACTATATGGGGGAAGGTGGTGGCTTCCCCCGAGTCCGGGTCGTGGTGAGTCAAGTGAGTCCAAGTTGCTCGTGGCTTGTCCCAACACTAAAAAGGTGCACAATGATTTCTAACCAACTTGTTGATTGGATTTGGATGCAGGACAGATAACTAAATAAGCTTGTCCCTCTTCCTAGTCTAATCTCGGAGCTTTCAGCACGCCCCTTCTACCCCTTTTTAGTGCTGGAAGCTGGGAGCGGCTCCAAGTCCCAAACTACTTCCGTAATTTGTCATAGCTGGATCCCTTTTGGGTCTAACAAGGGACTTGGGAGTGCGTCACTTGACCCTTCTTTTTGCCACAACATATGCTGCAGATATCCAAATGGTCCATGCAAGCCCATTTTCAACATTTACACTTCAATAATTTTCCAATGATATAAAGAACATCCCAATGCAAGGTGTTTTGAGCCCTGCAATCAAACTTTGAAGTTTCGGGAGTCCCGAAGGACTCCCAAGTCTGTATTTTAGGAGTGTGAGTTTCATCCTCGCACTCTTTTAAAGTATATTAAGAATTCAAGTTCAATTAATTAAGTTTCATTAGTTACTGGAGTAGGAAAGTAATTAGGTTACTTTCACAAGGTTGAATTACTTTCTTTATTTATATTAGTTTGGTTATTTGTGGTTTGGTCTTTAGATTA
>Ga0116227_10002060_pt1 | contig 45853 bp, 52 predicted proteins | sample S1TSphgellanicum_FD_89693 | JGI IMG/M metagenome (GOLD analysis project Ga0116227, IMG submission 89693) | Host-associated microbial communities from peat moss isolated from Minnesota, USA - S1T2_Fb - Sphagnum magellanicum MG | ecosystem: Host-associated > Plants > Peat moss > Unclassified...
TCACCGATTTTTTGATTTGATTTCACCGATTTAGTTGGTGTAAACATAGTCAAGAGGTCGGTGTAATCATTAAAAATAATCTGTGAAATTGTTTTTTCAAATCGGTGAAATCATAAAAAAATCGGAGAAATCCAAAAAACAAAAATATGTCAAGAGACCTAAAGTACACCAGGAATATAGGTATTGCAGCCCACATTGATGCGGGTAAAACTACCACTACTGAGCGTATATTATATTATGCAGGTGTTAACCACAAAATTGGTGAAGTGCACGAAGGTGCTGCAACAATGGACTGGATGGCACAAGAGCAGGAGCGTGGTATCACCATTACTTCGGCTGCTACTACTATCGACTGGAAATATCGTAACCAACAATACCACATCAACATTATCGATACCCCGGGCCACGTGGATTTTACCGTTGAGGTAAACCGCTCGCTGCGTGTATTGGATGGTTTGGTGTTCTTGTTTTCTGCCGTTGATGGTGTTGAGCCACAATCAGAAACCAACTGGCGTTTGGCTAACAACTACAACGTTGCCCGTATAGGCTTCGTTAACAAGATGGACCGTTCTGGTGCAGATTTCTTGAAAGTTGTTAAGCAGGTTAAAACCATGTTGGGTAGCAACGCCGTTCCTTTGCAGTTACCTATTGGTGCTGAAGAAGGCTTTAAAGGTGTTGTTGACTTGATCAACTTCCGTGGTATTGTTTGGAATGAGCACGATAAAGGTATGACCTTTACCGAAGTGCCGATCCCAGAGGATATGTTGGAAGAAGCTACAGAGTGGAGAGAAAAATTGCTTGAAGCTGTAGCTGATTATGATGAGAGCCTGATGGAGAAATTCTTCGAAGCTCCTGAAACTATCACTGAGCGCGAAGTATTGAACGCTTTACGTTCTGCAGTATTGGATGCTAAAATTGTACCTATGGTATGTGGTTCATCTTTCAAAAACAAAGGTGTACAAACCATGCTGGATTATGTGATGGAATTATTGCCATCGCCAATGGATGTTGAAGGTATCGTAGGTACTAACCCTAACACTGGCGAAGAAGTTGTTCGTCAACCATCAGAAAAAGAGCCGTTCGCGGCATTAGCGTTTAAAATTGCAACAGATCCATTCGTAGGTCGTTTGTGCTTTATCCGCGTTTACTCTGGTAACTTAGAAGCAGGTTCGTATGTGTATAACATGCGTTCTGATAACAAAGAGCGTATCTCTCGTATCTTCCAAATGCACGCTAACAAGCAAAACTCTATCCCTAATGTAGGTGCTGGTGATATTGCTGCGGTAGTAGGCTTTAAGGATATCAAAACTGGTGATACACTTTGTGATGAAAAACACCCTATCGTTTTAGAGTCGATGAATTTCCCTGAGCCGGTTATCGGTTTAGCTATCGAGCCTAAAACTCAGGCTGATGTGGATAAATTAGGTATGGCTTTAGGTAAATTATCTGAAGAAGATCCAACCTTCCGTGTAACATCTGATGAGGATAGCGGCCAAACCATTATCTCTGGTATGGGTGAGCTTCACTTAGATATCATCATGGATCGTTTGAAACGTGAGTTTAAGGTGGAAGTTAACCAAGGTGCTCCACAAGTATCTTACAAAGAGTCTATCACAGGTCAAACCCAACACCGCGAAACATATAAGAAGCAAACTGGTGGTCGTGGTAAGTTTGCCGATATTCAGGTGATCATTTCTCCTGCTGATGAAGGGACAACTGGCTTACAGTTTGTGAACGAGATCTCTGGTGGTTCTATTCCTCGCGAGTTTATCCCATCTGTAGAAAAAGGCTTTAAAGCTGCTATGGATAACGGTGTATTGGCAGGATATCCATTGGTGAACATGAAGGTTCGTTTGATTGATGGTTCATTCCACGCAGTCGATTCAGATGCTTTATCTTTCGAGATCTGTGCCCGTGGTGCTTACCGCGAAGCATTGCCAAAATGTAAACCAATGTTGTTAGAACCGATCATGAAGATCGAGATTCTGACACCAGAAGAAAACATGGGTGATGTAATCGGTGATATGAACCGTCGTCGTGGCCAGCTTTTAGGTATGGATTCACGTGCCGGTGCACAGGTTATTAAAGCAACTGTTCCATTGAGCGAGATGTTTGGTTATGTAACTCAGTTACGTACCATCACTTCAGGTCGTGCAACTTCAACTATGGAGTTTGATCACTACGCTGAAGCTCCACGTAACGTTCAGGAAGAAGTTGTTGCTAAAGCCAAAGGCAAAAAAGCTGCTGGTAACGCATAATATAATTTGATTTCACCGATTTGAAGTGGATTCCACAGATGATTGGTGAAGTCTTAAAAAGATAATTAACAAAGGTGTCATTGTAATAAATAGCTCTTACAATGATTTAATCGGTGAAATCACTAAATCAAATCGGTGAAATCCCACAAAACAAATAACATGAGCCAAAGAATCAGAATCAAATTAAAATCTTACGATTACAATTTGGTAGATAAATCTGCCGAAAAGATCGTAAAAACAGTAAAACCTACGGGTGCTGTGGTAAGCGGACCGATCCCTTTGCCAACTGAAAAGAAAATTTTCACTGTATTGCGTTCACCACACGTAAACAAAAAAGCACGTGAGCAATTTCAATTATGCTCTTACAAACGTTTGTTAGACATCTACAGTTCGAATTCAAAAACTGTTGACGCCCTAATGAAATTAGAGCTTCCAAGTGGAGTTGAAGTTGAGATCAAAGTTTAGTTAGCTGCGATTTAGATTTTAATAAGAAACAAAAATGCCGTTCCGAAAGGAAACGGCATTTTTTGTATAACATCCTGTCATTTCGAAGGAGGAACGACTGAGGAATCTTCTGCGAGCGACATGGACATCTGCTAAGTCTTGTAGTAGACTTATCGCTTGCAGAAGATTTCTCTCGTCGGTAAAGAGAGTTGCACTCTCTTGTACCTCGTTCGAAATGACATTCTTCAGAAGAGATTTTCCTAATACTTCGGAGCAATCCCCATATTATAAAACATGAAGGCAAACTTATCGGTGTACTCTTCGATCGTTTTGTTTAATGAGCTTCCCGAAGCACCATGACCTTGGTTGGTTTCTATTCTGATCAGTATTGGGTTATTGCCCTGTTGTTTCTCTTGCATCGTAGCCGCGAATTTAAAGGAGTGTGCAGGCACCACACGGTCGTCATGGTCAGCAGTGATAATCATGGTTGCGGGGTAAGCCACCGGTTTCACATTGTGCAGCGGCGAGTACTTATAAATGTAGTTAAAGTACTTGGAGCTGTCGCTTGATCCAAAATCAGCAACCCAGCCCCAGCCCACAGTAAACTTCTGGAAGCGCAGCATATCCATTACACCAACTTCGGGTAAGGCAACCTGGCATAGGTCTGGCCTTTGAGTAATTACCGCGCCAATCAGTAGGCCACCGTTCGAGCCGCCGTTAATGGCCAGTTTCTCTTTGCTGGTATAACCCTTGCTGATGAGGTATTTGCCTCCGGCGATGAAATCGTCAAAGCAATTTTGTTTGTTTAGTAGCTTACCGCCCGAGTGCCATTTTTCGCCATACTCGCCACCACCACGAATGTTGGCTACAGCGTACACACCATCGTTCTCTAAAAGTATGTAGCTGGCTGTACTAAAATAAGGCGTAATACTCACGTTAAAACCACCATAGGCGTACAACAAAGTAGGGTGTGTACCATCCAGTTTAATTCCTTTTTTGTGGATAATAAACATCGGTATTTTAGTGCCGTCTTTTGATGGATAAAAAACCTGCTCGGTTGTGTAGTCATCCGTATTGATCTTCGACTCTGCCTTTTTGAACAGAGTTGATACGCCCGTTTTAATGTTGTACATAAACACCGAGGGAGCATAAGTGAACGACGAGAAGTTATACATTACCTCATTATCATCGGCAAAACCACCAATAGTTGATGCCGAACCAATGGCCGGTAGTTTAATCTCGTGGTCAAGCTTGCCATCGGTATTATACTGAAAGCTTTTGGTTGATGCATCTTTTAAGTAGGTGACAAATACTTTACCACCTGCCATATTTACACCCTCTAATTTCTCGGCCTTTTCAGGGATAATATCTTTTCTGAATTGCTTTTCAGGATGTTGCAGATCAACATTGATCACTTTGTAATTATCGGCTCCATCATTGGTGTAAACCAACAGTTTATCCTGCAGGTTGTTAACTATATTATACACTTTAGTAAATCCATCAAAAAGCAGTTTAAAATCTTTTTGTCCGGCTTTCAAATCCTTGTACCAAACCTGGGCACCATCGCCACCGTTTGATTTATAAAGGAACAGATACCGCTCATCTTCGGTAACCTGCGCACCGTAAAACATTTGGGGTTTGGTTTTATCTTCATATATCAGTTCGTCTTTTTCCTGCGCGTCGCCAAGTTTATGGTAATATATTTTTTGATATTCGCTCTTAGCAGTTAGCTCGGTACCTTTAGCCGGTTTATCATAAGCCGAGTAATAAAAGCCGTTCCCTTTCCAGCTTGCGCCGCCAAATTTTATCCAGCCAATTTCGTCGGGTAAGTTTTTGTGCGTAGCAATATCCATCACATATAAAGTTTCCCAATCGCTCCCGGCTTTGTTTATATGATAGGCCACATACTTTTTATCGTTTGAAAACCCATCCAGCCCAACCGATACAGAACCATCTTTTGATAACGTATTCGGGTCAAGCAAAACCTCGGGCGTGCCGTTAATTCCTTTCTGGATATAATATACCGCCTGATTTTGCACACCATCATTTTTACTGTAGATAAGATACTCACCAACTTTGGCTACGCTGTAGTATTTGGCATAGTTCATAATATCTTTATACCGTCTGCGGATCTTATCCCGGGAAGGTATTTTTGATAAATAATCGCCGGTAAATTGTTGCTGTGTTTTAACCCAGGCTTTAGTATTGGCAGCAGTGTCGTTTTCTAACCAGCGGTAGGGGTCGGCAACCTTGGTATCAAAGTAGGTATCAACCTGTGTTCCTTTTGCGGTTACAGGGTAAGTTAATTTTTGTGCCATTGTGTGCTGATATCCGCTTAATATCAGGCACCCGGCAAGCAGGTTTAAAAAACGATGTGATGGTTCATTGCTGTGGATTAGTTTAAGTTCAATAAATTTAATCTAAAACCGCAGTCCAAACAAATGATTAAAAGGGTTTTAACAAAAAATGCCGCTTCATTTGAAGTGGCATTCAAAATGTCCTGATTTTGTCTTCCTATTTACCCGATAATTCATCCAGCTTATTACGTTCGGTTTGTAACTCACGTGCCAGCTTCTTTTCCTTCTCATTCGCTTTGGCTTTGTAGGTAGCAAATTCAGCAGTTAAAGCCTCGTGCTCACTAATGCGGTAAGCAGCTTCGCGCTTATTACTGGCAGATAGATAAACCACAGCTGCCAAACCACCACCCAACACCAAAACTAATCCCCACATCAAAATATTATAAGCTGATTTTGTCATCGGTATTCCCAAAAAGCTGATTGAGTTTACCTTCTTCTGTAAGTCAGTTAAGCTTTGGTCTTTGCTTCCCGAAGCCCCCTGTAAATCGGCAATGGTTTTAGCTTGTTCGGCCAATTTTGCATTCGCATCACGCAATTTGCGGCGTTCGGTGGTCAAGGTATCCACAAAGCTTTTGTGGAATGCCAGTATAGGTGCCTGTTGCCAATGTTCGGCCATTTTGTATACCGTGTTGTATTGTCCGTTTAAGCTATTATCAACTGGTCCGGCTGGTATAGTTGCCTGTGTAATGGCCGGGCGATAGACGGTAGGTGCTGGTTTATAGATGGGTTTTACAGGCGGCACAGGGCTTTTTTGAATTCTCTTTACTGTATCCTGGCTATGTGCTAATCCTGCTAACAGTAGCAAACCTGTTATTAAACTTAAAGGCTTATTCATAATATAAATGGTGTATAATGGTATTAAAATAACAACACAACAAGCAGTTTATTGTTGTTGTGCCGATGCTAATATAGAATTCCGTTATCAAAACCCAGACAAAAAAAGCAAATAATAATACCATACCGATAACTATATTAGCGGCATGAATATCGGTATTATTGGTTTAGGCGATATGGGCCGCCTTTACGCTAAGGCATTTGATAAAGCAGGTTATACGGTTTGCGGTTGCGATTTGCCACAAAACAGGGCCATGCTCGAGGCTGATCTGGGCAGAACAAACGTTCAGATCTTAGACGATGGGCACCAGGTTTCCGCTCAAGCGGATGTATTAATCTACTCGGTAGAAGCGGAAAGCATAGCAACGGTAGTTGCTCAATACGGAGCATCAGCAAAACCAGGAACTATTGTGGCCGGACAAACGTCAGTAAAATCGCCGGAGATTGATGCTTTCGAAAAATATTTGCCATCAAACGTATTCATTGTAACTATCCATGCCTTACATGGCCCCGGTTTCGCGCCTGATCAACAAAAGCTGGCTATCATTCCACACCGCAGCAATCCGGAGGTATATCAGCGCATGTTGGATATTTTTATTAAGATAGGATCGGACATTGTAGAGATTCCCAATTACCATGAACATGATAAGATTGTTGCCGATACACAAGCCGTAACCCACGTAGGTTTTGAAAGCATGGGCACCGCCTGGAAGGAAGCCGGTTTTTTCCCCTGGGAAAACGCGTCCTATATTGGTGGTATCGATAACGTAAAGATTCTTACTACCCTGCGTATCTTCAGCTACAAAGCTCACGTTTATGCAGGGTTGGCCATTCTAAATCCATATGCTAAACAGCAGGTAAAGCGCTATGCCGTATCTGAATCAGAGCTGTTTAAACTCATGATCAAGGAAGAAGAAAAAGCTTTCCGCGAACGCATCTATAAAGCCCGTGATTTCGTTTTTCACGAAAGCCGCAAACCTATTTTACTGAACGATTCGGTAATGCGTGAGTTCTCGCTCGGCAGTGCGCCCGAAACCCGCAAACATAACTCCCACCTAAGTTTATTAAGCATGGTTGATGCCTGGTACCATTTAGGTGTAAACCCGTACGATAACCTGATCTGCCAAACGCCGCCGTTCAGGTTGCGTTTAGGCATTGCCGAATATCTTTTTAAAAATGAAGAACTATTGGAAGAATCCATTGAAGCAGCTCTTTACGATAAAACTATCCGCGGCGACGATTTGGAATTCCACTCTGCCGTGCGCGAATGGTCGTCCATCATTGTATATGGTGATATGAAAGGTTATAAAGAACACTTTAACCAAGTGAAAGAGTTTTTTGGTGATAGGCTTGAACAAGGTAGGGTGCAGAGTGCGGAATTGATCAGGAGATTGATGGAGTAGTAGTAAAAACTGTCGTTCTCGCCGTAAGGTATTTACTAGGTGGGTAACCAGTATATTACCCACCTAGTAATTTCGATAAAACTATTGTACGGATAAGTATGATTTATCACTTCGCTACCCAAACATTATCCTTCTCATTAGCATCCATAAAAATACCACTCTCTAACTTTACGGATTTAATGGTTTTAACGCCCTTAACATTCAGTACCATATTCTTCTGGTTAACTTCCCAAACGGCTGGTGATTGATGGAACGAATCCCAGCTACCATCGGTGTAGCTTACAATAATATCATAAGGTATGGCAAAGCCGCCTACGTTATCAATACTGATCTGGTAAACGCCTGCGTTATTGCTAACACCGGCAATTTTAAGGTCGATATAGTTATGAGTAAAAAACCAGTTATTAAAAAACCAGTTCAGTTTTTTGCCCGATGCATCATTCATGGTATTAAAATAATCCCAGGGCATGGGGTGTTTGCCATTCCACCTATCCATATAAGTATGTAAACATTTTTTAAACAGATCATCACCCAGCATCTCCTTTAAAGCCAGGTAACTTAGTGATGGCTTAACATAAGCATTGTTACCATACCCAGCCTTTTGCTCGTTTGATGGGGTGATGATAGGCAATTCCTGCGATGTAGTGGCATTTGCGGTCCAGTCCTTTACCCTGAATTTTTTATAGGCGGCTTCGGCAGCGGCTTTACCAATTTCAGTAGTAGCCATTAGTAGTTCCATTGTAGTTGCCCAGCCCTCGTCCATGAATGCATAGCGGCTTTCGTTTATACCCATATAAAAAGGGAAGTAGGTGTGTGCTATCTCATGGTCTTGAACGAACTGTGCAAAGCGCAGGTCTTTGTCAGAGTTATCGTTCACCATCATCGGGTACTCCATGTCAGCCTCACCTTGAAAGGCCGTCATCTTAGGGAATGGATAAGGTACGCCCGGCCATTGGTGCGATAGAAGGTTCAACGCGTTACGACCATTCTGCACCGAACGATGAAAGTCTTTCGATGTATCGGCAAAGGCGGCCTGCATACTGGCGCGACGGTGAGTAGCATCATCAACCAGAACACTGGCAGCATCCCAAACATAATGATCGCTGATGCCAACGGCCATATCGCTGATGTTGCCGGCTGTCCAGACCCAAGTGTTGGTTGCATTTTGCTGGGTTACTTTTTTACTTGTCATATCGGCCAATGTGGCTACGTGAATAGTAGAATCACTAGTAAAGGATGCTTGCAGGCGTTTGGCAAACTCAGGCTGCAACACCTCTTTCGGGTTTTGCAGCGTACCAGTTGCCCATACCACGTAATCTTTAGGTACTGTTATCTTTAAAGTATAATCGTTAAAATCGTTGTAAAACTCCTGATAATCGGTAAATTCTAACTTGTCCCATCCGTTATAATCATCATAAACTGATACGCGCGGATAAAAATAAGCTAAGTAAAAAGTATTAGGGTCAATCATTCCTTCGCGGCCGCTTTTTAATGAGATCTCATAATGAAAGGCGATATCTAATTTAACCGAATCGTGTGGTAGCAGGGGAGTTGGTAATTTAACTTCCTGATTGGTGCTGTTGGCTTTGTGGTTGTTCCATTTTATGGGCTGGGTATTGACTGTAAAGGCATCAATTTGCATGCCCGGCGTTAAATAATCATCGTCGGCGGGCCTAACACGCGCCGCCCCTGGGCGGTGAATGTTGATGATGAGTTTCATATTTAGACTCTTCAGCGTATCCGGACTATTATTTACATAAGTGATCTGCTCGGTACCTTTAATAGTACGATCGGGAGGCAGCGCTGTAACCTGTATATTATATCTGCCGTAATTTTGCCAATAATTTTTACCCGGCTTACCATCTGGCGAGCGAGTGGCTTGATTATAAGCCTTTTGAATTTCACGAGGGGTATAAAGGCTTTGTGAGTGCAGCGGAGCGATAGAGCCCACAACTAATAATAGTACGATGAGTTGTTTTAGCATGAGGTAGTTTTATTGATGTTGATAGCTTTCAAAAATAGCACCATTAAATATATTAAAAAATTTATCACTAACTATTTGATAATTAATATAACATTCCTATCTTTGCCGTCCCTTTCGGGGGAATTATTATGCCTTGAACGAAGCCCTACTGCTTCGATGGGCACAAACTAAATAAGAAAATGTCAGGAATAATTGGTAAAAAGGTAGGTATGACCAGCATATTCGACGAGACAGGGAAAAACATCCCATGTACCGTAATCGAAGCTGGACCATGTGTTGTTACACATGTTAAGTCTGTGGATACAGACGGCTACGCAGCAGTACAGCTGGCGTATGGCGAAAAAAAGGAAAAAAACACCAGTGGCCCTCTGAAAGGTCATTTCCAAAAAGCCGGTACTACTCCAAAACGTAAACTTGTTGAATTCAAATCGTTCGAGGACGAAAAAGCATTAGGTGACATTGTTACCGTTGAGGCTTTTGAAGCAGGAGATTACGTTGATGTTGTAGGTACCTCTAAAGGAAAAGGTTTTCAGGGTGTTGTTAAGCGTCATGGTTTTGCGGGTGTGGGTATGCAAACTCACGGTCAGCACAATCGCTTAAGAGCTCCAGGTTCATTAGGTGCTTCTTCATGGCCTTCACGTGTATTCAAAGGAATGCGCATGGCAGGTCATACTGGTAACGCCCGCGTTAAAGTTCAAAACTTGCAGGTAGTTAAAGTGTATCCAGAGCAAAATTTAATAGTTGTTAAGGGTTCCATCCCAGGAGCTAAGGGTTCATTTGTAATTGTGGATAAATAAGATGGAAGTTAAAGTATTAAATGTATCAGGTAAAGAAACAGGTGCTAGTGTGCATCTACCTGAAGCGGTATTTGGTATTGAGCCCAACGATCACGCAATTTATTTGGATGTTAAGCAGTATTTAGCTAACCAGCGCCAGGGAACTCACAAATCAAAACAACGTAACGAGATTGCCGGTTCAACCCGCAAGCTTTACAAACAAAAAGGTACAGGCGGTGCCCGTGCAGGTAGTATCAAATCTCCTTTGTTTAATGGTGGTGGCCGTGTATTTGGTCCGCAACCACGCGACTACAGCTTTAAGCTGAACAAAAAGTTGAAACAACTTGCCCGTAAATCAGCCTTAAGCTATAAAGCGATTGATAACAGCATCTTTATAATTGAAGATTTCAATTTCGAAGCTGTTAAAACCAAAAGCTACATACAGTTTGTTGCCGATCTGAACTTATCTAACGAAAAAACTTTGTTAGTTCTGCCTTCAGCAAACAACAACATTTATTTATCAAGCAGAAACCTGAAAAAATCTAAAGTTATCACAGCCGATCAGTTAAGCACATACGATGTGTTAAACGCTGGTAAGTTGTTACTAACTACGGATTCTGTTAAAACTTTGGAGGAAGCATTAGCTAAGTAATCATGGAAGTATTAAAGAAACCCTTACTTACAGAAAAAGTATCTCAGTTAACTGAGAAGCTTAACCGTTACGCTTTTGTTGTTGATCCCAGAGCTAACAAGATCCAGATCAAAGGAGCAATTGAGACCATGTACGGTTGTAATGTAGTTGCAGTAAACACCATGCGCTACGTTGGAAAGTTGAAAAGTCGTAATACTAAAGCAGGTGCCATCAGTGGCCGCGCTGCTAAGTATAAAAAAGCGATCATCACTTTAAAAGATGGTGAAACGATAGATTTTTATAGCACAATATAGAGATGGCAGTTAAAAGATTTAAACCGGTAACTCCGGGTACCCGTTTCAGGGTAGGTGCCGATAACTCGGATATCACAACAAACGTTCCTGAAAAAACGTTGGTGATGTCTCACAAAAGATCAGGCGGTCGTAACCACGACGGTAAAATGACGATGCGCTACTTAGGTGGTGGTCACAAACAATCATATAGGTTGATCGATTTTAAACGCGATAAGTTTGATATCCCTGCAAAGGTTGCAACTATCGAGTACGATCCAAACCGTTCAGCACGTATCGCTTTATTGCATTACGTTGATGGCGAAAAACGCTACATGATTGCTCCGGAAGGATTAACAGTTGGACAAGTGGTAGTATCAGGCGAAAAATCAGCTCCAGAAGTTGGTAACAGCTTGCCACTTAAAAACATCCCTTTAGGTTCTATCATCCACAACATCGAGTTGAACCCAGGCCAAGGTGGTACCATTGCACGTTCTGCAGGTACTTACGCTCAGCTTTCGGCTCGTGATGGTAAATATGCCATCATCAAATTGCCTTCTGGCGAAACACGTATGATATTGCTGACTTGTATGGCAACTATCGGTACCGTTTCTAACGGAGATAAAGCAAACGAAGTGTTGGGTAAAGCTGGTCGCAAACGCTGGTTAGGTCGTCGTCCAAGAGTTCGTGGTGTAGCCATGAACCCGGTAGATCACCCTATGGGTGGTGGTGAGGGTAGAGCCTCAGGTGGTCACCCACGTTCACGCAAAGGTTTATTAGCTAAAGGCTTTAAAACCCGCGACAAAAAGAAATCATCTGATCGTTATATCATTGAAAGAAGGAAGAAATAATGGCACGTTCAATTAAAAAAGGACCTTATATTGATCATAACCTGGAAAGAAAAGTTCTTACCTTGAATGATACAGCAAAAAAATTGGTAGTTAAAACCTGGTCACGTCGTTCCATGATATCTCCTGATTTCGTTGGTCACACGTTCGCCGTTCACAACGGTAACAAGTTTATACCTGTGTATGTAACAGAAAACATGGTAGGGCACAAGTTGGGCGAGTTTGCTCCAACACGTACTTTCCGTGGTCACGCAGAAAAGAAAAAATAAGGTATGGAAGCAACAACTAAAATTAAAAAATCAGTCTTAGTTAGACAACAAAAGGAAGCTGCGAAGGCACTTACTGGAGGTGCTTCTATAGCTAAATTACAAGACTGCCCAACTTCACCACGTAAAATGCGTTTGGTGGTTGACCTGATCCGCGGCGAAAAAGTAGAGAAAGCTCTTTACATATTAAAGTTTACTAATAAAGAAGCGGCTATCCGTGTTGAGAAACTGTTATTATCAGCTATCAAAAACTGGGAAGCTAAAAACGAAGGTAAACGCGTAGAAGATAGCGGATTATTCGTTAAAGAAATATCTGTAGGTGGTGGTCGCCAATTAAAAAGATTACGCCCTGCTCCGCAAGGAAGAGGATACCGTATCAGGAAACGTTCAAACCACGTTACCTTAATTGTTGACAGTAAAAACGATAACAACTAATTTACAATGGGACAAAAAGCACATCCAATAGGTAACCGTTTAGGAATCATCAGAGGTTGGGATTCTAACTGGTTCGGTGGCAACAACTACTCCGATAAATTAGTTGAAGACGAGAAAATCCGTAAATACTTAGCTGTACGTATCGCTAAAGGTGGTATATCTAAAGTAGTTATTGAGCGCACATTAAAACGCATCACTGTAACCATCCACACTGCCCGTCCGGGTATCGTGATTGGTAAAGGTGGCCAGGAAGTTGATAAGATCAAAGAAGAGTTAAAAGCTTTGACCAAAAAAGATGTTCAAATCAACATCTTCGAAATTAAACGCCCTGAGCTTGATGCACAATTAGTTGCAGAAGGTATCGCAAAACAATTAGAAGCACGTATTTCATTCCGTCGTGCCATGAAAACAACTATCGCGTCAACCATGAGAATGGGTGCCGAAGGTATCAAGATCATGACATCAGGCCGTTTAGGTGGCGCGGAAATGGCACGTAGCGAGCAATACAAAGAAGGAAGAATTCCTTTGCACACTTTCCGTGCTGATATTGACTACGCATTGGCAGAAGCATTAACTACTTATGGTAAAATAGGTGTTAAGGTTTGGATCTGTAAAGGCGAAGTTTACGGCAAGCGTGATCTATCTCCAAACATCGGTGGTACAAGCAGCAGCAGCGGCAAGGGCGGTCGTCCAGAAGGTGCAGCAGCATATGGCGATCGTGGTGGAAATGATCGTCGCGGTGGTGGCGAGCGTCGTGCAGGTGGTGGCGGTGGTGATCGTCGAGGTGGTCAAGGTGGCGGTAATCGCGGCCCGGGTCAAGGCGGTGGCAATCGTCCAGGTGGTCAAGGTGGTGGAAGCCGTCCGGCCGGAAAGAGATAATCAAATAAGTATTCAAAGTCGAGAAGACTCGTTTAAATAAGATAAAACAATGCTACAGCCAAAAAGAACGAAGTTCAGAAAGATGCAAAAAGGCCGCATGAATGGTTTAGCCAATCGTGGTGCAGAGCTATCATTCGGTTCATTCGGTATCAAAACACTCGAAGCCGCCTGGATCACCAGTCGTCAGATCGAGGCTGCCCGTATCGCTGTAACACGTTTCATGAAACGTGAAGGCCAGGTATGGATCCGTATATTCCCTGACAAGCCGGTTACTAAAAAACCAGCAGAGGTACGTATGGGTAAAGGTAAAGGTGCTCCTGAATATTGGGTAGCGGTGGTTAAACCAGGTCGTATGATCTTCGAAGCAGAAGGCGTACCATTGGCAACTGCTAAAGAGGCTTTACGCCTTGCAGCCGCAAAATTACCGGTACAAACAAAATTTGTGTTACGTAGGGATTACGTAGAAGAATAAGATAACCGTTATTCATGGAGTTGCCTCTTATCAGTAGACTAACGCAACTTACAGATAACAAATAATTAACAAGAAAATGAAGAACTCAGAAATTTTAGAGCTATCAACCGAAGAACTTGCTGCAAGGATCGGGGAAGAAAGAGCCAACTTAACCAAATTGAAATTTGCGCATGCGGTTTCGGCTATTGAAAACCCTACTCGTATCACTAAAGTAAGGAAAGATATTGCTCGTTTAAATACTGAATTAACCAAGCGCAAAGCGGCGTCTGCTTCTGAAAAGAATTAATTTTTAGAATTGAAATGGAAAGAAATTTAAGAAAAACACGTACCGGTTTGGTAGTTAGCAACAAGATGGAAAAATCCATCGTTGTAGCTGTAGAACGGAAGGTAAAACACCCTATCTACGGTAAATTCGTTAAGAAAACTACCAAATTTATGGCTCATGACGAGACTAATACCTGTGGTATTGGTGATACCGTATTGATTATGGAAACCCGCCCACTGAGCAAGAGCAAGAACTGGAGATTAGTACAAATTTTAGAAAGGGCTAAATAAGATGGTACAACAGGAATCAAGATTAAATGTTGCCGATAACAGCGGAGCTAAAGAAGTTTTAGTAATACGCGTATTAGGTGGTACCGGTAAAAGATATGCCTCAATCGGCGATAAGATTGTAGTTACCGTAAAAAGCGCTATCCCATCGGGTAACGTTAAAAAAGGTACAGTGTCAAAAGCAGTAGTAGTTAGAACTAAAAAAGAGATCCGTCGTAAGGATGGTTCTTACATTCGTTTTGACGATAACGCAGCCGTTTTGTTAAACAACCAGGACGAACCACGTGGTACTCGTATTTTTGGACCAGTTGCAAGAGAGTTGCGTGAAAAACAATTCATGAAAATTGTATCATTAGCACCGGAGGTATTGTAAAATGGAAAGAAAGAAGAATACACAACCGAAATTGAAGATCAAAAAGGGTGACTTGGTAAAAGTTATCGCTGGCGACTCAAAAGGTTCAGAAGGAAAAATATTAGAGGTATTAGTAGCCAAAAACCGTGTAATAGTTGAAGGTGCTAATCTAGTTTCAAAGCACACTAAACCTAATGCTACCAGCCCTAACGGCGGTATCATTAAACAAGAAGCAGCTTTACATATTTCAAACGTAATGTTGGTTGATCCTAAATCGGGCAAACCTACACGTGTTGGAAGAACTAAAAATGCTGACGGTAAATTGGTTAGAGTTGCTAAAATATCAGGGGAGGAAATTAAATAATGGCTTACGTACCAAGATTAAAATCGAAATACAAGGACGAGATCCGTACTGCAATGAAAGATAAGTTTCAGTACAAAAGCGTAATGCAGGTTCCGAAACTTGAAAAAATTGCTATCAACCAAGGTGTTGGTGCAGCTACAACTGATAAAAAACTGATTGATGTTGCCATTAACGAAATGACAACCATCACAGGTCAGCAAGCTGTTGCATCAAAATCTAAAAAGGATATCTCTAACTTTAAATTGCGTAAAAATATGCCGGTAGGCGTACGTGTTACTTTACGTGATAACAATATGTACGAATTTTTGGATCGTTTAATTGCAGTAGCATTACCACGTATCCGTGATTTCAAAGGTATTAACGATAAAGGTTTTGATGGCCGTGGTAACTATACTTTAGGTATCACCGAGCAGATCATTTTCCCTGAGATCAACATCGACAAGATCAACAAGATCATGGGTATGGATATTACCTTTGTAACATCAGCAAGTAACGATGTTGAGGCATTAGAGTTACTTAAACAATTTGGTTTACCATTTAAAAATCAAACTCCAACTAACAATGGCTAAAGAAGGTGTAAAAGCGCGCGAAGTTAAACGCGCCAGAATAGTAGCTAAATACGCTGAGAAAAGAGCAGCTTTGAAAGCCGCTGGTGATTATATAGGCCTGGACAAGTTGCCAAAAGCAGCTTCACCGGTAAAATTGCACAACCGTTGTAAATTAACTGGCCGTCCGCGTGGTTATATGCGTCAATTCGGTATTTCACGTGTTACTTTCCGCGAAATGGCTTTAGCCGGTAAGATCCCGGGAGTAAAGAAAGCAAGCTGGTAAAAAGCAGTTTATTTCGAGCCGTGAATATATAGTTGAAAAGCTGTATATTCGCGGCTCGAATTTAATATATGAATTAACCGATGAAAGGTCGTCCCGGATGTTACGGGAAGGAAACCACCGTCATAAACAATAGTAATGAATACAGATCCAATTGCAGATTATCTTACACGAGTAAGGAATGCTATCAAAGCCAACCATAGGGTTGTTGAAATTCCTGCATCAAACCTTAAAAAGGAGATCACTAAAGTGCTTTTCGATAAAGGTTACATCACAAACTTTAAGTTTGAAGACAATGGTCCTCAAGGCATCATCAAAATAGCTTTGAAATACCACCCGATAACTAAGGTCTCAGCTATACGTAGCATTTCACGTATCAGCAAACCAGGTTTGCGTAAATATGCAGGTACTGCTAATTTGCCAAGAGTATTGAACGGTTTAGGCATCGCCATCCTTTCAACATCTAAAGGCGTTATGAGCGATAAAGAAGCCCGCGCTCAAAATATAGGTGGCGAAGTAATGTGTTACGTTTATTAATCAAATAAGGAGAAACAAAAAATGTCAAGAGTAGGAAAAGCTCCAATCGCGATCCCGGCAGGCGTTACTGTTACCGTATCTGGTGATAACGTAGTATCAGTAAAAGGCCCTAAAGGTGAATTATTCCAGGCAGTTGATAAAGATATCACTATAGCCCAGGAAGACGGAAATTTGTTAGTTCAACGTCCGTCAGAACAAAAACGTCATAAAGCATTGCACGGTTTATACCGCGCTTTGATCAACAATATGGTTGTTGGTGTAACAACTGGCTACAGGGTAGAACAAGAGCTTGTAGGTGTGGGTTACCGCGCAACCAACACAGGTAATACGTTGGATTTAGTGTTGGGTTTCTCTCACCACTATGTATTTGAATTACCACAAGAAATTAAAGTTACAACCACTGCTGAGAAGGGTAAAAACCCAACCATCATCCTGGAATCAACTGATAAACAATTGATTGGCCAGGTTGCGGCAAAAATACGCTCGTTACGTGCACCAGAGCCTTATAAAGGTAAAGGTATTAAGTTTGTTGGCGAAGTATTGAGAAGAAAAGCAGGTAAATCAGCATCTAAAAAATAAGCGTCATGACAGGTAAATTATCAAGAAGAGATAGAATAAAGAAAGGTATCAGAAAACGTCTTTCTGGTTCTACAGAGCGTCCTCGCTTGTCAGTGTTCAGAAGCAATAAAGGCATCTACGCCCAAATTATTGATGATGTAACAGGTAAAACTTTAGTTTCGGCTTCATCTTTAGCAAAAGATTTCGCTGCAACCGGAAATAAATCTGATCAATCAGTAGCAGTAGGTAAATCAGTTGCCCAAAAAGCAATTGCTGCTGGTATTAAAGAAGTAGTTTTCGATAGGAACGGATATTTGTACCATGGCCGCATTAAGTCGTTAGCCGAAGGTGCACGTGAAGGTGGTTTAATATTTTAATTACAAGAAGAGATGTCAACTATTAATATAAAAAGAGTAAAATCAAGCGAGATCGAATTAAAGGATCGTTTGGTTAGCATCCAACGTGTAGCCAAGGTAACCAAAGGTGGTCGTACTTTCAGCTTCTCTGCCATTGTGGTAGTAGGTGATGAGAACGGTATCGTAGGTTTCGGTTTAGGTAAAGCTAAGGAAGTAACTGAAGCAATTGCTAAAGGTATTGATGATGCTAAAAAGAATCTGGTTAAAGTTCCAATTTTGAACGGAACTATTCCTCACGATCAGATCGGTAAATTCTCAGGTGGTTTTGTTTATATCAAGCCAGCTGCTAACGGTACCGGTGTAATTGCTGGTGGTGCAATGCGTGCAGTGTTAGAGTCTGCAGGTGTTCACAATGTATTGGCAAAATCAAAAGGTTCATCAAATCCACACAACGTGGTAAAAGCAACAGTATCTGCATTATCGCAATTGCGCGATGCTTATACAGTAGCTCAAAACCGTGGTGTTAGTTTAGGTAAAGTATTTAACGGATAATCATATCATGGCAAAAATCAAAATAACACAGATTAAGAGCGTGATCGATAGAAGTGAGCGCCAAAAAAGAACCGTTGAAGCATTGGGTTTGAAACGTATCAACCACAGTGTAGAAGTTGAAGCTAATCCAGCTATCATCGGAATGGTAAGAAAAGTTAATCATTTGGTAGCAGTAGAAAACATTTAATGTTATGAATTTAAATAATCTGAAACCTGCAGAAGGTTCTACTAAAAATAGAAAAAGGATCGGTCGTGGTACCGGTTCAGGTCGTGGTGGTACATCTACACGCGGTCATAAAGGTGCCGGCTCACGCTCTGGTACTTCAACTAAGGTTGGTTTTGAAGGTGGCCAGATGCCATTACAACGCCGTGTGCCTAAAGTTGGCTTTAAAAGCCTTAACCGCGTTGAGTATGTAAGTGTAAACTTAGATGCTTTACAAGGCCTGGTTGATCAATACAATCTTACAACAGTTAACTTTGATACCCTGAAAGAACATGGATTGGTATCACGTAACGACCTTGTAAAAGTATTGGGCCGTGGCGAATTAAAAGCTAAGTTAGAAGTTACAGCACATGCATTTTCTGCTACTGCACAAAAAGCAATTGAAGCAGCAGGCGGTTCCATCGTTAAGTTATAAATTTCAATGAAGAAATTTTTCGAAACTTTATCCAATATCTGGAAAATTGAAGATCTAAGAGTGCGTATAACAAACACATTCTTATTTCTTTTAATATATCGTATTGGCTCGTTCGTAGTGTTGCCGGGTATAGACCCAGCATCGTTAACCAACCAAAAAGGTAAAGAAGGTCTGATGGGCCTTCTTAACATGTTTGCGGGCGGTTCATTCTCACGTGAGTCTATTTTCGCATTAGGTGTAATGCCTTATATCTCCGCATCAATTGTGGTGCAGCTATTGGGTATAGCGGTTCCGTATTTCACTAAATTGCAAAAAGAAGGCGAAAGCGGCCGTAACAAACTAAACCAGTGGACCCGTTATCTAACCATTGCCATTACTGCTTTGCAGGCTATTGGTTATGTTAGCTCACAGGTATCACCAGATGCTAAGTTGGTTGCAGAACCATTCTTTACAGTAATGTCTGTATTCGTATTAACCGCGGGTACATTATTTGTAATGTGGTTAGGCGAGAAGATCACTGATAAAGGTATTGGTAACGGTATATCATTGATCATTATGGTGGGTATCATAGCCCAACTGCCTGATGCTTTGGTACAGGAGTTCACTTCACGTGTTAAGGGTGTTGGTGGTCCGTTTGTGTTCGTTGTCGAAATTATTGCGCTAATTGCTGTTGTAATGTTCACTATTTTGATTGTACAGGGTACACGTAAAATAGCTGTTCAATACGCAAAGCGTATCGTAGGTAACAAACAATATGGTGGTGTTCGTCAGTACATACCTTTAAAGGTAAATGCTGCCGGTGTTATGCCAATCATCTTCGCGCAAGCGTTAATGTTTTTACCGGGTATGGTATCACAGTTTTGGCCAAGTGCTGCCTCAAGCGGAATTTTAATAGCATTGTCTGATTATACCTCATGGGGTCATAATTTGTTATTTGCTGTATTGATCATCATCTTCACTTATTTCTACACTGCTATCACGGTTAATCCGAAGCAAATGTCGGACGATATGAAGAAAAACAGTGGTTTTATCCCAGGTGTTAAACCAGGCGATGCAACTACCAAGTTTATTGATGATGTGATATCGAAAATTACCTTACCTGGATCTATATTCCTTGCTATCATAGCTATATTACCAGCTATAGCAGCTATATTCCAGGTGTACGGACCGTTTGCACGTTTCTTTGGTGGAACATCACTGATCATTTTAGTAGGTGTTGTGTTGGATACATTGCAACAGATAGAAAGCCACTTATTAATGCGCCACTATGATGGTTTGATGAAAACCGGAAGAATTAAAGGACGCACGGCTATTCCAACTGCAGCAGGTACAACGCCGCCGGCAATTTAATAACGAATGTCAAAAATCAATTATAGGTCTGCCGAAGAGATAGAACTAATAAGAGAGAGTTCTTTGCTTGTGTCAAAAACACATGGAGAGATCGCTAAGATTATCAGACCTGGAATTAAGACAATAGAACTAAATAAACTTGCAGAAACCTTTATTCGTGACAACGGTGGGGTTCCTGCATTTTTAAACTATAACGGTTTTCCGTACTCCCTTTGTATCTCGTTGAACAACCAGGTGGTACACGGTTTCCCAAGCAACCATGAATTGGTTGACGGCGACCTGGTATCGGTAGATTGTGGAGTTGTAAAGAATAAATACTATGGCGACTCTGCTTATACCTTCGCTATTGGCGAGGTAAGTGAACAAACTCAATTACTGATGAAGGTTACCAAAGAGTGCCTTGTATTAGGGATCGAGAAAGCTGTGGTAGGGATGCGGGTTGGCGATATAGGTTTTGCCGTTCAGGAACATGCTGAGAAGCACGGTTTTGGTGTAGTGAAGGAATTAGTTGGCCATGGTGTTGGAACCAGACTGCACGAAAAACCTGAGGTACCTAATTACGGTAAACGCGGATCGGGCATTAAACTGGAAGAGGGTATGGTGATAGCCATTGAGCCCATGATCAATGCCGGTAGAGCCGGTGTTAGATTTTGGGACGATGGATGGACCGTATCAACCATTGATGGCAAAGTATCAGCTCATTATGAGCATACAGTGGCTGTTAGTAAAGGTAAAGCCGATATACTTTCTACATTTGATTATGTAGAAGAAATTTTGAATAAAAAAGAATAAAATATAAAATAATTTATTTACTTTTGCATCCCGCTTTTAGGGCGGATAATTGTATATAAATCAGTAATATATGGCCAAACAGGCTTCAATTGAGCAAGACGGTACAATAAAGGAAGCATTATCAAATGCAATGTTCAGGGTTGAATTAGAAAACGGCCATGAAATTATTGCACATATTTCTGGTAAAATGCGCATGCACTATATCAAAATATTACCTGGCGACAGGGTGAAACTTGAAATGAGCCCTTACGATTTAACAAAAGGAAGAATAACCTACAGATACAAATAAACAAAGAGATGAAAGTTAGAGCATCAATAAAGAAACGTAGCGCTGATTGCAAGATCATACGTCGCAAGGGAAAGCTGTACGTTATTAACAAGAAGAACCCTAAGTACAAACAACGTCAGGGATAATTTAAATTGTAACTATCCGTACAACGGTGGCCCGCCGTTCGGTGTTACTTAAAACAAAAAACAAATATGGCAAGGATTGCAGGTATTGATTTACCAAAAAACAAACGCGGAGAGATCGGACTAACGTACATTTACGGTGTAGGACGTACCACAGCACAAGGTATTTTAACCGAAGCTGGTATCGACTTTAACACTAAAGTACAAGATTGGACCGATGAGCAGTTAACAACCATTCGTGGTATCATTAACGATCGTATCAAAGTAGAAGGTGCTTTACGTTCAGAAGTTCAGTTGAACATCAAACGTTTAATGGATATCGGTTGCTACCGTGGTACCCGTCACCGTAAAGGATTGCCTTTACGTGGTCAGCGCACTAAAAACAACTCACGTACCCGTAAAGGTAAACGTAAGACTGTTGCTAACAAGAAAAAGGCTACTAAGTAATAATTGATAGGTGAGAGTGTGTTGCTCTCGTCTGGAATAGAAAAGATACAAACAGGATAGGAGTGCCGGGATTGATATATCTCAAGTCTCATATCTAAAATCTAAAAAGCAAAATGGCTAAAACTAAAAAAGTAACCAAAAAACGTATCGTTATCGTTGAGCCTGTTGGCGAAGCGCACATTAACGCTACTTTTAACAATATCATCATTACCCTAACCAACAAAAACGGTCAGGCCATCTCTTGGTCATCAGCCGGTAAAATGGGTTTCAAGGGTTCAAAGAAAAATACCCCGTACGCAGCCGGACAAGCATCTGCTGATTGCGCTAAAACCGCTTATGATTTAGGTTTGCGTAAAGTAGAAGTATTTGTTAAAGGTCCGGGTTCTGGCCGTGAGTCAGCTATCCGTACTTTACAAACTGCAGGTATCGAGGTAACTACAATCAGGGACATTACTCCGCTTCCGCACAACGGTTGCCGTCCTTCAAAACGTAGAAGAGTTTAATTAACAAAAATCGTTTAAAGCTAAGATTCTACGGCTACAGGCCGATAGATACTTTAAAACACACAAACAATGGCAAGGTACACTGGTCCAAAATCCAAAATTGCGCGTCGTTTCAGAGAGCCGATCTTCGGTCCTGACAAAGCGTTAGAAAGAAAAAACTATCCACCGGGAATGCACGGTGCCTCAAAAAGAAGAGGAAAACAATCTGAGTATTCAACTCAGTTGATGGAGAAACAAAAAGTAAAATACACTTATGGTGTATTGGAGAAACAATTCGAAAACTTGTTTCACCGCGCTTCATCTAAAGAAGGTATTACCGGCGAAAACTTGCTTAAATTTTTAGAAGCTCGTTTGGATAACGCTGTTTACCGTTTAGGTATATCTCCAACACGTTCAGGCGCACGCCAATTGGTTGGCCACAAACACATCACAGTTAACGGCGAAGTAGTAAACATTGCTTCTTACGCTTTGAAAGCTGGTGACGTAATTGCTGTTCGTGAGAAATCAAAAACCATGGAAGCTATTACAACTTCGGTTGCCGGTAGAAAGATCAACAAATTTAGCTGGTTAGAATGGGATGCCAATAACTTAACAGGTAAATTTTTGAACTACCCTAACCGCGATGAGATCCCTGAGAACATCAAGGAAAACTTAATCGTCGAGTTGTACTCAAAATAATATAATGATACTTATCCGGGAAATGATCAGCAATACCAGCTGGTCATTTTTTCCGGTTTAATTCATCCAATTAATAAATTAAAACACAGGATATAAATGGCAATATTAGCATTTCAAAAACCAGATAAGGTTATCATGCAGAAATCAACTGATTTTGATGGTACGTTTGAATTTCGTCCGTTAGAGCCAGGATTCGGGATAACTATTGGTAATGCTTTACGTCGTATCTTACTTTCATCATTAGAAGGTTATGCGATTACTTCTGTTCGTTTTTCAGGAGTTAACCATGAGTTTTCAACCATTAAAGGTGTGGTTGAGGATGTTACCGAGATCATATTGAACTTAAAACAAGTTCGTATGAAGAAAACTGGTGAGTCTGGCGATTCTGAGAAAATATTCGTGATCATTAATGGTCAGGATGCTTTCAAAGCTGGTGACATCACTAAGTTCTCTAACAACTTCACTATCCTTAACCCTGACCTGGTTATCTGCAATATGGATTCGTCTGTAACGTTAGAGATCGAGATCACTGTTGGTAAAGGCCGTGGTTACGTTCCGAGCGAAGAGAACAAAAATCCTGATGCAATGGTTGGTGTTATCGCGATCGATTCGATCTACACTCCGATCAAAAACGTTAAGTACACTATCGAGAACTACCGTGTTGAGCAAAAAACCGATTACGAGAAATTGGTATTGGATATTGCTACAGATGGTTCTGTTCACCCTGAAGATGCATTGAAGGAAGCTGCCAAGATCTTGATCCAGCACTTTATGTTGTTCAGCGACGAGAACATGATGCTTGAAGCTCAGGCTAAAGAAGAAACTAAGGAAGTTGACGAGGAAATTTTACATATGCGTAAGATCCTGAAAACTGAATTAGTTGATTTAGATTTATCAGTACGTGCATTGAATTGCTTGAAAGCTGCTGATATCCGCAGCCTGGCTGATTTAGTATCATACGATGTTGCTGATATGTTAAAATTCAGAAACTTTGGTAAAAAATCATTAACTGAAATTCAGGATCTGGTTAAATCAAAAGGTTTATCTTTTGGTATGAACTTGTCTAAATTTAAGTTAGACGAAGAATAAATAATAGACGTGAGATATTGGAAGTGGGATTACCCGCAACTGGTATCTCACTTTTATTTTAATACAATAACAATAAAACAATAAGCGAGCACATAATTCCGCGGGTTGATTAATTAATCCCCAACGGTATGTAACGTGAAAAAATCAAAACAAAATGAGACACGGAAGAAAAGTAAACCATTTAGGCCGTACCGACAGCCACAGAAAGGCAATGTTGGCGAATATGGCTTCATCGCTTATTCAGCACAAGCGTATTACTACTACATTGGCTAAAGCAAAAGCTTTACGTTTATATGTAGAGCCTATTTTAACAAAATCAAAAAACGATACTACACACTCACGTCGTACAGTATTTAGCTATTTACAGGATAAAGACATCGTTGCAGAATTATTCCGCGATGTAGCTGTTAAAATTGCTAACCGCCCAGGTGGTTACACCCGTATTGTTAAGTTAGAAAACCGTTTAGGTGATAACGCTTCTATGGCGATCATCGAATTGGTTGACTACAATACTGTTTACACTAAAGGTGAAGCTGCTACTGAGAAAAAAGCAACTCGTCGTCGTGGTGGTTCTAAAGCAAAAACTGCGGCTCCTGCTGCAACAGCTGCTGATGTAACTCCTGCTGATGATGCAGTAGTTGTTGAAGATGCTCCGGTTGCTGAAACTGAAGCACCTGCTGAAGATAAGGTTATCGAAAACCCAGAAGAAAAAGGCGAATAATTATTCGTCGCTTTATGTTATAGAAAGCCCTGCTCAGTTTGAGCGGGGCTTTTTTTGTGATGATATTATTAATTGATAACTTGTTATTTTTTTTAGATATGCACCTAATTCAGTGATAGGTATTAATCGGTGTTTACCTTCATTTGTTTCAAAATTTGAAAATTCTCCTTTTTTATCGAAATCAAATGCTTTTTTTTCGTCATCAAAATAAGTGACAAGCTGATTGTTATCTAAAATTGAATATTTTTTAGCCTCTTCTAAATTAGTGTAGGACGTGAATATTAATTGTGGTATGTCTATTTTTGATGAAATGTATAAGTTGACCCTAAGAAAGTGCAAGTCATTAAATTTAATTATCAAATAATACAATGGGGCTTCTTTGCTGAAGAGATTATTCGGAAAGATTTCATCAGACTTATAGATTGAGAGGCTACCGTGTCTCATTGTTTTATTTATCGATATAATCATGCTGTTTAAATCGAGAAAAACAGTAGTAAAAATTGGTATCCAGTACTTGTTTATAGTTATTTTCTTTTCTGATAATTGAATTAAATTCATCTTATGTGCTAATTCGAGTTGAGGATAATCATTATTTAATTCTTTTGCCCAAGCATCAAATTCATTTTCAACTATTATGAATTTATTATGCTTATCCTCACTTAGTTTTTGATTAATAATTTCATTTAATTGATTATTAAAAGTGTCAAGTTTATCGCTTATTTCGTTTTGCCCTTTTAGCGTTTCAATCTGGCTATGGTCGTCATCTTTTTTATTTGCCAAAAAAGTTATAAATAATCCCAAACCAATAATGGCGATGCCGACAATAATTAGAATATTCACGTTGTTATTTATTTATTGGAAAGGATATATTGGTTAGCCATAATTTCTTGAAGTATTGTGGTTAAATCACTCAATGGATAAAACTCCTTCTCCTTGTTTGGAATAAAATTAATAAAGTTACCATATTTACTAATGAAAAAGTTATTTCCGAGGAACGATATTATTAATGAATTATCAGGATTGGAACTTTGACGTTTAGCATTTAAAACGTTATCATATTGTTTGATTTTCAGAGAAACATCGTCATTTCCAGATGTAGAAGATAAAATTTCGATTGGGTTAATTCCCAAACAATAATTCTTTTTAAATTTGATTATTAGGTAATAATTTTTTCCTTGATTGGTGAAGAAATCTTCAGGGATATTTTTGCTATTAAAATATAAATCTAATGTATCACTTGTAGTCTTTTTGCTTATGGAGTGTGCCATTTTGAAAAGATTGTTAAAAGCAGTGTTTAGAAGTATATTCCATCGTTTTCGATCTGCAAGTCTCTTTTCAGATTTTGAGATTACCTTTTTTTGGTTTGATAAATCTATTTTGGAATAGTTGTCTTTTAGATCTTCAGCCCAGTTGTCAAATTCACTTTTTATTGTTTCGATTTTTTTTTGTTTTTCAGCTGGCGTCAAATTAGACGATTGAACATTATCAAGTTTTTTGTTAAAAGCATCTAATTTACTATTTAATTGCGCTTGACTTTTATTATTATCTAATGTTGTACCGAGATAAGTTAGATAAGACCCAATAGAGATCACAATTATTCCAACAATATTTAAGGAAATGGAACGAAGTTTCATTATGTAAACTTACACATTTTTCTGCCAACCTGTCACCACTAAACTTACCATTATGACGGGATTATTGTGATTTGATTGTTATCTATCTGCCAAAGCCGTATTGGCACAAGCATTGTTCATATGGCTTTAGTAAAACAATTATTCAATATAGTAAAATCAATCATATGTCTAAAATCATTGGAATCGACTTAGGAACAACAAACTCCTGCGTGTCTGTAATGGAGGGTAACGAGCCTGTAGTTATAGCAAACAGCGAGGGGAAACGTACAACGCCTTCGGTAGTTGCATTTGTTGACAACGGCGAGCGTAAAGTTGGCGATCCTGCAAAGCGTCAGGCTATCACTAACCCAACAAAAACTATTTCTTCTATTAAACGCTTTATGGGTAACCAGTTTAACGAGGTTACTAAAGAAGCGGAACGCGTACCTTACAAAGTAGTTAAGGGCGATAACAACACACCACGTGTTGAAATTGACGATCGTAAATATACTCCACAAGAGATATCAGCCATGATCCTTCAGAAAATGAAGAAAACTGCTGAAGACTTTTTGGGTACCGAAGTTACCGACGCAGTTATTACCGTTCCGGCTTACTTTAACGATGCACAACGCCAGGCTACTAAAGAAGCCGGTGAAATTGCTGGTTTAAACGTTCGTCGTATTATTAACGAGCCTACTGCTGCTGCCCTTGCTTACGGTTTGGACAAAGCACACAAAGACATGAAAATTGTTGTGTTTGACTGCGGTGGCGGTACACATGACGTTTCTGTTTTGGAATTGGGTGATGGCGTTTTTGAAGTAAAAGCAACCGACGGTGATACGCACTTAGGTGGTGACGACTTTGACCAGGTTATTATCGACTTTTTGGCTGACGAATTTAAGAATGACGAAGGTTTTGATCTACGTCGTGACCCAATGTCGTTACAACGTTTGAAAGAAGCTGCTGAGAAAGCTAAAGTTGAGTTATCAAGCACAGCTACTACCGAGATCAACTTACCATACATTACCGCTGTTGACGGTATGCCTAAACACTTGGTTAAAACTTTAACCCGTGCTAAATTTGAGCAACTGGCTGATAGCTTAATTAAACGTACTATTGAGCCTTGTAAAACTGCTTTGAAAAACGCAGGTTTATCAGTAGGTGATATCGACGAGATCATCCTTGTAGGTGGTTCAACCCGTATCCCAGCTATTCAGGATGCTGTTCAAAAATTCTTTGGTAAATCACCATCAAAAGGTGTTAACCCTGATGAGGTTGTAGCTATTGGCGCTGCTATCCAAGGTGGTGTATTATCTGGTGATGTTAAGGATGTGTTGTTGTTAGATGTTACCCCGTTATCATTAGGTATCGAAACTATGGGTGGCGTGATGACTCGTTTGATCGAATCAAACACAACTATCCCATCTAAAAAATCTGAGACATTCTCTACTGCCAGCGATAGCCAGCCATCTGTAGAGATCCACATTTTGCAAGGCGAGCGCCCTATGGCAGCTCAAAACCGTACAATTGGCCGTTTCCACTTAGATGGTATTCCACCAGCACCACGCGGTGTGCCTCAAATTGAAGTAACTTTTGATATTGATGCTAACGGTATATTACACGTAGGCGCTAAGGATAAAGCTACCGGTAAAGAGCAAAAGATCCGTATCGAAGCTTCTTCAGGCTTAACTGACGAAGAGATCAAAAAGATGAAAGACGAAGCTGAAGCTAACGCTGATGCTGACAAAAAGGCAAAAGAAGAAGTTGAAAAACTGAATGGTGCCGATGCTTTGATCTTCTCGACAGAAAAACAACTGAAAGAGTACGGTGATAAGATCCCTGCTGATAAGAAAGCTCCGATTGAAAGCGGTTTAGAAAAATTGAAAGCTGCTTACGCCGCTAAAGATTTAGCTACAATTGACTCTGTACAAGCTGAATTGCAAAATGCATGGAACGCTGCATCAGAAGATATGTACAAAGCTGCCGGTGACCAAGGTGGACAACCAGGTACTGAGCAACCACAGGGTGGCCCAGAAGGCGCAGCTGGTGGTGACGCTGTTACCGATGTTGACTTTGAGGAAGTGAAATAATATTCGCTAATCCGATATAAAATTAAAAGGCTCCCGAATTTTCGGGAGCCTTTTTTGTTAATGAGGGTAATTTTTCGTATCTTGTATGGAAGAGAATCACAGGTTAGGAATTGAGAGTTAAAAAAAATCTTACTTTATCCCCTCTTGGGTAGCGAGTATCAAGTAGCAATGTTTTTTTAATGATTTATTAAAACCTACTTTATACCCCCTTAAATTGTTCAGTAATTAATGTTAATTAAGTTATTAGTGTTATTAAACACAAAAGAACTTGTTTTGGCTGATCGGGTATTTAGTTTTACTTCACTATCATTTACCATTAACGAATTCACATTATCAAAGCTATGCAACATCAGGTTAATTTGGATGAATTTAGAATTAAATGTTCCTTCTGGAATATCTAATATAACCTGTTTTTGAGTAGGGTAAAAGCGGATAACGCGTTTATAGAATTTGCCTTTTTGGTAATCATAAGTTGAGCCGTCATCTTCGTAATAGATAAACTCATTAGTTTCAGTTCCATTCCAGATGTGGAGTTGCAGGATGCCATCGCCTTTTTCTGCTGTACTTTGAACGATGGATTGCATGGGTATGATGGCCGATGCTTTAACGAAAACCGGCAAATCATTTAATGGCGCGGGTACGGTGACTACCTGTTCGCCATCAAATTGCTTGTCGCTGCTTAGGCGGTACCATTCGCCTTTGGGCAGATAAACATCTGCTTTTTTTTCGGTGCTGATCACTGGTGCAACTAGTAGGGAATCGCCGAAAAGGAATTGGTTTTGGTATTTGGTTTTGTAGATGTTATCGTCAAAGGTATGCTCAATAGCCAAAGTTCTGCTCAATGGCAAACCTGTTTGGCTGACCGTGTAAAAGCTGGAATAAATGTAAGGCAGCAATTGATAACGTTGTTCGATATCCTTTTTAATAATGGCCTCGTTTTTAGCTCCCCAGCGCCATGGTTCTCGGTAAGCTGTATCAAGGCGGGCGTGGTTGCGGAACATGGGTGTGTAGGTGCCTAATGAGTTCCAGCGGACCATGAGTTCGGGAGTTGGATCGCCACTGAAGCCGCCAATATCTACACCGGTAAAAGCCATACCGGTTAAGCCAAGGCTATTGACCAAACGCTGACCTAAGAGCATATGTGAATCATAAGCGGAGTTGTCGCCTGTCCATACCGCAGAATAACGCTGTGTGCCGCAATAGGCCGCACGGGTGAGTACGAATGGGCGTTTGCCTTTCAGGATCTTTTTGGTGCCATCGTAAGTAGCTCTGGCCATTTGCATGCCGTACGCGTTGCGTACTTCGGGCATGGGTTGATCACCAAATTGCATAAGTGACGATATGTTTTGACCCCATGCGGCAGGTTCGTTCATGTCGTTCCAAAAGCCGTCAACTCCCGGATCGGTTAGGGCTTTGAATGCGGCACCCCACCATTCGCGCACATCTTCACGAAAGAAATCGGGGAAATGGCAGCGGCCGGGCCAAACCTCGCCGATGAATTTATCGCCGTTGGGGTAGATGGCAAAGTAGTCTTTTTTGATGCCTTCGTCGTATTGTTTATAGCCCTTTTCTACTTTGATGCCGGGATCCACAATGGTTACCAGATGGAAATCCATCGCTTTTAGCTTATCCAGTAATTGTTTAGGTTTGGGAAAAGTTTTTGGGTCCCAGGTGAAGATCTTGTAGGCATCCATATAGTCGATGTCGCAATACATAACATCGGCAGGGATCTTTTTTTCGCGGAAGGTTTGGGCAATTTCGAGCACTTCATCGGCACTCATATAGCTCCAGCGGCATTGCTGATAACCCAGGCTCCATAGTGGTGGCATTTCCATTCGGCCGGTGAGCCAAGTGTAATCTTCCAATATCTGGCCTACACTTTGCGCACCGAAGAGGTAGTAGTTCATATCGCCGCCATCGGCGCCAAACCAACTCATTTCGTTATCGGTGGTAGCGCCAAAGTCGAAATAGCTTTTGTGGGTGTTATCCATAAACAGGCCATACATTAAGCCGCTATGTATGCCAATGTAGAAGGGGAAGGTTTTATATAGAGGATCAGTATCGATACCGTGTTCGGCAGCATCGGTGTTCCAGTTGACGTAAGATGATGCGCGGCGATCCAGATTTCCCACTTTTTCGCCCAGGCCAATAAAGCGCTCATTAGGGAAGAGTTTGCGGTAGCTTATTACCTGGCTGCCTCGCCAGGTTGTGCCAAAGCGCTCTTCATCAGCATTAAGCAGTTTGCCATTGGCGGTGTAAAAGCTGAAGCGTAAAGGCGATTTGTTGATGGACAGTTTTAAGGCAGAAGTGCTGATCTCGAAGCTGTTGCTCAACTCGCGGTATTTGATATCGCCTAAAGGCTGTTCAATTACCGCGAAGGATTGATCTTCCTTTTCTGGTTCTTTTGTGATATTAACCCGGATGATGGTTGGGCTGTAGATGTAAACGTGCGCTTCAGTATTAGCTGTTTTAATAACCAGTTTGCCAAGTTGCTGTTCGATGCTTTGGATATCGCCTAAAAATTCTGTCTGCATAGTAATGCAACAGTAAAAAGGATTTAAAGGTTTAGATTAAGATGAGATAATGGCGTTAAACAACAAATCCCGCTCGAGGCGGGATTTGCAATGTATATTTCAGCGAAAACTTATGCCCAAAGGTTAGAAGGGTAAGTTCCGTTTTCTAATAATTTAGAGATGCTTGCCTGAACGATTGGCTTGTCTTCTTTATAAGTAACGCCAAACCATTTAGCGGCTGTTGGTACAACTTTAAATGAAGCTACACCGGTTTTGATCAGCTCATCGGCAACAAGCGGAATAAAGAACTCGGCTTTAGGGTTGCCTTCGTTAGCATCAACAAAGCGTTTGAACATATCCAGGCTTTGCTCAAAAACAGCCGGGGTAAAACCCCAGAAATTCATGGATACGCGGGTATCGTTTGGTAGTGGGTGCTCGCCGGTAGCATCTTTGTAGGCCACTTTATCGCCATCTACAAAGTAAACTTCGGTGCGCTCGTTAATCTCAATCATGTTACCATCTTCAACTTTACAAACACCGCGTGATACTGAACCGTAATCGGATAAGGTTTTATCGATTTGATAACCGATCAATGAGTATTTATCATCAGCAACTTCGGTAGTTAAAAATTTAGCCATTTTATCAAAGGCATCAAAGCCATAAAAATCATCGGCATTGATTACGCAAAATGGTTCTTTAACAGCATTGCGGGCAGCTAAAACAGCGTGAGCAGTACCCCATGGTTTAGCGCGTTCTACTTCTTTATCAATACCATATTGTTTCAGATCAAAGTTTTGGAAAACGTAATCCGTTTCTATTTTACCGGCTAACTTAGGCTCAAAAATACCTTTAAAGCTATCCAAAAACTCCTCGCGGATGATGAACGTTACTTTACCAAAACCAGCCTTAATGGCATCATAAATAGAGTAATCAATAATGGTTTCGCCGTTAGGGCCAAAACCGTCAACTTGTTTCATGCTGCCATAGCGGCTGGCCATACCTGCGGCCAATATTAATAATGTAGGTTTCATATTTGCTAAAGTACTTATATTTTAATTTGTTGTTATACGCAATTCACAATTTAACGGATGAATAATATTGAGATAATTTATCCTGAATTTTGAACTTATTTTTTCATCTTGGTTGCTTCGGGCAGATTGCTGTACCTGAAATCCTGACCGGTTTTAAGCGCCAGCAAAGTTTCGTAGATCAAGCTGATCACATTGTCAACATCCTCTTTGTGGATCATCTCCACAGTAGTGTGCATGTAACGTAATGGCAACGAGATCAATACCGAAGGAACACCACCGTTTGAATAAGCAAAAGCATCAGTATCTGTTCCGGTTGACCTGGACGAGGCCTGGCGCTGGAATGGGATTTCTTTTGCTTCGGCAGTTTCGATCAACAGCTTATTCAGATTGTTTTGGATAGCTGGAGCATAAGACACTACCGGACCGCGGCCGCAAGCCAGATCGCCCTGAGTGATCTTGTTGATCATCGGGGTTTGGGTATCGTGCGTAACATCGGTAATGATGGCAACATTTGGTTTGATGTAATCAGCTATCATTTCGGCACCGCGCAAGCCAATCTCTTCCTGAACGGCATTTACGATGTACAAGCCGAAATCGAGCTTCTTTTTGTTCTCTTTTAATAAACGCGCAACCTCGGCAATCATAAAACCACCAACACGGTTATCCAGAGCGCGACCAACATAGTAGCGATCGTTCAATACCATAAACTCATCTTCGTAAGTAATTACACAACCTACGTGGATGCCTAAAGCTTCCACCTCGGCTTTGCTGGTAGCACCACAATCTAAAAAGATGTTTTTTAGTGTAGGGGCTTCTTCCTTTTCGCCACTGCGGGTGTGGATGGCTGGCCAGCCGAAGATGGCCTTAACTATACCTTTGGTGGTATGAATGTTTACGCGTTTTGAAGGAGCGATCTGGTGATCAGAGCCACCATTACGGATGACATAGATCAAACCATCGCTGGTAATGTAATTAACAAACCAAGAAATTTCATCGGCATGAGCTTCGATCACTACGCGGTAAGGCGCTTTGGGATTGATGATACCTACAGCGGTGCCGTAGTTATCAACGTAAGTTTCGTCGATGTAAGGTTTAATATAATCTAACCATAACTTTTGGCCCTGCCATTCAAAGCCGGTTGGCGAGGCGTTATTGATATATTTCTCTAAAAATTGTACTGATTTATCGGTAACAACAGGTGTATGTTTTTTCTCGTCGGATTTCTTTTTAGCCATGATAATGTGTATTGTACATGCCTGGAGGCACTAAAGGCAAATATAGTAAACCATGTTACAAAGCCATAAGTTTATACTGATTTGAATCGTAAAATATGAACTGTGATTTATTGCTGTTTTAACATTTAATTTATACTGCCACTGTTACTTTGTGCCCAGAGAGTTTTGATTCATAATTCAGTTGTTAATTGAGAGAGAGGCAGTCGGCGTGTGAGTAGCGCCGACTGTTTTTATTTTAGATCAAGCTCCATGATCTCGTAATCGTGCCCGTTTTTTGAGAAGGTTTCGCCGGTTTGTTTGAGGTTTGATTTCAGATAAAAGCCGATAGCTAATAGGCGCGCATTGCACCATAAACGTTCGGCACCTTCGGTTTTGGCAAAAGCTATTACATAATCTAACAAGGCCTTACCAACACCCTGCCCCTGAACAGACGGATGTACCGCAAACTTACGGAACTGATAATCCAAGCCTTTACTGAACAGGGAAACGATGCCTACTAATTGATTTTCGGTAAAAGCGCCAAAGTGGTAACCGTCATCATCCTCGTCCATCCACATTTTATAGATGGGAGTTTCCGGATATAAAACCTCGTGCCGTAAGCGCCAGGTTAATTCAGGGGTTATTTGTTCGATGTGAAGGGGCATATGTAGTATTTGTCTAATTTTTTGAAAAGCGTTGGCCAACGCTTTTTTAAATCCGAAATCGTAAATTAAAAATCAAAGTGGCATATTGCCATGTTTCTTTCTCGGTAGGTTCACTACTTTATTTTCCAGCATTTTAAAGGCTTTGATCAATTTAGCTCGAGTTTCGGCAGGTTCAATCACCTCATCAATAAAGCCACGCTCGGCGGCTCGGTAAGGGTTGGCAAAGATATCGGCATATTGCTGTTCCATTTCTTTCCATTTGGCTTCCGGGTCTGATGCAGTACTGATCTCGCGTTTAAAGATGATCTCGGCAGCGCCTTTGGCGCCCATTACAGCGATCTCGGCACTTGGCCAGGCAAAGTTCATATCGGCACCAATGTGTTTGGAATTCATAACATCGTAAGCGCCGCCGTAGGCTTTGCGGGTGATCACCGTAATACGTGGTACTGTGGCCTCGCAAAAGGCGTAAAGTAGTTTAGCACCATTGGTGATGATACCTTTCCATTCCTGATCAGTGCCGGGTAAAAAGCCGGGTACATCTTCGAATACCAGCAATGGTATATTAAAACAATCGCAAAATCGGATGAAGCGTGCGCCTTTGGTTGATGAGTTGATATCTAAAACGCCAGCCAAAAATGCAGGTTGATTAGCTACAATTCCAATACTGCGGCCCGCTAATCGCGCAAAGCCAACAACTATATTTTCGGCAAAATCTTTATGTACTTCTAAGAAAGTGCCTTCGTCAATCACCTCGTCAATTACCTCGCGCATGTCATAAGGTTGCGAAATGTTTTCTGGTAAGATAGTGGTTAAGTTTGGGCGAGCTTCGTCACTTGCTTCGTAAGGTAAAGCCGGAGCCGTTCCTTCGCAATTCTGAGGCATATAGCTTAAAAGCTTTTTTACATGATTGATAGCTTCGATCTCGTTAGCGCAGGCGAAATGTGTTACACCCGATTTGGTAGCATGGGTATTGGCGCCGCCTAATTCTTCCGAAGTCACAATTTCATGCGTCACCGTCTTCACCACATTGGGGCCAGTAACAAACATGTAGGATGTATTTTCAACCATCAAAATAAAATCGGTAATGGCAGGCGAATAAACCGCACCACCCGCGCAAGGGCCCATAATGGCTGATAACTGTGGGATTACTCCCGAAGCCATGGTATTGCGATAAAAGATATCGGCATATCCGCCAAGCGAAACTACGCCCTCCTGAATACGTGCGCCGCCCGAATCGTTCAATCCGATAAACGGAGCACCATTCTTCATAGCCAGGTCCATCACCTTGCAGATCTTTTCTGCATGGGTTTCTGATAGCGAACCACCGAACACGGTAAAATCCTGAGAGAAAACGTAAACCAAACGGCCGTTCACAGTACCATAACCGGTAACAACTCCATCGCCGGGATATTTCTCCTTCTCCATCCCAAAATCGGTTGAGCGATGCGATACCAGCATCCCTATCTCTTCAAAAGAACCTTCGTCTAATAAAAAGTGAATACGCTCGCGCGCGGTGAGCTTCCCTTTTTTGTGCTGGGCATCAATCCGTGCTTGTCCGCCGCCTAACAGCGCCTGCTCTTTCTTACTTCGTAGGGTATCCAGTTTTTTATCCACTTCTCTTGGTTTTATAAATTGTAGTGGTTAAAAATATGAATTATCTTTATTACTATTTAATCTTCCTATTTTTGATACATGCTCATTCAAGGTAAAGATCAACGTACACTTAAAGCTAACCTGATGCTGGCATCATCAACCGCGATGGTTGCAGGCATTGTTAACGTAGCCGGAGTAATTGCCTTTTTAGCTTTTACCACCAATATAACCGGGCACGTGGCTTTGCTGGCCCGCAAGGTAAGCGCGCAGGATGTTGGTGAGATCATCACTGTAGGCATTTGGCTGCTTATGTTTTTTATGGGAGCCTTTGTATCGCATTTTATGGTACGATCTTTTGATCGCGAAAGCACCTACAAAGCTCATGCTTTACCTATTTTAACGGAAATGTTTATTCTGCTGCTTGTCGCGATATACGGCAATCATTTTTTTGATGGTGACGACCTAGAGCGCGAGATCATCATCGGGGCCATCCTGTTCTCGATGGGATTGCAGAATAGCCTCGTATCAACCATATCCGGAGGTTTGATCAAATCCTCACACCTAACCGGACTATTTACCGATGTGGGTGCCGATGTTGCTGAATGGATCCATCCGCATACCCCCAAAACCGAATTGGTACGCAACCGCTTGTATGTAAGGTTCACCGTATTAGGTTTCTATTTTATAGGTGCCGTTGCCGGAGGGTACTTTTTTGAACTTTACAACTTCAAGGTGTTCTATTTTATCCCGTTTATACTACTTACTATCCTATATTATGACATCCGCGGCATTGTTTTTAACAAATTGCGCCGTAAATTTACCGCCGATAGCAAAACTGAATAATATCTCCATAAACATCACAAACCTATGTGCGCAGCTAAAATTCACGATACCAGCCATATTACTTACGAAAGCCTTTTAGAAGGTAATCAGCAATTTGTTGCCGATACCTTAAAGATAGATCCCGATTATTTCACCCAGCTATCTAACGGACAAAAACCACCCGTTTTATGGATAGGTTGTGCCGATAGCCGCGTACCTGCCAACCAGATCACCAACACTAAACCAGGCGAGATCTTCGTACACCGTAACATTGCCAATATGGTGGTTCACTCGGATATGAACATGCTTTCCGTTCTGGATTATGCCGTTAACGTTCTTGGAGTTAAGCATGTGATAGTTTGCGGTCATTATGGTTGCGGTGGTGTAATAGCCGCCTCTGGCCATGAGCAAAACGGACTGGTTGATAACTGGCTGCGCCACATTAAAGATGTGATCCGTTTGCACGCGGCCGAGTTAGAGGCAATTACCGATCAAAAAGAAAAAGTTGACCGCCTGGTAGAACTGAATGTTATTGAAAATGTACACAACCTAACTGCCACATCCATTGTGCAAAACGCCTGGAAAAACGGTAAGGATCTAAGTGTACACGGCTGGGTTTACACATTAAGTACAGGCTTTATTAAAGACTTGAAAGTGAGCTTAAACAGCAGCCAGAATATGGATTCAGTGTTTAAGTTTAGATAGTCATAGAATAAAATATTCTATAATAAAAAAGCGATGGCATTAACCATCGCTTTTTTGTTTATAAGTTAGAAAAACTGAAATTACACTACACTTTTTTCAGCGCGGCAATAATATCTTCCAATTTGGGTACTTTATCAAACACTTTTGCCAGTTTCCCATCTTTTGAATAAATGGCTATAAAGGGTGTAGTTGCAACACTGTAAATGCGACCTAATGTCATGGTGTTACCTTCGGTACCTACAGTGATATTGGGATATTTCTCCAATCCAAAATCTCTGTAAAATACTTGTATCGCTTTTAATTGCGACCACGTAGCCATTACTATTTGCACATGCTTTAAGGTATTTGAGTGAGCTTTAGCCTCTTTGGCAAATTCATCCTGAAACTCATAAGTTAGTTTTTGACAGTGCGTGCAATCAGGCGAAAAATAGATGATCATGGTAGGCATACCTTTTTTCAGGTTATCCTGGGTGATATAAGTACTATCCTGTTTTAATAATTTATAGTGCGGGATACCCGTAGGCACATCTGTTTTTTGCGCCTTTAAATTTTGTATGCTAAAAAGTAACAGGATGATGCAAAGCGTATTTTTCATATGTATAAGTAAGCTGATGCAATATTAACGGTTTATGCCTCTAATAATTCCATTTGTGTTAAAATATTTTCTTCGGTAATAGGGTAGGGTACGCGGTTGCGGATGCTTTGGTAAACGGCCTCAAACAAACCAGTGTAATCACCTTTAACCGATGGTATGGTTTTTACGTTTTTACTGCCATCATCGTTAATGGTAGTTAGCTTACCTTCAACCCCCGGCTCTTCCAAGCCATAACGGGCATCGGTAGGCAGCATGTTTTGGTCAAGCTGTACTTCCTGCATATCAACCCGGTCTTTAATGTAAGTACCCTTGGTACCATGCAGCACAAATGCCGGAACGGGCTGTGCCGTTAGCAAATTAGAAGCCGCCATTACATTCAGATCGCCCGGGTAAGATAACTGGAAAAAGAAGTAATCGTCCACTTGTGAGCCTTCCCGGTGAGCCGCTTTTACTTTGTTGAATTTTGTGGGCCTGCCAAACAAACTGATCAGCTGATCCAGCAAGTGCGGACCCAGATCATAAACCAAACCATTAGCTGCTAAACCACCAGTTTCTTTAAAAGCCTTCGGACTCAGCACCGGCTTAAACCTGTCAAACCTGAAAGTAACTTCGATCAGTTTACCTAATTCACCACTCTCAATCACCTGTTTAATGGAAAGAAAATCACTATCCCACCTCCGGTTTTGGTAAATAAAAACCTGTTTATTTTGTGCCCGGCCCAAATCAAATAAAGCTTTGGTTTCGGCAACACTATCTGCCGCCGGCTTTTCTATCAGCACATGCTTGCCTGCTTTCAATGCGGCTGTCGCTAAATCATAATGGGTGTTATTAGGTGTGTTTACCACGATCAATTCTATCTCATCATCAGCCAAAAGCTCGCCAATCGAATCGTAACTGATCACATCCGGATAACGTTCCCCAGCCACTTTTTTACTGCGCTCGGTAATTGCTTTTAATTTGAATCCCGGATGGGCATGTAAAAACGGAGCATGAAATATTCTGCCCGACATGCCGTAGCTCATTATACCTGTAACTATTGGTGCTGCCATATACAAGTATAGCAAGAATAGCCTTGAAAATAAAAAACTGAATTGGTTATGGAATTCAAACCGCTTTGCATCTGTTGTTTAAATTCATCAAACTATTTAACTTAGATACTACCTAACCAAATCACTCCCATGAAAACAAGGCATTTACTCATCATCTTTTTCGTCTTAGCTTCCTGCTCTACACAAAAGAAGGTAGCCTACCATTACGGTAGCTTTACGGATGAGCGCGATGGCCATATATACAAAACCATCAAAATAGGTAAACAAATCTGGATGGCCGAAAACCTGGCCTATATATTTAAACCCGGCCCAAATCATTCCGAATCCAACTATTATAAATTTGGTGTTGATACCGCCCAAATATGTGGCCGCCTGTATAATTTTGATGCCTTACTACAAGGTGCGGCACCTAAAGGCTGGCACGTACCATCCGACAAGGAATGGCACGAAATGGAAGATGCCTGTCCTGATCCGATAACAGCGCTCAAAATTCAATATGGTGGCGAGTACGGTATCGGCAAGTTTATGTATTTTGGCCAAAAAGCAGCCTTCTATACTTCTACGCAAGATGGCTTTCCCATTATTACGCGCTACATTAACAAAGGCGATCACACTATTTATACCAATAAGCAAGGCATAGGCTGGCAGTTAAGTGTAAGGTGTGTTAAGGATGCTGATCCGGAGTGAACATTATATCCGCCCGTTCAGGCGTCCACGCCTGAACACTAAAAGTTGGCAGCGTTCACGCTGCCGAAGATAGTCTTGATTCCTGATTTTCGCTTCTTGAATCTTCTTTCCTAAAACATCCCGCAATCCCCAATCGGCGAACCATCCGGCATATCCAATGCTTTGGCTGGTGCAAACTTATCCGGGCTCTTCTCAAACTGATCTATCTGCGCCAAGCCAAACAGCAGATTAGCCCGCTGCATCGAGTTGGCTTTTACCGATTCGCGCTGCATCCACTTCTTCAACTGGTCAATTTCAAGCAATGCAATGCCACGTACACTTTCGGGTGCCTGTGTGCTGGCTGCTAAAGTTAATATCTGTTTCAAGGTCAGGTTATTTACTAACCGCTGAACCTCGCCCTTATAACCATTTTGCGTTGGTGCTTTCCAGGTTTGTATCACCAGCTTATCCAAAATGGCCAGCAGACCGGGTTGCTGACTATCCCTCGAACCATATTCCACTAAACGTGCTGCCCGCTGCGGGTTTAGCATAAATTGTAAGGTAGTGCTTGCCGCAGATTCTGCCGCTCCTAAAGGGTCAAAGGTTAATCCCGTACGGCTTTTAAATGTTTCGCGTGTGCGCGGATAACCAACCGGGCGCGGGGGTATTTTAGCGATGAGTTTCTCGGGTAACGCCAAAGCATCTGGCGATAGGGTGCTCATCAAAGCGTTAAAAGCCTTCCACTGCTCACCCGGCGGAATCATTTTGGTGATCACCTGCCCATCGTTCTTCAAAGCAAAAGTATAATACAAACCACCTATCATTTTTGATGCCGCTTCCGTTTGAAAACGGTGGATCAAATACATTGGTACCAAAACCTCTTCCAACGTAGCCATTGGTGCATCCTGCCTTATCGCCTTCTCCGAGAAGTTAGCGATGATCTGTTTGCGGATCCCCATCAAACGGTTTAATTCATCAGCCGCGTTATTGCCGCTATCCCACAAATGGGCCATAGGATGCGCACTACCTGCCGGCCTTGCATCGGCATCGGATATAAAAGTATAGCCTTCTTTCAGGGTTTGCTGCATGATGGATTTTAAACCCTCATCTTCATTTATTCCTTTCGGGAAATCGGTATAGCCATACATAATGGCACGTTTATCCCAGCCACCAATCTCTTTTGTATAAGCGTTAGCAATATCGATTGTGCCATCAGCCAGCATATTGATACTCGGTGGTGGATAATCCATTACCGAAGCCCGGTTTTGCGTGCTCGATGTAAAGTTGTGGTATAACCCCAGCGTATGCCCAATTTCGTGAGCCGCTAACTGATGTAACCGATCAATAGCCATCTGCAACATCTTAGGCGATGTTGGTTTGCCATCTTCGTAAGGCTGCAATAATCCTTCGGCGATTAGAAAATCCTGCCTGTCGCGTAGCGAACCTAAGGATACCTGGCCTTTAATGATCTCGCCGGTGCGTGGGTCGACAACCGATGCGCCATAACTCCAGCCACGGGTTGAGCGGTGGATCCACTGGATGATGTTGTAGCGGATATCCATCGGGTCGGCATCCTCCGGCAGTAATTTTACCTGGAATGCGTTTTTGTATCCTGCCGCTTCAAAAGCCGCATTCCACCATAAAGCCCCTTCCATTAAAGCTGTACGCACAGGTTCGGGAGCGCCACGGTCCAGATAATAAACTATGGGTTTTACCGGTTCGCTCAAGGCCGCGTTCGGGTCTTTCTTTTCCAAACGGTGGCGATTCAAATAACGCTTCACAATGGGTTGATCTATTGGCGTGGCAAAATCCATAAAGTTGGTATCATAAAACCCGGAACGCGGGTCGTACTTGCGGGGCTTATAATTACCATCGGGCAGTTCAATAAACGAGTGGTGCATACGCACGGTTACGTTATCCGGATCGGGTGTAACACTCTGTATCTCGTTCCCTGTCCCATCTCCCGCTAAGGTAACAGTAGCCTCAAACTCACTGTTCTTCGGAAAATCTTTGGTGTTAGGCAAATAAATAGCCGATTTAGATTCATCGGCCCTAAAACTCCCTTGTCCGCTGTTACTCAATTTACTGCCAATTTTATGGCTGTCGCGTAATAAAAACGAAGTAATATCGATCAAAACTTTACCATCATCCTGCGCCTCAGCCTTAAACCCCCATATTACCGATTTGGCAAAAGCTTCATCTACAGATTTACGTTCATCCGCATTATTACTCACCGCACGGTAATCGTAATTGGGTTGTATCAATAAAACTTTCGGGCCGCTTTTAATGAATTTAACTATGCGTGTATCGCCTGTTTGCCCCCTGTCCAAACCCAGATCATTCGATCCTACGCCCGATGGCAAACTATTCAAATACAAAAACTCTTTATCCAGTTGAGCTACCTCGAGTAATATGCGCCCGGTCTTATCATCCCAATAAAAATTGAAATAACCTTCGTACCTGGTCATGCCCTGGGTTTTAGCAGCTATGTCGCCTTTTTGCGCAAACAGGGGTTTTGCCAATACCAGCAGGAAAAGGATAAAGTAATAAGGTTTCATAAATCAAATAGTTAATAGCCTAAAATACAGATAATTCGGTTTGCAGCCAAATTGGCCTGAACAACATGTGCAGCACTGCTGCATAAAAAGCAAATGAAGTATTTATGCTTGTTGCCGATACTTAAAGTTTTATTATTTTTGAGCACACAAAAACAACCAACATGAATTTTCCAGCAGAACTTAAATATACCAAAGACCACGAATGGGTTAAGGTTGATGGCGATACAGCTACCATAGGCATCACCGCATTTGCGCAAGGCGAATTGGGCGACATAGTTTATGTAGACATTAATACCGTGGGCCAAACCGTTAACATTGAAGATGTATTTGGTACGGTGGAAGCTGTAAAAACGGTTTCGGATTTATTTATGCCTGTTACCGGCGAAGTATTGGAAATTAACCCGGCTTTAGATAGCCAACCGGAATTGGTTAACTCTGACCCTTACGGACAAGGCTGGATGGTTAAAATTGCCATAGCCGATGCTTCACAATTAGATGGCCTGCTTACCGCCGAAGCTTACCAAAGCTTAATAGGCGTTTAAAATATAAAAGTCCGGTTCAACACAATTTGAACCGGACTTTTTAGTTAAATAGGCTGTATCATGAAAAGAGCATACCTCGTATATCTCACCTTCGCCATCCTGATAGTTGGCCTCAACTCATGCAGCCTTTTCCGCAAAAAGTGCGACTGCCCAAAGTGGATCAGATCCACACCATCTTCTCCTATCCGGAAATAGATTCCCTTATTGTTTTAATAAATTGATGTTTTTAAACTAATTGGTTAGTTTGCTTTAGAAATCGTGTAACGTTTAATTTTTTCTTACGTCACATAGCTAAAATAAACTCAATCTATGTGCAAACCTTACCTATTTCGCATCACATTTTTTTCTATTCTTATTCTCCTAACGGCTACATCCGCTTCCGCCCAGTTAAAAAAGGGAACTATCAAAGCTAAGCTGATCGACGCCACAACCAAACAACCGGTTGAGTTTGCCAGTATCTCTATCGCGATAGCAAAAGATTCTTCCATTGTGCGTAATTCCGTAAGCGATAAAACAGGGATTGTAGAATTTACCGGCCTGGCTTTAGGAAGCTATCGCCTTACTGTTTACCAGTTAGGTTTACAAACAGTTAAACTTCCGTTCAGCCTGACTGCAGTAAAACCTTACGCCGACTTTGGCGATATTATAATGGAAGCCAGTGTTCACAACCTGAAACAAGTTAATATTGAAGCCGAAAAAGCACCCATCACCATAAAAAAAGACACCGTTGAGTTTAACGCCGGATCGTTCAAAACCCAAAAAAATGATAACGTAGAAGAGTTGCTTAAAAAGCTGCCTGGTGTTGATGTGGATAAAGACGGCAAAATAACCGCACAGGGTAAAGAGGTAACCAAGGTACTGGTTGATGGTAAAGAGTTTTTTGGTAACGACCCTAAAGCTGTAACCAAAAACCTGCCTGCCGATGCCATTGCCAAAGTACAATTGATTGATGATAAAACGGAAAACTCTAAAAAAACAGGTATAGATGATGGTCAGCGCGAAAAGGTGATCAACGTAACTCTTAAGGAGGATAAAAAACACGGTTGGTTTGGTAACATGGCCGCCGCTACGGGTAACAGCGACCGATACCTGGGCCAGTTTAACATGAACCATTTTGATAAAACCAAGCAGATCTCTATCCTGTCGCTCAGCAATAATATTAACGAGGCCGGTTTTTCTTACGATGATATTAACAACTTTGCCAATGGTAATGCCTTTGGCACATTTGGATCATCGGACGGATCTGTTAATATCAACATTAGCTCGAATGGGCGTGCCGATATTAATGGCGCCTTTTCTGGAGTAAACGGTGGTTTAATAACCAACCACACCGCGGGACTTAACTATACCGATGAGTATGGCAAAACAGGGCAGCTAAAATTTAACGCCAATTTTGTTACCGTGCTCTCTAAAAATACTCTCAACCGCACTTCTAACTTACAGGATATTCCTAATAATCTATTCACCAATCAATTAAGTGGCGGTAACAACACCAGCAACAGCTACCGCCTGAGCATGAACTTTGATTATAAAATTGATAGTTTAAATAGCATCGGCTTAAAACCGAATGCTGGCCTAACCTTTAAAAAGAATTATTCTCAATCGGCATCGGGCACGCTTAATCAACTGGCCGATAGTGTAAACAGCATCAGGCAATTGTTAGATCAAAGCACACATAGCCCAAACGTAGGCGGCCAGTTTAATGTGAACCACCGGTTTCACAATGGTAAGGGCTCGTTAAACTTTTTTGCCAATGGTAACTACTCGGCAAACAATGCCGACTATAATAACCAATCATTAACACACTACTACGTAAGCGGCGCAAGCGGTACCAATATTAACCAGCAGGCATCGCAGGATAATGATGCCAGTTTTATTAATGGTACAGCATCGTTCGTGAGGATGATCAACAGGGCAAAAAAGATCAATATGAATATTAGCCAAAAGTTTGATGTCCGCAAGCAGGATGCTAACCAATACACTTTAGATTATAATGCCGTTACTGGGAAGTACGAAGTATTTAGTCCGCAATACTCCGGTAATTCCGATAACCGTAACCATCGTTATACCAGTACCTTAGGCCTGAGTCAAAACGGTGAAAAATTTGGTCTTGGTTTCAATCTGTCTATGGCCGAACTGGGCCTGCATGGTACATCCATCAGCAATAATATCACAAACGATGTGAGCCGCGATACCTGGGCATTTGTATCTAATGCTTATCTCAGTTATCGTGTAAAGAATGGTCCGAGCGTAAATTTCAATTTGAGTACTGATGTATCGCTACCTTCGGCAACAGATCTGCAAACCGTGTTCAATAATACCAACCCGCTTTACATCAGGCAGGGTAATCCCGATCTGGCACAATCACGATCGGTTTATGTTAATTTAAATTACAATTATTTTGACATGAAGAATAACAATTACATCAACGTATATAGTAACTACAGCACCACCTGGAATGGTTTTGCCACAACAAGTACTGTTAGCGCCAATGGTATCACCACATCAAAACCTATTAATGTTGATGGCAATTTTAATGCAGGCTTAGGCATCAACCTGGGTAAACCCACCAAAATAAAAGGCTTGAAGTATAACATTGGCTCATACTCATCCCTAAACCGGAATGTGAACTTTATTAATGGTAACCGTAACGAGGTTACGCGCTTTAATCCAAGCTTGTATTCAGGCACCAATTTCGACAGGGATAATTTCCAGCTTGGCTTGCGTATCAATGCATCATACAATACAGCCAACAACTCTTTCCAGCATCAGGCCGATCAGCATTATTACCGGTTTAACAACAACTTTACAGCAAGTGTGCTGCCGGTTAAAACCTTACGTATCTTTTCGGATGTGAGCCAGGTACTTTACCGCGGCCAGGCCAATACCAATTCAACCTATTATTTATGGAATGCCGGTGTAGAGCATTACTTTTTGCAGGATAAAAACCTCACGCTATCATTAAACGCCTTCGATATTTTGGATCAAAACTCGGGGATCCAGCGCTCTATTAGCACAACAGGCGTTATTCAAAACGACCAGAGCAATACCATTGGACGCTATTTTTATTTAAAGCTGATCTATAAAATAAATAAAGTAGGTGGCGGTAAAGCAAATCCCACCGGATCGGGGCTGGTTATTTTCCGTTAAGCAAGGCTATTGTAATAATTTTGAGGGTTCGTTTCGCTATTTGGATTTAATATAAATAAGATATACATTTGCTCGCAGAGAATTACACATGAGCATCAGACTGTCACAATTAAAGGTAGGCGAAAAAGGAACGGTAAAGGAATTTACAGACCTCGAAATGTCGGTTAAGTTAATGGAAATGGGTTGCCTTCCCGGTGAAGAGATCAGCGTTCAGCGTATTGCTCCCCTTGGCGATCCTATCGCCATTAACGTAGCCGGTTATCAGTTGAGCTTACGCAAGCGCGAAGCGGCAACTATTATTATGCAATAGTTTTTATAGGTTGAAGGCAGATATTCGCATTGCTTTAGTAGGGAACCCTAACACCGGTAAATCAACACTTTTTAACGTACTAACCGGTCTTAACCAAAAAATAGGGAATTTTCCGGGCGTTACCGTTGATAA
>Ga0116227_10002061_pt1 | contig 45824 bp, 28 predicted proteins | sample S1TSphgellanicum_FD_89693 | JGI IMG/M metagenome (GOLD analysis project Ga0116227, IMG submission 89693) | Host-associated microbial communities from peat moss isolated from Minnesota, USA - S1T2_Fb - Sphagnum magellanicum MG | ecosystem: Host-associated > Plants > Peat moss > Unclassified...
CCCCCCCCCCCCCCCCTTTCCCTTTGTAAGGAAGGCATTTTTGGGGCTCATAAACATGATGATGTTTTGTTTATGCTAATGATGATGATGGGTTCAACTCATTTTTCTGATAAATGAATGCCATATGCAATTTTTATTTATATTTATTTTTGGTGCTATTATATGCAATTTTAAGACCTCTTTTGACTCCTTCATTCTAGCAAATGTGCTCTCTTGCTTGCTTTGTTGAAGGAAGCACTTGTTGCATTTAATAATTCCTTGCTCCTGTTTAGTGCTTTACCAGTGACCTCGAGTTTTGAATTATATATATATATATATGTAAGTGGGTTATGTATATTTTTTGATTTTTGATTATTATTTTTTCTAAAGATTTTTATTTATTTATCCTTCTCAAACACCTGTCTGTCACTCGCCCTAATCGGTGTTTTGTCTTTTTTCAATTTTGTGATGTAGACTCATGAAGTGGCAATCATCCATATGATGATTTTAGCCAATATTTGGCTATAGTCATGACCCAATTTTAGTTAGGGTAGTACTTGAGTTTTGCCTTTAATTATTGATGGAATATGTTTTCAATTAGGTAGACAATTATTCACAAAGTGTTAAAAAGAGAATAAAATTGCTTTGCAACTAAATGAACACAATGTCCAAGGTCTCCAGCTAATGAAGCTTAGCTTTGAGGCTTTCTTTTGTTATTAAGTTGGGTTTCTTTTGTTGAGTCTATCTTCTTCTTGGGAGACCCATTCAAGCAACACCCCCTTATGAAAAAGAAAACCGTAATCAAGACATAGTCAGGATGCCAGTCTTCGAAGATAAACACTTTGAGAACAGAATGTGTGTGTGTGTGTGGATACTTGAGACTAATGTTTTTGTGTAGGGTAATATGCCTGAGGAGTGGGGTGTTTTCAAAGTATGTGCCCATGCAAGACATAGCTGAGAGATGCTTATTTCAGGAACACCTTTCTCATGCAAGTGCTTAAATCCGGAACACCTTGCTCCAAGGGCATTTCACTTGGCATAAAATCTTACTAATTATTATTATTTTTTCATTTTTCTTATGATACCTGTTGAGTGCTATGGGGGAAAAATGATAAAAAGAGAGATAGAGAGGTGGGCATTTCGAAACACAAAATGCATGTAAGAATATTGTGCTATGTAAGGCTACCTCCAAATACACTAGAAAATTTCTGGTAGGTTTTTAGGTTTGTGACAAAAATTTCATAGCTTGGTGATTTTTTTTCAAAACACCAAGATAAATGAAAGAATGTTGTTGTCAAAAAAATTAGGTCGAGGTACCCCCTTATAATATGAATCCTAAAGAAAAAGTCTACAGAAAATTCAAACACCTTGCCATTTATGATTATTATATCTTTATGGGGATCCTCACTAGTGTGGAAGCTACTTCATAAAATTGAAAAAAAAAAAAACCCTTCTTGAGATCTAGGTTTTTTGATTACTAATATAGTATTTATTTACAGTTTTCTTTAGTGTTTTTTTTGGGGGAAATGATCAGGAAATTTTCCCCTCTTTGAAAGAAAGCCCATGCAATTTCAATCCTCTTTGCTCCATCTCTATTAACAACAATTATTTCTCTCTATCTTTTGTAAGCCAAACATGAAATTAAACTTTTAAATTAACTTTGATGCAGGAATATGCTAGTTAGAGAGATGACTCAGCTTTGGCTTGCCACAAATTCCTATAACCCATTATCCAACTTAAGCCTAATGCTCACATGCAGCTTTTGCTATGTTCATCATGTACATTTGGCATTCATGAGTTCCTAACACCTCCTCCTCTTTCTCTTTTCCTAGCTCACACAACATGTCCTTTCTTTCTTTTTTCCACACACACACACTTCACATGACCAAAACAAAACAAAGCATGGAAAGCAATGGATGACAAGAGTAAAATCTAAGCTTTTAATAGGATAATTTACAAGAAGAATTGAAAGCCTTGGTGTGTTGGGTGGGTACTTTCAATATATCCGCCGGTTATGGGTAAACAATGACATACATGGTAAATGTATATAGGCGTTAAGTTGTTTCCAATTCAGGTAGAGGGTATATGGACATTTAAAAAAAAATATCAATCCAAGTATAGGTAAAGTATTATAACCAAAATTTTATAACCAAAAACTCTCTCATTTTGGCCACCCTAGTAGTATTAATAGAATAAGGGTAGGAACAAATGCATACCCTAGATTTATCCTAAATGATGTTTATACGTCAATGCATGAAGAGTAAAGCTGTAGATTATGTGTACAAGTATGACAAAATCACACTTGGGATGGTGACTAGTTGTGCAATTGGCATTGGAGGGATGAACACATGAAATTGAAGACATTCTTCAAAAACTAATAATAATGAAAATAAAATGAAACCATTCAACACCTTTAATAATACATTCAAAGCATAATCATGGTGACAAATGATGGTGTGATCTAAAGAGGTTCCAAGAGTGTTAAGGTTCAAAACTTGTTCCAGGTAAAATAGTACTTGAAAGGAATGCAAATAAAATGCCAAAATGCATGCAATAATCTTAACATGAACAATTCCACCATAGTCAATTGTCACTCACGTTGTTACTACATGTTATAAGATGAAATTTGAGTGATTGAATTTTTACATGTCACAAAACAATTACCCTCCCGCAACGAGGGTAAACTTTAAACCTATGCTAATATCAAAGAGGGTAAAAACAAGGTAAAGTTGAAGTATTTACTAGTCAAGTATGGTAATCAAGAGGGTGGTAGTACACATTTGGAAATGGATATACCGTATGAGAGCTAGTGGATTATTTTTTGTGGTGAATTTTTGCTAAATTTTAGAAATTTGTTTATTGAGGCAAATCTGGAAGAATGTATTTTCTTAGCCAAAAAAAATTTGCCACTTTTTTTGAAATAAAAATAATTGAAAAAAAGATAATTCACTGGGTAATGCATGTAATTATATTTGCTATTTACATTTGTAGGCTAATTAATGACTTACCTGCCCAATACTTTGTGTCCACCTCCAAAAAAATAGGTAGAGGAATGAGGAATAATAATTACAATGGAGGTGAAGAAAACACATAATTAACACTTATTTGATAAACTTTACATTTCCTTTAAAATAGTTTTTTTTTCTTTGAAAAATTCAATAAAAATAAGAAAGCCTTGACAACCCAAAGTCTGTAAAAGACTTGGCTAAAAGTTTTCTAGTTATACAGAATTGGCACCTTAAATCTAAGGTTCCCCATATCAGGGGCCTGAAAATTTGTAAGGAACCTTGAAGGGTCCCCTGGTAGGCACTCTATGACATTTAGGCCACATCCTTGAAATGCTGAGTAAGTAGGGGCCCTCAGTAACAACATTTAAGTGGCCACGTTTGTAAAACACTTGTAGAAAATTTCTAGTGTATGGGGAGGGTGTCTTATAATGCAGAATTTTTCCTTAGCAAAATGTCGGGCATTTCAAAAAACAAACCACCCACTTGGGCAGGCATTTCAAAAAATGGAACACCCACTAAAGCACACATTTTGCTTTTTGAAACACCCAACTTGGGCTGCGTCTTTTAGGTGGGCATCATGGGAAAAAAAAAGGGTGGTTCCCAAAATAAGATGCCCATTAGTTGTGAAAGAACAAGGGGCCGACCAGCTGCATATTTTGAAAGTGCCCGGCTCCTTGAGCATTACCCCTGCACCTAAAGTTCCATGTTTCTCTTGGGTCCCTCATTTGATGACATTTTGACCACCGTATTTTGTAAAATGAGAATGAGTGCCCTGGGCCCCCCTCATTGAGGCCATTTCCAAGTGCCTTGGGCCCCTCATAGAGGACATTTGTTGAGTGCCCCAGGGCCCCCTCATTGAGGGCATTTTGGCTACCAACGTTCATAATATGCCAAGTGCCCCCATGTCTCTTGTTGAGGACACTTTTGAATGGCCCGGGATGGCCCCTCTTTGAAAACATTGTGGTATCCACATTCCTCGAATGCCAAATGCGCTAGGGCCCCTCCTCGCTTCCTTTTGCGATTGATTGCCCCCATCCTGGGGCCTTACCTTGCACCTCCCACACCAAGTCTGGTAGTGGTGGGGGAAAAAAAGACCCAACCCATTGGCCAGGGTGAACCAGCACCCATAAAAGACCCAACCATTGGCCAGGAGGGGGTGAACTATCGCAGAGCATCTCCACCAACGCTGAGTATGTAACCCTGCAAAAATATTTCTCACATCCAAGTTTTAGTTAGGAACTGTTTTCCAACCCTTATCCATAAAACTGCAACCGCGACTGCCAGTAGGTGGGAGACTACTAATAGCAAACCACTTGGACCAATCAAACCATCTACCCAATTAGAAACAGGGAGTAGTCAGAACCCGAGGGAGGGCTCTGAAAGCTGCTGGTACACTTTTCCAGGGTCCCAGCAGTCTTCCTTCCAGTGGATTCACTGGACTTGACTGATCAACCTCATCCAAGATTTTCCAGTGCAGGGTCACATCATCCTGAACGTTGGTGGAGATGCTCTTAGAGCTAATATTTAACTCTCATAAAACATTATATTTCGACTAAGAGAGGAGACCCTCTGAAATTTAGTCTAGGGATGGGATAACCCTAATGTTGGGAAGTAACCCTAAAATAATTGGAGGTTTTTTTTTACTCTTGACCATGGTTTGTCTACCCAATGTGGGTGCTGGGTCCACCCAAAGCCCACCGAAGTGGGGGGTGAAAAAAACCAAACCCAACATCGGCTTTAACCCCGACCACGTTGACGGAGGTGGGGTCAAAACCAGACAACTGGGTTACCCTAATAGGGGGACAGCAGTAGGAACCTACTAGGTAGGGTACCTATTGGTAGGGACCTTAGGGTACCTATTAATAGGGTCCTTAGGGTACCTACTAGTAGGGTCTCTCTCTCTCTCTCTCTCTCTCTCTCTCTCTCTCTGTGTTTTGCTCTCCTTTTTGTCTCTCGAGTTTCTGTCGCGTTTGCTTCCTTCCTGGTCCTTTTGTCTGCACGTCACAGCCGTCTCCAAATAGTTTCGCAGTTGTTGTCGCGAACGAATCCATCATCATCTCCCTGATATAATGGCTTTTTTGGATGCATTTTGATTCCCTTTGGACATATCTCTTCTGTTCCGAATCGTGGGTACCTCCAAACACGCAACAAGCATTTTCAGGGAGCTTTGGTTCTTTCTCAATGTTGTCGAACTGTGTCCATCTTCCTCATCATCATCACGCACCCTCTCTCTGTCTCTCTCTTCGCCACTCTGTGTGTCCTTTGGCTGGGACTCCTGTGACAATTCTATTTGCATCCGGTTTTTTTTTTTTTTTTTAATCTCTTTGGATTGAAGTGGTAGCAGGAAAACACGTGAGTGTTTAGCTTGAAGAAAAGAGGGGACGGGTAATATACAAGTACCTAGTCAGTTCTCTTTGAGAAGCTCTCTTTCTTTTTTTTCCCTCTGTTCTCGAGATTCAGCTCGAACTTGAATCCTCATTCGACAGCGTCTGCTGGGACTGACGCAGCAGGCAGAACCGGATTCGACAAACGTCGTGGGATGTGGTTGTAGTTTCTTTCTTGTCGAATTGAGCTGCTGCTACTACAACCTCCACTAGTGGTGGCCTTGGCACTTCAGAAGGTAAGAAGAAGAAAACTTCGAAAGCTGGCCGTCGTCGTCGTCATCGTCGTGTGTTTCATTCATATCCGTGTGAAAATGTCTGTTGCAGTAGTATTAGCGTAAGATGATGATATGGGTCAGTCGCGTTTTCGCGCGCATGCGCTTATCTACAGGGGCTGGTGAAGCACCGCCACCCACTGTGCGAAAAAGGTGAGGAAGGTACAGGACTTTCCGCAGGTGGTATGGAAATGGGTCGTGGCTATGGCGATGATTTGGTTGGGTGCACACTGCGCTCAGCTGCGTGAGAGAAGAGAGACATTCGGCTGTGCTTACTTACAAGCATGAGAATAGAGGAATATAGATGATGAGGATCTTGGGTGGGTGAAGAAGAAGAAGGGTAGGAGATGGGTTGGTTTACATGCATTGGGAAGGAGACGACGACGGTGGACTTGAAGAAGAAGAAGAAGAAGATGGAACTCCTCCCTCCCTCTCTCCTAGCATGCTTTATGATGGCGGTTTTTGTGGGTGTTGTGGGTCTGTGCAGATCGGACATGGTGGAGGAGACGTCAAAGAAGAAGAGTGAGATCGGATTTGCCGCCGGCGAGTTGAATCTTGTGTTAGTGCGTAGAAAATGGAGATGGAGCATTCGGTCGAGTAGATAGAAAGAAAGACACATAGTCTGCTGCAACAGTTGCAAGAGGAGCGTGTGCTTACAAGAGAGCTTGTTGCTGGGTCTTCTCTTCCCAACTGTATTTTTGCTGCCGTCACGGATCTCTCCTCGAAGGATTCCATCGTGGTGTCCACAGCTCGCGATGTATCCATGTCCACCAATGCGGCTTTCAGCCCCGGGCTATTCTCCTCCGTCGTTGTCGACCGAGCAAGGTATAGTAAGAAAATCCCTTTATGATCCTCTTTCCTTTCTCCCTGCAAGATCCCATTGCTGCTGCTGCCCTCATCTGGGCTAGAGCCCTTTGTGTGCAAGCTTGGCCGCTGCACCCAAGAGAGAACAAGAAAGAAATGAGAAAGTGGGAAATCCCGGAGTCTGGTTTTGTTTCTTGCAAGAAGAAGAAACAAAATCCATTTCTTTTTCGCAAAGAAAAAATTGGAAAACATGGAAAGTTCAGGGTGTGGAGCTGAGTTGGTTTGTTTCTTGCAGGAAAGAAAGAAACAAACCCTTTGAAACCCTTTCTGGTTGGTCTCATGAGGACAACGACAAGTCTTTTCAGTCTCTGAGCTTGACTTAGTTTGAGGTGTCTGCAGAGGAGGTCTGACTGACTGGAGGATAATCTAAGAAATTGAGATGTGGGTCTTGCACAGATAGAAGATGTCTGAACTCGGAGCTGTGGCATGCGTGTGCTGGACCTTTGGTTTCACTACCTTCAGTCAGTAGCCGTGTTGTCTACTTTCCCCAAGGGCACACTGAGCAGGTAACCAACTATTCCGAGTCCCATGGTGGGCTGGCTCTCTCTTTCAGATTCCTTTAGTTTTTGTGTTCTTCTCTCTTGCACTCTGCTTCTTCTCTGCTGAGGTACTTAGAGGTGGTGGTCAGCAAGTGAGCTGAAAAGGCAGATTGATTTCCATTCATGTGTTTTCTGAAGGGCTTTGTTTCCTTTGTTTCATGTTTCACATGGGTTTGCAGGTGGCTGCATCGACACAGAAGGAATTAGACTCTCATATTCCAAACTATCCCAACCTTCCTTCATGGCTCATCTGTCTGCTGGACAATGTTACCCTTCATGTACAGATGGACAGACCCCCTTTCTTGTCAACTGGTTTGTCTTGTAATTTGTGCCATTTCTTCTTTCTGCAAAGCACACCTCCCTGCAAAGTCTAGCATGTAACTATCAATAAGAGCTCATTTCCTGTTTTCTGCTGCTTTGTAAGGTCTCTCGACTCTAAAGATGAGACCTCTGGGTGTGTGTCAGAAACTTACTTGTCTGAGCTCTGCAACCTTGTCTACAACTGAACTTTTGAGTGGCTGACGGAGATGGGTTTCTGTTGTTTTTCTGCAGGCTGATTTGGAAACAGATGAAGTATATGCACAGATGACCTTGATACCTTTGCCTACTTCTGTAAGTTCCCAGTGGGTGTAGGTGCTCTGTCAATTGCTTCTGTCAATCTCAAGGCTCACGAGCAGGATGAGCTGATATGATTCCTTATTATGCCCTTGCAGCAGCAGAAGAATGCATTGTTGGCTCAAGATTTGCCCAAGCCCAACAGACAGCCAACAGACTACTTTTGCAAGACCTTGACTGCGAGTGACACTAGTACTCATGGTGGTTTCTCAGTTCCACGCCGTGCTGCAGAGAAAGTGTTTCCACCCTTGGTATGTTGTCCTTCCATTGTCTTTGCCAATTTGATGTTTCTTTGTTTCCTAGCACATGTGCTCTTTGGTAGAACCTTGCAACTCATTGTCTGAGCTTTTCCTGGTGAAACAACTCTAAAGTGCCATTGTCAACAGTAAGGTCATGTTATTCTTGGAACTTCCAGGATTTCTCGCAGCAGCCACCAGCACAGGAGCTCATAGCCAGGGACCTGCATGATCAGGAATGGCACTTTCGTCATATCTATCGAGGTGAGCAATGTCTAAACCTTTTTTTACTCTGAATTACTGCTGGGAAACCTGTTTTGCAACTTGGTAGGTAACTTCACTTTCTTCAGTGTCTGTGTTCAGCATACTAGAAGCAATGAAAAGTTCTGATCAATATTTTTTTTTGTTCTTTTGCAGGCCAGCCCCGCAGGCATCTTCTCACTACTGGGTGGAGTGTATTTGTGAGTGCCAAGAGACTGCAAGCAGGAGACTCTGTTCTGTTCATACGGTAACAGACTGCCTTTCATCCCATCTCTGCAACTACTTTGGTGTCTGTTTTGTTTGCTTTTGTCCTGGCCATGTGCTTACTGATCTCCTGACTGGAAACACAGGGATGACAAAGGTCAGCTATTGTTGGGAATTAGACGTGCTAACCGACAGCAAATGATTATGCCATCATCAGTATTGTCCAGTGATAGCATGCATATTGGTGTCCTTGCTGCTGCCAATCATGCTGCGGCCACAAACAGCCGTTTCACAATATTCTACAACCCAAGGTTGGCTGCAAATCATACATGCATTGTGATAAGTTGCATGTTCTGTTGGGTGAGCTTGTCAGTTTTGTTTTCATCTGTTTACATGGCCAGATTTTCTGCACCTATATAACATGAGAGTATGTATCCTTTTGGTTTTCTTCTAAATGCCACATATTTGTCCTTTGTTTCAGGCAAAGCCCATCTGAGTTTGTCATCCCAGTGGCCAAATATCATAAGGCAATCAACACTCAGGTCAGTGTGGGAATGCGTTTTCGCATGGTGTTTGAGACCGAGGAATCTAGTGTTCGGAGGTAAGGACCTGTGCAACCTGCCTCCACTAACAAAGAATTCTCCATACTTCAGACCTGTTTTCCTATACCATGCTTTGTTGCATGCTCGTGCCTCCAATCTGTTTTATGCACTCCTAAGGAATTTGCCTTTCAAGCTGCAGGTATATGGGAACTATCACTGGGATTGGGGACCTTGATCCCATCAGGTGGCCAAAGTCAGATTGGCGATCCCTCAAGGTCTATCCCCTCTAAACCCAATTGAAACTTTGACAGATGTTTGTGTTGCTTTGTGTTGCACTTTGGATGTTACAGCAAAGATTCTGCTTCATTGATGTGTGCAAAGGAAAGGATTGCACAACACCTGGAAATTGGAGGCCTGGGCATCCTGTGTCCTGAGAAATTCCTCAGGATGTGCTGAAGGTGGATGCTGTATGTGTTGTTGTGCAGGTTGGATGGGATGAGTCCACTGCAGGAGAGCGACAACAGCGGGTGTCGATCTGGGATATCGAACCTCTTCCTGCACCATTTCTTTTGTGCCCTCCTCCGCTTGCATTAAGATCAAAGCGTACTCGTGGGAGCAGAGGTAAGGTCCATGAGTCAGGAAACCTGTTTTGGAATGACAATGTATTTGGGGCTCAGCTGCCATCCCAGGGCTGCTGATTGAATTGTATCTCTGCCAGGTGAAGAGGACATTGAATCATGGCTTAAGAAGTCGCAGATGTGGGCTGGTGGAAGTGACTCCCTAGGAGTGCCCAACTTTCACAGCCTAGGCATGGACTCCTCAACTCCTAGGATGCGGCCACCTCAACAAAGGCTGGAGTCAGCAGTACCATCTACACAGAATGAGTTTTACCGTGCTTTGGCTGCAGAGGCCCTCCAAGAAATCCGAACCAGAGATTCCTCAAAACAATTTCATCCTCAGTCCCTGCTGTCATCACAACAGTTGCATTTCCAGTCTCAACAACAGGACCAACAGTCCATGCGTCAAATGGTTGATGCTTCTGGGCCACTTCTCCAGCTTTCTTTTAGTGGACCACAGCCACAAGTGGATTTGGTATGCTCGATGCGGCCAGAAACTAGTTATTGTGAATCTGAACTACAGATGGTTCCCTCCTCATTTTCGTTGCAAGGCTTGCTAGGAAGAACTGACCAGACCAACAGCCCAACAAGGGAAAACAACCATTTTTTCAACATTCTGCGACCTAACCAGAGTGAAATGCAGACCTCCATACAGGGAACTGACCTTATTGTGCAAGATCCTCAGGTATTGAACCTGCTGCTATCTGCTTCTCAATGAATTCTCTGATCTGCTTCTCTTCTGTCTCATTTCCTACCTGAATGGAAATTAACCGGCAGTAGAGTGAATCCTGCTTGATCCACAGCATGTTCTGTGCAGCTGACCAAGGCTAGCTTATCTGGTGTGGCAGGTGTCACCCTGGTTCTCTACAATGCAAAACCAGAACCAAACTGATGCACAGTCTATGGGCTCTACACAATTGGGTGGCCAAGCAGACTCATCACCCTGTTCTCAAGTGATGAGTCCATTTACACATCCACAACGCAGTCAAGTCAGTGTTGAAGCTGGCCTTGCTGAACTTCCACCTTTGGGTGGGTTTAGGGACAATGAACAGGATGGAGATCAGTTGCAAGCAGACCGCCATCTTCTCTTTGGTGTTCCAATTGATCAGCCTCTAACTGCTTCAGTACCTCTCAACTCCCATCACACATATCATGAAAAGACTAGGGAGCAGCAAGATGGGTTTCCTGGCAGCAACATAATGCAAGGTGCATTTTGTCCACCAGCCACACCGGACCACCCCACCATTGCAGCATCTGGGGTTATTTCTACTGGAGGTATGGACAATAATGGTGTATACCAACGAAACTCTGTTGCTTCCTGGTCTTCCATGCAAGCTGCACCACCACCACCTCTGCGCACTTTCACCAAGGTAGAAATCTTTTTTCAATGCCTTCTTTGTACCTAAAAACTTCAATGGAGCTCACCTAATTTTAAGGCTGAAAAAACATGTTGTGTGAGTATCAAGATATCAAATCTTATGAATTGTTCTTCTAAGCTCTTTATGAGAGCTGGAAAGTTCAAAGTTATGTCAATAACTCATTTCCATTGCCTATTTTATTTTATTTTTAATCAACAGTGTGTGTGGAATATCCTTCCCAGGTACATAAGTTTGGAATGCCAGGAAGATCTTTGGATGTCAGGAACTTTCACAACTATGCAGAGCTGCGCAGTGAGCTTGCACAAATGTTCAACTTAGAAGGCATGCTGGATGGACCAGTAAAATCAGGCTGGCAGCTTGTGTTTGTGGACCACGAGAATGATACACTACTAGTTGGTGATGATCCATGGGAGTAAGCCCTTGTCCTGTTCTTCTTATGTTGCCTCTCCTAACTAGTGCCTTCACCAGTTTGTCTATGCTGGGTGGTGAAGAATCCTGGTTGATTCACTAGTTATTGTCCTGGAAACAGCATCTAGGTTAGTTTTCCTGCTGGTTTTTTGGGGCTTAGTTTTTTCAGTTTGTTTGAGCTTTTGGTTGTGAATCTGATAGTGTATAAACAGTGATCTTTTTGTTTGTCTGTTCTGTTAGAAGAACTCGCACCTGATTGTTGCCCTGTGATGAGTGCTATACAGGGAATTTGTGAACTGTGTGCGGTCAATCAAGATTTTGTCACCATCTGAAGTGTCACAGATGACCCAGGATCAGTTTGAGATCCTGGATGCAGCTGCTGCTGCACCACCACCACCACCACCACCCATGCAACAGCAAGCAGCCAGCAGCAACTCCGATGATGTTGCCCACACACAGACATCTGCTCCTAACCCAAACATGGACCTGTAATTGTTGTTGCAGCTAATCGATGGTACTGCAAAACACAACAGGAGAGACTGATTGAAACTGCTGTTTATATACAATAAAAACTTATTGCTAAGGAGTTGATTTTAGCTGACACTTAATGGCAATGTTTGGATCAGTACAGGCTGCCAGCTTCTGACATACAGCAACTTGCCAGAGACCCATTTTGCAGAGAACATATGTAGACTTTGACTTCAAGTGTAGTGAGGACAGAAAGTGATGACATGGATAGGTTTTGTACAGTTGCAGGAAGGACAGAAGGTACAGCTGAAATTCTCTGGACATTTTATGTGAAAGCAGAAGGGCCAAAAACTGCAGAAGGCTGCTGCAGGATGTTGCTGGAGTTTGGAGCTAGAATTTCCTGAAGTCCTGAGATCCCTCACCAAAGGGTGGAGGGGCTCTACTTAATGAGGTGACACTCCAGGAGCAAGAAATATACCTTTTGTTAGTGGGAGAGTTTCAAGTAGAGCTGTTTGTGACAGTTGGGCTTGGCTTTTTTATCTCTGAAATGCCCAGGTTTCACAACAACTCTTGCAGCAGAAGGCATTTCTTTTGTGGGTGCTGCTGTTTATGAACCTTGATGCCACCAACAACCCAAGCATTCGCAGTCATATATCAAGCTGTCTTCTTTGGTGTGTTGTGGTTGATACAGAGAATTCTGCTGCCCTTCAGGAATGTAATGGAGACAGTTGCAGATAAGGATTAGTGTTTTGTGAGCTCTCACATCCTCCTGAGCTCCACTTCAAGCCTACTGGCACTGCCTGCCTGCCTGCCTGCCTTATTGATGAAGTGTTGCAATAGCATTGCTTGGTCTCTGGACTTTCTGTTGAGACAGATTCCATTTTAGAAGAGTAGTATGAAGCCAGGCTCCCCTATCCCAGTATGATCATAACCTTGTGAGTTTTGACAGACATGATGTGCATGAGATTTGTTCAGTAGGAATCATGGGCACTGTAGAATCATTGCCAATGGTGGTTGTGGTGGCTCCTCCCCACTCACTTGCTCTCATGCTTCCAGGCATTGAGACAAATGCCTGGTTTTCTGTACATAACAGATTTTGTTACATTTCATGCAGTGCCTACTTTTTTTGTGTTTTCATCTGTGTGCTTATTATGCGACTCTCAAATGTAAAAGCCAAGAGACGTGTAGACAACAGTGATGATGACTAGATAAATGTGGCTAATGTAATCAATTGCTTGTAATCAATTGACTATGTTCTTGAGCGGCAAGAAAAATTCGGCAGCACCAGACATTGAAGTGAGAAGATAGTCATGCCAGTCATTCAAGTATTCTGTTGCTGCTAATGAGAACTTCTTATATGCAACAAAGCATCAACAGAGCAAGCATAATAAAAAGTACTAGAGCTTGTTTTCTTAGTGGTTTTGTTTTGCTTTGATTTGAGCTACTCCATTCTGATCTACTTTGTTTCAAGCTCTGTAGACAACAATCTTCCTCCCTTGGGTGTTAGTACCTATGGCTACTTGTGCAGCATGGTTCATTTCGGGTGCTTGAGAAGGTAAGTACCTTTTGTTGTTTGCCCAATGCAATTGAATTGTTGCATCAGAATGTATGCAGCAGACCCTGGCGAAGAAAGCTGAAGTCGATTGAGCTCCATCCATTCCTTGTGTTTCTTGAGGAGAGGAGGCAAGATCACAATGTATGCAAACAACATTGTGTTCCTCAAAGAGAGGAGGCAAGATCACAATGTATGCAAACAGCATTGTGTTCCTCAAAGAGAGGAGGCAAGATCACACTTGTATGCAAACAACAGCATCAAGAAACAAACTAAACATGTGAGGAACAAAGACGTCATCTGACTGAAAAACGCGGCAGAGATACACTAATAAGATTGCCAGGCAGTCACAAACATGAACATGTTGATCAGGAACTTCGCCCGTGATCAGATGCGGACGGGAATGAATTGCACCAAGAAAGTTCGCACAAGAGTGGTAAGGAAAAACTCACTGCAATGGACTTTGACAACCAACTGCCGAAGAATCTGATCTTTGTTTGCTCGTGTCCATCGGAAACCTCGCGCTCACTACGGATTAGACACGAACGGGGAAATCCACAAGCAGAAGTTAGCACAATCGGAAGTAGACCACTGTAAGAAACATCATCAGAAAACTAGAGTTGCAAGATTGCGGTGCAAAACACTCTTGTTCATGTGATAGATAGGAGAAAGAAGAGAGAGAGAGAGAGAGAGAGAGAGAGGGATTGTGAAGGACGTTGATCATCTCTGGAAAGCCGAGAAAAGAACAACAATTTTGTAGACAACGATATGAGCCATTGCTCCAGATGATCGATACAAGGGTAAAGAAAGCTGTTGTGCGAGGCCAAAGACTTGCAAGCTTCTTTCTACAAATTTTTTTCAGAGAATCGCTAAGGTTTTTGTTTTCTGTGTGTTTTGCACTTACGAGAAGACAGCCCTCCTGTCGATGGATCTTGTGGATTGCCAATTGTGGAAAACAGAAGAGACGCCCGTGCGACGGCATGAACGACCTGTTGAATCTGCTTCTGCACAGAGCGTTTGATAAGGTAAAGGAGACAGGGATATTGTGAAGGACGATGATGATCTCTCGAAGAAAGCCGAAGAAAGACAATTGTAGACAGCGCTGTGGATGAGCCTTGCTGGAGGAGATCAATGCAGTTCAGAATTTCTTTTGTTTTCTGTGTGTTTTCTCCGCTTACCAGAAGTGGTAATGCCCTGTCGATGGAGCTTTTGGATTGCCAATTCTGGACAACAGAGATGGCGTACGTACTGTTGAAGCTAGCTGCAAAGAAGCAGATCAGAACGTTTGAGAAGGCAAAAGGAGGAGATCATGTCCAAGATCAAACGTATTCTTCTCCAAAATTGGTGAAGAAGACAAGACAGACAGACAGACAGACAACGAGATAGCAATCCAGCATGTTGCAGTGGAACAAGAAAGAAGTGCTCGCACAATGAGCAATAGTATGCATTGGGAGCGATGGCAACTGGTAGTACTCTGCTACTGCAATTACAATGCTGCACTTGAAGAAGATTCATACACAGTTGCAAGAACTGATCTCCTCCTCGCAAACATTACTGACACGAAGAAGAAGAAGAAGAAGAAAGTTGCAGCAGTAAGAATTGAGCTTTGCGGTTTGTTGCTAAAGCCTTCTTTCTACACTCATCATCAGGAACAACTTTGCTGCAAGCAAGCAAGCAAACAGTAAGCAAGAAGAAAGCCATGTCTCGAGAGAACACAAAAACTACGACAGATCTGCTTGCAGCTATGTTGTAAACTGAGAGCCTTCAAAGGTCTGGCCGAAACGCCAGTCGGAAGGGGCAGCATCCAAGGATGTGGTGGTTCTGCCATCGCTAGTGGTGATGCGGAAGGAGATGGCTTGCCCGACCAACACCGTGTTAGTTTGCCAGTTCATGCCCCAATTGCGCGTCATCGATTGCCATACGCCGCCATCGCCGCGCTTGAACTCCACGGCTCGGACATCTCCTTTGCCCCCGACGTTGGTGATGAGCACCAAGTTGAAGTACTTGTTGCCATTGATCGTGAAGCGAATGCCTCCATTCTTCACGCATGGGACCCTGACACAAACAAACAAACCGCAAAAAAACACAAGCTTCCTTAAGAGCTTAAGGTTGTCACGAACAGCAACAGAGACTGGACGAGGAGTGAGCTTCATCAAGATCATAGACGAAACTTTGCAGCAACAGACTGGGCCTTACCTTCTGAAGAGAACTGGGATGATGCCAGCTTTCCAGTCTGCAATGCGCGAGAACACAGGTTGCGCCAAGTCGAAATGCCGCAAGGGAGGGTTGCACCAGCCGCCGTTGTTGTTGGGCAAGGCGTCGTTGGGAGGACAGAAGTTGGTGGCCGTGACCGTCACTTTGGGAGTGCCTGGGAAGCAATGCTTGGAGCGGTAGCACATGATGGCATAGCAAGCTCCACACTTGGCACCGTTGTTGAAAAGCACGCTGCTCAACGCTGTAGACTCTGTGCCATAGCCTTGCCCATACAGGTTCCCGTAGCCGCAAGCTCCCCCTGCAACAGCACACAGCACAACACAGCAAAGCTCTCCTCTTAGAGGATCACCATCTTCTTCTTCTTCATAATCTTTCTCGTCCCTTCTCCCGACTTGCAGTAGACCCTTCAAGAGAACTAATCCCTTCAAGTGCTCAAGACAAGGGCTACAAACAGGACATACCCATGGTGCCTGAGGCGTCAGCGCCCCCATAGAAGGTAGCATGCGCGCTCCTCCAGTTCAGTTTCCCCCGCACATGAGGCCGGGCATCCACAGTGTCCAAAATGGAAGCAAACAGGATGGAGTAGTACAACAAAAACCCAACAGTAGTATTCCTCCTGCACCTGTGCTGCTGTTCAAGCCTTGCCCTCCGGACCCATCGCCTGGATGCAAAGCTTGGAGTCTGCAGCTGCTGCAAGACCCATTACATCATATGCTTAGAGAATTCACTGCAAGAGAGGGAAAGAGAGAGAGATCCGCATTGGGTTCTTGCTCAAAGTCTGGAGGCAATAACCAAACCTTGTAGCATGTATGTATCTTGAAGAACCCTTAGGTGAGATCTAGATGCAGAATGATTCCCAATTCTCTCTAAAACACTTTGACACCCAAGCTGAGGAAGAGGAAGACCCAACAAGTTCCATGGCTTTCTGAGTGTATTTCTCTGCTTGTTTTGTGGTTGTAAGCCTCTTGTACATATCTATACATTAGTGAGTCTGACTGAGCTTGGGGTAGTACTCAAGCGGAGCTTGACTCTACTGCTGTGTAGGTAAAATGTGTACAGGTACTATAGCTGACCTGATCATGATATGCAAGGAGAGACAAGGACCTTGAATCTGGTTTTGGGTGCGAGACTTTCTTTTGAAAGTTTCTGATTTTATGTGGTCAGAGAACTCTAGCATGTGGTAGGCATGTGATGTTGCTCAATTGCCATAAGTATTCATAGCTAGGAGAAGAGTGAAGGTTTCTTGCTGAATGTTTTGTTGTGCTGCCATTGCACAATTCTATTGCTCATCACAGCAGTGCCTTGAATGTGGTGTAGGTACTTCAATATTACATTGAGAGAGAGAGAGAGAGCTTCATGGCTTGACAGCATGCAAGTTCCAATCAGAGGAGGGTGGTTATGATGATAAATCTTCAACTTTATTCAAGTTATTTGTTGCTCCTTACCATTAACATTGGTGGGTGACACTACCAAATGTTCAATGATATGCAGAATCATGGGAATGCACAGACAGACACAGAGCCAGAGAAAGAGCTGTCCAGAGGTACTGAAACATGAACCCAGAAAGAAACACAAGTCCAAGAGTTACCAGACGTGAAACAGCCCCAGCAGCAGCTCGCAGTCTACGATGACCAGTCTGCAACCCCATTGAGCTTTGCTGACTACTACTCCTTTATATCCCCAACTTTTCTTTTCTTTGAACTCAGATCGATTTGCTGTCTCTCAACAACACACTGTTGCAGCACTCATTTAAAAGTATCTTCAACAGTGTCACTCTCTATCATCTCTCATGGCACAAATTGGTTGAACTCCTTTATTGTTTCTCACTGTCAAACTCTCTCTCTCCTTCTCTCAACAACTCACTGATGACTCAAACATCTATCACCAAGTCCCTTTTTCTTTCTCTATCATGTGCAGATGATCACAGAACACTGTCAAACTCAGAGGTAATCAAGAACAGTAGTGTAATCTTTCAGGACCCAGATGAGAAACAAAGTTCTTCAAAACTAGGAAATGGGCATGTCTCTAAAGCTGCAGCAGTAACAAGACAGACAAATGATGATCTGTGTATGTGTGTGTGTGTCCAACAGAGATGAAGAAGGCCAGTTCAGATGCTTCTTTTTTGCCTGCTAATAATATTTTGCTGCAGCAATGTGGGGTAAGTGATCTGGAGAGGTGCTTGGTGTCAAGTGCTGCAGATGATGATGATGAATGTCAAAGAAGATGTCTCAGGGATGATGATGGTGAGAAAAAAAATTCTGAGAGTCTATGCCAAACAATAATAATGTAAGCTAAGCTTTGCAATGTGATTTTGGAAACAAAAACAGTTCGTGAGAGCTTGTTGATTTGAAGGTGGGTTTTGGTTTTTTGAAAATGGGGAGTTGTCAGCAGGAGGATTCAGAACAAGCTCTGGACAACAAAAGGGGATAGATAGATAGATAGATAGATAGATAAATAGATAGAAAGATATATTGTGAAGTGGGATATGGTGGATTGGACGTGGTGGGTGGATGCGTATGAGAACGAAAATGGGTTCTGTAGAGGGGGAGCAGAGAACGAAAATGACGAGGTGGTTGCGGATCCAGAGAACGAGAAAAGTGAGCGAGACACAGCGACAAGAGCAGGGGGGACCTAGTAGAAGTAGGCAGCCGAAGATGGAAGCGCGCCGAGCCAGAGGACGAGGGACAGACAGACGGTTGACGACAGTTGAACAACCTCCTCCGTCCCGCCTTCGTCCCTCCTCCTTCTTCCACTTCCCTAGGTAGTAGATTCACAACCAGAATGGTCTGCGGTTTGCAACAGATTCAGAACCAGAATGTTCTGCAGTTAGCCACCAGCTTCAGAACCAGAATGGTCTGCAGTTCACAGATTCAGAAAAACCCAACGAAAAAAAAACAGAGGTCTGCAGTGGGCTGACAGATTCAGAACCAGAATGGTCTGCAGTTGGTCACCAGGTAGAAGATTCACAACCAGAATGGTCTGCAGTTAGCAGCAGATTCAGAACCAGAATGTAATATTTGAAGGTTTGTTTATGTACTATTACGATTCCAAATGGCCTCAGATGTCGGTTCTGAGATTGGATGATCGAGAATAATTCATGCCAGATGGGTACCCTGCCCCATTCCAGCATACTGAATGTAGCATTAAAAAACAGAGCCTGCTTTTTACGCCATGTAAAAGCCCACAGATGAGAGCGTTACGAAAATTCTTGACTCCCAACTTGTAGTCCATTATTTTCCGTAAAGCACCCATCCTGGGGCCTTTACACTACACATAAAGATTGAATTTTCGTAACTTGGCGATTTCTTTTTCAGTAAATGAAAAAAAGGGGGAAAAAAAAAGGGGAAAAAAAGAAGAGAAAACTTTGTGATTTTTAGGGGATTTTTTGGGCTGCTTTTTTGGAAATAAAAATAATTAAATTAGCCACATCTAGACCTACACAGCCCACCTAGGACGGTCACCATTTAACTCTAACTAACGCTGGGATCCATCCTCTCCAGGGGACCTACTTGAGGAATTTGAAAAAAAATTAAAAAATCTGCAAAATAGAATGTCTGACCCATTTTTATACCTTTGGAAGTTGGCAGCTTGGACACTAATTATATTATTTTCAGAAATGTCAAAATTCTCAAAATAAATAATTCGAAGAAAAAAAAAATTTTTGAAGGAAAATATTGAGTGTTCACAAATAACCTATATTATGTTGCAAAATGAAAATTTCAAAATTAATTAATTATTTGACAAACATGTGTTGAAGTTGCCAAGGTACTACTATGGTATATCCTATGCTCCTCATCATTTTCAAGAGTTAATATCTTGGCGATGACCAGTGTTTCCTTTATTGGCAAATTTTCACCAAATTTTGACCTGAAAAATATGGTTTCTACGTATACTGTTTACTGTTTATAATTTTACGTTTGTTTGGGACCAGAAAGTCCATTGGACGAAAGGTAGATCATGGAGAACAAATTGTCCTTTGGTACTGGCAGCATGCCACAAACTTGGCCAGGGCAATTGTGTTCATAATCTGCATGAGTTCAGCAAGAGTGCTCGTGTGGGTGAGGGGCAGGGTCGAACAAAAGCGTTCTCTAAATTTGGTTTCGACCTATACAAAAGAATTTTTCATGGAAAAAAATATCAAAATTTGCCAAACTTTGAAAAAAAAATTTCCCAAATCATCGATTTTTTATAATAAGTTTCAGTAGGTAACCATTAACTTTCTCAATTCTATTTCATTTTCAACAATTTTTTAGTGTGCCAGATGTGCCAATGGCAGAGGTTCAAGTCTTGTTTAGACACCAAAAACAATAGAGCTCTCCCCCTTGAATCCAGCCTGCCTTGAACACTTAAATGTTCGGTCACCAGCCAGTTTACCCTATGACCAAACTCAAGGTATTGGTGCTATCTTTTCTCGACTTTATGGATATCTCTAATTTCTCCTTTCAAAATCAGATTTTTACAAATTTAGTTGAATTTCTAATAACAAAAACTACTCCAAATTCAATGTCTCTTGCACCTTAGGTTTAAACATTATGAAACCACTTCAATGCATCCCTTCTCATTGAGGGCTTTTCAATGGTACAAATATCTCATGCTCAAATTCTAATATTACCTTTGATTTTGCCATAATTTACATCTTTACCAACATATATGTTTGTCTTCCTAACATACACCTCATCCATTCTACTTAGATTAATCCCACAATTATTGTTCCAAACTTGTCCCATGTTTTTAAAGCGCACGTTATATAAGATGGCCAATGTTCCAACTTGTGCCCTATTTTCACAAACCTCAAAAATCTCCAATCTTCATTTAGGGGAATGAATATTCATCGCATTTGAAGCTTTAATTAAATATTTTCACAAAATAAATGAATTACCTTCTTGCCAACCTTTTTGAATAACTTACTACACCACTTATGAATTTAGTTATTTATTTAGTTTTGGAAAAACAAATCTTTGTGTTTAAGGTTTTTCTTGAACTCCAAAAACTCATCCATAATGCAATGATTTCGTTTGAACTTTCACAATGATGAGACATTGCTTCACACCATCCTCACCTCTTTTCCAAATTGATAGTGGAGCACCCTTTTCATCGATTCAATTAAATGAATCTATGTCTATTCACAATGGATGTGAGAAGCACGAATGCTAGTATGAATATGGGTGTGGAATGTGGGTTTTTCTTTTGAGAGAGATTTGGGGGGTGAATGTGGGATATGACCAAAGAATTTGATTTCAACCAATCAAAGAAGTTGTTAATAGATCAAAAAGTGTCTTTACATGTCCATAAAAACATAAAGTAGCTCTAATAATTACTCATTTTATTTCATATTGTTTGTCCTAAGTTTTATTCTTATAACCCATATACCCAATCTTAAAAGAGGATATTATAAGCTACGGTCAGGCTTAGCACATTAAAAACGAATAATTAATTACTTTTTAAATTTAAAATTTTCATCATTGAAAATTTAGCATTTGAATGAGGTTCCTTTAAAATATAAATGTAAGTACCTAGTTCAACCATATATGGATGGACTTATACACCTTGAACTACATACAACCTATTAGCATCAAGATCAAGAAGATTTCCAATAACTTGGACATATTGTAAGCGTTAATGGGAGACTACAAATAATGAACCAAATACAAGTTGGTCATAAAAAAGGGATTGGTGACTTTAGTTATACACTCCTTTATTATAACTAAGAAAAAAGGTTTGGTTATGTTGTGTTGTTATAATCTATCCTAAGTGCCAATACACAACTCCTCCACCACTATTACGATATGAGAATATTTTGACATATGGATTTATCAAAGATTTTGACACCTCAATGTCTCGTTTCAAAACAAAATTCACTACAAACTTTTAAGGATTATTTAATGTCAAGCCTAACCCTAGCTTGTGGTATTACAATATATCCATTTTAGGACTAATTAAAGTTTAATCACAAGCAAGCAAACCCATCCATGGGTGGTACCACTAGGAACCACCTCACCAAAATCCAAGGAAAGGTGAACTTAGTTTAATTCAATTTTTTAAAAATTAATATTTTTAAATTATCTTTTTTATTATTGATTTGCATCACATGAGCTTGTGTACTTCACCTATGTACACACTAATGAAAATTTGTAAACACTTACATAAGTTACACAAGTAAAAAAATTGTGTTTTTAAAACATTTTTCACATGTGTTTTTAAGATTCTTAATTCTTTATTATTAAATGTCAAGTTACACCATTGTAAAAATAAAATAAAATTGTCAACTATAATCATTCTGGTATTGCCCAAATTGTTGATTAAAACAAATTATTATTATTATTACAATTTTGTAAACATGAATGTAATGGCCTTTCAAAACCTCTTAATCTTGATTTTCAAAAAAATTTCAAAAATTTGCAATTGCCTCAATCCAATATTTAATTTAAAAAATAAAAAGAGAACTATTTGAGGCCCTCCTAAAAATTAAAAATATTAAAATTTTGAAAAGTATCTTGGTTTTTTGTTGTTGAACAAAAAAAACCCCAAGTGTTTACTTTCATGAAACTTTTTCCTTGATCACTTGTTAGAATATTAAAACTTAAATTTTTGTAAATACAATTGAAGTTTCAAATTCTACATAAATTGGGTGATCGTTTTATATAAAATTTGGAATTAAAATTCTGCCTTAAATAAATCCTATGATATCATGAAGTTGGATGGGCTTAAAACATTTGGGGTGTGATGTTTCTAGTGGTATCACCCAAGGATGGGTTTGTGCAAGTTGTCATTAAAATTTAGTTGTGTGGTTGCTTGCAAAGGTAGTTGCAAGGTTCAATCCCAATATTCATGCTAACATCCATGCAATATATTGAAAAGTTTGTATCATAAATTCAAAAATTGAAGATATATGTATACATGGTAATATATGTAAGAAAAACTATGTTTGAAAATTTGAAAATTTTCAGAATTAAACATCAATGATCATACTTATCAAGTGATAAATATTTCCCCCCTTTGACCATTTAGAAACCATTTCAAACTTTCATTAAAACATTCTCTCAAGTTGCCATTAAAATTAATTTTTTATACTTTAGAAAAACACAATAATTTGGATTGAAAATCACACTTTCATTGTAGGACATAGTAATCGCAAATTTTATAATTTTACTTATCTTTGTCAAGTTTCCTACCTCCTTGGATGAGTGGTGCACCCATCAACTTTTGTTTGTTTTCAAGAGTTTGCACCATTCTATTGTTTCTTTTAGGGTTCCCATTGACTCTTTCTCATTAAACAAATTATAATTTTAGGTTCCAATTTCCAACCTCCCCTATCAATGAAGATGGGAAGGCTACAATATTTGTTCAATGGTTTGCAATTTTGGCCTTAAATGCCTTGGGAATCATTTACTTTTTATAATTTATAATCTAACATCTCCAATGGTGATACCCCAAACTAGAATTGTAACCTAAATGTGTTAAGCTAACTAGTGATCCCTATATCTTGGTTAATACAAAAAGGGTTTTGAACCCCAATAGTAGACTAACATCGCGTGGCAAATGAAGATCCAATGATCCTTATCATCTTCACAAAGGCAAGGAAACACAAAGAACAAAGCACATGCACACACAAAGCAACACATTTACACATATTTTCCAAGTGTCATGATTTTTTTTCATGATTCACATAAAACTACATTCTTAATTTTGTAATTCTCAATGAAATTGGAGGTCGATGGAGATGTTATTTTGTGAAGGATTACACATGCAAGTTATAATTGTGATGGATTACAATCCTAAATGTTTCATGGACGGTATTACTAAAGATGGTGAGAATTGACAACACTTTTCAAACACATTTCAATTGTAAAGTTTTTCAATACATTTGTGGGACTTGTAGGTCTCAACAAGTTTAATTCAAAAAAAATCACCATTGATTCTACCTTTTCAAAGTTTTTGTATATGGATATGATGTTATCATTCAATCTCTAATTGAATTGTGTTATTTGTGTTGTTTGAAGTGTATATAAGCATATGTAGGTGGGGTTTTTTATGAAGCTAAGGACATCATTGTAAGTGTTGGAGAAAGTCCAAAGGTTAGTGACTGCACATGCATTAAAGAAAATGGCTTGGTTGCAACAATAAAGCAAAACATGTTTGGTGTGAATGCAACTTTTTGAACTCTTCGAATTATAGGAATTTCAAATACTCATAAGCCTTTTCATTTGTCACTTGGTCCTCTAGAATCATAAAGAATCGTAAAGAGTGCACTCTAGTACTCCATGATGGAGGAGGGTTTTTCAAAATTGTAAAAGCAATGTTTATAACTTATGGCTTCTGTTTGTACTTTTTTTGAGTTTCATAATCCTTTGGTCATTCTTAACTACATGTGAACCTTGTGACCACATTGCAACTTTGAAGTCTTTGGAATTCTCCACAAAATTTACATTGTTTACATATTCTTTGGAAACCTTGGTTGTTTTAAGAGCTTTCCTTTTCTTGGTGGCCACTCTTTTATTTTGTTCTATAATCTTTGCCCAACAAGGTATGTCCTTTAGGACCAACCACAACATATGAAAAGAAGCTTATCTTTCTTTGGGTGCTTGGATTTGTAAAGCTCTAGCACTTTTTGCAACATGCATTGATTAGAAATGTTGATTTTGTTGAGACTGATTGCAACTTGGTAATTGTTTCAAATTTTGCAACTTGTGAATGTTACATGCTCATTTTGTCTTCAAACTTTTAGTTAAGCAATTCTCACAATTTGTACATCAAATGTTGTTGTAATGTAACAATGCATTCCCAAAACATTTGATTCTTTTATTTGTTCCTTTTGATAGGATCTTGTGTGATGTATAGCACCAACTTATAAAAAGGATTTTCCTCCTTTGTCACAAAGTTCTTTCCTTTCCTTGTTCTTGTGGTTTTAACAACATTGGGTTTTAGTGTCACCATGCTTATAAGCAATAAAATTCACATACAACATTAACAAGGTCATGTAGTCAATGATGACTAATTAATATACAACATTTTTTCATGATCTTTGTATCCTCCACCAAATTGTGAAGCTTATTGTGAAATGTCACAATGTTGGTGTTTTATTTGCAAGCAAGGGTGACCTTTGGGGTGCACTTTTTTTGCTATTTATAAGTAAGGGGGTTGCATTTCATAGTTGGTATACCCAAAAGGAGCATCTAATGGGCAAATTATTACATAGGACAAGTTTGGGGTTTTAGAATATTTATAGCATTACATAATGTGTTGTTGTGTGCCTACAATTAAGATAATGTTATATTCAATAAATAAATATACCTAGAAATGTATTGGATATTATATAAATGTCCTTTTGAATCCTTCAAATAAATTATTAAGTATTGCAATTGAATTCAATTTTTTTTCATAAAAAAATTACATATGTGTTTAACAATGTTCATTAAATGCACTTGATCAAATTATAAACCATATGACAATTTTGAAAGGCATATAAAATTCCTTCTATAGGGCTACATGGAAAAGGATTTTATTTTATTTGGGGGTCATTTGGTTGAATTTTTGTATCCATTGGGGTTGAAACTTTAAGCCCTAGGTTCAAGTCACATGAACAAGACAAAATCATGCAAAAAAAAGTGATGAATATGTAAATATTGATGCATAATTATATATGTAGTGAAAAATCACCACCACCATATGAATTTTTTAATATTGAATTTTTTTCTTAATTAATTTTTTCCTATGTAAAAATTATTTTGATATATAAATAAAATATTGCTACATATTCCTATGGTTCCTAGGGATACTCCAACCATGAACGCACCCATCAAGATTGAATCGCTATTGTAGACCCTTTTGCTACCTTTCATTGGAGATGTTCTAAAGGGAAGGCTTGATCCCAAGGGCTTCCATGAATTTGAAGGTTACAGCCTCAAGGGCATAGGCTCCAAAGCTAGGGAAGGCCCAAAAGAGCAAACCTTCCCTAGCATAAAATATGAAAGGTCTTGTATTCAAATGGTGGATGGTTGCACACAAATGGTGGAAGGTCCTTGAATTGACAAAAACAAATCTTTTCTATGTGGATTTGCTTTCAAATAAAACAAGAAAAGCTTTGGAATCCTTGTGCATTCTAAAAACCCTAGATGTCTAAGGGTTAAACACAATTAAATTTTTTTTTATCTACAAGTACAAACATAGTAAACTCAAAAAAATCTTCAAGCAAAAAGGTAAACCTCATAGGGATAAATACTCTAGCACCTTTGCAACTTCAACACTAGTTATATTATTTATAGCAATGTCAAAATCTTTTAAAAAAATTTTTTTTTTTCAAAGAAACACAATTTTATGAGGGAAAATACAAAATCTTTCGAAATATTCAAATTTTCAACATGGAATCCTTAAAATGAATTAAGTACTTGACATAACACTTTCATTTTCCTCAATTGTAGGTCTATTTTTGGATTGTAAAGCACTTTGAGAAACTTTGTTTCCTAGTGTATTTGAAGGTCACCTTATGTCCATGAATATCTCTCCAACAAAATTGGAGGGATCTTATGCCTATCATGTAAGAGTGAAAGGAATTCTATGCCTAGTTTTAGGTGTGAGATCTCTTGACTAGATGTAAGATCCCTTTCCTAAGTTGTAGGTGTAAGATCCCTCCTATTCTCAACACCTCATGATTTATGTATGTTTATGCTTGCAATCAAGCATGGTATTTTTTATAAAAATTATTCTTTAGCACAAGATGTGGTCACCCATAACACAATTTAGTCAAATTTGGTTTTTTAAAAAAAAAATTGCTGGTAGCAACATTTAAGGTTCTTCCTATTTTGTAGCTACCTATTGAAACCCACTATAGAATCTGAGCTCCCACCCATCCTATTGTGATTATTTTCAATATGTGCCTCATAAGTCGTAGGAATAAGTGCAATATAATCTAGTAGATAATATATTCAAAGATGGAAAACAAAATAGCAAGATAATTAATTTACAACTGTTATATAAGTCAAATTATTAAGTTGCATTACCTTTAAATGTTCAACTTGGAGTGAGTGGGTGTGTTTGTTTAATTTAATTTAATTTTTTCATCACTTGTGAGCATCTAAAGAGAGGGATTTAACATTAAATGGTGACAAATTTCACCGAATAACTTATAAGAGTTGGTAAAAAAAATAACCCCCTTACAAATCCACCTGGAAATTTGGTGAATTTTTAAAAAAATTTTTTTTTGAACTTTGGTGACTTTTCTCAAAAAACAAGGAATATGCAACAAAACGTTCTCCTTAAATTTATATTTTTTGAATTTGTGAGAAATTTTGCACAAAAAAAAAACCTAATCTACAAATCATGATATTCATTATCACAATACCTTTTAGGTTGGGTGATAATTATAATATTTTAAAAATGTTGAGTTTTCTAAATTGTACCTACCAAAAATGTCCAAAATTAAAGAAATTTTGAGACTCAAGATAGTAGTATGAGTTGTATTTAAGATGATCATTTTCCTCATTTTTCTTAATTAGTATCTCATACATAGATGATTTATTAATCAATTTATTTTACCTATGTTTAAACTATAGCTCTAATATTTATTAGAACTCACTTAAGTTATCAAATAAAGTGAGGTCCATGTTGCTTGCAACCAAGAACTATGATGAGAAGAGAATATAATGTCCATGGGTGGTAAACAAGATGTAAATTTGACTAGTTTTAGTATTTTTGGGAAAGTTTTGTAACAACAATTTTATCAAAAATTTGAAAAAACCCTGATTGCAGTCCAATTAAGAGATAATTCTTTAAGTTCTAAACAATGAAACAAAGAATGTGCTAGAACCCTGTCTGCAAATAGTTACTACACATTACAGTTATCCATAAAGTCACCCTGTCTTCACCCCTGCTTTCACCCCCCATACCCTCTTTCAGTGGTATCCACGAAGTAAGGAAAATTTATTAAATCTCAGTATGAAATGCTGAAACCCAGCATCATTTAATGCACAAGGTTCGAATGTAATTATAGTAGTTGTACAGGTAGGAGGAGGACCAGTGAGTAAAAATATATGTAGCAGCATTGGAGGCGCTCAGGAAAAAGGAAAGACAGGATGAAACTTAGTTTACCACCAAAAAAATTGCTGGAAAAATTAGTCTGGGTCCCAATTATTTCAAATCATCAAATCCAGCAATCCCATTGGTCTGAAAAAAGAAACTCTTCAAACCCTAAACCCTACCTATTCTGCTGAACATTGAAAATGAACAATGGTCCCTTTCTACTATTCTCATTGATCCTCTAAAATTCTCATAAATTTACCAAACCTTATTACACATTTAGTTTGGATTGTGTAACCTGGATCAAGACTGGAGATTAACTGTTATAGAATGAAAGGCATAATCTGCCACCTCGGCAGATTCTGCCAAACAGAATCAGCACAGGCACATTCATCCATACAATAAGCACTGATATTGTGCAGGATAGGCTCCCATGTTAGTAATTTGAAAGTACCCATTTTCACACACTTGTCTTGGTTATGGACTAGGGTTGGTTTTTTTAATTTAAAAAAATATATTTAATTAAATCATTTTGTGATATAAAAAATTGGGGAAATATTTTTTTTTAAAAGAAAAATTAATCGAATTTACACTAGGAAAAAAAAATCCAAAAATGTTCCCAAATTTTTGGTATAAAAAATTTATAATTATAAAAAAAATTCTTTATTTTTTCTTCTAAAAAAACCTCTGTTAATATGAACTGTTCAATGGTGGGCTAATTTGGCTAATGCAATTGGCTCAAATGTGAAGGTACCTATTGTTTGAAGGGTAGGTATTTATTATTTATTATATTTTATAGGTGGTATTTGTATTTTGAAGTGGGGGAAAAAAGGGTGGATAGTAGGTAGGTAGGTAGGTAGGTAGGAAGGTAGGTAGGTATTTAGGGGAAAGGCCAAGAAACACAGACCGGTTCTGGATTTTGGGGAAAAGCGGTTTTCAGTTACAAGACAGGCAGTTACACAAACCGCCCGTCCAGTCTGGTTTGTCATCATGATCGCCTTAAATCACGGACAGACCGCGCGCCAGAGTGCAAACCGCGCAGCAAAACCACGAGCCGCGCCATTTTGGGCTTGCCCTCACTTTTTTCTTCTTCCACATCCATCGACAAACCGCGCGGTTTTGTGTGGCTGGCTGCGTTTGCAAACTACGCGGCTTCTTCTTTTGCTCTTGACATTTTCAGGTAGGTACCTAATATCTACCTGCCTACCCATTTTCAGGGAGGTACCTACTACCTACCTCTCTTTCTTTGCGGGGCCAGTCTTGCTTTATCTTCCTTTGGTTTTGGTTTTGCTCAGTAGGACATACCTACTTACGCATTCTCTGGCTTCTTTCCCCAATTGCTGCAAATCCATGTTGCTCACACAGTCTTAGTTAAGTTTGCTGCCATTACATGTGGTCTAAGAAGGAAAATCACTCTTGAATCCTGCTTTTTCACGTCTCCAGAATCTGTCATTTTTTTGTGTAATGCTCGAGCATGCCACTGTTTTTTCTTTGCCAGGTTTTGTAGATTATTGAATTTGATCCATGTTGGCAGTCATTAGAATTTGCCACTGAGTTTCATGGTGGTGGGTATTATTCATTTGTTGGGTTTCTTCATGTGGCAATTTGCAATTCTTTTCCCCTTCTGTTGGTGTACATTTTCTCTTTTGCAATGTAAATTATGGATATAGCCCAATGACCTCTCTCTCTCCCCATTAAGTAATCCAAACTGCATGTCAAACAAACTGTCTGTTTGAAATTGGGTGTTTGCAGCTGCAAGGTACATCTTCATGCATTTTCAATACAATGCCACAATTAGCTGGGAACATGTAGGAAACATTAGCTAGTCTTCTTGGTTCGGTCTGCTTGATATGTACAAAACTAACCTCATGATGTCCTTGAAGTGGATGTTCTGAACTTGCAATTTCCACTGGCTGAGAAAAAAGACCTTGCATGCAGATGTAAAACTAGATAGACATTGGTGTATGCAACACATGTTGTTCACACAATGCAACATCTTGAAAGCAATGAAACTCATGTCCACAAAAGGTTTAGGAAAGTGCAAAACATCAGTTTACAAACATCTGACCACTGTAGACATTCTTCATGGTTTTGAAGCATCCATTTACAAACACCTGACCACCATAGACATGACACTCCAGTTCCAAAAAACAAATACCACCTCACAGTGTTTGTTTTTTTGCCCCCCCCTGCAAGCATTGACCTGCATTTGCACAGCATAATAATACACAGATAGCATCTGCCTCTGAACTTCAAAACTTCATTGAACAACATGACTGATCAAATATAGGTAATACAAATGCACTTGAAAGATTAAAATCTGGGTGCATGAAGTCCCAGAAAAATCATCAGCTGAGTGACAATTGAGTCTCTTTTTTTTTTCTTCATAAATTTCCAATACTTATGACCCAACAAAAAAAATTTATCAGATGCTTTTTTCAGCCTGTAAATCTTTAGTCCTATGACTCATTCACCTGACTCAATTTACCCCCAGAAATGTTTGAAAGTTTCTGTGAGTTTGCAAGTGCATAGTCACTGCATCACAAGATTGTTGGATTGGAATCATACAATAGCCTCAATGAATGAATGAACCAGAATTTGGAGTACAATTTATCTGTGTTCACAAGCTTGCAAAAATATATAAATCAAGTTGTTATACAGCCTAAAATCCGGTGCCATTCCAGAAAGAACACTCCATACTTGCCTATTAGTAAATCTTTCTCTCTTGGTTCAAATACTGTTCATGAGCTACCAAACTGGTGCCCAACACTATGAAACTTAACAAAGTCACATTGAATTGGGTTCCAACCACAAAACAAATCCTATAAAAAAACAATATTCTGCAATAAAAAAACATGACAATTGTCACATTGCATGTTTCCAAAATGAACATGCAAAACAGGGTTCTTAGTTTTAAATTCACTGAAGGGTTTTTTCTTAAGACTAGTTTTTGAATTTGAAAGGAACCTCCAATTCCAGTTTAGACCAGTACTGTACCAATATGTGTGTGTGTTTTTTTTTGGGTGTGTATGAAATTTTGCACAAATGAGAGACAAAAATTTTCATTGTTGCAAGATACCCCTTTTTTTCCACCATATTTAACTACCTTTTGAAAGGATTTTGTCATTTTGTATTTTGGAGCAATTTTTGGGCACAGTTTGACAATCTAGACAGTTTCTAAAAGAAAGAAGTGATTAATTAATGTGACACTCTTTTTTTTGGATGCTCAGAACTGATGCTAAATCATTAAAGATTTATATATAAAAAAAAATACTGAACCTGACTATTCTACTAGATCTTCAATGCTACTCACTGCAAATTTGTATTGATTTGCCAACTTGTGGTTTGAAGGCTTGTCTAAAAATAGAATTCTCAAATAGGAGTAGTTAATGATAGATCATTAGCAGATTATCAAATTTAATTCATTGGAATCAAAAACACATTTCCTTTCATTATAATACGTAAATTGAATTTATTTTTATTGATTTTCCACATTATGGCTTATGGGCTTTTAGATTGGGCAGGCAGAGGCTATACAAAGCATTTCACACTGAAATAACAAGTTTTTCCAAATCATTCTCAAAACAATTTCACAAGATAGCAAATATTTGCCACACAAACAGTCATACATTCCAATTTCCAACCTTTCACATGAAAAATAACACTATATATTAATCCATGCCATTTAGATGTTGAATTTGTGCTTTGTCTCTCAAACATCCTCAAAATGCGAAATTAGAACAAATGCAATTAGACATATGTCAAGTCTGATATGTAATTAAACTACCTATCATCAAGCCTTCAGATATGTAATGATCATTGTCAAGCATCACAACAATCTGAATTTCCTGTAGCAGTCAAGGTTTACCCTCATGCTAGTGTAACACTCTTAAAAATCAACCAAGACATTTGATTTGAATGATGATTACTGTGTGATGACATGAATTTTTCGAGGGAGGACAACTTTGAGTTGGTGCACTCCCTGATTTTCAAACAAAGCTATAGGCAACGTCAGGCATGAAAATAAGTAACAGTTCTGCCTCACTGTTATTAGTTATTGTTAGCTTCAGCCCCTCCTTCACCAAGGAGATGAGCTCCAAACCCAAATCACAATGGTCCATCTTTCCTCCACATCATTGTGGTCCACCATGCACCATCTGAGCCAGATCTAAGAAAATATTTGCCTAAAATGTGTATCCCCCTCCTCCCCCCCCCCCAAAAGCCTTCACAATTCACCTGCCACTGGAGAGGGTATTGCCATTACATGTTTATACCACCTAGGCTAACCACCACCAACAGTCTGTTTCTTGGGGGACATGTGAGCCCACAATTGCCAACCATCCTCACTAGCCATTCAGTCAGTGATTAAATGGTGTGTGCTCACAATCCAACATGGAGCCTGCACTGCACACAATTCAAGTTCAGTCATGGCCTGTTAATGACTACAAGAAAATCAGAAGACATCACATGGCTAGCTGATGATTGAAAGAAGAGCAGAAGCCAGCATTAGGAGAATGATCTCTAGGCACTCCTAGATGGTTTAGCATTTTGGCTCTGAAAGAGAACAATAATATTGTAGGATGGCAAATGGAAAAAGATGAGGCGACACAAATGCCCCAAGTGACTGTCACAGTTTACATTTGTTCACTCTTTCTGATGGCCAGAAACACATGAGAGCAAAAAGATAACTTATTCTCTTGGACAAATGATAAATTGTCCTATGGTCGACAATGGGTGCAAGGATTGATGTGTGTCACCTCTTAAGATTCAGGTCACATCATTTTCAGCCCTCCCATCTTGCACCCAATCCCATTGTTGACAGAGCTAATAGAGCGAGCTTGTCATTTGAACCAAATTTCAGCTCACATGTCTTCAAGTCTACTTTCTCATGGATTGTCTTAATCCCTTGTTGGCCTCCTAAAACACCTGTCAGTTGTTCAATCTCACTAGCCTTGTTTCTCTTGACCTGTTGGAGCTCCTTCAGCTGACAATTCTCATCAGTCAAATCCAATAACTTATTTTGCAAACCCTCAATCTCATCCACATAGTACCTGCATTTCTTTTGAATGTCCTCATCTAATGCTGCCTTGAGGTACTCCAATTGTGGATTAGACTTCTTCAAAATGTACTCTCGGAATAGGTTAGATTCCGCTATTGTACTTAAAGATGAAATCAACAACTTGTCATAATTCTCAAGCCTGAAGTTGTCATCAATGATCTTCTCTCCCAACCTTGCAATCTTTTTCTCTTTTGCAGCAATGATTTTCTCATACTTCTTCCTAGTCTCCCTCTGCTTGAGCTTGGCAACTCTCAATTTTCTCTCCAAATTAAGTGCTACTTCTTCCCACTCGCTCTTCTGTTTTTTGTGATCAGATTGGATCTTCTCAACATGGACAGACAGCTTTGTCGTCATGTTGGCAACCTGTTGCCTCAAGTCATCATTTTCCTTCATGGTGTTTCTGGCTACAGCTATATCCGGCAAGTAAGAATGCAATTTTAAGATGCTACTCTCAAGGCTCATCAATTCAACCATCCTATCTCGTTTCTTTGATTGGGGTTTCTTGAGCTCTGGAGTCTTCACACCAAGATCTGCAGCCACATCCAGCTCTGTTGTTGATGATGGCATTTTAGGGTTAGGGTTCCGTAAGTCATATCTCCTGGTAGCTGCCAATGAGGTCAACTTCTTCAACTCTTCTCCCACGGCGCACTCCAGGTTGTTGTTGGCCTTGCTCTTCCTCAGCCTCTGAGTAACAGGTTGCACAACTTCAACCTGATCCGAATTACCTGACACAGTTGGAGCTACACTATCTCTTTCCTCTGTTGCCATCATGTTAACTTGACACCGTAGGTCTCTCCCATGCAAAGGATTTGCTACCTGCATAAGCACATAATCTTCCTGGATCCAGGGTATGCATCTCATGACTAACATTGTAATGGCCGGTGCCACAAATGTCCCAGTAACAGATTTATCCCTCAAGTAACTGAATTCTCGCTTCAGATTGCTCAAGAACATGGTAGCCATGTCCACATTCATGGTTTCTGCATAGGCTAGAGCTTGAATTGTGCCTCCTGCCATCAAGAAAGTCTTCTTCTTCATGTTAAAAGATTCATTCAAACCTCTCAACCTAAGCTTATAAGCACCGTGTGCTTTGTCAATTAAGTAACCCTCATCCTTCTTCAAAGCTTCCCAGGGAACCATATGGCCGACGGCCGATCTGTGTGCTTCACTCGCCAGCTCTGCTTTCAACACTACATCCTCATCACTCTCGCCGGGCAACCCAAACACCTCCATGACCAAACCCTTGGAAACCACGACCGGGATTCCCCTCACCACGGAGCTCAATCCATCTTTCTGAATGTTTTTCACGAACTCCCTCACTATAGGTTCATGATAACGCACCCAATTCTTGCTGTAGAAAGTGTCCAGTTTCACTTTGCGCACCCACTCAAAGTCCCCGCTTCTCTTCCACTCACCCATGCCTACCAATTGCAACAACTCCGGCATGCTGTACATGGGCTTCTTGTTCCCCGCAACCCTAACCCCGGCAAGGCGATTGCCGTTGTCCAATTTGTCGCCTTCCTTCTTGGGTTTCTTCACATCTACCTCGTCTTGCGAAGATCCCTCACGGGATCGCTTCGTATTCGTCATCTCTGCTGCAAATCACCAGCATCATAAACTGCAATTTTGCAATCTCTCTGCGCCAGAAACCAACGCCTGCAAGAAGTCATCTCACAACACTCCCCTCCCCCCGGGCCCTAAGGAACAATAATACGTACATTTCGTATACTTGTCAAAGTATGTGGTATTCTACGTAATAATTGATTTCACTACATGATAATAATTTTTTTAGAGGTCTTCAAATTATTTGAAAATGACACTTTTATGGAGTTTTTTTTATAAAAATACACAAAGTTTTGGGTAATAATGACATTTTTTCAAAAAATTATATTAAACCTTCACAAATATTCGTGCAAATTTTCCATTTCTTCCATACACTGGGGGGAATATTAGCAAAATAAACTTATGTGGTTTATATCAAGTTGGTAGCAAAAACACACTAGTTAGTTAGTTGTTCTTGATCGTGGTTTTTCAAACTTGTCATTAGCACTACTAGCCCTATCAAAATGGGTGTATTTGAAACCTTTCCAATAACAATAAAATCGACACTACATGACACAGTAACAATATTGAGACATCAACAAAACAATATTATTCGCAAATTTGTGAATATCACTAGTCGAATTTCATAAAGTACCTTTCATATTAGAGTTATATGTCAAGCATACACAGCACTGGAAGCTTATGTTTGCACACTCGATTCATGAGATGTAATTGTGAAGATGGCACTAAAATTTAATAAAACAGCCCAATGGGGGCTCAAATTTGCATTTTGCTCTTTGTTGACTTGGCATGATGAAACGTGAATTCCATCCAAGTTCCTCTGAATTCGCTCATCACAACCTCATTGAGCTTTTTGCATTTGTGTGTTTCCGTGATCTCATTCCTTATTTTGTAAGTGATCTCATTTGCCTTGCCTTTTAGCAAGCATTTCTCCTTTTGTTGTGGTAATTTTTCATATGTTGTTGCAAGCTTTGTGAATTTTTTAAAAAAATTAACTAGTGCATGGCTTAAATAATCTTTAAAACAATATGAACGTGAATTTTCACGAGACCAAGAAAACTTGTTTTGCCTTCAAAAAATAAGAACTTGTATTGCTTTGTTAACATAAGAACTTGTATTGCTTTGTACCCAAGGTTTTTTTTTTTTTTTTTTAAATTTTTTAAATAGGTGGATTGACAATGATCCACAAAAGGAATGAACCAAATTTGGTTAGAAATTATGCAAGACAACAAAATTTTCTTTTGGAACCATACCTAGTTTTGCTGAACTAATGAATTCTCTCTAAAAATGGTGACTTCTAAAAAACTTTCCTCAAAATGTGACAACTTTTGTATATATTTTTCCATAAAAACCTTTTGTTCAATTTGCAATGAAATTTCTAATTTCCACAATTTAAAGTTTTACCAAAAATAAATAAAAATAATGTTTTTACCACAAAACATCATAGCCATGAACTCTTTTGCTTGTACCCAACATGCCTCTCCCTTTTTTAACATATACTTTCATGGTTGAACATATTATCAATCATTTGTTTATTGACCTTTCAATGATGTGGCATTTTCATCAAGTAAACCAGGTTGGGTGTAAGGTTGTGGACGATATCATGGAATGACATACCCTTTAAATTATGAAATATCTCATCTCTTATTGTTGCTTAATTGTAGCAAAAGGAATCTTAAAACATTTTCTTAAACAATGCTGGTAATTAAAAATCAAATATTTAAAAATTTGCTTGCTAGATGATTTAACAATGAACATTTTGTTTGTAAATCCAAACTATTACATGACTTTAATTTCATCTTACATGTATGTGTATGCATGACATTGAAGTTGATTTTCCCTTTGGGGTTTGAAGTTCATTTAACACCTCCTTTATGATCTATTCTAGTTTTGTAGGTACTTAATTAAACTTGATTTGCTCTTGGGGGTTTTGATGTTCATTTTGCATATCCAATATGGCCTATTTTATTTTGTATGTAACTAATTGAACTCGATTTGCACTATTGAGGTTTGATGTTCATTTGACACATTCAACATGACATATCTCAATTCCATTGGTATTATTTGCCCTAATGAGGTATTATGTGCCATTGGTGTATTCAATATGATTGTTCTGAATATATAAACATTTAATTGAATTCTTGATTTGCCATTGCAAAGTTTGATGGGTGAAAGCACACTATGAACACCCTTTTATGTAGTCAAATTGTAAGGTTTTCATGGATGAGTGTTTTTGAGCCTAAACCATGTCAACACTAAGAAAAAAATTCACAATGTTTTTGCATATTATGGTAATACATAACCAAGCAATAGAATAGAAAATAGTTTAATTGCTTCTTATATATATCATGGTGGATTGAAGTATATTTGTACAAAAAAATACATCTAATTGTGTGTTAAAAAATACAAATATACTCCAAAAATCATTTAAATGATTTTTAGCGTTTATGAAATTTGTAATATATATTTCACATGTGATTCCACATATCTTGAATCATGTTTGTGAACCATTTGAAAAGTTTGGTAATTTTCATCTCATGAATGGGTTTTTCCAAAACATTAACCATAAATATGCGATAAATTAAAATGTTAACAATTAAACATTTTGAAATGGAACATGACGCTCATTGTGAGTTGGGCCAATACATAAAATCCATTTCAAACATTTATTGGATGATTGATGAAACCAAATACCTATTGTAGTCTAAATTTTGAAATGAATTATATTATATTATGTATACCATAAATATACCCATAATTTTTTGAATTTAAATGATTAAATTTTTTATTAAAAAATCAAACAATATTATATAACATTAGGGTCCAAATTCTTTAAGGTGTACCAAAATCTTGTCAGAACATCACCATTTTCTATCTTTTTTACCTAGTCCATTTTACCATGTAAAAACACATTTGTGGATGATTATGATGGAATCTAAAAATTGTAGTGGCTTAAAATATAGTCCTTTTGAAAATTTTGACAACTTTTGATTCATTATTTTTTATGGGGATCAAAACATAGGGTTAAAAAGGACTACAACAAGGACTATGCCTTTTTTGTTTTGTGTGGTACACCTTAAAGGATTTTCACTCATTAACTTTGTGAAAATCATAATCCTAAGGCCTGAAACTAGGTCACCATAATGTGTTTTCACCTTAATGTTCATTTGACATATCTAATATGACATATATTCTAGTTTTTCAAATAAGTAATTGAATTTGATTTGCCCTTGGGGGGTCTAATGTTTATTTGGTACATCCAATATTATTATTTTTGGTTTTATTGGTATTTAATTGAACTTGAATTGCCTTTAGGGAGTCTAATCTTCATTTGACACATTCAATATGACCTATTTTTATTTTATATATGTTGCATGAAATTGAATTTAATTGAACTTAGTGGGTATGTTATTCAATTAACAATTATTATAGTTCATTTATTTTGGTTTGATAGTTACATACTAAACTTCATTTGCCTTAATGAGATTTAATGTTCATATAACATATATCCTTTTTATTTATTTGGGTTATGTATGAATGAAATTAAACTTGATTTTACCTTGGGGGGCTTTGACAACCATTTGGCACATCCTTTACTATGAAAAATTGTGTTCATGAAAACTTCATTACCCTGCAACTAGGTGTCTGAGGCAATTAATGTGCAATTATGTTACAAATATTCCATGGAAATATGTGGGAATTTTAAAAAAATACTTTGTTAAAAATTCATAGTTAGTTCTATTGTAATTCCATGTTAGTTGTAAGATGAACCCCTATATGGATGTAATATGCACCATACATACAATTGTGATCAATTGTATTTTGACTTTGTGGGTAAGTTGCATGAAAAATGTACATGGCAACCACCATATAGCAAAAATGTAGCACTCAATCAATAACTACCTTGCAACTAGCGTTCAACATTGATACGTACAATCATGCCATGTGTGTGCATTGTCATCATCCATTAGATCTAAAAAATTTAATTCTTTTACAACTAATTATCAACTACCATGCAACTAGATGTCCTTTGCAAATGGTGTACAATTAAATTTCAACTACTTATGTAAATTTCAAATTTCAAATTTGCACAAAATATGTGAAACCATGTGACACATGATAATCGGGTCTTTATAAATCTTGCAACTTACATTTACAATTGTTACGCACTTGTGTCCAGTGTCAAACAAATATAAAGGATGAATAAGTTGTTTCTTATGAGGCAACTAGGAGACATTATATAGTAATCTTTTGCATTTCATTTAAATTTATTTTAGAGAATGAAATGTTCAAGTTTAAAAAATAGAATTTTCATTTTCATTTAAATAACATGAAGTGAAGACATTTGTTTTTATATTGTTCATTTTTAATTTAAACTATTTTATTTTATTTTAATTGATTAAAACAATCAAAGTTTTATTCTTGATGATTGTGTAAAACTTTTTAGTTTTTTGGTGTAATGAGTAAAAATATTCAAGTTTAACACCCATGGTGTTTTGGGCATTTATAATATCATTCAATATTCTTGTGCAGAAAAATATTTTGCTCCTAGGTTATTAGTTTTTATACAACTAAAATGAAATGTTGATTATGAATTTTAAAGGGTGCAAGTCCCAAAGCATCTAAGTTCAATAGACTTTTATGCTAAACCAAAAAAAAAAGTGAAAGTAAGTTTACATCTACACATGATAAATTCAAAACCAATGTATTCCATTTTTTTATGACACCTTAATTTGATTTGAATAGTTGTTTGTAAATGAGATTTTAAAAATGTTGTATTACCAATGTCATTGTCTTGTACATGTTTAACTAAATCCTCCATAATAAATTCAATGTCTTCTAGCTTAAATTATAGAAAATTGTGTCTACCAAGACTATGTTACAATGTGGTAAGTAATAATTCCTAACCGAGGTTTTCTAAACAAGTTTACAAAAGTTCCTATAACTGCATATTTAAATGCAAATTAACTATACATGTATTGTTAGTATGAACAAAGATTATTCTTGCGTGTACTAATTATTTCAATTTAAATTCTACAAATAATTCTAAATATAATTTACAACAATTCCTTCATGAAAACCTTCAAAGCTTGCATCAAAAATCTAAAAAACATACATACATCTCTCTTTAAGCTCAAAACATATCTATATATATACCCACAAACAAGGGGTGAAAGAAGATATTCCAAAAATTCCCACCAAAATCCCAATTTTAAAATAATAACTCATTAGTTGTTAACTAAACTACTCTTTGTTTATGCACAACCTATCCTCTTATCCCTTTAAAATTACCTTGCCTATACTTTGGATTCCATTCTTGAAATCCTTGTAATATATTTGTAAAGTAATGCTAAGGTGAGCTACAAATATTACCTTTGAACTACTACCAAATAAGACTCCATTGCAAACACCTTTTGTTCATGTGTTGGTTGGTCAATGGACACCTATTGTTTGGCTGACTAATTCATTGTAAATTTGGTTGTGACACTACAACCACCACTTGTTGGGTTACTTGTACCACCTACTCCAACAATGTTTCCTATTGTGGCTCTTGTGTAAACCGATTGGACAACTTGTCCAATTGCTACTCCTATTTAGCTTGTTCCCTTTTATGCAATGTTTGAAATGGTGTGCTAAACTCATCAAATTGTGATTTTTAATATTTAGTAGCAACCTATTGTTGAATCTCCACTAAAAGAATTTCCTCCTAAAACTTTATGAACTTAACACCTCTTTTCATCTCTACCAATTGTTCAATGTCTTGCTTAAGTTTTGGAGGTTGTTGTACATGTTCATCTTCTTATTCATGAGTTGTGCCACTAGGTCCTACTTCACTAAACAAAAGGCTACCAAATAATGTTTGGGGATGTACATAATGGAAATACGAAAACACCTCTTGATATGCCTTTCATTGATGCATGTACATGTTCTCATCCTTCTTTGCCTGCTTGAAAACATCTTTTGAATCATCTCAAAACATGTCTTACATTGATTCTTATTATTTATCTAACTTAGGATTTTAACACCCATTACTAGAAACTACATCCTAAATCACTAAAACATTCCACCCAATAACTTGTTGGGTGATGACACCACCAACAATTTCACTATACAAAACAATACCAATGAATATAGACCATTAAATCAAACAATACAAAGTAACATTAATGGATGATGTGCCAACCATTAACAATTTCACTATACAAAGCAATACCAATGAATCTAAACCATTAAATCAAACAATACAAAGTAGCATGAATGGATGATATGCCAAAGTACATAATTTGTGCCTAGTATGCATAGGTACACATAGGTGTGCCTATCTATACACCTAGGTTATGCATAGGTATGCCTAGGTACACCTTTATACCTAGGTCATGTGTATGATAGGCTAGGATGTATATATGTAGGCTTTAAAACATTATATGTATGTAGCTTAGGATGTTGTACATAGGTTAAACCACACACACATAAGTCAAATTAGATGTATGTAGGCTAGGTTGTATGTACATAAGCTAAATCCTACATATGTAAGTTAGTTAATATGTTCATATGTATGCTAAGTTGTTCTACAAAAGTTAGGTTAGGTTGTACCTACATCAGCTAGGTCATATGTAGGTCATACATAGACTATAACTTATCCTACCTAAGTCACATGAAAATTAGGTTAAACAATCACAACAAAACATTTTGGGTTTTATGATTAGGTTTTGCGATTACATCCTAGTCAGGAAGGACATATGCAACTAGTCACTCATGAGTTGCTAAACCCATGTCGTTTCACCCATTTAATCACAAAGGACATTTAGTCATAAAGCCTAATCATTTTATCAACTAGGATTTTTTTATTTCGGTTTAATATTGAAATTACATGTCATTGATAACCTTGGTATGACATGTAAAATGCATGCCATCTCAATTTAGTCGTTTTATTCGACTAAGTGTTATAAAAGACACCTTGATGGATGGATGACATGTGTCAAAAATTTATAAACACATTATGAATCATTGCACATGACCAAAATTCAACCTAGTTTAACCCATGTAGCTAGCGTAACCAAAAGTCAACCTAGTTTGATTTAACTAGGTTAAACAACCTCATTTAGCTCACCTAACCAAAAATCAACCTAATTTAATTTAGTTAGGTTAGCTACTTATGTTAAGTAACCTAGGTTAGGTGGCCTAGATTAAAAATAAATGTCGAACTCCTAATCCAAGAAGCCTAAACTAGGTTACTTAACCTAAATCAAATGGCCTAGGTATCATAGGTTGCAAGAATTAGGACTTGAGCCCCTCACTTTCATTTTGAGGTTCAAGTCTTCATCCATTACACTACCACATTTTTTGATTTTAATTATATTTAACACAAAATTATAAAACTCAAAATTTTTTGCCTTGAATTAATCTTAGCCACCCTAGGTTGACTTAGGTCAACCTAGGTCAACCTACTTATTACTTACCAACCTAACCTAGACCTCCATAGGTTGATTTAAGTGAAGTAGTTTGTCAACCTATGCTATTTATTAACCTAGCCTAAGTTAACTTAGGCATTTTTAAGCTAAAAAAGACACCTAGGATAATTATGTCACATCTAGTCGCATCATAGTTGCATCTAGTGGCACAAACTTGAAGTGGTTACAAACTTGATAAAATATTTTGTAATGAGGCTATCTAAGTTGACTTGGCAAAAAAATTAAAGATAGGAACCTAGGCCAACCTACTTGGGTTAACCTATTAATAAGGTAACCTATTCTAGGTATATTTAAACATACTAGATGTAATAAATTTATTATGTTTAATTAAGTAACTTACAAGGTAGCCTATATTACAATATAGGTTTTTACTAAGTAATTTAAATACATAGGTTAATTTAATAAGTATGTTAACCTAAGCTAGTGTGTTAAGTAGTTAAAAAGTCAAGAGTTATGTATCACCTTTTTCAAAATGACTATTAATATTGTAGTCATAAGTACAATTAACAATATATTATTTAGTACACATACACATGCATGTGAATTCATGACTTCAAAAACTTCATGGTACACAAAAAAATATGGCATGCCATGACAAATATTGGTGCCATAAATTCAAAACACATAAAATCATGGATTGCCATGAAAATTTGTGACACCTTGTTGCCAAATGGCATGCCATGTCATCATCACATGGAAGATTGAATTGTTATTAATCACAAATGATAACAATATTTTCAACTAGTTAATAAATGAGATCAATTCACCAAATCAATGACATGAATCATGATGTGAAGTTAGTGTCACAAATCATGAGGTGTTGCGACTACTAGTCAACCTCATTACCATGTGGCATACCATGTTAGCATCACAGAACCATAAGTTGTTATCATTCACCAAAAGTTACAAGAATGAATGGAATTTTGTTATTACTTAATTTTGGACGATTAAAAATACATTTATGATATTTTGATATTTGTGTAAAAACCATCAAATCATAATATCGACTACAGTCACAAAATGATAATGCCATGTGGCACCACAATGTCTTTTACAATCATTAACATGAACTTGTAGTTACAATTATAGTAAAAGAAAACAATAGTCAATTTATTAACTAGTTGTAAAACTCAAGATGTGTTGTTGTGAATTAAGAGGTCATACATACATTATGTGGTATTTATGTAAGTTAAATTATACATAGGTTATAGGTCTTGAAATGAGGTTGTATGTAGGCTTTTAAGGTAGGCTCAATTGTACATATGTAAATTAAGTCGGACATACATAAGTAGGTTAGCCTATGTACGTACATAGGTTGACCTACTACGTAGTTATGTTAACTTAGGCATACCTAAGTCTACATAGATTAATTATTATAGGTCATACTAGGTAGGCCTAGTTAAATGAGCCTACGTTGACTTAAATAAACCTAGGATAGCTTAGGTCACCTTTAGTCAGCTTAGGTTTACCATAAAAAATGTGATGTAATGGTTAAGGATTTGAACCTTCAATGTGGAAGTGAAGGGTTGACGTTGTCACACCTGCAAACCAATTGTATTAGGCTACAAAGATACCTAGCTTGGTTAAGTTAAGGTTCCTATCCTCTAAATTCATTTTGGCTTAAGTAACTTGAGGTACTTAGCTTAGGTTGTTGAACATAAAGTAGTTAGCTTAGGCTATGGTACCTAACCTAAATTAAACATGTGACAACATAGCAATAAACCACATATGTACATGTACGAACCACCCATATAATTGATTAAACCACCAAACAACCATTATATCAAAGGTGGTTGGGTGGAAAATGCGTGGATGGATTGCTACCGCCTATTTGTCCTTATCTTTCATTAGCTTCTGCTACTTGTGTGCTTCCACTTGAACTTGTTATAATGACTTCTCCATTTCAACATGTTTGTTGACTAGTTTGAGTCCAAAAATTTTCAATGGCTCTATTCATTTGCTAACTATACTAAGCCATTTGTTGAAACATACCTACAACCTTATGTGTGGATTCACCTTTCCTCTTGTTTGCATACTATTTGGTGTATGGAAACATGGTGTTATTCCTAAAGAACTAGTTCTTGATGATTAACCAAATGTTTTATAAGTAAAACATTCAAGAATGTAAGAACCCAATGTTGATTGTGGTATGTTTTCAATGAGCACTTGTGCAATTCATGGTATTGGTTAGTTAAATAATTCTATAAGTTTGCCTTTGATGACCACTAATGCCCCTTTGGGCACTAGTTGGTTTTATTCATTTGGAGGTTTGTTTTTAATAATCTCATGTATTTTTTTGGTACATGTTAGAAGGTTTGTTCACATGACCTATCCTTAGAGGTCACCTACTCCATTTTTGGTGAAAGTTGACCATAGATATCTATTGGTAGTCCATGTTCCCATTCTAGTGAAAACAATAAAAGGTGTTGGAGACCATTCTTGCTTCATTGTCCTTTTTGCTTGTCATGCAAAGAACATTGGTGGAGGAGTTGCCTTTTTTGCCCCATTGGAACTTGTTGTTTCACTAGTTCTGTTTATGGTTCTTCCATTGCACTATGCATTCATGGACATTTTCATTTGATGACAACATCTTTAGCATATTTTTCCTCATCATCAAACTAAACTATCATGGAAGGTGTAGTTCTTTTTCTTCACCTTTCATGACGTTGTTTTTGTCTAGGTGACATATTAATTTTGACCTTTCACCAAATACATAATAATTATTTACACATTTGCTTCACGTTTTGAGTACTAGTTCAAGTTTTTGGTATTTCAACTTCTTGCATTTGTTCTATTTCCTCCTTTGGAAACCATTCCTATATAAACAACTCAATAATAGGTTTCTAAAGGTAATAATAGGTGGACGTTAGCACAAATAGACGTCTATGAAAAATAAGGAGTTTTGCAACTAGCCTTGCAACTCAACTAAAACAATTCATTTTCAACTACTATGTAACTCCATTATAATTGCATTTGTGATGTCATGTTGATATCATTGATTGTCATCCATCTATTAAAATATATAAAGTGGCAATATGAATATTTTTGGACATAAAAATGATTTTCTTTTTGAAATATTCATCTCCATTGTTCATTATAATTATTAATCATGGTTTGAGATTGTGACACATGGCACAATAAGAAATTAACACATGGCATATTAATTATATTTTGGAATAAATAAATAAATATAAATATCTATTTGCATAGCTAAGTAGGTCATACATAACCATAGGTAGGTTGGTTGGTAGGTCTTAAGACCTACACAACTATGTATTTACCTAGGACCTACTTACATACCTACCTACATAGGTAGGTAAAAAAATGGGACCTACTTACTTACATAGGTAAATAAGTAGGTAGGAAAACACAATATTAAGTGAACTAAAGAATAACCATGAATTATTTTTTAAAAATTTATGTTTGGCCTTTAGGTTAAACTTTTTTGAGCTCAACCCAAAATGACACTTATATTTGAATGTGAGAATATGAAAGAATAAACCTTATTTATATAGTTTGTAACATGGGATTCAAAGACAAAGCATATGGGTTAAATCTTTTAGTTGTTTTTAAATTACAAATTAAGTTGTAATTGAGTTGCAATTATAACATTTAAATGCTTAGGGCAAACCAAATCCAAAGGGAGGGCTCCATTGTTTCTAGTGTCCTATTGGTGCCTCTAAGGCACTAAAAATTGTCAAAAAAAAATAGAATTGAAAAACTCATGGCCCCCATAAAGTAGAGGGGGCCAAAAATTCAAAAAAAAACCACCAAATGTTACAAAGGCTAGTTTCTGAACACCTAAAAAAATCCTTGTATGTTCTTTTGTTGTTATTAGTTCTAAAACAATTTATAGAATTTCAAGTGGCATTCTTGTAACACTTTAATCGTTTAAAATTAATAAGAAATAAGAAAGTTATGAAATTTGAAAGTATGAGGGGTCATTAAAAGAAATTTTGTCATTTGCAACCAAGAAATCTATGACTACAAGTCCTAAATGACTATATGTATGACTTTAGTCATAAATATTACTTTGGATTTTATGTGTAAAAAAATATAGTCATACATTAACGGGGCATGTGACTAATAGATGACGAGGTGGTAACAAAATGGGGGATGTTAGTTTTCATCACTTTTATTTCATCTATATGGCATCCATGATTGATGACAAAGTGA
>Ga0116227_10002062_pt1 | contig 45822 bp, 37 predicted proteins | sample S1TSphgellanicum_FD_89693 | JGI IMG/M metagenome (GOLD analysis project Ga0116227, IMG submission 89693) | Host-associated microbial communities from peat moss isolated from Minnesota, USA - S1T2_Fb - Sphagnum magellanicum MG | ecosystem: Host-associated > Plants > Peat moss > Unclassified...
CAATGTCCCTTTGAGAGGCATCGTTGACATCTGGCGTCAACAAATCAAGGATGTCTAGTCCGATGAAGATGCCGTCTGGCGCTACAGCGCTTTCAGCAACCAGCCTCAAAATCTCGACGTAAAAACGAAACTCATTCAGGTGGAGGAGGACTCGCTTCCCCATCGACGCGGAATCGGCTGAGTTGATCACCGACCTCCACCAGTTCTCGTCTTTACACTGCTCCACCAAAGTCTCGCCACAAAGCATAACACGCCTCAGTTCCGCCACAACTTTTTCATACACAGGGCCGCTCAAAGGAAGGAAGTTGTGGAGGGAGCTTGAGTATGTGGTTGCAAGGAGTTTGCACAAGGATTTGTTGAACTTGACATGTTCACATTGCAAACCTAATTTCCTCGCCACCTCTTGGCAATCCTCAAACATACTCTCCGAACTAGAGAACTTGGAAGTAGAGATGATCTCGGAACTGGAGATCTCCGAAGTGGAGATGATCCCCGAATTAGAGATCTCCAAAGTAGAGATGATCTCCGAACTGGAACAAGCCGTCAAAACGGACCCTACCCAAGCAAACCACGACGTCATGGTGGATTGAGAGAGCACAATCGATCGATTTCACACTCTACAACACTCGCATCCACACGATTCCAACTCAAATGTTCCTGTTGCTGCAAGGTACCAGAACGATCTACACTCCCCAATTTGAACTATGTCTACTCTTCCCAAACTGCCCCAGTGTGTGTGACCAGCCTCTCTGAATCCTTTTGGGCGCAGATTTCTTCTTCGCGTAAACCTGTTCTCGTCTCCACCTTACCGACAACCAGCGCACTTAAAGCACCAGGAGAATGGAAGTACTCCGAGAAATTTCCCACGGACTTTGGAAGGCACCTCAGCCAAAGTAGGGGGCCTAGGATAAGTTTGAGTCCTGCCCTGCATTTTGGGGGCGACAGTGATCCGGCACCGACCAGTGCACCATCCACTGGATGCCCTTTATTACTCAGTTGTGGATGAGCCTCAACTGAGTTAATATCTGGTTTCACCTTGGTAACCAATTTTGAAAGAAATAGGTCTCGTATATAGGAAAATAGGTAATTACTAGGCAAGTAGATGGTTTATACATAGGTAAGGGCTGTTCTTACTACCTACTGACGAACAACCTGCTTGTGAGTTGTTAGTAAATAGGTAATTTAAAAAATCAACTGAACTAACCATCATGGTTAACTAGTGAACTGAAATCCAACAGAAAATTGTTTCCTGACTGCTTACCATCCATCCTTCACTCCCATTTTGGGAATGTCCCACACCCCTGGGCTTTACCCATCCTAAACCACGAGGCAAACAATATCATAACATAAATACACAGATAGCAGGGTGTAGAAGGGGGGCGGTTCTTATTGCTAATCCTTAACCCCTAATTGACATTTCACCAAACCAATGCCAAGTGACAGGAGGGAATTGCAACCATATAACCTCGAAATATCCGGAATTTTGCCACATTTTAAAGTTTTTGAGTCAGTGCAGTTTTAGGGGATTTCAATCTGAATCTTTTGGCAGTAAAAGTGCATAATTTGGGCAAGAAATGAAAATCCTCACTGTTGAAAGTGCAATTCTATGAGATACAGGGAGCTTTCAAAAATTTGGCGTCGTTGGAGTATTAGATTTAACTATCATAGTTCAGGGATCTTAAACTTTTATAGTAAATGGAAGGTGAGCATACAAGATTGGTGAAAAAAGAAATTCAACATTTGGACTGGAGATGAGGTAGAAATGAGCAGTCAAAGATGCACATTCAATAGTCATTTACACCCAAGCAAAACAAAAAGCAAGCTATTTTTACTGTTCCAGCGCATGTTGTTGAGACTCAGCGCTTCCCAGAACCCTGCCAACTCCACCTTCAAAACTGGCAAAACTGGACTTTTCATAGTATGGGCAGATACCAAAACTTGAGGTGCTTCAAAACAATTCTCCATTTTCAAGCTCAATTTTTAAAATAAATAAACTTTGGAGATAAATGGCACATCAGAAGGGCAAGAGAGAAAAAGGAAGGTGTCTCCTATAACATAGGGGTGTCAGTTTTTGACCTGGGATAGTATGGGTAGGAGAACTAGGGATGAGGCGACCCATTCTGGTCTAAGAGTGGGATGGTGTAGGATCCCTCTAAATGTTAAGGCATAGGCATATAAGCATAAGATCCTTCTCCTTAAGAGTGAGAAGGGGGCTGGGGAGTAGGCATAAGATCTGTCCTCCTTTTTCTAGGAGAGATATTCAGATATATAAGGTGTTCTTCAAATAAATTAGAAATCTTCTTCAAGTGATGGATGAGGAGGCACCCCATACCTACAAATCTGCTAAATTACAAATTGTAGGTGTAAGAGGCCATTTGTGAGCATAAGGTGTCTCTGACACCAACCGCCTCATGATCTATGGATGTTTAGGCTCATCATAACATTCTCCCTTGTATTTTATAATGGGCTAGACCCTAGGGTCAGGGCATTCGTGATGAGGGGACTAGGACTAGGCATTTTGGGAATGTCCTCACTGGAAGGCCTTGCCCTAGACATACTGGACCCAATAGAAGCGTGCAATCCATGAGTATTTTCAACTCCTTCTGTCATCCCATAAGACAAACACCATTGTTCCACCACCTTGGGTTTGAGACATTCCACATCTTGGATTGAGTTCACAGTGTAGAAGCTTGTCAAGTGAATCTAGTTCTCTTCACATTTAGCTCAGACAAATCTTGGCAAGTGCTGTTTTTTTTTCGAGATTTTTTTGTTTGTAGCCAAAGTGATGATCATCTGTAGGAAGATGTAGAAGAAGTGACAATCATACCTAAAAGCCAAACCTGACTGTAAATCAGAAATAATATACAAATATTTAATGTTCTTCCTATATTTTTGGCTACATAAGGAAAGCCAAATACACAAATCTAAAAAATTTTACTTTTTCACCCCCTCAATTCTGGCGAATGAGAATTTCCAAAATCGTTTTCGTATTTTTAATCTCACTTTTTGGTAAAATTTTGCCAGTAAATAAAATGGCTGATCCTGGAAAGCCTGTGTGCAGATCGGGTTTCCTTTGTACCATTTTCAATCCCAAGTTTTGGAATGTCTGTTCAAATTGTGTAGGGTAAAGATTAAGGACTGAGGGTGAGGGCATGACCAAAATAAAGGCATTTGAGCCCAGAGTTGATTGCAAGCCTGATTTCAGTAATGCACTCGTCCAGGGGCTTTACACTGCCTAAAAATCAATGCATAAATCAGAGTGGGGGAATTGTAAAGTTTTTGTAAATTCCCCCTTGAAAATCAGAATGCCCACACTTTCGTTGGGACAGCAGAGAGAATATTACGCGTTATAATGCACCCTCCACATACACTACGAAATTTCTAAGAGAGATTGACAAATGTTGTGGACATCCAGGTCACCTCAAACTTAGTGTAAAACCCCAGGGTGGGGGCGCCGAAAATATGGGGCCCTAGCACAGGCCGGTAGCCCAGTCCCCGCTCCACATCGCCAGTTTTCAATGAATGAATGGATGAAGTTCTGTTGATGAACATGGACACAATTTCATGAATGAAAAAAATACCTTTCATGGAATAAAGTTCATCCATGAGATCATGGTTGCTAGAAGGGACATCAGTGAGTGTCATGGCTCTCAATAATGAGCATGATCTCCCTTTGGATGCTCCTTGAAGAACAAGCGGCTCTGCCATGAGAGGCCCTGTCTTGAAAATAAGGTATTACATTTAATGTTCTACTATGATGTCAAAGTTATACTGGATGAAAGTTTGTTGGCTTTATGGAAGATCATACATTTTTTTCTCACATTTATATTAAAAAATAAAGTTTTCTAACCATCTTAGAATTCACTATACATGTTTAAAAATTGAAATCATAGTTCCATTGTCCTTTCTTTAAGCATACAAATGAATACCAAGTTGTGATTAATTGTATTCCTTAAGAAAATCCAAGTTTTTCAAACCTGGATAATGTAGACAATTTTTAACTGCATGAAGTATTTCAATGTTTGAAATAAACATCAATATTGAATGGATATAATTTAAATGGAAAGATTTTTATTTTTTGTCTCATTTGCATTTTGAAGTTTGAGAATTTGGCATTTCTTATATTTGTTTTTGTTGCATTTTGGGTTTAGGTTTTCCATGAAAGGTTTGTTGTTATGATGTTTGATGGGTGTACGTGTGAAAAGAACAATCATTCCAAAAAACAATTGTCTTGGTATCGATATTTACGATTTTTTTTGCACATGCTCCATGAAAAAAAATGTAAAAATGCAAATTTAAGCCACTAGGTGCCAACATTTTGGAAGTAATTACTTAGGTGGAAAATGCAACATTTACCTGCATATTTTCACAAACATTACACTTTAAATAAATGGAGACATTACTGGTTTTTTGTTATACATTAAAAGTATGTTTAGTAAGTTGAATGTAATATAAATCGATTTGTGAAAATCTAACAAATATGCTTCTGTTGCACTAGATTTACATTCAATTCCAAGGATATTTGCCCATATATGGTCTAATTCAAATTTAACTTTTATAATGTTTTCACTAAATTGTGATTTTAATTGGAATTTATCCATGAAATATAATAATTCTTTTTTTTTTCAGTTGGTTATTGTCTTTTAAAATGTCAACATTGAAATCTCCCATAATGATGATTGGACAATGTTTAGGAGATTGTTGAATTATAGTTTGAAGATTATTTGGAAATGTAGAAATTGAACATGAATAAGCTTTATACACACATACAATATATATTGCTTTTCATGGTTAGTATTAAAAGTTGTTGTTATATATCTTGAACCATCATTAGTTATTATATTGAAGGAATCTAAGTGCATGTGTATGTCATATTTCATCATTAACCCATGACCATCATGGATTGAAATATATGAATACTTCAATGAATCTATAAATTTGTGCACATATGTTGATGCATGGTGTATTCTTGTTTCTATAAGACATAAGATATGAAACATTTGAAGGTTATGATCATGATTAATGTCTTCATAATGTTGATGTAAAAAAGTTGTATTCAAAGTTTGGATAATTACATGAGAATTATGTAAGTTTTTAAATTGAGGAATTAATGGTATTCAAGTTGCAATTGTTTTCAATCTATTCATTTCTACATGTACTTTTGGATCCACATAAAAATTTTATGTTGGAGAGGAGCTAACAAAAATATTTTTTCTTTTGTTCAAATGCAAGATAATGCTATATATGTTAACCAATGTTTTCTATCATTATTGGGATAAAAAACTAATTCATATAATGATAATCCTTAAGAACAATGAATGACTTTTGCTACTATAAGTTAAATTGGAAATTGAATTCTTGTTATGATAAATTATTGGGATTTACCAACTCTTATATCTTCGATGATAGATTCAATCGGTGTCCATTTTGAATTAATGTTGTTATCATAATACTAATTATACTTTTCTCTTGTTAATGTTCCAATTTTAAAATTTTAAAACATTATCCATATAATGGGTTTTTCACAATATGTTTTTGATGCTTTAAAATGTCATCAACTCCATTCACAAGACCATCAGATGTTGCACAATTACTGGCACATAATTCAACCAACGTATTTTTTTATATAATAATTGTAAAATGCAAACCTACAATTTTACTCGGATTGTTTGAAAGTTTATAAGACAGTGGGTATGATTGATGGTTGATGTCCATTGCTTTGAAAATAAATGTGAGACCTAATGTGTTAATGAACACATTGTCATTGTGTTTTTGCATTAGTTTATTTGTATAAATTAAATACGGAATAGTAAAATCATTGGGTGGTTGTTGATTACAATTTGAATTTATAAATTCAATATGTTTTGTATTTTCTATTACAATACCAAATTTGTTCAAAGTTTTTATTAAAATTGTTGCATAATTTTATTTAGTTCATAACATTGGACATATGTTTGTTAAAAATTTGGTGTTAATGCATTAACATTATCTTTGATATTTTGAAATATCAAACTATCTTTCATAGGGGGTGTTTTATAGAAATCACCTATCATGATAACATCAACACCATCAAAAAAATTGTTTTGAATGTGTTTTATGGATCCTTAGCCTATTATTTATAACATTAAACATTCTAGCACCAATAAGTGATATTTCATTTATCACAACAAGTTGTAATTGTTCATATCAACATGTAAGCCTATTTAATGAATTTGATGATAAGTTTGGTAAAATAAATAAAAATTGTTGAACACATACGTTCAATGCTAAATGTATTGTTAAATTGTTAATATTGAAACCAATTTTACTTATTGATGCCATAAATAAAGCTTTGATTTTTGTTAAGTCAAAAGATATGTCTCTATTGTATTATTGTAATAATCTTTGAATTATGAATTTCAATGTAATTTTTTTTCCAATTCTAACACCCCCTGTCAAAAATAAACATGTCGGTGTATCAGGTTACAATTGTTTTTTGTGCATAACATCGTCAAATATTAATCTTTGTTCTTCATTTAGTTGTTTAAGTAAACCGCAATATTCAAATTCTTCCATCATCATGGAATATGATGATTTTGTGAAATTTTTATCTTTTAAAAATTGTGATTTTTGGTTTGATCCATTACATGATTGAATAACAAAGTCAAATTATAAATCATAGTGTTCAATATTGATTTTGTTTGTTATAAGAATTGTAGGATGTGGATCATTTATTTCATTATCTATATCATCAATCCAAATGTTAGTTGAACTTAATGGTTTTAATTTTGAATCTATTGAATCATCCATTTCTTTTGTATTTGAATATGGCATTTGGTAGTTAAAAATATATTTAATTTTAAAAATGTCATCATGTTCTTAACAATATGCATCATAGTAAGTTACATTAGTTCCAAATTGGGAATTTTCTAAATTTTGAAATGGTGAATACGATAAAAGTTGTTCTCTCGACCAATTTTCAATATCTTTATATTTATTATAGTTTACAAACTTAATAATTTTGGGTTTGTGATGTTTTGAATTTTTTTTAATTATAAAAAAATTAAACTTTGCTAATGAAAATTATTCATACTGATTAAAACGAATAATAGATTGTCTATGATCAATGAACACATTATATCAGTTGAATTTGGTTCTAATTCATTTAATGTAACTTGTTATTATAATTAAAAAACATGTTCTTCAAAAGGAGAAATATTTATGAATTAAAATGTTCGAAATGAATGATATAATAGTAAAGAAAGCCTAAGGTAAGCAACAAATTCAGCAACCATTTGTTGGGCATTAAGAAAAACATTACCCAATTTTTGAATTTTTATATTTGTATCTATATTATTTGCAATGCATTTTTTATGATTGAATGTAGTTTTGATGTTATTGATTTATTTATTTTTGTCATTTATGATGTGCAATATGTTGCATCTGCATATGGGCCCAAGTTAAATTGTATATATGTATTTGCAAACCACAAATGAACAACACGTATATTAAATCCATTAGTTTTTATGTTTTTAGGAATTCATTTAAAGAAAATATGCGGCTTTATTTATTTACTTCTCAAATTATACATATATATATACTTTCATCAACGTTTTAAAATTTTAAATCTTTATAAAATTATATATATAGTGGCCACCAGGTCTCCAAGAGAAGGAAAAAAAAATGATCTAGTGGCACCATATTATCTTTTGCAATTCAACATGGAATAATCTAGTGGGCACCAAGTCTCCAAACGAGGAAAAAATTTGACATGGTGGCCATCAAGTTGTCCTTCACAATTTAAGTTTGAACATTTTTTTTTTTTTTTTGGGCCTAGGTAGTAAGGAGATTAAGGTGCCTAACCTAATTTTTTTCTTCCTAAGGATATTCCTCTTTTTTAAAAGAGGAGGTCCAAATCTAATGAAAAATGAAAAAAATAAAAGTAGTTTTCATAATTGATCATGAGATGAACATTAGAATCTATTTGATGTTTTATGTGTAAATTCGAAAAAAAATTAAATGATGCAAAGGAAAGGATAGGAATTTACCTCTTTGAATGTAAATTGAACACTTGATAATTTGTTGTGTAACTGTAGAAAACGAGTTTTAATAGCTTCATCCACAATCTTTGTTATAATTGTGTAATATTGTGTCCTCAAATATTGATCTCCTTTTGTTTTTGTTGTCATATTAAAACCATTCCACAATGGCCTCCATTGTACGCCATAAGAAGTTGTTCATATTTTGTTCTGTAATTGTTACCAAGAGCAAGAACATTTTGGTCAAATTCACATTTTCCATTTACAATTAACATTTTTTTTTCACCTTTGCTATCCCCTACTCCCCTTACATTAATGACAATGACAACAATGGTAGTAGACCTCCAATTCTGAATAAAATTCTTGAATTCTCTAATGGAATCCATGTGAAAAAACATCAGAATTAACTCAAGTTGGAATGTAGGAATTGATGACACAATGGTTGTTGATTTAATTGTGATACATCATGCATGTCACCCTTTTCAAAACCTTTTTAGATTTTGACTCAATGCCAAAAATTTCCACCCTCACAAACATGCCTTTTTGCAATTGTTATTCATGTATTTCTATATAAGGCGATTTCACCCTCAAAGTGATTGTGGTCAGAGTTGCCCTATCTAACAAATCATAATGCAAATATGCATAGCTTAGATCTTCCATGCTTTTATTTGCAATTTGATCAAAGGTGCCATACCTATTTAGCACCTTTGCCTTAAATGGAACATTTCTAATTCCGAAATCTAAATCATCCACTGTAACAACTAATCTAGCTTCCTTCACTATAATAACAACCATTGTGTAAAAAAAGGAAAGAAGAACTTACCAAAATGAATTTGACAACAAACAAATGAAGTAACATTAGGCAAAACTAAAAGTTGCAAAAGTACACGACAAAACATACATTTACAGAAACATAGACTTGCAAAGGAAAAAACAAAATAGTCAACAAATGGTGAAAGCTTAAATTAAACACGTTGTTCTTATTGTGTAAAAAGAAAGACAACAAACATACATTGTTATATTTATATGGGACAAAAAACCTAACTTAAACCTTAAACCTAACTCTAAACCTAACCCTAAACCTTTATTTTATTTTATATTGATTTTAAGTAATTTTAACTGTGGTCAATTTCAACTTAACAATAAAGAATCATATCCATGGTTTGGCACCTAAATTATGGTCTAACAATGAACAAGACATCAATACCTTTGACATCTTATAAATTTTAGTTATTAACTTTTAGTAACTTTGATTATGGTAGATATTTACCATTAACCATGGATATTGATGAACCATGGTTTGAGGGCTAGATTTATGATCTAATAATGGACAAGACATCAATGCCCTTAGCATATTATGAATTTGAATTTGCACCTCATTTTTACACTTGAGCTTTAAATATTTCAACCTAGATTTTAAAATATTAATACATAAACCTTAAATTTTTCTCCACTATTTAACCATTATTTTTTTCACTTAAATATATTATTATTATTTGTTCAACATCAACTTTTTATTATGCAGATAAAAAAATTTAGACACCCAAAAAAGTCAAATTTCATTTTTTTCCTTTTTTGGTTAAATGTGTTGTGTTCAACTTTAAACAAAATAATTTTTGTTCTTTTAGTTTTTTTTTTAATGAATTTTTTGTGTTGAATTTTTTCCATTCCCCAAAGAAAGATATTAATTTTTATAAAATATTTCCTTAAGAAAAAATCTTCATTAAATCACCATATCACAAAAGAAAAAAAAAAAACATACCCATCCACTTTCTCCAAACACCCCATCCCACACCACCAAAAGAATAAAATTTTAAAAATCCCACATTCCTACCTTGAAAAACAACTAAACTTCTCTCTCCCATGCCACCCAAGAATTACTCCCCAATTCCCAAATAAAATTCACCTATCCCAATCCCTTAAGAAAAACCTCCTTTGGAAAGGGGTGGAATTACCCCATCCTCCCCTCCTCACCCAAAAAAAACCCTTTTGAAAAAAAATAAAAATCCTAACCCCTTGTCCCTTTTTCTTAAAGCTCCATTTATAACTTGTAATTCATTCAATCTAATTGAATTATCCACTCCTTATACTGATTGAAACCCCATGATAAAAAAAAGCTTGACTACTTTGCTTTCCCTAAATTTTCACCTATAAACCCCAATGTACCCCCATCCAACTTTATAAATTAGTTGTGTTTGCCCCATGCATGCTTGATAAAACCTAAAATCATACATGCATATATATTATCTTAGGGCAATAATAAAATGTTTATTACATAAAAAAAAAACAACAATACCCAAAAAAATCAATTAAAATTTAATTTCATCATGATTTTTGTTATTAAATCTTCATCAAAACTATATTGAAAGTTCAAAATAACATCCAATTAATTAAAAAACATTTATATCTCAAAAAAGAATTTAATATTAATATTTATTTAAAAATTGACATGTTTAATCTTAATCAATTATTGCATAATTTTTCAAATCTCATTTTGACAAGATTTAAAGGAATTGAAACAAATTGTTTGTATGTTTATCAAACAAGTTTTGTGTAAAAAAATTAGTCATACAAATTGTTTTTTACATTACATAGTGATATGAAACCTCGTGATACAAAAAGGCAAGTAACAACCCAAAAAAATAAAATGATATAGAGACATGATTAAGTCAGCTACTCAACATTCATATTTTAAGAACAAACCCAACAAATAGATGGGTAGATTTAAAAACAACCCATCAATTGGATGGTTGCACCCAAAATTTACACACGCCCATCCATTAGCTTGGACCAAAACAAAACTTACACCCAAACCTATAACCTTATCCAATCAGCCAACTTTTGATTCTTCAACCCCTATACCCGCTCAGAGGGTGTTCCCACAATGCCTCTGTAAAACAGAGCCAATAAATTAAGGGTTTTGAAGGAGTTACCCTTGAATGGCAATCAAGTTCAGCAAGTTTCAGAGGAAAGTTTAAATTTTGAAAGGGCTCCTCTCAAGCTTCAAAGAGCCATCAAGTCACCCCCCAACCAAAACAAAAGAGAGAGAGAGAAGGAAGAAAAAGAGGAAGGGGGTGGAGAGGGTGGGGTGATGATGCAGCCTGTGAAAAAAACAGGGGCAGTTTGAGTTTTTTGGGCAGAAGTTTTGATGGACCGGAAAAAATATTCTGGCATTGGACAGCTCAGAATTCTTTTTGTGGGCAGCTTAATCTCATCTGGGCACTCCACAGGGTGGAGTGGACTTGGCAATTTGGCAATATTGACTTGGCGATGTGGAATTGGTGGCTTGGAAATGCGGACATGGCAACTGGACTTGATAATTGAGCAATGTGGACTTTCCCATTTGCAAAGTGAACTTGAGAAACAGGTAAAGTAACTTGGCAAAACAGCCAAATAGAAAAATAGCAATGTGACCTTGGCAATTTAGCAAATTGGACTTGGGAAACCGGTAAAGTGAACTTGCCAAAATATCAGATCAAATGTTTTCGTGCTTCTCCGGTTTTGTTTCTTTTACCTCTCTCGAGATTTGGGGATGCTTCAACGATCTAATCTATCAGCATCGTCGGACTTCTTTTCTGGAACATTTACCTCCTTTTGTGAACTCCTTTGCCCGTTTCTGAACTTCTATGTGTTTTAAACGTGAAGAGGTTGTTGCTTCTTTGTCTTATGGATCTTTCAAAAGTCGTAATCACGCTACATGCCTTGTGTACTATGCGCTTCTTGGAACGGTGGATTGTCGGTTTTGGGGTGGACGTGAGATGACAGAGCATGGGAGAGAGGAGGATCTATTTTCATTTCTAATTGTGTGTATTACGCCAAATGGGTCAGTCGTACAGGAGGTCACGTCAGTATTTAATTGCCTTTGCCTCTGTGGTTGTCAGTTGAGGTAGACATAGCTACAATTTTTCATAATAGAAATTGGGACTTGTTGCTTGCCCTCCATCCCTGTACTGTTTCCATCAATGGTCATCATTTTTGTTCACGGTCATCCTTGTTCTTCCAACTCTGTTCACGAAGGATTGGCTGGGGGACAATCCTTTTGGGCGTACATCAGTCTTTTCATCTTTTGTAAATAGTGGGTTTCAATTTGCTCCTCGTCTTTTGGGATCGCCGTCAACCATCAGTAGGGTTGGGTGGAAGATATTCTGAGATATGGCTCAATATTGTATTGGACAATTAGTGGCCACTGGTATCCCCTGCTTTTGGTTGAAAGCCCCGGGTATTGGATCTTTTCAAGGCTCTAGTATATACTGTAGAGTAAAACTAACTAGTGTTTATGTGAGAATTCCTACTCCTTGAAAGTGTATAGCTCATTTTGTCAGGAGAGCCTTTGGAGGTCTCAGTCTGTAATCTGGTGATGTTCTGGAGAATCCTTTCGTCTTTCGGCTGCAGTAAGCTGTGTGACCTATATAAAAGAACATTATTACAGCATGGTGGTCTTTAATCTGTTTCTTAATAATAATGTCCTTGACAAGGATATGGGAACTTTATCAAATGTTGATTCTGTCAGTCCAGACTGGTTTGCTTGTACTGTATGCAGCGCACCTGTCAAGGCAGCATATTCTCAGTCTACAGCAATTAATCCAAGTATATGATTGTTCCATTGTGATTTGTTGAGAATTGTAGAAATGAGTTCCCAGGTCTTAATTCTTGTTTATATGTGCTGATTGTCAACACAGCACATTCAAGAAGAAAGATCCCAAGGCAATCAATGAGATCTGCAAAGTTTGCCCAGAAGGCCATGGGAACTAGTGATGGGAGGTTGGATGTAAAGTTCAACAAACACATTTGGACCAGAGGTGTACGGACTGTGCCCACCCGGGTTTGTTTTGCATGGCAAGGACATGGAATGATGATGAGGCTGCAAAGAAGGAGCTGTACTCATATGTTACTGTTGCAGAGGTGCCACCTAAAGGTTTTAGGAACCTTGGCACCAAGGTTGTTGAACAGGATGATTAGGTCTGAAAATGACAAAGTTTTGAACTTGATATTAGCACACAATCACTCCTTTTGCAGTCAGGTTCTTCCAGGTTGCTTCTGAGTGTATATTTGTGAGGTTTCCTTGGGAAATTTTAAGTGGTTTGATTGGCCCACCCAGGATTGTGTTAAGCAAGTAATGTAGCAGATGAGCATGACATGTTCCATAGTGACAATCAGAGGTCTCTTCTTGAGGGATGAAAAGTGTTGAGTAATGGTGGCATTACTTGTTGCTATCAGAAATCTAATGCTCTGGTGTTGCAATAGGTCTAGCATGACAGCCATTTGCCACTTTGATGAGGATAAGCATGTACTTCCAGTACAATTCATTGCAAGTATTGTTTTCTCAAATGGTTCCACTGACAACAGAGTCATTTACATTGAATGGTGTTGTATGCTGAATGTTCAGGTGAGTGGTCCACGTCCTTGTGGCTGGTTTAATGGGAGAAGCTTCTGATGTAAGTTTCATGGAGGCTTTCAATGTCAAGAAACTCTTTTGAGCTTGAAGATGGAATGTAGGGTTTCTAATTTTAGTGGTGACCTTGGTTGTGATTTTTTTGTTCAAGGTTGAAGCTTCTGATCACATTATTGACTGGTATTGTCTGCATCGTTGGAGCCTCTTAAGGCATCAGGTTCTGTAGCAATTGGAATTGTGGGGGGATGTTTCTGTTTCTTCCAAAAAAGAAGAGTAAACAGGATCTCTTGAAACTGAGGATGCTCTTTAACCTTGTGGCCCAACATTTCCTTATAAATGCAGATAGGTGTGCAGGACAGTCATCCTCAACTGGTAAATGAGGTCTCTCCCTTTGACAAATACTTTGAAGAACCTCAGACTATGCTATGTTGGCAAATGGCACCACCTTGCCTGTGAAGACCTCAATTGTGATGCTATAGACACTAGCTGTCTTTTTTTGTGTATTTCACAGTGTTCTGCACACGTTTAATACATCTGGTGCTCCCCATGGAATTGTACCCAGTTACACTGAGGTGAAGCTAGAGTTGTCCGGGGTTCAGCTTTGTGACCATCTGAAGTGTGTGAATTCTTACTCTCCACAACAGTTACAAGAACATTCTTTGCCTGGCTTTGTACCATTGATAGCAAGTGGCCTCTTGTCTGGCATTACACCATTGCTAACAATCAGCTTCAACACCTTGATGCAAACAAGAAACTCTTTCAGGTTGAAAGCAACTGCTCTTCACAATTAACACACAATCAGATGGGACAATTACGGACCTCCACCAGTTCTTGGCAGTCCATTTGTGGCATGTATTTCTGCGGCCAACACTGCCTTGCAAACCAAAAGTACCTGCAAACAGATCCAGATACTCCATGTGGCAATCAAATGTCAAAATGAAGCTGACCCAAGAGAAACATGATGTCACAGCTTAGTGAGGAATGTCCAAACGAAACTTTGATGCTACTCACTGTGTGGTGAGAGAATGCTAGAGCACATATCTGATTTCCCTCTCTACCACACTTTGAAACCTTGCTACTTCTACTGCATGACAACCAGATTGGCCTACATGATTGCCTATTTGAACACGGCAAACTCTGCCCACATGCGCATTGTGTATCTGTGAGCCTGAGTTCTTGCACTTCTTTTTGTGTGTTCACATGGACTTGTATGTTATCTTGGTATTCACCTGGCTGCACCGCATGTCTATTGAGCAAATACATGTGATAGAACTCAATGAGCCTGATATCTTACACCTCTGTTTCAGTGTTGGCACAAACTTGTAGTTTGTCTTGACATTTACCACACATTTATTCAGCACATACATGTGGCAGATGAGTTCTATGTATCCATCGTTCACACTTCATAATTCACTTGCAATCTGAATTCATATAACAATAGTCTAATCTGCTTGTTGCAATGAAACTTTCCACTCACCATACCTATTTTTTCATAGAAGAGCAAAATTATTGTGCGATATTGTATCTTGCAACAACTTTCCACAGTTTTCATTAGAGCAAAACTGGGCAAGAATGATCCTTGCAACATCTTTCCACTCTAGCAAAGAAAACTTCATAGTACTTATTGTTAACATGTAAGTATGTAGGCTTCATTCCCCTTAAGAACCAGTACCGTGTTAAGAAATGGAGTTCATTCTGGTCATTTTGTGTTTTGCTGATGGGTACAAGTTGAGGCAAGAATTCCTGACACTGAAGAAGAAGCCTACCACAACGATTTCAGGTCAGAGAAGCCCAAGTCAAGCACAAAAAACATTAGTTGGCAACTAGCTGTGCCACACACAAAGAATCAAATAGCTGCACAGACACACCTCAAAAGTTTCAACCCTTTATATCTCAACAAGGAAACAAAAATAGGAGATCACTCAACCCTAGAGATCAATTATGATTTCTAGAAAGTGAAACAGCACAGGAGATCACCCAACCCTAGAGAGCCAGTGTTGCTCAAGCCAGCATTCCACAAATGTTCTATATTTTACATCAAGGAAAGGAAAAAGGACAAAATGGGATCCATTGAAAGTTAACCTTCCAACTAATTCTAGTGCAAGATTGATGTAAACCACCCTAAATTTATTTTCTAGTGTATGCACTATACAGCTGCATTCTCCTCAACCTCTTAATTGAAGCAAATGATAAAAACAGACAATTCACCATCTTTGGTACATTTTCAAGATTTGGAGCTTTGGGAGGAGGGATTAGTACTTGAATGGCTCAAAATCAAATCCTTGCAACTAACCAACATCTGGCAGATCTCAACAAACTTGGGGCGGTCTTCAGCCCTCGTGGCCCAACACTTCTTTATGACTGCAGATAGGTGTGCAGCACAACAGTCCTCAGGTGGTAAAGTTGGCCTCTCCCCATCACGAATCCTTGGAAGAATCTGATTTTTTGGTATGTTGGCAAATGGCACCTCCCCAGTGAGGACTTCAAAGAAAACCATCGCAAAACTATACACATCTGCTGCCTTCGTGTATTTCTCTGTGTTCTGCTCATCTTCAAATACCTCCGGTGCTCTCCACTGAGCTTTACCCACTTGCCTTGTGGTGAACCTAGAGTTGTTCAGGTTCAACTTTGACATGCCAAAGCCTGTGATCTTAGCTTGCACAGATGACAAAAGGTGCAAGTCCTCAGTCTCTGGGACATTTACAAGAACATTCTCTGGATTTAGATCGCGGTGCATCACCCCACTCTCATGCAAGTATGTCATGGCCTCTGCGAGCTGTAGCATTATATCAACAGCTACAAGTTGAGGTATGGTCTGACCATCATGAACATTCTCATGTAAGTAAGCGCGTAGGTCCTTGCTCATGAGCTCCATAACAATGACATGCTGGCTTCCCTTGATTGCATACCCTATGAATTGAACCACATTTGGGTGTTGCAACCTTGCTCGTATGTTTACTTCATTCTCCACCACCTCAACCTCAGGGATGTTTGAGGTAAGCATAATCTGGGCAGCTGCCATCTCTCCATGGAACGTACATTTGAAAACTACTCCAAATGCTCCAATGCCAAGACACTCCTTTCCAATGCAAACATCCTCATATTCTATCAAGTGGAGAAGTCCATGATCAGGATTTGTTGCCTTGAAACGCCCCCCACTTACGTCAACCATCCTTCCACTTCCTTGGAACAAATTTTCACTGTTGTCCGTTGCCAGAATGCTTCTGGTGTAATCACCATCGTTTCTGTGTTTTTGAGGCTCAGAGTTTTGCAGGGAGGGATGAGGAGAGGAATGGCTCAGAATCATACCCTTGCACTCCTGCAACATCTGGCAGATTTCTGGAAACTTAGGACGGTCTTTGGGCTGTGTGGCCCAACACTCCTTTATGAATGCAGATAGGTGCCCAGGACAAGAATCCTCGGGCGGTAAAGTTGGCCTATCCCCAAATCGAACCCTAAGAAATATCTGATATGGTCGTATCTTGGCAAATGGAATCTCTCCAGTGAGGACCTCAAAGAAAACCATCGCAAAACTATAGACATCTGCTGCTTTTGTGTATTTCTCTGTGTTCTGCTCATCTTCAAATACCTCTGGTGCTCTCCACTGTGCTTTACCCACTTGCATTGTGGTGAACATAGAGTTGTTCATGTTCAACTTTGACATGCCAAAGTCTGCAACCTTAACTTGGACAGATGACAAAAGGTGTGAGTCCTCAGTCTCAATGACATTTACAAGAACATCATTTGACTTGAGATCACGGTGCATCACCCCACTCTCATGCAAGTATTTCATGGCCTCTGCTAGCTGTAGCATTATATCAACAGCTAGAAGCAGTGAAAGTGGAGGGCTAGATTGACCTTCATGAACATTCTCTTCTAAGTACCTCCGCAAGTCCATGCTCATGAGCTCTGCAACAATGAAATGCTCCCTTCCCTTGAATGCATACCCTATGAATCTGACCACATTTGGATGTTGCAACCTTGCTAGCAGATTTACTTCATTCTCCACTGCCTTGACCTCAGTGATATTTGAGGTAAGGAAAATTTTGACAGCGGCAATCTCTCCACGACATTGGCATTTGAACACTGATCCAAATGATCCATTCCCAAGGCACTCCTTTCCTCTATGCACATCATCAAATGCGATCAAGTGGAGATGCCCACGATCAGAATTTGTTGACCTGAAGCCCCTCCCACTCATCTTAGCCATCATTGTTCCATGAGCTTGAAACAAATTTTTAATGTTGACCATTGCAAGTATGCTTCTGTTGTAACCACCATCATTTCTGAATTTTTGAGGTTCAGAGTTTTGAGGGGAGGGATGAGGATGGGAATGTCTCAGAATCATACCCTTGCACTTCCACAGCATTTGGCAGATTTCAGGAAACTTAGGACGGTCTGCAGCCCTTGTGGCCCAACACTTCTTTATGAATGCAGCTAGGTATGCAGGACAATAGTCCTCAGATGGTAATGTGGGCCTCTCCCCATGACGAATCCTGGAAAGAACCTTGTGTCTTTGTATGTTTTTGAATGGCATCTCCCTAGCGAGGACCTGAAAGAAAACCATCGCAAAACTATAGACATCTGCTGCTTTTGTGTATTTCTCTGTGTTCTGCTCATCTTCAAATACTTCTGGTGCTCTCCACACAGTTGTACCTATTTGCATTGAGGTGAACCTAGAGTTGTGCAGGTTCAACTTTGAGGACCCAAAATCTGTGATCTTTACTTGCAGAGATGGCAAAATGCTTGAGTCCTTACTCTCCACAACATTTATGAGAACGTTCTTTGCACAGAGATCCCGGTGCATCACCCCACTGTGATGCAAGTATTTCATGGCTTCCGCTATCTGTAGCATTATATCGATAGCTAGAAGCAGTGGAAGAGGAGGTCCTGTGTGACCTAACCTGTTCTCATCTGAGTACTTCTCATCTAAGTACCGCCAGAGGTCCATGGTCATGAGCTCTGAAACGATTATATGTTGGCTTCCCTTGACTGCATACCCTATGAATTGAACCACATTTGGGTGTCGCAACCTCGCTTGTAGATTTGCCTCATTCTCCGCTGCCTTGGCCGTCCAGCGGCTCGAGGTTCTGAAAACCTTGACAGCCGCCATCATTCCAAGGAATTGACATTTGAACACTGATCCAAATGATCCATTCCCAAGAAAGTCTCCAAGTTGTACATCATCATATTCTAGACGTCCATGATTAGAATTAGCTGCCCTGAATTTGTCGAGCACGTATTCTGCAAGCTTCATGGCATCTCCTTGGAGAACTGACGTTCTCGTGTAGCCTTCTATGGTTCTGAGCAAGCTCTCAATGTCGCTTCGAGAGGCGGCCTCCACATCTGGTGTTAACAAATTAAGGACGTCTGATTTGAAGAATGTGTCGTCAGGCGGTACACTCTCGCTAGCAATCAGGTTCAATTCCTCGACGCAAAAAAGTAACTCATTAAGATGGAGGAGGACCCTTTCCTGGATTGAAGCGGAATCAGATGAGTTCACCATCGACTTCCACCAATTCTCGTCGGCCCACTGCGCCACCAGCATCTCACCACACAACAGTACACGCTTCAATTCCGCCAAAATGATTTCGCACTCATGCGTTTTTCTGAAATCAAAGTCGCGGCGGAGGGAGCTTGAGTATGTGGTTGCAAGGAGACTACACAAGGAGTTGTTAAACCTGACCTGCTCACATCGTAAACTGACAGTCATCGCCACATCTTGGCATTCCTTAAACAGAGTTTCCGCAACAGAGGAGTCTATACTACTGAGGCCAAACCCGAGCTGTACACGTTGCAAACCTAAAGTCCTCGCCCACAGATCCAGAGTCTCCATACAACCCTTGAAAACCATCCCAACCCAAGAGAAACACGACGTCATAGTGGAACGAGAGAACAATAGAGAACAATCAATGGATTCCTACAACACTCGAACTCGAACATGAGAGGATTTTTCATTCCTGTACTACTCCTGCTACAAGCTACTAGGCTGATCTGCGATCTGATTTGAACTCTGCAAACTCTGCCCACTTACTTACGCATTGTGAATGGTCCTGGGTTGCTTATACCTTCGCGAGTTGTGTGTTCCGCAGGTATCTTATCTTCGCTTTCGTGTGCTCTCTTCTCTCGTTTTCTCCCTCTTTCACGGCGTGTGCATGAAGAGTTTTGATTTTTTTTTCCTTTCTTTTTTTCGTTTTGTTAAACAAAAGTGTAAAATACCTGAGGTCCATGTTATGATATTTACCTTAAATTTAATTAATTTTGGATTAGATCATTTGCTTCCCCTTAGCTACTTCTGGAGCTTTAAATCCAATTTACTGAGTCTTGCGACTTAATTCTAAGTTACTAGCTGGTTATCAGCAAGGGTACTGGTCCAGTTATAAATACCTGACCTGCCTGCTATAAAAAATACCAAGAACCGGTAAAGAAGCGGACCCACCTGGTATGGGATTTAGTAATACCCAAGGAAGACCCTACTGGTCTAGTATACGATTTATGAAAATCTATATCCTACTAGATTTTGATGTCACACACAACGAAGCATCTAGGTCGGTTATAATTTATCATCTAACCCTAACCTAATGCACTTGTTTGAGCTTCGAGAAAGTTTACTAGAGGGAGCATCGTTTTGTGTGATTTGAGTGATGGGTTTGGATAGAACAAATCATTCAAATAGATGGTGGCTTAATTCCTTTCAAGAGAAATCTACTGTAACCTACAAAGGAGGGCATATAGAAGGCTTGCACACATGAAGGTGTATGCCTTCACTTTCGTCAAGACCCATGGCGCAAATCATCGGCATAAGTCCTCTTTGCTGGTGAACCATGAAAACAAAATTTTTTACTTTGCCTTCTCTAGCGGAGCTCATCCACCACTCCCTCTCCCATACCTTTGCCCTGCCCGAAATCCTCCCCTTTGCCCCTCAAATCTTTCCTTACCCTCTTGCCCTTACTTTTCCTTTCTTTTTCTCATTTTTTTTCTTTTTTACCTCACTTATTAACAAAACGATTAAAATTTTCGAAACTTCAAAAAAATATCGCTTTAACTAAATTCTTAACCTAGACTTTTTAACCTCAAATTAACTTCTTGATCATCCACTAATTTTTAACCCTCAATTAATTTTGTAATCCTCATTTTCATCAAATTTCATTGACAATAAGTTTCAATAAGCTGTCATTTTATAGGGGTAATTTATAATCCTAATAGACCAAAGAAAATTAAAAGAAAAAAAAGTTTAAAAAATGAAAGCAAGGATTGAAAAAAGAAAATGCATTTGAAAAAAATTAAGTGATGATTTTGTCAAGCATTTTTACTTTCAATTTGGTGGTTTCAAAACTTTAGGTAGTGAAGTTTTCTAAATTTTTTGAAATTTATTTTTTCAGATCAACATTAAAAGAACCAATTGTCCCCAAAAAAATTTGGGTTTAATTTTATTCAAATAAAGACCAAAGATTTTCAATATTTTCCAAACCAATTAAAAAATCAAAAACTTCAAAAAACATGCTTTAACTAAATTCTAAAATGGCACTTAGACTTTTTAATTTCAAATTAACTTCTTAATCATTCACTAATTTTTTTAACTTTCAATTAATGTCATAATCCTCATTTTCATCAAATTTCATTCTTGATATTTAAACAATAAATTCCAATAAGCCACCATTTTATAGGGGTAAACCCTAAGTTGTAACCTTAGTAGTCCAAAGAAAACTATAAAAAAAAAACAACCCCCAAAAATGAAAGCAAGGATTGGACCAAAAAATTGCATTTAAAAAAAAATTGAGGGATGATTTTGGCAAATGTTTTTATTTTCAATCAAGTGCTTTCAAAACTTTAGGTAGTGAAGTTTTCTAAATTTTTTGAAATTTATTTTTTTAGATTAACACTAAAAGAACCAATTTTTTTAAAAAAAAAATTGTTCATTTTATTCAAATAAAGAACAAAGATTTCCAATATTTTGTACCTATGGTGCAAATATTCTCCTATTGATAATTTTCAGCATTCCACTATAAAAATAAAATATTTTCAAAATATCTCAAATATTTCTTGTTGCTTGGAATTTTGAAAAAATAACATATACCCCCATGAAACATTAATTTTTGAAATCATTTTATATCTTTAAAAAATTGGATGTTAGTTGGGCAATTGTTAGGAGAAAATTTGGGCACGCAAAGGGCAGCATGTTAGCATTCGCTGCTAGTTATGACATGTGTGTGACACACACGAGCATCACCCTTGTGCCAACATAAAAAACGCATCTTTAAAAAAAAAGATGTTGGTGTTCACCACCATCACCACGGTTCATGTGTGCAATACAAGAAACTATTAAATATTTTAAACATCAACAACATAATGTTTTTGGATTGAGACACACAAGAGTCATATAATTACAAAAATTACCCACACCATGGCTACTCATATAATTATGCCCACATCTAACTAAATACTTTTGTTAACTATAAGCATTCCATGGATCAACCCACTCAAGACCTCCCCTCCTTTAGGCTATCATGATCCTCCAGTGTGACCACTTGAACAAACAACCCCACATACTCCAAAAGACAACCCATTTTGCCCCCCAAAACCATGATAACAAACAACATTGAACACAACTTGGAGATGGTATAAACAAGCAAACACCTTGCTTTCTCTAGAAGATTACTTATTGAACTTCAAAACTACAAATTCATTCCTCGGCAAACATACATTATGCACCCCCCCCCATGTACAACAATGCAAAACATAGATCATGCATATTGAAGCTAAACAAAATGGAACCACAAACAAATTAGCCAAATGGTCCCCTAAAGCCATTCATCATTTCCATCGAATGATTTTATTGACTCTATTGTGTCTAGTAACTTGTTCACCACATCTCTTACACATCAGAATTCTAGGAGAGAGATGGTTAGAAATATTAAAACACAAATCTTGGGCATTCTTCCTATTAACAAAACAACCATTCAAAACAACTACAATTTGTTGGAGTAACGAAAACAATAATGGAAGATTTGTGCTTGGCTTTGGTAAAACACCACCTCTTATTTTTGTCCATTTCCTACCTTGTTCCATCATTGGCATCATCCATATCCACACAAAAGAAAAACAAAACAACACCATATTAATCTCTAAGTTATTGCACCTTCATAAAACCAGAGCCATTGTCAAAGAAACACCTACAAATCATAGGGCACTCCTATGAATGATAAAAAAACAAAGTAGCAAGTAGTTTTTGGCGCTTAGACAACAACAAACACTTCCCCATTCACAACATAACCTTAAAAAGATAATAGGACTTTTGGGTTACATTAGGTGTGAAGATTAAAGAGGTTTGATTTTCATATGGTTAAAAAAAAAATTCACTTTTGCTTTCAATATATATATTTTAGACAATTTTCAAATGGACCTTATGAAGGTGCATGGATGACTCTTCAACATTACAAGTTTTGTTCAACTAATGAAGGGAAACAATTTTGTCTCATCTTTTTAATGCACCAAGTTTAACTTAAAGCACTTTGGAGCCAAGATTCATAGATGCTTCTTGGCACATGGTGCATATTCGACTTTAGTCGAACCATAAATTTTGGATTCCATATAACAAGTTATCTCTTCCTTGGCAATTTTTGTGTTGAACAATGGTAGTTTTTTAATTCCTAGAATTGCTCATTCCATGCAATGTGTTATGTGCCATTATTGTTTCCCAAATTCACAATATCACACCATTCTTCATATTCATAATACATATGTATTGTTCATAAATAATTTTTTCCAATTCTTCATTTTTATGTCCATTATTGACTTTTAAAGATATTTCAATTCATAGCACACATGAATATAAAATAAAATAATTTTTCTTGAATTTCGATTTTCACATGCCATATATGCTATGTTTGATCAATTCATGTGTTTGAAATTTAGAAAATAATTTATTTCTAGTGAAAAAAGTCCACATAATTTATGACGTGACACATTTGTTGTTTTTAAAGTCCAAAAACACTATGCAACTAATTTTAATTACAAAAATGTTTTATACATTCCATTACATATATAAATTACCATACATATTTGAGTCCAAAACATGAAATATTCAATCCAATTATCATGTAGCATTATATTAAATTTCATTTCTTGAAAAAACAATGTTTGTGACATCCATTTTAGTATAGCACATTGTGCTTTTACCCTTCAAAGCTTGTAGATGTTTGGGTTAAGTTGAAGGTAATAAATGTGCAAGTTTTATGGAAAAATGTGATTAGGAGAAATCAAATTTGGTCTTGGTTATGGAGCAATTGCTAAGCACTATGGTGCTTATGTTCTTTACAAGCTAAAAGATGTGGCCCAAAAGAAATTTGTTGAAAACTTAGCATTGCATGTTACAAAAGGCTACATGCCAATTTCAATAATGGAAAACCATTAGCTAAGGTGTTTGATGTACATGTGGCAAATGAAATCCTTGTGTGATCTTTTGAAATAAAAAGCAAATCGTGGAGACCGTTATTCCTAAGTTGGTGGCAAAGACAATGGAGAATCATATTCTCCTTGCTTTGGATGGTTGTATTACAATTATTGCATCTTTTGATTTGTGGATGTCCATATTTTGGACATGACACATTTGTGCTTGTGATCAAATTTGTGAATTCACAGTTTGTTCCTTGCCATGTGAATGGGCTTATTTGAACCTATGGATATAATTAACAAGATCAACCATGGCTGCACATGTGAAAAAATAAAATGTCTTATTATAACTTGTTCAACATAACTTGCTAAACATGGTTGTTACACATGTGATAGATGAAGGGGGAACTTGTCCACCCTTGTAAGAGCATTGATTTCTATCAATATTTTTGTTCTCTTGACACTTGTAGTTCTTAACAAGGTAGGTGTTTTGGGCATGCATTTAGTCACACGTGTAATGATCTCAAGATTTTTGTTAGTTTTCAAAAGGTCAATATGAAGACTATAAGCTTCCATATAGAAAACAGTCACTTGGACAAAAAAATTTGAATAAAGGTGATTTGTGCACAAAAAAGGGTGTCCATTGATGACTTCCTAATTGAAAAGGGTGATGTCATTGAAAACAATGTGTTTGTGTTGGATTTAGTAAGCTATTTTGACATTGAAGAGCCACATTCAATTTAAGTTTTTAAAAATAATCAATGAAATTTTGTTTCTAATACGATGGTCTTAAGTTCCATTTTCAATTGCACATTTGTTGTGACCATGTTTATCTAGTGGCTCATTGTTCAAATGTTAATTTAATGAAAAGGTAATAAGTTGATGTTTACATTTTCCTATGTTTGATTTGGGTTGTAGTTTGCTCTATCTACATTGGATGTAAATGCATACAATCAAAACAATCTCAATTGATTGCTTAAAATAGGTCTATTGTTTGTTATTTGTTCTTTGATTGGTTAATAGGGAAATTTTTGCATGAGGCTGTAGCTTGAATGAGTTATTGATGACAATTTATTGATGTAATATGATGAACAAATGATAGTGGAAGAATATGGAGTCTTAAGTCTTATGTAGAATGCATTCCAAGTGAACACACAACACAAAAAAATGATGGTGAATGTGTTTTGAAATTGCACTTTATTTTGTTGGAAAATTTGTTGTGTACCCATATGCTACATAACAACCATCAAATAGATCCAATGATGATAGAATTGTGCAACTTGAAAAAAATGTCTTCCAAATGGAATGGTTGTAGGAGTTGTGCTAGTTTTGCCTTATGATGTGTTGGTGTTCCATTGTTTGTATGTGTTTTGGTCTTTTGTCAATTTGAGATTTTATGACTTTATTAAACATGCATTACAAGCTTAGGGCTCAAAAGAGTTGGTGGCAAATTGAATACATAGATGGGGTATTCCTTATTTTTCTACCACATTCAAATTTTTACTTTTCATTAGCAATAGTAATCTTCATTTGGATTTGCACTACAAGATTGAAAAAAACTAGTGAAATATCAATGTTGATGAGCATTTAGTAGGAGAGGTCATCGGTTTGCAATTTGTGTTTCATGTTTTTTCCTTTTGACCTATTCAAGTTGAACAAAATGGATTCTTACTTAAGGGTTTGTGAAATTGTTTTTCATAAATGTTGGAGATGAGGTGAGCTTTCATGAGAATTACACCTTTCAAAGGTTTTTTAAATATATGTTATTTATTGTATTAAGTTGGTGGCATATGGGGAATTTAGTTGTGAATGTGGATTTTGTAATTATTGTATCTTTTTACATTGGTCGAATCACAGGAAACATTGTAGGTAATGAACTTATGAATTAGGCACATGTCATAGGTTTTGTTGAAAAAGTTGTTAATTGTCACTCAAGTGACAAATATGGAGAGGTGCTAAAATTGTAGAATCAAAATTCAAACATGAAGATTTATTTGAAGATATAATATCTAACATCTAACAATGTTGTTGGGCTTTCATGTGTTTGTGATTTGAATGTATATATGGTGAATAAATGAATTAAGGATTGATTGAGCAACTAGCATGCGGCAAAACAATTACAGTTCAAACCAAATTGGAGCACTCTATTTTCTTGATAAAAGTTTTTAGCTTTTGATTTTTTACTTCCCCAGCCATAGAACTATTCAATAGATGGTTAATATAATTATTTTTGACATGGTCTTAGACTGTATTAGGATTTTGTCATTTGATTGAGCTTTTCAACATATTATTATAAGGTAGTGAATACAAACAAGAGTTTAAAGTTTAAGTTGTTAACTTCAAGGATACATTATGAATTCTTAATTTAATTCACTAAGTAGGCTTCATTTGAATTTTGAGAATAATTTTCAATGTGCAATAAAGCCATTGATAAAGTTGATGTTTGATGCTTGTAAGTTGAATGTAAAAAAATTTGACAAATGCACATGGAATGAATGGGGGAAATTTTATGGCATAAAGTGCTCTATAAGAACCAACATTGACAAATACTAGGTGGGTTGAGACAGGTATTAGGTAGGGTCTTCCAAAACCCAACCTTTATGCACAAGAGGTGGATATTGCATGAACCATACCTAAGAAAATTGGTAATTATACCCTAAGTGTTAATGAGATTTTCATTTTACAAAGTACCCTCCCCATCAGATACTTGAAAAAAGTGATATCCAACCAACATTGGTACCAACATCAGCTCTCATCGGCCCAATAATTTTATAGCCACTTGTTTCTTGGATGAGAATGTCATAACCGGTCTCGTTTCACTCTTTGTGGATGAAAAGAGAACATCTCAATTTTCATTATGGTCAGTTATATGCCTGATAACCAGCTCAATCAAGGCCACCGGTTATGGGAAATACCCTCAACGTTTCTAGGCCTTAACTATTTCCTGTAACTAATGGCGTCTTGACGGTTACCTGGTCCATAATGGGTTTGGGTGTCCTTTTCAGGCACTTTTTCAACCTGTTTCCTTAGGGAACTGTAGGACAGGCAGTCACCCACTTGTTCCACTTTCAGGGAATAAATATGAGTGGTAACATGAATGACGGTGGAGAACGCGCTTGAACTGTGAATCCATGACAGAGAAAGCATTTTTTTCCTGATGTGAAATGTGAACCCTATGGGATTCGCCACATTCCTAGGTGGAACAGCCCCCCTTCCATAGTATGTCACAATGACTCAGCTCATTCTCAACTAGAGGTACCATCAGATCTGACGCACATCTGACACAACTGATTCCTTTTGTAGTCAACATTTGCAGCAGATTATAAATGGCTTGCGAAGAATCTTTGAAAATTACTACTCAGAAGATCAGAAGTGATCTAGACTCTTGATCTAGAAAGCTAAATTCAAGTTCAAAAGAAATTAAAATTTCAAAAGTCTTCTACACATGTGAGAGCTTGAAATGTCTATATATAGCTTTGCCTTGTAATGGGACAGCGTTCCATTGTTACTTCCATAGTATGTCTTATTTCTTTTTCTTTTTAGTGCCTCAGCTGGTTCTTTTTTGCAGTACACATTTGTGGGATACTGTAGATGGCTTGGAAAGAATCTGTGAAAATTATGACTACTTTAACTATATATTAATCGATCTAGATTGTTCATCTAGAGGTTGAAAAGTGTGGGGACAAAAAAAAGAATCAAAAGTTTTTGCACATGGGAGAGACTTCCCCCTCTGCGACTTCTATATTGCTTTGCCTTTTAACAAGGGCTCTACACACAACTGTTATGAGCAGGCTGTCATGTAAATCCCTTGTAGGGAAGCCTGCCCTTCTACACTAGTTGGCTGCCGACCGTGTAATTTCTTTACTTTCCTTCAACTAGGCACGCAATCTAAAGATATCTTATTCCAGTCCCTTTATTCCTAATTTTCGTTCTTGTTTGGATAAGGTGGATCGGTACCATGTGGGTGTTTTGACTACATGATGAAGTGGCTATACTAGGTAGTCCACGTTCAAAACAATGTGGCAAAAAGGCAGCAATGGGGTTCGGCTAATGTGACTACATTTTCATTCATTTTGAAGTTTACATGGGGTTATTGAATGCAAAACAAAATGTAAAGAAAGTGATCGTTGACAAACAAAATATATAAATTCAAATTCAAACAATAACAAACCAATTCTATGAATGTATTATCACATGAAAAAAATGATAAAATTTTCAAACTCATCTTCTTATAAGGGCTAGGTGGGTTATTAGTAATTTAAAAAGTTACTGATAACTAAGTATTAATCCAAGTATTAACTATTCACTAATAACTAATTCAAATATCAACTTACTTTCTAACTAGTTAATATTTATATAAACAACAATTAATATTTACAAAAGTCAAACTTATATCTAATACATGTTTAATTAATAATAATTAATTAACACTTACAAAGGTTTAAATTACTATACTTTTAATACTCTTATCTTCATTATATTTGGTTAACATTAATCCCTTTTTAATTTGGATTATGTCCTCATAAGTCCTTGATTATTTAGAATCTAAGAAAATAAAAACCACTCTCATCCAATATCAGTTTTTGGTATGGATGAATCATCCAACTAGATATAAATATTAATAAACCTTGTGTGCGTCTTATCATTTGTAGATGTGTAAATGTCTTGTGCATTTTGTGGTTCCACTGTTCTCTGGTTTTGTGATTCCATGGTCTCACGAATGTGACAAATTAAGCATTGGATCAAGCATTGAAACAAATATTTGATCAATCATTGCCTTTTCAAATACCATTGATGTGGTCAACACTGAACACAACTTTCATTAAAACACTAAATCAAACCTTGATTCAAGCACAAATTAGACACTTGTGAAATCTTGTGGTGTATTTTTTATGAACATTTATGTGAGTATGCTACAAAATTTGGAAACAACTAATGTGTTGTAGGGTCTCCAATTGGTTGTGCTACAATTGTTTTCTTTTCACAAAATTGCCAATAGACTCAATCACAAAGAGCTTTCAATTGTTGGTTGCACGCTGGTAATGACAATGAAACCTTCTTTGTGTGCACTTGTGTGTGCCACAAATTGAGCTATTTTTTGAGAAAGGAAATTTGCAAATATGATAGTACCTTACACGCCTTGCAACAATTTCCTTCTGTTGAGAATCAATGTTAATTCATATTTTGATCGGTAGTTACATTATTTTACCTTTATAGGAAGTAATTATCATTATTTTTCTTTTTTAGTATAATAAATAGCTACTAACTATATTACTAGTTAGTTAATATTTGAATTAGTTACTAGTTATATTAATGGCTAGTTAATTAGAATTAGTTATTGATTGTTCTTTTTATTGTCAGATTATAAGTATTAATTACTAATAGAACCTCTACAATACAAATACCTTTTTTTGTATCATTTTAAACATTCAATGCAACAAATCAAGGAGTATGTAGCTTTGAGTCTTAATGTGTTAAAAATTCACTCTAACATTGGTGATCATGTTGTGGATTGCTATTTGAAACTCTTTAGGATAGCTCTAATAATAGATCTATGGGCATTGAACTTTTATTTTGAATTGAGAAATTTGTGAATATTCTTGAATTGCTTCCTTGTAATACTTCATAAAATTGGTTGTCATCTTAGAATTATGATCTCACTAGTAAAGGATTATACATTGTTATTTATTATAAGAATTTTAAATCTTAGGCTATGCTTTGAGTTTTTTTTCAATTATTATAGTTATAGTTAAACATATGTTTACATATTTTCAACAACCAAGTTTCTCATATTTGGAACCAATCTATACATTTTTTAATTTTTTAGTTGAACAAAAAATATGATCAAGCCTATACATTATAGGAGTTTTCTAAATTTGCTTGAATAAGATAATGAATCCTACAAATTGGACATGCATTTGAGGTGTAACAAAAACTAATGTACACTTCGTGGTCAATCATGTACAATTTTTTGTTACATTTAACAAAACATCTTGTTTAGTATTTTGTAACAATGAACATTTTTTTTCAATTTGTACATATTTTAAAACTTTTGTTATCAATTCCCAATAGACACATTGTGTAATGAAAAGACCCTTGTGTAGTGAAAAGACCTTGCCACTTATTTATATGATGTGTGTGATATTGCAATCTATGCTTTAGTTTTTAAACAATCTGAAATAGTGTAGTTCAATGTAATAAAAAGTTTATAACCAATGTTTAGCACCAAGAAAAAAGTGGCTTTTTTGGTAGCTAGCCACATTGCTTCGATATTTTCTTTGCCACAAATGATTTACATAGTAAATTAACTAAAGTATCCTAAGATCATAACTCCAATGCTTGCAATGTGTTTTTAAAAAATTCAAAATTGCATCAAAATTGGAAGATTTTATTGGTTCCTTCAAAGCTTCTCTGATCAACAAGTTTGTTTCATTGTTACGATTTGCTATGATATGTTGTTTTTCCAACTTATTTCAACAACAATATCTCCAATTTTTTTTGGATTGGTAAACAACACAAATGTGTTTCTATTCACATTTGTAGCAGTCACTTTGTTACCATGATTTTTCTTTCGACACTTTCATTGATGTCTACCATTCTTGTATTCTAAGCATGTTTATAACAACTAATTTTCCTTTTGAACCATCATCGATGTGTTTCAAAATATTTGTGGAATCATTTTGATGCCAACATTCCTATGTGTATTCCAACATTCATCATTTTTTACAAAAATCATAGATTTACTGAACATTGGAATGTTGAGTATCATTTTTCTACATTTCATGTTTTAGCAATAATTTTGATTCTCGCAATGGTGATGCAATTTTTCAAATTTCAATTACATGCAGTATCAAACCATTTCATTTTATTGTCATTTTTTCTTTGCGCGCCTTACTTCCTATCAACCATTATTTTTGTTTTAAACAAAGGTTGTAGCACAATGCCCTTGTTTCAAATCGAATTGCAAATTCTTTGTCATTGATTTAATTATTATTTATCACTAAATAACTTTGATCCATCGCTCTTTGCAATTCCTTGTGTGCATGTCACATTTTGCTACCTTTTGGGTAAAAGTATGATTTAAGGAGCCAAAAACCATGTTGGATGGAAGTGAAAATTGTAAACCTTTCTACATATGTTTATATGGCAACATTTAAATGTCGTGTTAATTGTGGGAACTTGTGCTTAACAATTAGTTTGGATGTTGAAGAATGTAAATTGAATTATCAATGGGCTCAATTTGAAGATGGTTTTTGGAAGAAAGGATCATTAAAGTTCGATACGTGCAAAGTCAAATAATTTTCATTTTAGAAATGACCCCTTAATTTGCAAAATATGATCCTTTTTACATTTTTTTTGGGGTGGTAGAGAACCACTAGACACACTTAAAAGCACTCAAAACATTGGAAATATGTGAGATGAAATTTTTATCAAAATTCAGAGTCATTAGAATGTCAAAAATCCTTTATGACATGTAAATGCGGTTTAATGTACATGATGTATAAAACAAAGTTGAATATTAAAATATAGAAAAGTTAACCATGATGTTAAAACTTTACTTGAGCATGGTTTGACCTTTTTTTAGATGCCTTTCACCATTATGTATAACTTTTTTTTTAAATCTCCAAGAAATTTGCCCCATGGAAATCACAAAGACATTTGTGTAATGCCCAACCTAGTTAAGCCAATTTCCAACAAATCTCATTTTAAAATTTCATGTTACATGCAACATCAAATCAAATGCAAGGAGCTATTGTTTGAAGCACCCAACAAAGAACCCAATAGTGTTCATCTGAAAAATGTGGATGCACTATGAAAAATGTATGTTCTCTTTTCATCCATCCAAAACCCTAAAATGCCATCTATACTATTCATTTTGATCCAATGGTTTAGGTTTTTTTTTCCCAAAAATCATTTCTTTCCCACACGATGATTATAGCGTGTGTGTTCAAAGAGCTTGATGTTTTGTCAAATCCCATCATCTGCATTATCCACTAAAGCTTTTAGCTTCAACATCATTTGTTGCAAATCATTGAAATGTTGAACCTACTAGAAGCAACCATGTGCATAGTAGTTTCAAAAATAGGACCAATTTGTCAACTTTCATGGTGATGCACGCTTGGAAACCTCTAGGGCAATGACCACATGTTTTTGAAAAAAACACTTGGTTGTAAGGAGTGTGCACAATAGCTTTGAAAATAAAACCAATCCGTCAACTTTCATGGCAATGCATGTTTGGAAGCTTGTAGGACAATGATTGCATGTTTTTGAAAAAAATACTTAGCTTGTAAAGAGCATGTGAACTAGTAGAGCTCGCTAATGTCATTAGAAGAAAAGAAAGGATTTTCAACTGGTTTTGCAATTAGTTTTAGTTGTAGATGACATTTGCAACTATTTTTCCTTTAGTTGCATGAACAAGTCGCAAGTGACAATTATAGATGTATGGAAAAGAAAGTCAATAAAATATTGGTTTATATGTTGACCTACTGTATATGTATTGTCACCTACAACTAATTTGGAACTAAATTGGTCAATTTTTTGTTCGATGGTATGCTACCACATATCACCAACATAATATATTATCATTATTATTATTTTATTTATGCAATTATCTTGAACGTGGAAGGGAGAGGTTGGGATTTGGCCACATGGAGGTACACATCTTTATTCATGTGCTTTTAACATTATGTGGCCTCCAATGACCCACATGAGATATTTGACAAAAAATGTGATAATGACACGTGGCGTAATAGCAAATTAAATGAAATGTTTTAATCTTATTTTAACTAAATTTAAGCCAAATGCAGCTATGTTAATATGAGCCAAAAGCAATTATAGCCATTACTTAATTGTGTGTTTTTTACACCAAATATAACTTGAAAATAATTTTAAAAATTTATACAATATCAAATCTAATATCTTATTCTATAAATTTCCAAAATATGAAATTATTTCATTAACATTTGGACCTTCAAAAGTAGTGTAAAAGGACTCATAACCATTGCTTTTAAGTAGTAAAAGATTTGTGAATGAACTTGGAAAACTTTGAAAATGACATTTTTTGGCAAATTTTTAACATAAACATTAACAAAATAGCACAAAGAATTTTTAAATGATTTATAAATATTTTTTAAATATTTTTTTCGAAAATATTTCAAAAATATTCCCCAAAAAGTAATCACCTAAGGGGCACTAATGGCTCCTATTAGCCCATTTGCATTCAGGCCATTCATTTGGACTTGTCACAATGTTGACCAATGGCATAATATCAACATATTGTTTGAATGCTTAAATTCATATTATTATTTGATCTAAGCTAGTCATTTGGATTGGTCACAATGCCAACACATGGCATAATATCAAAATACTTCATGAAATGTTTTAGGTAGGTGCAAATGGGATAACATGAGCCACATTCACCTACTTTTTGATTGCTTTTGTGATTTCTTTTTGAAAAATATTCTTATAATATTTTTAGAATATTCTTGAAAAATCTTTTAAAATTAAAAAAAAATCTTCACACTATTTTATTAAAGGTTTATGTTAAAAATTTGGCAAAAAAGTCATTTAAAAAAAATTCAAATCCATTTACAAGTCCTTTTACTATTTAAAAGCAAGCATTATACTACTTAATGAGTGTTTTTGTTAATTTTGTATTCATTGGATTAACTTCAAATCAATTTACATGTTCCCATCATATATTAAAAATACAACTATATAAACAAATCTTACAATTTCAACATCAAATTAAATTATGATTTAAAACACGAAAAAACTAAACAACTATTACATTTATTATGGTACATGTTATTGTGACTACACCTAGGCACATTATTATTCAAACTTAGTAATTCATTTTGACTAGTCATGATGATGACCCATGGTAGAGTATCGTTATATTAAAAGATTTCCAAGGAAAAAATTTCCCTAAGAAAAAAAATTCTCTTAAGGGAGCAAATTTGCCCAGGTGAGCAAATTTTTAAGGGGGAAACAAAGTTCCTCCAGGGAGGAAATTTCTAAATGGGAACAAAGTTCATCCAGGGAGAAAATTTCCCTTAAGGAGAAGGACAAATGTGAATCGAAATACATGCATCCAAAACAAATGTGTAATAATGAAAATTACATTAGTTATTGGAATACTAGTAATAATTATATGTTTGTAACCATCAATCCTCCCTCCTATCTGTCCAAATATTTCCACTAATCAAGAAAACTTGCACATGTTATACTTCTGTTTGAAAAGAATCACTAATTTTGTCCTTTAAACTACTTTCAGAATCATTGTATGAAAGCTCCTCCTCTTTCCAACAATTATCATAAATTATAATAGTGTTCAACAAATTGTTATGTCCTGCATCATTGAGCTGGATTTCCACCGCCTAAAGCCAATAGCCATTCATAGTCTGGTTTTTGATAGATACCAAGTATTCCATTTGTAATAAAATATGCAACATCATCCAAAAAATTAAATTCAGTGTGTCCACCTATGGCAAGAATGTACAATGCTTAGTTACCAACAACTTCTGATTCACAACTCACCTATACACAATGAATTGGAAACCTTTTTTTTGCTTTGTGATTCAATCTTAATTTTTATAAAATAATTAAATTACAAACCTATTATCCCAACCAAAAATAGACCCTACTACTCTCCCTTGCACTTTGTCTTGCAACCATCATGTTCAACCTTGACGACCATGTTATTTTCCTTTAGTTGATCTTCACCCTTGGCTCCACCATATTGTAGCTTGTCTTCTTAGCTATGTCATCGTGTTGGGTTTTTTCATCAAACTTTTCTTCTTCCACATTGTTTTTAATTCCATATTGCCTTCAATTGCATGTTCTCCACCATCTCTTGGAACTTTAACAACCTTTGTTGGATTTGTAGTGATTGTTGTACATGGACTCATGTTTGGCATACTAGTTGAACCTTTCATCTTATTTAAGCCCCCCCCTCTCTAATGCCATCGATATTGCAGTAAACTACTCTTGTTGCTTTTACCACACGGTTGCAATTTCTTTACCCATTGATTGGAATGCTCATAAATTTTGTTTCATGTTAACCCAATAGCCTCCCAATGTTAATTAGTCTTCTTCTACTACTAACGGCCTATGTTATTATTCCAACATAGTTGCAATACCTATTGCACGGATGTATTGCAATAATGCACTTCAATCACCAACAAACTACATAACTTGATGATGTGCTTCGGGCAATGATGCACAACCCCCATTAACAGGTCTAGATATAAAAAAGATATTGGGTGCAAACAAGATAACACAAGCCACACCTGCCTACTTTTTTACTACTTTTGGGGAAATATTTTAACAATATTTTTGGAATATTCTTGAAAAATCTTCGAAAAAATATTTTAAAGATTAAAAAAAATCTTCATACTATTTTATTAAGGGTTTATGTTAAAAATTTGGCAAAAAATGTCATTTAAAAAAAAATTTAATCCATTTACAAGTATTTTTATTACTTAAAAGCAAACGTTACACTTGTTATGGTATGTATTATTGTGACTACACCTTGCTTTCCTCGGCCACCCTCTCAAACGAGGCCACAATTCAATATGAAAAATTAAAAAAACAAACAAAACAAAACATTATATGTATAGGCAAAATATAATGCATTCCACATACCATTGTAGGAAGCGTTCTCTACTGCTTTCTACTCTCCCTTTTTCTAATGCAAGGTCCCTATAAACCACTTCCATCTCTGATTCCAATGTTGCAACCTGCCTTTGTGCAATCTCCCTTGTTTTTTGCTCTCCCACACACCCTTCTTACACACTGAATGTTAATATACTTTGAACCTATTCATGCATGTTCATAAACATGAATTGCCCTCTAGCAGGTATTCGGACCCAATGATTAGTAAACAATTTCTTTAGTGTTGAACATGTCTCATTAGCCATTTATGTATTTTAATACAAAGTCATTCGGCATGATGACTAACATGTCATATTCCTCCACATATTGCAAATGCATGTAACCATAATTATTGACGCGTTCCCAAGTCCCTAGTTAGCTTCAAGATGGGCTTAAATTACTCAAATTGCAGAATTGTGAGGGACTCGAGGCACGCTTCCAGCTCTCAGCACTAAAAGAGGTAGAGGGGTGTGGTGAAGCTCCGGGATGGGATTAGGAAGAGTGACAAGCTTTACTTACTTACTCGAACCTACATTAAACCAACCAACAAGTTGGTTAGTTACATTCTAGAGCACCTTTAGTGCTAGGAGAAGCCAAGGGCAACTCTAGACTCACAAGACTCATTACGGCCTGAGCTCGGGGGAAGCCACCACCTTCCCCCATATAGTATACTCTGTGCCTCTCCGCGGCACCCACATCCGAATGGTTTTTTGTCCCGGGACTCCCAAGGAGGAGTCCCAAAACTATCCCAGTTTGGACTCTTGGGGCTTTGCAAGATCATAACTATTTGCTCAGACCTCTGATTGGGATGAGGTCTAAAGCAAACTTATAGCTCTCTTCAAGAGCTTTTCAATGGTGTGTCACACTCCACCTGCACACACCAGGGTCGGATCAATTCCTAACTTTTAATGGTCGGGAGTCAAACTACCAGTTTGACTCCTGGCCTTTCTTTCTACTATAACTTGTGTTGCAGATGTCCAAATGGCCCATGCGAGCCCATTTTCGACATCTACACTTTGATAGCTTTCCAATGATATAAAGAACACCCCAATGCAAGGTGTTTTGACCCCTGCAATTAAACTCTGAAGTTTCGGGAGGCCTGAAGGACTCCCAATCCCCATTTCGGGAGTGAATTTCATCCTCACACTCTCTCAAAGTAGGGTTGCGACAGTTATAAGGACCTTTTCATTGAGACGTTTTTCACATGCTTGTTACAAATCCTTTTCCATTTCAACAAGCTTCTATATGGGTGATTCGAAAGTTCACCTCAATTAGTGCAACATATATGATGCCTCATCATACAATACATAATTTGGACAAAATGAGCCAAAAACTATATTTATGTTATTACTTTCAATCTAAATGAAAAATTTTACCACCAACACCACATCTTCAACCTACCAACAATATGTTCATAAGGTTGTTATTACTACTCACCTTTAGAGAATTGACATTAAAGATCTTTTACTCTTGGAACTAAGCTTCTAAGCAACATTCTTTCTATTCAATACCAACAACCGATGTCCTCTTTATGTCCTATCATAACCATCACCCATAAATTAGATCTTAGCATAAATTGAAATCATTGTGTCTTGCAAATATTTTGCAACTCCATGCCCCTCATGTTAGGATAATCCACACAAAGCACATTGTATTCACCCAAATGGAATATTTTCATATACGTATATCAATGCAACTCAACTATCAACAAAGGGACTCCCAAAGGGTTGAAAAATAGCTACCATAATAATTTTTTACAACTCAATATAGACCACTTTTTGTCATACCACATTCTTTGTAGCAATAGCCAATTGTTATGTCAGATCTTTTATGTTGTTTTGGTATTGCAAGATCATGGTAGCAGACTCTTCTAGTTTTTTTGTTGTAGCACAAAATTTTATTCACATCTCCTCAATTTGTTTGACATATTTCTTAGTCATTGATGTTCACTCATCATTTGACTTTTATGCAACAACATAAGATGATGTTTCAATCTCTACCCCATGACACCAATTACGAACATTTTCCCATGTCTGCCCTATTTGACACAATGTCCAACCAACCAATTTCCTATGGTTGTGAGGAGCGTGGGTGTATTAGAGTAGGGAGAAGACAACAAATCAAGGTGATCTTGCCAGATTGTAATTTCTCCATGGTGTGAATGTGTGTCTATAGTTAATGATGAAACTCTTAGTCTTACCTCCCAAACAAATGTGCATGAAGAAGATAACAACGCATTTCAGAACATCCATTACTACCATTACAAACAACCATAAAGGAATGATTATCTTTTGGAGTTGAATATATGAGTGGTTAAAACACAACTAGATAATTCCAACTATACAAATAATGCCATCCCCTCCACATCAACTTTATAACATTTGAACCTCATTTCATTTGAATGTTGTAGGTGTTGAACATCATTGACGGAGATTGGATCTTTAGAGCTTCCATTTCTAGGACCTTGTATCCTCTTGCACTTTGCCCCACTTTCCTTCCTCCGCATCATCTACAACACCAGCCCAATATGAAATAAGCACAATGGACATGTAGAATAGAGAATTTTAACAATATCTCGGCTATGTTTTGGGTGTGCATGAGTTTTAAGAGATATCGCCTTATGAATTTTAGGATTCCTTACAAGTTTGCTTCAATATACTAGCTTAATGGCTACTAAATTCCTTACAAGATGTAATGTTTTTTCTCATGCAAGTTGTTACTCCCGTGGCCTTTATGGGGTCAACCTGAATACTTATCCCTAACATGCTTATTTTAGTTGGCACCACTTTATAGACAAATGCAAAAAATTATTTATAATGCACAAACAAATCAAGTCCTATATCACTATTACAATTCATGGTTTTTTCAATTGGGTTTTCTAGTAAAAAAAAACCCAAAAATGACAAGTGTAAAAAAAAACCACCTTGTCAATTTGGACAAGTCATTTTGTACATGTCCAACGTGACTAGGCAGTCAAATTGGACCTTGTCATTTTGATTGGTGGAGTGATCAACAAAATGATTAATTATTTGACTAACTATTTGACTAGTGGACAGTGGATCGTTTGAATAGGTAGGTAGGTAAATAGGTAGGTAGGCAGTAAATAGGTTTATTTAAGTCGAAAAAAGACACTTAGGTATGTAAGTGCTAACCTAGTTTAACCTACCGAACCTAATGTAACCTACTGATTTAAAGTAATGATTAAACTTAGAGGCTAAACTTAGTGACTTAAAGTAATGGTTAAACCTAGTGGTTAATCCCAATGGCTTAAAGTATTGGCTAAAGTTAATGGCTAAATTCAATGGTTTAAACTATTGGTTAAACTCAATAGATTAAACTATTAATTAAACCTAATGGTTAAACTCAATGGCTTAAAGTAATGGCTAAACCTAGTGGCTAAACTTCGTGACTTAGACTATTGGCTAAACCTAGTGGTTAAACTTAATGACTTAAAATAATGGTTAAACATAGTGGCTTAAAGTATTGGCTAAACCCAATAACTAAATTTAATGATTTAAAGTAATGACTAAACCTAGTGGCTAAACTCAGTGACTTAAAGTAATGGTTAAACTTAGTGGTGAAACCTAGTGGCTAAACTTAGTAACTTAAAATAATGGCTAAACATAATGGTTAAACATTATGACTAAATTCAGCAACTTAAAGTAATGGTTAAACTTAATGACTTAAAATAATGGATAAACCTATGGTTAAACTTAATGACTTAAAGTAATGACTAAATCTAATGGTTAAACTTAGTGATTTAAAATAATGGTTAAATTTAGTGGCTAAATTTAATGACTTAAAATAATGGTTAAACCTAATGATTAAATTTAATGACTTAAAATATTATCTAAACATAATGGTTAAATTTAATGGGCAAATTTAGTGACTTAAAGCAATGGCTAAACCTAGTGGCTAAACTTAATGATTTAAAATAATGGTTAAACCTAATGGCCAAACTTAATGATTTAAAGTAATGGTTAAATTTGGTGACTTAAAATAATGGATAAACCTTGATTAAACCTAATAGTTAAATTTCATGGCTAAACATAATGGCTAAACCTAAATTAAATCTAGTGGATAACTGTAATGGTTAAACAAATGGCCAAACCTAAGTTATACTTAGTGGTTATACCTAGTGGCTAAATTTAGGTTATACCTATTGGCCAAACTCAATGATTTAACTTAGGTTAAACCTAGTGCCAAAATCTAGTGGCTAAACATAATGGTTAAATTTAAATTAAACATAATGGTTTAAATTTGGTTAAACCTAATGGTTAAATCTAGTGGTTAAACATAGTGACTAAACCTCATGGTTACACCTAGTGGTTAAAATTAAGTAGGTAGGTGGGTAGGTATGTAAGTAGGTAGGTGAGAAAGTATAGGTAAATAGGTCAATAGATAAACAATAAGTAGGTGGGTGGGTGGGTAATAGGTAGGCAAGTAGTTAATTAAATAAATAGGTGGATGAACAGGTAGGAAGTAGAAACATAGGGTAGTAGACCATGTCATATTTGATTAACGATCATTAGTCGTCTTGACTAAATGTTCAACTTGACTAAAAACCCTTGGTCATTTTTATTAAATATCATTGGCCATTTTGACTAAATGTTTAATTTGACTAAAAACCATTATTCATTTTGACTAAAGATTTTTGACCATCTTGATTAACTATTCAACTTGACTAAAGACCATTGGCCATTTTGACTAAGGTTGTACAACTTGACTATGTGTATTTAATCAAATAAATCACTATAGTCAAATTGATCAATCAACACATACATGTGTCATTCAACCCCCTAGCCTTTAGTCAAAATGTACATGTCCATTAGTCAAAATGACAAGTTAGTCAATTTGAACTTCTTTAAAAGCCATGATTTGTAGTAGTGTATACACATGTATTAGAATTGCAAATCAATGGATTTCTATTAGATTTACCGTGGTAGAAATTGGGAACAATTGTGGGAATGGCTTTGAGCTTGGTTAAACAAAAAAAGTTCACCATGTTCTGATGGACCAACAAATCACTTGATGTTTCCATGCTGAAGCTCAGCTTCTGCAACATTCCTTCGAAGCTTCTGTTCATTAACCTTAATCTCTGGTAATCCTGCCCAATTTGTAATCCATTGTGTTTTCTCCTTTTGATTCAAACTTTATGGTGGGTCTTCTACTTCCATCTCTTGTATAGTCTTAACAAAAGATTGTTGTAGTCTATGTTCCTCTTCCTAGTCAACAATAGACTTTTTCTTAATTAGCTCTCTATCCTTGAACATTTTTTTTCAGTAACCTTGCTTTTTGTGATGGCCATGTTGACATCCACTACATGAACTAAAGGATTGACAACCTTGGGCTCCACTACAAATGGTTTTTTTGTAGTTTTCATTCTTTTATTCTTAAACATATTCTACATGTCATTAAACTTAAGACAATTTGTAATCTTATATCCAACCTCACCGCAAATATGACAGGAATACCTCATAAATCTCTGTACTTTGATTTGATGAATTATAACTTCAAAAATTGTAGGAATAAACTTTTCTTTTCTTTCGACTTTACATGTTTCAACATTATGATTTGTCCTATGACAGTTTGTACAATACATTCTTGTTTTGTCTATAAATGTCCAAGGTTTCTAAGCTAATATTGTTTTACTATTTTGTGGTATTAATAAATTGCTTATTGTTTCAACTTTAAAAGAAAAAAAATTCACAAACCAACCTTGTGTTATTGTAAGGTTTCTCTTTTCATGCATGTTGTTGCCACACGCAAATTTGGTTGTAATCTAAAACTAAAAAAAATATTTAGGAAACTATTTATTGTCCTATGTTGAATACTATTGGTTAACTTCAATAATCTTTCATAATAAACCTCCACCCTTTCATTGTTCTCCTTCTTCATGTTCTTTAGCTACAAATAGACTTGCTCATCATTCTAAACTATTTTGAACCGATTACAAAAAACGAATTATAACTTTACAAAAGTACAATTTGGGTAGTCTCCCATGTATTTATTACACTAGTCAAATATAATGTTTCTGAGGGTAAAACTAAATAGATTAACAATTTTTGCATCTTTTGTTTCACCATTTCTTCTAATGGCAACCTTTAAAACTCTAACATGAACATCTAGGTCAAAATCCTTCACACACTCAAGGTAGTTAAGTGGTTGATGATAAGGCCTATTTGGTGGTAATGGTAGTCTGCATGGATTCACCATTGGTAATCCAAAATATCTTGAAGGTCTTAGAAGTCATGGTGGTCATGGTGGTCTTAATCCTCCTCCACCTATATCTAATGGTTGTTTAGTAAAAATCTTGTCCACCTATGTGGGCATCTTTTTATGCATACTCACAAGGTCTGTTCCCCTTGGAATTTGTGGTCTGGACTTCATACCAGTAATGGTATGGCTGGTGCTATTGTAAATGGAATTTCAATAATTGTAACCATAGAATGGGGCATTGCCACATAATATAATGGTACAAATCTATTGGTTCCATTCTAAGATTGGAAGTTCTTACATAGGTAACTCCAACATTGTTATGATGGAACAAATTTGGTGTGGGAGCTACAAAAATTGGTGTTACATCTGCCATAGTTTGAGCTCTCATTTCCATTCTGTTATTTTTTGAAATCTATTCTTTGAGTCTATTTAAAATTTTGACACTTTCATGGTACAAATTCTCTTGTTCAAAATCTCCATGATCCTTTGCTCTTGCAAGTTCTACATTCAAATTTTAGAAATGTTCAGCAAATCCTTACCTTGCATTATCTTCAATAAATGGACATTCATTGATCTAATGTCCAATCTAATGGCAGTATGTGCAACATGGAGGGTTAGGTCTTGGACCTTTGTTCACACTATGAATTCCTCTACTCCAATCCCTTTGGACTCCTCTAACAATGCTTCCACTCTAATGTTGATTAAGTTTAGGTTCACTATACTTACTCTAATAGTCACAGGTACACCTTTTGTTACTATTAGTTTTGCTCTTAGTAAGATTATAATTTTTTGTCTAATTACAAGTATTAGGTCAACTCCTCTAGACATTATGATGCCCTAAATTGACTTTTTACTCAACCACATAATGAATTTGATGTTCAAACTTCTAAGCTCTTTCTTCAAGCTCTTCATCCTCATGTTCTTCTTCATAGTAAGGAAGTGAAGCAGATTTATACCTTGGTACTACTTCCTCCCTTTTTGACCTATTGAATCTATGTTCTTTTCCATGAATCAAAACATTAGAGTCATGTTGTTGCATCAAACTTGTTAACTCTAGCACAACTCTCTATTGAAATCCAAATTCTTGATTTTTTTGTCTAAACTCAAGCTATGAGTTTGCATTTTTAATCTCATGTTCTTCTCTCTTGGAATTTCATTGCAGATTGTTGGTGCGCTTCTACGCTTCACCAGTTTGCACTTCACAAGAAATTATCGATGTTCTTTGAAGCATTCTATGGCCTATAGGTTTCTCTTCTATCCACAAATGTCTCTATTTTGATTGAAAAACTCTTATGGGTGTTATAAAGAGTTGATCTATCTAATTTACGCTTAAATTCTTATTTATGGCAATGCCAATTTCCTCTTGTTCATGTACTATAACATGATCTAATTGTCTCCTCAAATTTCTAGTTACAATTTTATTTGCCATCTCTCCATGTTCTAACTCAAATCTAAACAAACTTCTACATCAAAACAAAATCTTCATAGTTAACTACTCTACTTAGATCTACTTCCTGAAAAAAAAATTATGATCAAAATTTGGAAAATACGTAAGAAATGAAAACTAAACTTCACTATTAATTTTTAGAAACAAAAATTCTAGCAATAAGACATAAACAACACTCTGAATTCCATTCTGAATTTATACCCTAGGATGGTTGCCAAATGGTAGATACAAAATCCTTGATCTATATTATAATCAAAATTTGGACTAAATAATATCACGAAATTGATACTAATACATTTTGTTCAATCAAATCTTCTCAGATCTAAAATTAAAACTTCAATCTAGTCATGCAAAGTATGGGGAAAAACATCATAAAAATTATACTAGCTATGGAATTGAAGCTTTTCCAAAAAAAAAACATGCTCTTCTTCTATATTCTCCAAAAATCAATGTTCTACAATGATCCCCTTGTCTTGCCAAAAATGATCACCTTAGAATAGTCCTATGATCAATTCAAATTCAAATGGTGATGAAAACTATGTAAACTAGCTAATAAATCCTAGGAAAGTAATTATGTAAGTAAGTATTAACTAACTAACTATTTATAATAAGTAATTGCTCCCTTAACAATTTGTTTTGTTAGGTTTGTATGGTGTTCCATACCCACAATGGAACATGGAATATTGTAACCAAAAAAGAGAGGGTCCGAAATACACACAACACATTTGACTGACTCAACGAACCCAAGCGTCCATGTCTTCCTGATCTATTTCACACAGTTCAGACCCTTTGAGAATACACAACATACTGACCGCCTACTAACGTTTGCAGACGAACATCATAAGATCAAAGACACACAAGTGTCTTGCATTCAACACAACAACAAAGCAAGTTTTGCTCTATCCATCTTTCTGCCTCACCCACTCACACAAATGTCTATGAGGGAAATGCTTTCATTGCATTGCAAACCATGTACATTCCCTGAAAACACAAGCTCACTCTTCCATCAAAAATGTTCACAGAAAAACACCAGATTCCCAGTTCTGCCTATACTCTCTCTCTGTCTCTCATTCCTTTTCTACATTAGCTCGACCGACTACTAGGCGCAGCGGAAAAGTTCTAGCATTCAGCCAAGCTCTGCTCGCTAACCAAGTTCTTCCTCACTATCTTCTCTTTAGCCTCCTCTCCACCCAAGAATCCCCCGATCCACCCCAGATCTACACCATTATTCTCCTCCTCTTTGTTTAAGCTCCCATCGGAAACTCAACAGACCTCCGTTAGCTTCCTCCTGAAGCCTCCAGAATCTCTTGCCATTCCGTTCCATCCAGCTCCCACCGTTAGCCGCCATTGCTTGTTCTTCTCCATCAATTCGGCTCCATCCCTTCTCATAATTCCCAGCCGCCAATCTTCCTGGACCACACAGTACACACCAGCAAACACCAAGCAAGCCATGCAACTCCATGCAGTAGTTAATGGGGCGCCGCCATGAGATGATGGCTGATCAGGCAATCTAAACTTCAAGATCAGCCAGTGTTTGGCTTTGCACGGCGACCTAATTTCGCACTACATATGTAACCCCTCCCTTCTTAGACAGCTGAGTCCCTCAACTTCATCTAGTCTGGTGGAGCATAAAAGATTTGGAGGTCTCGACGAGATCTCTCCCATTGGTGACCATCGACATCTTGGATGATGCATAATCGACACCCTTCCTCAAAATCGAGGTTACCCTTTCCATCCGTATGTCCTATGAATTGGTAGGGACCCTCCCAACTTGCAGTCAAAGCCCTTCTTTTCCTTGGCTTCTTCATCTTTACCATCGTCTGGCCTGCAATCAAGCCCTCAAATAGATGCTTACCTCTTCTGGCAGCATAGATTTTCTTTTGTTGCTTCTGTGCTTGCCCCACATTGAGCAAAACGTTGTCATGGATGCTTGCAATGAGCTCCACTTTCTGCAGAACTGAGCTACAGTAGCTTCCATATCAACACCATCGTCAGTCTTAGCGGTCAGGGCCTACAAGTAGTTGTCTGCCCTCAAACATGGTGTTCGACCAGTAAGGATCATGAACGGAGAGAATTTTGTACTGGTTTGGATCCCACATCGGTACCCAAACAGAACCTTAGCCAACTACTAATCCCAACAATCCATGTTGGCAGGGGTAGCAGTAAGCATAGTTATGCCATGTTTGATGGTCTTAATCATGCGCTCAGCCATCCCATTGCACTGAGGCCATTGGGGTGCAGTACGCTAGTGTTGAATAGCATAGTCCCTACACATCACATCGAACTCTACAGCCCACTCCCCCCCATTGTCAATCAGCACGAATTTGGGAACTCCATATCTACAAATTATCTCATCCTCCAAAAACCTGGCTATCATCTTCGCTCCATGGTCAGCAACCGCCTTTGCTTCGCACCACTTCGAGTAGTGGTCGATGGCCACCAGAATATATTTGTTGCCCAATTTAGTCTCAAGCAACGGCCCTGCAATGTCCAGTGCAACTCGATGGAACAAATCACAAATAGGAATGCTTTTTAATTGCTCATCTCCAGATCGGATGCTACCTAAACTCCTCACCAATTGGCACTGTTGGCACCCTCTGATCACCGCCTTAACATCTGTAGTTCGATTGTGCCAGAAGTACCTTCGTCGAATCTCTGCCAACGTCCATTGTTCCCCAAAGTGCCCCAGATCTTCATGC